>Ga0308415_1000003_pt1 | contig 164906 bp, 158 predicted proteins | sample HotsprSampleOS55_FD_203465 | JGI IMG/M metagenome (GOLD analysis project Ga0308415, IMG submission 203465) | Hot spring phototrophic mat microbial communities from Octopus Spring, Yellowstone National Park, Wyoming, United States - 20090730_OS55 ... | reverse complement strand
AGCGCTTCTGCCAGTCGGCGGGTTCGAAACCGAGGCCATCGAGGACGCGGCCGATGCGGGCTTCGATGCGGTAGCCGTCGAGGGCGTCGAACTGTTCGAAGAGGCGGGCCTGCTCGTCGACGAGGGCATCGAGGTCGCCCTCGCCGGCTTCGATGGCGGCGGCGACGCGGGCGAGTTCGCGTTCGATGGCGGCGGCTTCGGGGAAGGCGCGCCAGAGCTCCTGGAGGAGGGTGTTGCCGTCGTCGAGGCCGGCTTCCTGGCGGAGGTAGCCGAGGTCGCCGCCGCGGTAGCCGGCGCGGCCGGTATCGGGCGTTTCGAGGCCGGCGATGAGGCGGAGGATGGTGGACTTGCCGGCGCCGTTCGGGCCGACGAGGCCGACGCGCTCGCCCTCGCTGACGACGAAGGAGACGTCACGGAGGATTTCGCGGCCCCCGAAGGCTTTGGAGACGGATTCGCAAAAGAGCATGGGGACAGGGCGAGGGTAGCAGAGGGAGCGGGGAGCGGGGAGCAGGGAGCAGGGAGCAGGGAGCGGGAACGTCCGCACATCCCCGCCCCGAGGGGGGAGGGAGAAGGGAGCACCACCCGGCCGCCCAGCCCCGCCGAGGGAGGAGGGAGAAGGGAGCACCACCTCCACCGCTCCGTCCTACCCAGGGAACTGGGAGCGGGGAGCGGGGAGCGGGGAGCCAGCGTCCGCGGCTGCGCCCACCAGTCAACCTGCAACCTTCCAGCTTCAAGCTCCATGCTCGGGAGGGGTGGCCGCCGGGGCGGGGACGACTTCAGGCTCCAACCTCCTCCCTCCTCCCTCGGTGGGGAGGAAGGGAGGTGCGGGGCTCCCTCCTCCCTGGGGAGGGGTGGCCGCCGGGGCGGGGACGACTCCAGGCTCCAACCTCCTCCCTCCTCCCTCGGTGGGGAGGAAGGGAGGTGCGGGGCTCCCTCCTCCCTCGTGGTGGGGTGGCCGCCGGGGCGGGGACGACTCCAGGCTCCAACCCCCTCCCTCCTCCCTCGGTGGGGAGGAAGGGAGGTGCGGGGCTCCCTCCTCCCTGGGGTGGGGTGGCCGGCGGGGCGGGGACGACTCCGGGCTCCAACCTCCTCCCTCCTCCCTCGGTGGAGAGGAAGGGGGGTGCGGGGCTCCCTCCTCCCTCGGGGCGGAACCGGGGCCGGGCGGGGACTCCCTCCTCCCTTCCGGGGGGCTATCATCCGCGGTGCAGCGCGGAGGTGACGTATGACTGGACGCCGGAGCTTCTGGGCCTGGGGGCTCGAAGCAGAGGAACCGACCAACGAGCAGCGGCAGCAGGCCGCGGCCCGGCTCTCGGCGCGGTACGGGGTGCCGGTCGAGGCGCCGCCGGTGCCGCGCATCGAGCAGGTGCAGCTCCGGCCGCCGCGCATCGCCCCGCCGGCGGCGCTGGCCGCCATCTGCACGACCGACACGCACGAGCGGGCCGCCCACCACTACGGCAAGAGCTTCCGCGACATCGTCCGGGCGTTCCGGTGCGAATTCCCGAACCCGCCCGACGTGGTCGCCTTCCCCCGGAGCGAGGCGGAGGTCACGGCCGTGCTCGAGTGGTGCGCGGAGGCGAACGCGGCCGCGGTCCCCTACGGCGGCGGCTCGTCGGTGGTGGGCGGCGTCGAGCCGCCGGGCGGCGACCGGCCGGTGGTGAGCATCGACCTGCGGGAGCTGAACCGCGTGCTGGAGGTGGACCCGGTGTCGCGCGCGGCGCGCATCCAGGCCGGCGTCCTCGGCCCGGCGCTGGAGGAGCAGCTCCGCCCGCACGGGCTGACGCTGCGGCACTTCCCCCAGAGCTTCGAGTGGTCGAGCCTCGGCGGCTGGATTGCGACCCGCTCGGGCGGGCACTACGCCACCAACCATACCCACATCGACGACTTCGTCGAATCGGTGCGGATGATCACGCCGCGGGGCCCGTGGGAGTCGCGGCGGCTGCCCGGGTCGGGTGCCGGGCCGAGCCCCGACCGGCTGGTCATCGGCAGCGAGGGCACGCTCGGCATCATCACCGAGGCGTGGATGCGGCTGCAGGCCCGGCCGCGGTTCCGCGCCTCGGCGGGCATGCTGTTCGCCACCTGGGAAGCCGGGTACGAAGCCGCCCGGCGGGTCGTCCAGGCGAAGCTCTGGCCTGCGAACTGCCGGCTGCTCGACCCCGCCGAAGCCGAGGCCGCGGCGGGCGGCGACGGCGTGCACGCGCTGCTCATCCTCGCCTTCGAATCGGCGGAGGTGCCGCAGGGGCCGTTCCTGCAGGAGGCGGTGCGCATCGCGCGGGAGTGCGGCGGGGAGGTCGATGCCGCCGGCATCCGCGTCTCCGACGGGAAGGACGACGGGGAGGTCGGACGGCAGGGGGCCGTCGGCGCCTGGCGGAATGCGTTCATCCGGGCGCCCTACCAGCGAAACCTGACGGCCGGCACCGGCGTCGTGGGCGATACCTTCGAAACCGCGATTACGTGGGACCGCTGGCCCGAGTTCGACCGGCTCGTGCGCGAAAAGGTGGGCGCAGCGATCGCGGCCGCGGGCGGCGGGAGCCTGACCTGCCGCTTCACGCACGTCTACCCGGACGGGCCGGCGCCGTACTACACGTTCCAGGTGCTCGGCAAACCGGGCGGCGAGCTGGAGACCTGGGCTGCCATCAAGCAGGCCGCGAGCGACGCCGTCATCGCCGGGGGCGGCACGATCACGCACCACCACGCCGTGGGGCGCGACCACATGCCCTGGTACCGCCAGCAGCGGCCGCCGCTCTTCGCCGAGGCGCTGCGCGCGGTGAAGGCGGCGCTCGACCCGCAGGGGCTGCTCAACCCCGGCATCCTGGTCGACTGAGCGGCGGGCGGCGCCGATTCGGCGGTGCTGTCTCGTTCGATGAGGAGCGCCTACGATCGGCGGCGATGAACGAACACGACGCACGGCTGGCTGCGGCCCGCGAGGCGGCGCAGCAGCGCGAGATCGGGAGCTACGAGCGCCACATCTTCCTCTGCACCGGGCCGGATTGCTGCACGCCCGAGGAAGGGCAGCGCGCATGGGACCGGCTGAAGTCGCTGGCGGCGAAGGTGAACCGCACGCCCGGCGCGCCGAAGCTCTACCGGACGAAGGTCGGGTGCCTGCGCATCTGCGCGGCCGGGCCGACGGGCGTGGTCTACCCCGAGGGGACCTGGTACGCGTGCCTGACGCCGGAGAACCTGGAGCGGGTGGCGGCCGAGCACCTGGTCGGCGGGCGCGAGGTGGAGGAGCTGGTCATCGGGCGGAACCCGCTCGGGTGAGCCGGGGCCGCGGCCGATGCCGCGCGGCAGGCGGCCGGCGGTATACTCTCGGGGCTGCCCGCCCCGGGCATCCCTCCCCATGACCGAGGTCCGCACCGCCACGATACTCGTGAACCCCGCGGCCCGCGGGGTCGCGCGGCGGTTCGATGCTGCGCGGGCGGTCGGACAGCTCGAGGCGCGCGGCGTGGCGGTCCGGCTGGAGGTGCCCGGCTCGCCCGGGGAGGCGATCGCGGCGGCGCGGGCGGCGGCCGGGCGCGGCGACGACCTCTGCTTCGTGGTCGGCGGCGACGGCACGCTCCGGCTGGCGGCCGAAGGGCTCGCCGGGAGCGCGACCGCGCTGGCCGCCATCCCGGCCGGCACGGTGAACATCTGGGCGCGCGAGGCGGGCATCCCCCGGGAGGTGCCGGCCGCAATTAACGCGCACCTGGCCGGGCAGACGGCGGCGATGGACCTCGGCCGGGCCGACGGGCACGCCTTCCTGCTGATGGCCGGCATCGGCTGGGATGCCGAGATCGCCGCCGGGGTGAACCCGCGGCTGAAGCGCGCAGCGGGCGACATCGCCTACATCCTGAACGCGCTCGTCCACCTGCCGGCGCTGCGGACCCACCCGGCGCGCTGGCGGGCCGACGGCCGCGCCTTCCGCGAGCCGCTCGCCTGGATGGTCCTGGGGAACACCCGGCTGTACGGGGGCCGGGTCCACCTGACGCCCGGGGCGCGGGTCGACGACGGCCGGCTCGATATGGTCGCCTTCTGCCCGCACGGCCCTGGCGAAACGCTGGCGATGGCCATCCGCGTGCTGGCGGGCCGGCGCGAGGGCCGGCACGTGGTCACCGGCCGGTTCGCGGAGATCGCGGTCGATACGCCGGGGCTGCCGGTGCAGCTCGACGGTGACACCGTCGGCGCCACCCCGATGACCTTTCGGGTCGAGCCCGGCGCGCTGCGGGTGCGGGTGCCGGCGGGGCCGCTCCCTGCGCTCTGGGGCGGCAGCCCGGGCGGCGATGCGGCCCCTCACACTCCCCCGTTTTCGGGCAAGGGCGTAGGCTAGGCGGCATGAGCATCCGCGTGAAGTGGTTCCCGACGCTGGTGAAGCGCACCCATTCGAAGCAGCCCGAGACGACGGTCGAGTGGCGCGAGGGGCTGACGCCGCTCGCCATCTTCACCGGCGAAGGCTTTTCGGAGGTTGACGCCGAGGCGGTGATGGTCATCGTGAACGACGCGCAGGCATCGATGACGACCGGCCTCCGTGACGGCGACCGGGTCGAGTTCCTCGTCAGCATCCAGGGCGGTTAGCCGCCGGCCGCTGCGCCGTCCGCGCCCTCGGGGGGCGCCACGGGAAGGAGGATGCGGAAGGTGCTGCCGCGGCCTTCCTCGCTCTCGGCGTCGAGCCAGCCGCCGTGGGCCCGGACGATGCTGAGCGAGGTTGAGAGCCCGAGCCCCGTGCCCTTGCCGACGCCCTTCGTCGTGAAGAAGGGGTCGAAAATCCTGCCGAGGATCTCGCGCGGGATGCCGGTGCCGGTATCAGCGACGGCAACCTCATGGTAGAGACCGGGCAGGACACCCCGCCGCGCCCAGAGCGGGTCTTCGCCGATGCGGCGGGCGGTGCGCGTAATGCGGATGACGCCGCCTTCGGGCATGGCGTCGCGGGCGTTGAGGAGCAGGTTGAGGAGCACCTGCTGCAGGCTGCTGAACTCGCCGATGACCGTGTCGTCGCCGGGTTCGGAGCGGACGGAGAGCTGGATGGCGGGCGTGAGGGTTCGGCGCACGAGGGCCGCGGTCTCGTCGAAGAGGCGGCCGAGGGAGACCCGCTCCCGGGCGGCGATGCCCGGCCGGCTGAACGAGAGGAGCTTCCGGACGAGGTCGGCCCCCCGCTGGCCGGCGAGCGAGGCGTCGTCGAGGTAGGCGCGGAGGGGGCTGTCGGCCGGGAGCTCCGTGCGGACGAGGTAGAGGTTGCCGAGGATGGTCGTCAGGAGGTTGTTGAAGTCGTGGGCGATGCCGCCCGCGAGCACGCCGAGGCTCTCGAGCTTCTGGGCCTGGAGCAGCGCCAGCTCGGCCTTCCGCCGCTCGGCGGCGTCGCGGGCCGAGCCGATGATGCGCACGCAGCGGCCGGCTTCGTCGAAGATGGGGGTCAGGTGGGTGACCACCTCCAGCCGGTGGCCGGCCCGCTCGATGACGGTCTCGTACTCGACGGGGCCGCCGGCGGCCTCGGCCTGGCGGTACCGCTCGATGGCGCGGGCGGCAGCCTCCGGCGGCAGGGCTTCGTCAATGCGCCGGCCGATGACCTGGTCGAGCGGCATCCGCAGCATCTCGGCGGTCCGCTGGTTGGCGAGACTGATCCGGTAGAGGCCCTCGCCCTCCTTCTCGGCGACCCAGATGGCATCGCTGGTGCCTTCGACAACGGCGCGGCAGTTCGCCTCCGATTCGGCGAGGCGGCGCTCCTGTTCGCGCCGGCGGCTGAGGTCGCGCGACCAGCCGACAATCCGGCGGACCACGCCGTCGGGCCCCGGGACCGGGGTGAGCGTTGTCCCGACATCGAACGGGCGGCCGGCCCAGGTGCCGGCGAATTCGTACTCCACCGGCCTGCCGCTGGCGGCGGCCTGCCGGTAGTGCTCCTCCCGCTGGCAGGCGCCCTCAGGCGTCAGGTAGCCGGCGGCGGCCAGCTCGGCCGAGGTTTTCCCGAGGACGTCGGCCGGCTCGACGCCGGCCCCGCGGCAGTAGGCGCCGTTCACGAAGGCGAGGCGCCACTCGCCGACGTCGTCGCGCTCGGCGATCCACATGGCGTCGCGGACCGATTCAACCACGACACGGTAGAGCGCTTCGACCTTCCGCTGCTCAGTCACATCGCGCACCCAGAGCTGGACCGCGGGCTCGCCACCGTAGACGGTCGGACCGGCGACGGTTTCGACGCGGATGACGGCGCCGTCGCAGCAGATGAACTCCTCTTCGGCCACCCCGACCGCTTCGCCGGCGGCGAGACGGCGCATCCGCTCGCGGACGAGGTCGTGGTACGCCGGGTGGACGAACTCCAGCACCGGGTGCCCGACGAGGTCGGAGGCGTCGCGGGCGTGCATCAGGCGCAGGGCTGCCGGGTTGGCGTAGACCACCACGCCCCGCTGGTGGATGGCGATGGCCTCGGGGTTCCCTTCGATGAGGCGGCGGAAGCGCTCCTCGCTCTCGCGGAGGGCGGCTTCGGCTGCGACCCGGCCGGTGATGTCGGTGACCGTGCCGATGTAGCCCACGCGCTGGCCGGCGGCGTCCTCCAGGGCGACCGCCTGGACGAGCACCCAGGCGACTTCGCCGCCGGGGCGGACGACCCGGTACTCCACGCGCAGGGGGCGGTCGGCTGCTATCGCCTGGCGGGTCGCCTCGATGACGCGCGGCCGGTCCTCGGGGTGGACGGCATCGAGGTAGCCGTAACCGAGCGCCTGCTGAGGGGTCTGCCCGGTGAGCGCGCACCACCGACGGTTGACGCGGGTGCATGCGCCCTGCAGGTCGGCCTGGAAGAGGCCGTCCGGGAAGAGGTCGAGCGCGAACAGCGCATCGAGCCCGGCGTTGCCGGGATGCTGATCGGTCATGCGTGCGCACCCTCCGCCAGCGCACTGCGTAGCGTAACGTGATTCTCGCCCGCGTGGCTTGGGGAATTCCCTCGTTTTTCGGCTCAGAGGCGGAACGACACCTCATCGCCGGCGGCGCGCACGCAGTTGCGGCCGGCGCGCTTCGCCTCGTAGAGGGCGAGGTCGGCCTCTTTGATCAGCCACTCGGGCGTCATCAGGGCATCGGCCCGGTAGGCGGAGACGCCGAAGGAGGCGGTGACGGGGATCTCCTGGCCTGCGGCCTCGATCGGCCGGGCTGCGAGGGCCTCGCGGACGCGCTCGGCGCTTTGGACGGCGCCCTCGAGCGGCGTCGACGGGAGGACGACGACGAACTCCTCGCCGCCGAAGCGGGCCAGGAGGTCGGCATCGCGGAGGTGGGCCCGCATCCGCTGGGCCACGCCGCGGAGCACGTCGTCGCCGACGAGGTGGCCGTAGGTGTCGTTGAGCTGCTTGAAGTGGTCGAGGTCGACGAGGAAGAGGCTGAGCGGGGTGCCGTAGCGGGCGGCGAGGCGGAAGTGCTCTTCGAGGAATTCGTGGAAGTGGCGGCGGTTCGCCACGCCGGTGAGGACGTCGGTGGAGGCCTGCTGGATGAGCTGCTGGCGCTCGGCCTGGAGGGCGGCGTTCTCGCGCTCCGACTCGATGGTGAGGCGGAGGAGCGCTTCGTTCGCGCGGGCGAGCACCTCCTCGGGTTCGAGGCAGCTGGCCGGGATATCGAGGGTGGCGCCGAGGGCGGACCCGCTGGCGAGCCCATCGGCAACCAGCTCCTCGGCGGCCTCGGGCGGCAGGCCGAGCCGCTGGCAGGCGGTCCGGAGCTGGCCGAGCCGTTCGCCGGGGTGCTCGCCGAGGATGACATCGGCGGCGGCGCAGCCGGCCTGGACACACATCACGAGCTGGGCCGTTTCGAGCGGGGCCGCGTCGGGGTCGGCGGCGTGGCGGATGGCATCGACGAGGGCAGCCGGCAGGTTCCAGCGCTCGGCAAGGCCCGCCCCGACGCGGCTGTGGTCGACGCCGAACCGTTCGAACTCACGGGCGCGGAGGAGGTCGACGTCGCGCCCGGCCTCGCTGGCGAGAGCGCGGTAGTCATCGCCGAGGGCGGATTCGAGCGCGATGACGCCGAGGAGATGGAAGAGGCCGCCGAGGAACGCCTCGTCGGCGGTGCGGAGACCGGCGCGGACGGCGACCCCGCGCGCGACGACGCCGGCGTAGAGGCTGCGCTGCCAGAGCCAGGTGTGGTCGAGGCCGGCGCCCTGCCGGGCGCGCAGGTCGGTGACGAGGGTGAAGCCGAGGGCGAGCGTCTTGACGGTGCGCAGGCCGAGGATGAGGACGGCATCGCGCACGCGGGAGATGGAGCGCGGGCGGCCGTAGAAGCCGGAGTTGGCCATGCGGAGGACGCGGGCGGCGAGCGCGGGGTCGCGCTCGATCATGGCGCCGAGTTCGTCGAGGGAGACGTCGGGGCGCTGGACGAGTTCGATGACGCGGACCGCCACCGCGGGGATGGTGGGCAGCCGTTCGGACTGCATGATGCGCTCGAGCGGGGAGGGCGGCATGGCGGCGCGGGCTCCTGTCCGAAGCGTAGCGGAGCCGCGGGGGCTCCGACGTGGGTATCGGCACGCGGGGAGCGGCTCGCGAGGGATTTCCGGCCAAAAATCGGGAAAAGCCCGTAAGGGGTGCCGGCCGGGCGGCCCGGCTGCCGGGGCCCGCGCGGCCGTTGCGCGGCCGGCGGTGCTGCCGCAGTCTCCCGGTACAACCACCTCGGCAGGAGCCTCCCCTGTATGGCCAGCGTCGAACCGCCCCCCGGGGCCCTCACCGGCAATCGCCGCCACCGCCGCATCGCCTACCGGTGCGCGTTCGGCGAACCGCTCGCCCACACCGGCGCGCCGTACCTCGTCGAGGGCATCTACCGCGACCGCGAAGGGAAACGGATCGGCCCCGTCTTCACGAACGAGGACCCGCCCGAGGAGTTCCTCGTCCTCCCCGATGAAGAGATCCCGCTCGTCCACGTGGAGGCGGCGCTCGACGAGGACCATCGCGTGGCGAGCTACGAGCAGGTGGTGGGGCTGCTGTTCGACCCGCTGGAGCCGGTGCCCCCGGGCGTCGACGAGAACGGCGAACGGTGGGACAACGGCGAGCTGGTGGTCTACACGTTCGACTCCGACGAGGAGGCGCTCGAGGCCCAGTACTGAAGCCCGGGCGCGTTCTACCACGCTGCGATGACCACCGCATCGGCGGGGTGATGGTGGTCGCCGGTTTCGACGAGGACGCGCCGGCCGGGTGTCAGCTCCGCGGCGGGGAGAGCGCGGCTGACCGCCACGCCGGTGACGAGCGCCGTGGGCGAGCCGTCGAGCCGGAGGGCGGCGGTCCAGGTGGCGGCATCGAAGGCGAGCAGGCGGGCGCGGCGGAGGGCCATCACCCCACCTCCCCGAGGTCGAGCCAGCTCTCGAAGGCGAGGCCGGCCCGGCAGTCGACCGTCATCCCGAGCACGCGGGAGTGCACGGGCGCCGGGCCGGCGAGCGGGTGGGCGCAGGCCACGACGTCGTACAGCTGGAGCCCGGCGTGGAACGGGATGCGCGCCCGCGCGAGGACCGGGCCGCGCCGGAGCCTGGCGAGCAGCCGCTCGGCGAAGGCGGCAGCGAGCGGATCGCTGGAGGCGCCGAGTTCGCGGCGGAGAAGGAGCGCCGGGCCGTCGCGGAGGAGGTCGGCGCCGCGGTACGCCTCGGCGATGCGGCCGTCGCCCTGGACCCGGACCCAGGCGGGGAGCGCCCGGGCCGCCGGTTCGAACGCGAGGAGGGGGTGGCCGCCCTCGCCAAGCAGCGCCGCCGGCGGGTCGCCGGGGGCGAGGCCGCAGATTTCGAGGCCGGATTCCGCACGGAAGGCGTCGGACGTCGGTTCGAGCAGGCGGAGCGCGGCCGCGAGCGCCGGTTCGCCGGCCTGGATGACGAAGGCGGCCGTTTCGGTCGTCCAGGCACCGGAGGGCGGGAGGTCGGCCGCGGCCGTGACGGGCAGCCCGGCGCGTGCCGCCAGCCAGGCGACCGCCTCGCCGCGGGTGGCGCCGGGCGGCGCGGCCCAGCTCGCCGGGGCGCGGTAGGCCGCGAGCCGCTCCCAGGGGCCGTCGACCCCGAGGCGGACCGACTGCACGCCGCCCGTGCGGCGGCGGACGGCGCGGGCAACCGTCCCGCGGAGGACGAGGCCGTACTCGGGCGCGCCGCCGGGGCCGGAGCGGTAGCCGAAGCTGACTTCCACACCTGCGCCCGGCCCGAGGAGCGGCTCCGCCCCGGCACGGCCGTCGCGGTCGTCGAGGTCGAGCTCCCCGGCGGAGGCCGCCGGGCCGAGCGTCCAGCGGAGGGTGCGCAGCCGGTCAGAGACGTCGAGCAGGTCGCCGAGCGGGGCTGCCCTGCGGGAGGTCGGCGAGGCAGCGACCAGCTGCGCGGCGTCGGCGGCGAGGGCGAGGCCGTATGGCGCCCCGCCGGCCAGCGGCACGGGCTCCGACCAGGGCGCGAGCGCGGCGGTCACCGCCTGGGCGACCATGACGCGGGTCTCCGCCACCGGCCCGGTCCGCACCTCGCGGAAGGCGGCAACCGGGAGGTTAGCGGCGGCCACGGCGGGCCGGTCGAAGGCAACGCCGCCGAGGGCGTCGGCGCGGGCGATGACCGCTGGGCCGAACCAGGCGTTGGCGGGCAGGGTGCCGTCGCCCATCACGTGGCCAGCGGCGAGGGCGTCGCCGGAACCGGGCGCGGTGCCGGTCACGATGAGGTGGTAGTCGTTCGGGATGTGGACCGCGGCGAGGCCGGTAATCGTGCTCCAGGCCGCGGAGGCGGTCCAGGCGGTGCCGGAAGCGGCCCAGGTGCCGGCCGTCCGGCGGAGCCGCTTCACCGGCGGGGCCGTGCCGACGGTGTAAAAGGCGCAGAGGTTGCCGTTCGACTGGCGGCCGGCGAGGGCGAGCGCACCGATGGCGCCGCTTTCGGTCACGCGGGTGACGGGCGCCGACCAGGTGAGGCCGTCGTCGAACGAGCTGAGCGTGCGCAGCGCCGCGCCGTCGGCGACGGCGATGACGGCTTCCCCGGGGACAGCCGCGAGGGCGACCGGCGCGCCCGCGGGCAGCGCGGCGAGCGGCGCCGACCACGCGCCCCAGGCGCGCCGGACCCGGAGGGCGCCGCCGTCGTTCACGGCCTGGAGGGGCGTGCCGGCCGCGGAGAGGGCCAGGGCGTGGGGCGCCTCTGTGCCGGGCATGGCAATGGGCGGTCCGAAGGCGAGGAGGGCGATGGCGGCGCGCCGCCGGGAAAGGATGACGCGAAGCGCCGGCCGGCGGCGGGCGCCGGACTGGTGGGCGAGGAGCGATGGCGGAAGGGTGCGCATGCCGCCACGCTGGCAGGGCCGCGAGCGAACGCCAACAGCCGGGCGTCACCCGGCAGCCGCATTCCGTCAGGCGTGTGACGGTGCCGCCGAGCGAGCCGCCTCCAGCCCGTGGTCGGCGCTCTTCGGCGCGGGCAGCAGGAGGAGGTAGGCCGAGCCGAGGAGCCCGGCGATGAGCGAGGCGGCAAGAATGCCGATCTTCGCCTCGTCGAGGTGCGCCGGGTTCTCAAAGCTGAGGCCGGCGATGAAGAGCGCAACCGTGAACCCGATGCCGGCGATCATGCCCGCGCCGAGGACCTGGCGGAAGCTGGTATTGGCCGGCAGCTGCGCGAGCCCGAGCCGCACGCAGACCCAGCTGGTGAGGAAGATGCCGACCGGCTTGCCCAGCACGAGGCCCAGCGCAACACCAAGGGTGACGGGGCTCGAGGCAGCGCTGCGGAGCATCTCGCCCGAGACCGCGACGCCGGCATTGGCGAGCGCGAAGATCGGCACCACCACGAAGGCCGTCCACGGCGCGAGCCGGTGCTCGAGCCGGTCGAGGGGGCTTTCCATCCCGCTCACAAGGTCTTCGATCTGGGCAAGCGCCTGCTGCATCCGTGCATGGCTGCCATCGGCGCGGGCCAGCGCGTACTCAGTCTGCAGGCGCTCCAGCGTGGCATCGAAATCCTCATCCGTGTAGTAGGGACGGGAAGGCGTGAGCATCGCGAGGATGACGCCGGCGATGGTGGCGTGGATGCCGGACTTGAGCATCGCAGCCCAGAACAGGACGCCGAGGAAGACGTACGGCGCGATTGCGACCACGCCGCCGCGGTTGATGACCAGGATGACCAGCAGGACGAGCGCGGCCCACCCGAGCGCTTCGAAGGAGAGCGACTCGGTGTAGAAGACGGCGATGACGATGATGCCGCCGAGGTCGTCGGCGACGGCGAGGGCGAGGAGGAACACCTTGAGCGGCGCCGGCACGCGCCTGCCGAGGAGGGTGAGGACACCGACGGCGAAGGCGATGTCGGTCGCCATTGGGATGCCCCAGCCGTGGGCGGTCTCGCTGCCGGCGTTGAACGCCGTATAGATGAGGGCCGGGCCGAGCATACCCCCGAGGGCGGCAGCTGCCGGGAGGATGGCCCGGCGCGGGCTCGAGAGCTCCCCGGAGACCAGCTCGCGCTTGATTTCGAGGCCGACGACGAAAAAGAAGAGCACCATCAGGCCGTCGTTGACGGCGTGCCCGAGGTGCTGCTCGATTTTGAAGAGGTGGAGGTCGAGGGCGAGCTCCGTCTCCCAGAGGCTGTAGTAGCTGTGGTCCCAGGGCGAGTTCACCCAAATGAGGGCGATGATGGCGCCGATGAGGAGGACGATGCCGCCCGAGGCTTCGATGGCGGCGAAGCGCTGGGCCGGCTGGACGAAACGCCGGACAACGAAGCGGCGGCCGTGGCCGCCGATCAGCTCGTCGATTGCTCGTAACACGTCGGATGTAGCCTAGGGCGTTCGAAGCTGCAGTCAACGGGGGCCGCGGCCGTCCCCCTGCAGCTTCCGCGTGCCCGCGGCGGGCCGTACCATCGCCCACCATGGGGCCGCGCATCCTCATCCTCGCCCGGGGGTACCTCGGCAGCCACATGTCCGCGCCGGGCATCCGCGCCACGGCCCAGGCCCGCGTCCTGGCCGAGCACGTGCCGGGCGCACGGGTCACGCTCGCCGGGCCGAACGAGGACTACGAGCAGCCGGCCGACGGGGCCTACCGGGTGACCCGCTGGAGCGCCCGCAACCTCCTCCAGCTCACGGCGGCGCACGACGTGGTCATCAGCTCGATGCTGCCGCCGCACATCGCCATCTTCTACCCGTGGAAGCGGTACGTGGTGGACCTCTTCTCGCAGTACGCGATGGAGTGGATGGAGGTGGGAATGCAGCACTACGAGGGGCGCCACCGCGACGCCTGGGCCGAGCGCACCCGGGCCGTGCTCGGGATGCAGCTGACGCTCGCCGACTTCATCCTCACCTGCAACGAACGCCAGCGCGACAGCTACATCGGGATGATGATCTCGCTCGGGCTGATTTCGCCGCGGGTGTACGAGGCCGACCCCACCCTGCGCCGCTACATCGATTCCGCGCCGCACGGCATCCGGCCCGAGCCGCCCGTCCCGGGAAAGCGGGTGCTCCGCGGGGTGCGGCCCGGCTTCGGCGAGCACGACCGGATCATCCTCTGGAACGGCGGCATCATCCAGTGGTACGACCCGGCGACGCTCATCGAAGCGCTCCGCCTGCTCAACCGCGATGACGTGAAGCTGCTCTTCCTCGGCGCCTCCTACCCGGGCATCCGCGAACTCGGCAAGGGCGTCCGCTTCCAGGATGCGAAGGCGATCGCCGCCCGGAACGGCCAGCTGAACCGGACCATCTTTTTCGAGGAGGGCTGGGTCTCCCACGAAGAGGCGAAGCAGTACGTGCTCGAGGCCGACATCTCGGTCTGCACCTACTTCGACAACATGGAGACGCGCTACAGCCACCGCACCCGGTTCGTCGACCTGATCTGGGGCGAGCTGCCGTTCATCTGCACTCACGGCGACGTGCTGGCTGAGGAGGTGGCGCAGGAGGGCTGGGGGCTCGTCGTGCCCGAAGGGGATGCGCCGGCGCTCGCGCGGGCCATCGCGAAGCTGCTCGACGACCGCGAGTTCTATGCCCGCTGCAGGGCGAACCTCGCCGCCGCCCGGCCGCGCCTCCAGTGGAGCGCAACGATGAAGCCGCTCATCCGCTTCTGCATGGAAACCGGCGAGCCGGTCTCGCCGAAGTGGGAGCGGCTGCCCGGGCTGGCTCAGCGGCTGACCACCTACACCGCGCGGCGCGCCGTCTTCAACTTCTTCGACCGGAAGCTGAAACAGCGCTCGGAGCGGCTCGAGGCAGCGGAGAAGAAAGAGCGGCTCCGGCAGGAGCGGCTGGCGCGCTTCGCCGGCGGGGGGAGCGCGAAGTGAAGATCCTCGTCCTTTCGCGGGCAGCGGTCGGGCCGCGGATGGCCTCGCCGGGCGTGCGGGCCTACCAGCTTGCGGGGGCGCTCAGCCGGGCCCTGCCGGAGGCGGAGATTACCCTCGCCATCCCCGGCGACCGCGGGGAGGTCGCCCCGCCGGGCCGGACGGTCCGCATCCAGCCCTACGCCACGAACGCCGACGCCGTCTTCCTCGCTGGCCAGCACGACGTGGCGATTTCGCGGAACTTCCCGCCGCAGTTCATCCGGCTGATGGGCAAAACCCGGCTCGCGCTCGATGCGTTCACGCCGCTCTTCATCGAGTGGATGGAGCTCTCGGAGCGGGACATCCTGCCGAAGTGGCGGCGGACCTGGATGGCCTCGAACCGCTGGTACCTGAACATGCAGCTCACGATGGCGGACTTCATCTTCTGCGCCGACGACCGCCAGCGGGACCTCTGGATCGGCATGATGATGGCGCTCGACCTCGTACCGCCCTCGGTCTACTCGCGCGACCCCTCGCTCCGGCAGTACATCGACGTGGTGCCCTACGGGGTGCCATCGCAGCCGCTGCGCCCGAAGGGGCCGGTGCTCAAGGGGGTGGTGCCCGGCATCGAGCCGGGCGACCGGGTGCTGCTCTGGAACGGCGGCATCACCGAATGGAACGACACCGGGACGCTCCTCCGGGCCATGGCCCTGCTCGCCGCGCGCCGGCCGGAGGTGAAGCTCGTCTTCATGGGCGTGAACCACCCCGATTTCGCCTTCGGGCCGAACGCCGGGGTCACCCGGCAGACGATCGAACTGGCGGAGGAGCTGGGGCTGCGCGGCAGGACGGTGTTCTTCCTCGAAGGCTGGGTGCCCTACGCCGAAATCGACAGCTACCTCGCGGAAGCCGACGCCAGCGTCTGCCTCGGCTACGAAAACCTTGAGGCCCGCTTCGCCTTCCGCACGCGGTACGTCGACCTCTTCCGGGCGCGGGTGCCGCTCCTCTGCACCCGCGGCGATGTGCTGGCCGAGCGGGTGGAGCGCGAGCCGCTCGGCATCACCGTGGCGGAGCGCGACGTGGAGGCCGTGGCCGCGGGAATCGAGCGGCTGCTCGATGACGAGCCCTTCCGGGAGCGGTGCCGCGAGAACCTTGGGCGCGTCGCCGCCGAGCTCTCGTGGGATGCAGCCGTGCGACCGCTGGTCGACTTCTGCCTGCGGGACAGGAGCGTGGCGCTCCCGGCGCGGCAGCGGCAGCTCCGGGCGCTGGTGCGCGGGGGCATGTACGTCGGCCTGAAGAAGGCCTGTAAGAGCCCGCCGCTCCACCTGTAGCGGGGGCGCGGGCCGGGCCGCTCGCGCCGGCCGCGCGCTGTGCGGGGCGCAGGGAGGGGAGGCACCGCACCCCGCATCAGGGTCCGCCGGGGGCGGCTCGCTCAGGGGGCATGGAGGATCGGCACGCGGGCGGCGCGCGCTTCCTGGTACCGCCGCGCGACATCCTCCCAGTTGATGATGTTCCAGACCGCCTTCACGAAGTCGGCGCGGGCGTTCCGGTACTGCAGGTAGTAGGCGTGCTCCCACGCATCGATGACGAGGATCGGCGTAGAGGCGTTCGCGATGTTCGACTGGTGGTCGTACACCTGCTCGATGACCAGCCGGTCGGAGACCGGTTCGTAGGCGAGGACGCCCCAGCCGGAGCCCTGGACGCTGTTCGTGGTGTTCGAAAGCTGCTTCATGAACGCGTCGAAGCTGCCGAAGTCGCGCTCGATCGCCTGGCGGAGCTCGCCGGTCGGTTCATCGCCGCCGTGCGGGCTCAGGTTGTTCCAGAAGATGGAGTGGAGGATGTGGCCGGAGAGGTGGAAGGCGAGGTTCTTGGCCAGCATGTTGACGGTGGAGAAGTCCTCCTTCGCGCGGGCCTCCTCCAGCTTTTCGAGGGTGGTGTTGGCGCCGGCCACGTAGGCCGCGTGGTGGCGGGCGTGGTGGAGCTCCATGATCTCGCCGCTGATATGCGGCTCGAGGGCGCCGTAGTCGTAGGCAAGGTCGGGCAGCGTGTAGACGGGCATGAGCAACGCTCCTTCTGCAGCAGTGCGCGCCCGCCGCCGGGCACTCGCACCATGGCACCAGGACCGGGCGACGGCGGCGGGCTGACGCAGCGCATAGCCTGCCGTCTTCTGCAGTTCTTTGCAAGTGCAGTTGCATGCAGAACGACTGCCGGCACCGGGACACCGACGGGGGAGCGGCCGCAGCCGCTCCCCCTGGAGCACCCGGTGCCCGGTCCGGGGGCTCAGCCCTGGGCGAGGCGGAACCTGCCGGCAGCCTCGGCGAGCGCCTTCGCGAACTCGCGCATCTGGCTCGCGGTTGCCGCCAGCTCCTCCGACTGCGCGGAGAGCTCTTCAGTGGAGGCCGAGACCTGCTCGGCCGAGGCGGAGGTCTGCTCGGACGTCACCGAGACCTGGGAGATGACCATCGCGACCCGCTCGGTGCCGGAGGCCATCTCGGCGGCGCCGGCGGCCGAATCGCGGCTCACCTGGGCGATCGCCTCCGTCGCTTCGACGATGCGGCCCGCGCCCCGGGCGAGCTCCTGCACCTCGGCGGCCACCTCCTTCATCCGGTCGGCGGCCGACTGCACGGCGCCGATGATCGCCTCGAGCGACTGCCCGGCGTGCTGGGTGATCTCCCGGCCGCTGGTGACATCGCGGACGCCCTCGGCCATGGCGGCCACGGCCTCGCGGGTTCCGGCCTGCACCCGCGCGATGAGGTCGGCGATTTCGCGGGTGCTCGCCTTGGAGCGCTCGGCGAGGCCGCGGACGTTCTCAGCGACGACGGCGAAGCCGCGGCCCTGCTCGCCCGCGCGGGCGGCCTCGATCGCGGCGTTGAGGGCGAGCAGGTTCGTCTGGCTGGCGATCTCGTCGATCACCTTCACGATGTCGCCGATCTGCTGGCCGAGCCGGCCGAGCTCGTCCACCCGCTCCGAGGCGCGGCCGACGGCAGCGGCGATCGACTCCATCGCTGCCACGGCCTGGCCGACGGCCTGCTTGCCCTGGAGGGCGGCCTCGCGCGTCTCCTCGGCGGCCTTCGCCACATCGAGCGAGACTTCGGACGCGTGGCTGATGCGCTGGCCCATCGCCTCGGCCTCGCGCTGGCCGGCGGCGGCCGATTCGGCGCTCGACTGTGCGCTGGCGCTGAGCTGCTGCGAGCCGGCGGCCAGCTGGGTCACCTCGTGGGTGCTGTCCTGGGCGAGGGTGTTCAGGGTGACCGTCGAGGTCGTCACCTCGTTGATCGCCTGGGCGATCTGGCCCGTGGCGGCGGCCATCTGGTTCGACGATTCCTCGAGCTGGGCCGAGGCCGCGAAGATCGCCTGGGCGTTCTCCTGCACCGTGCCGACCAGCGCGGACAGGCTTTCCACCATTTCGCGCAGGGCGCGGCCGAGGGCATCCTGCGGCCCGCGCGGCTGCACCCGCACATCGAGGTTGCCGTCGGCGACCTCCTTCGCGACGCCGACCATCTCGCGCAGGTAGGCCGTCATGTTCTCGAACGAGCGGGCCATCCGCCCGAGTTCGTCCTTCGACTGGATATCGACGGTCACGTCGACGTCGCCCTGGGCGATCCGGTCCGCGGCGTCGGCGGCTTTGCGGGCGGCGCCGGCGATCGAGCGGGCGAGCACCCAGGCGCCGCCGAAGCCGAGGATGACGGCGGCGACCGTCAGCCCGATGAGCACCGTCCGCGCATCGGCAGCCGCGGCATCCATCCGCTTGGCCGCCTTCGCGGCCTGCTCGGCGTTGTAGCGGGCCAGGAGGTCGAGGTTGTCGTTCAGCCGCTGGGCATCCGATTCAATCTGCGAGGCGGTGATGACGGCGCCGACCTGGTCGCCCTTCGCCGCCTGGTCGAGGACGGAGGTGCGCCCGGCGACGACCCGCTGGGCGAGCTCTTCGATCAGGAGGAAGAGGTCGGCTTCGTCCTTCGAGCTGATCGTTGCGCGGTAGTTCTCGAGCTCTGCCTGGGCGTTTTGCAGGGCGGTTTTCGAGGACTCGACCGCGCGGCTGCGCTGGCTCGCTTCGGCGGCAAGCAGCGCCTTCTTCTCGTCGCGGGCGCTGGCGTTGAAGTAGCGGATCGCCATCGCCGAGTGCTGCACACCGAGCGTGTTGATCCGGTACATCGTGTCGGCGCGTTTCGCGGCCTGGTCGAGCTGGTAGATGCCCATCGCGGCGACGACCGCCATCAGGACGAGGACGACAACGAATCCGCCCAGGATCTTGTGGACGAGGCGGAGGTTCGAGATGAACCGCGGCAACCGCAGGAATCCCGGCCGCGCAATGGCCTTCCGCATTCCGTAAACCCTCCTGTCGCTGGCGCGTCCCGCGCCGTAACACTGTGTTCATCATCGTTTGCGTAAGCTCGACGGCCGCACGGGAGGATCACCTAGGGGGCGGGCCGGTTGCCACTACGGAGCGGGCTCCGGACCACCAGTTAGCGAGCGCCCAGGGCAGGAGGCCCCGGCCGGCGCGCCGGGGCGGTAGACTGCCCGGCATGGAATTCGACTACGCCCTCCTCGCCGACCACGCCGAAGTCATCAATGGGAAGCTCTACCTGATGGGCGGCGGCTGGGACGTGCGCCACGCGCCCCAGGCCCCCGCCCGCGCCCAGTTCGCCGTCGCGCTCGGCATCCGCGTCGCCTGGGAGGAGACGAACCTGCCGATCGCCCTGCGCCTCGCGCTCGAAGACGATGACGGCGCCGAGCTGCTGCGGGTCGACGGGCAGATGCAGGTCGGCCGGCCGCCGCAGCTGCCGCCCGGCTCCAGCCAGCTCTCGGCCACGGTGGTGGTGATGCAGGTGGAGCTGCCGCGGTTCGGCGGGTACCGGGTGCGGGCCACGGCGACGGGCCCGGGCGGGTCCGTCATCGACAAGGCGCTGCCCTTCCGGATGGTCCAGGCCGGCCCGCCGGCCGGGGCCGGGGGAGCGCAGCCGCCAGGGCCCGGGTGAGGCGGACCCGATGCTGCTGACCCTCGCCGGGGGCATCGGCATCTTCCTCGTCGGCATGGTGCTGCTGACGGAGGGGCTGAAGACGGCGGCGGGAAGCGCCCTGCGCGAAGTCCTGCGGCGCTTCACCGGCAACCGGTTCAGCGCTGTCGCCAGCGGGGCGGCCATCACGGCGCTCGTCCAGTCGTCGAGCGCGACGACGCTCGCAACTATCGGTTTCGTCAGCGCGGGGCTGCTCAGCTTCCAGGCGGCGGTCGGCGTCATCTTCGGCGCGAACCTCGGCACAACCTCCACCGGCTGGCTCGTCTCAACCATCGGCCTCAAGGTGAGCGTGGCGGAGTGGACGCTGCCGCTCATCGGGGCGGGGGCGTTGCTGTGGCTGCTTGCGCCGGGGCGCCGGGGCGCGGCCGGCCAGGCGCTGGCCGGCTTCGGGCTCATCTTCGTGGGCATCGGCACGCTCCAGGAGGGGATGGCCGGCCTCGCCGAGCGGATCGACCCGGGCAGCTTCGCCGGCGGCGGCATCGGCGCGCGCTTCCTCCTCGTCGGCATCGGCGTCGTCATGACCGTGGTCATGCAATCGTCGAGCGCAGCTATCGCCACCACGCTCACCGCCGTCGACTCGGGCGCCATCAGCCTCGAGGAGGCAGCCGCCCTGGCGATCGGGCAGAACCTGGGCACGACCGTGACGGCCGGGATTGCGGCGATCGGCGCGACGACGGCGGCGAAGCGAACCGCGCTCGCCCACGTGCTCTTCAACGCCGTGACCGGCCTGGTTGCGCTGGCGGCGCTGCCGGCCTTCGTCGAGGCGGCCGAGGATGCCACCGGGGAGGGCGACCCGGCCCTGGCCCTCGCGGCCTTCCATACCCTCTTCAACCTCGCCGGCGTGGTGCTGCTGCTGCCGGTGCTCGGCACGTTCGCCGGGGCGGTCGCCCGGCTTGTACCGGAGCGGGGGCCCCGGTACCTCGCGGACCTCGACGACGCCGTGGCGACCGTCCCCGACCTCGCTATCGATGCGGCCCGGCGGGCAGCGGCCGCCATCGGCCGGGCCCTGCTCGAGGCGTCAGCCGACCTGGCAAGGGGCGCCGCTCCGCGTGCAACCGCGGAGGCGGCGGGGGCAATTGAGCCGCTCACCCGCTTCATCGAGCGAGTCGACCCGGGCAGCGATCCGGGCAGCCGCCAGCGGTACGCATCGCTCCTCCATGCGGTGGACCACCTCCACCGCCTCGCCGGCCTGGTTGGCGAACGGCGCCCGCCGCTGGTGCCATCGAGTGTCTTCCCGCGCCGCAGCGCGAGGCTGGCGGAGCGGCTCGAGACACTGGCAGGCGCCCTGGGCGACAGGGCGCTGCTCCGGGCGGTGCTGCCCGAAACGGCAGAGACGGCCCGCCGGTTCGCCCACTGGCGGGAGAGCCGGCGGCGGCGGCTGATCGACGAGGCGGCGGCGCCGCGGACCGCCCAGGGCATGGTCGAATCGGTCGCCCAGGACGTCCGGGCATGGCGGCGCAGGCTCTTCGGCGGCACCGGGCCGAGGCCGCCGTCGGGGCCCCCGGCGCCGCCGCAGCCCGGGCTCGTCGAGCGGCTCGACACGATGCTCTGGATGGCGCGCGTCATCTACCACGGCTGGCGGCTCGCCGCCCACCTCGACGCCATCGCCAGCGGCGAACGCGCGGCGACGGCACCGCCGGAGCCGGGCTGACACCTCAGCGGGCGGCAACTTCGCGGTTCAGGGCATCGACCACCCGGAACAGGTCGCCGGTCTCGGAGAAGTTGACCGAGATGATGTTCGGCATCCGGCCGCGCTCCTGCCAGCACCGTTCGAAGCGCTGGCGCAGCACCGGTTCGCTGTTCGCCGGGAGGGCATCGGCCGGCGAGGGCGGGAAGTTCGAGACCCAGTGGTTCACCAGGAAGAGCGGGCTGTCTGGCCGGCCGCGGAACGGCTCGCAGCTGAACTCCTCGGCCGAGCGGAAGAGGAACGGGGTGTCCTGGATCCAGGTAAAGGCATCGTGGTACCACGGGGGAGCCGGCGCATCCTTGATGTTTTCCGAGAAGACGAGCAGGCGCCGGTCGGTTTCGACCAGCTCGCGCAGGGTGGGGAGCGGTTCGCCCCAGGTGAGCGTGGCGACGTAGTCGATGAGGCCGGTGCGGACCATCGCGTCCCGGACGTCGAAGGGCGACACGTAATCCTGCAGGACCACGATGACGACCTCGCCGGGGTTGCGCCGAAGGAAGGTCCGGAGGTCGCGCATGACGGACTCAAAGGGGGTTGCGCCGAGTTCGCAGTAGCCGTGGCAGAGGTAGAGGCCCGGCTTCGCGCCCGGCGGAATGGGGCCGATGGTATCGGCGAGGCGGGTCGCGGCCTCCAGCGCCTGCGGGCCCCAGTAGGGCTCGAGCTTCTCGATCAGCAGGCCGGGGTCGGTGCGGACGCCGCGGTTCGTGGGGTAGCCGTAGTACACGTCGACCAGGAGCGCGCGGACGCCGTCCTGGAGCTGGCGGTCGATGGGGTGGATGTGCTCGGCGAGGTACCAGCCGGGCGATTCTGCCGCGCCCATCGAGTTGTGGGTGGAGGGGAAGACCACCTCGTCCAGGCGGCGGTCGCAGAGCGCTTCGGAGCCGTTGCAGCCGTCGTAGCGGGCGAGGTCGGCCGGGGACGGGGCTCGGAGCGCGTCGCGGTTGAGCCAGAAGAGGCCGGCCACGGCGAGGCCGGCGAGGGCGAGCGTGCCCCCGGCGAACACCGCGGGTACGGCGGCTTCGCGCCGGGCGGCCGCCGGGAGGTCGCGGCGGGCTGCCTCGCGGGCGAGGCCGAGGGTGCGCAAGAGTTCGACGCCGGCGAGGTAGGCAAGCGCCAGCCCCGCAGCGCGCGCCGCAAGCACCAGGCTGCTGAGCGGCGACGTGAAGAGGAGGATGCCGGCCGCGACGCCGCCGGCCGCGAGCGCGACCCGCGCAGCACGCTGCTCCCAGGCGCCGCTGAGCCGGTGCCGGACGGCGGCGACCTGCTCGCGGGCGGAGGCCGTCGCCACCAGGCTCGAAGCGACCGAGGCGATGGCGACGCCGGCCGCGGCCTGGATCCACATCCACCAGCGGAGCTCCTCGCTGTAGCGGTCCCAGACTGCGCGGGCAGCGGCGCCGGCGGCAGGCGGCCCGGGCACCCGCGCCGCGATGACGTCGCCGATGACAGCGATGGCGAGCCAGGTGAGCAGCGCGCCGCCGATCAGCCCGATGCCGAACGCCGTAGAGGCGGCCCGCCAGGAGTGCCCGATGAGCCCGGCGGCCAGGTAGCAGGCCGCCGCCCCGGCGAGCACCACCCAGGTGAGCGCGCGGAGCTGCCGGTCGATGTCGATGAGACGGGTCCCGGCGCTGCGGGTCGCCACCTCGATCGCGCCGAGGTTCGGCCCGCCGGGGAACCGGTCGGCGAGCTCCGGGTCGTAGGCGCGGAGGCCCGCCTCGGCGAGGACGGCGATATCGGAGACGTTGAGCACGAAACTTTGGCGTTCGCCGGCGAAGATCGCGCGGTGGAGGTCGCGGGCCGCGGCTTCGAGGATCCGTTCGAACGGCCGGCTCACCAGGGCGGTATCGACCACGGTCTCGAGCAGCGGGCGCGCGGCGAGCAGGTCGGGCTGCTGGTCGACCGCCCGGTTGACGATGACCCGGCGCACCTCCGCGCGGACCGTCTCGTTCTCCACGAGCGACGCGGCCGTCGCCGCGAAGCGGTCCTCGTCGTAGAGCACATCCGCCAGCCAGAAGCGGACGACGGCGGCGTTCAGGAGGAGTGCGGCAGCCACGCCGAGCAGGGCGGAGGCGGCGGCGCGGGAGAGGTGGACGGTCAGGTGCATGGCGGTGTGCGCCGGCGCGCAGCCGGCGCCTGGCCGTGCATCATGCCACCCTGCAGCGCTACTCGGCGACCATGAACGCCCAGCCGACCGCCTGCTTTACCTGGGCGTTCGGGTTGAGCGGGTCCTGCACCACGAGCGCGGCCTCGTGGCGGCCCGGCGTGAGCCCCTCGGGCGGGGCGTAGCAGACCCGGCCGTTCTTCGGCGCCTCGCGGGTGGGGATGACCCACGTGAGCTTATCGGTGACCTCGACGCCGTCGACGGCCATGCGGAACCACTGGCCGTACTGCGGGGTGCCATCGAAGCTGACCTCGGCGCAGATGCCGCCCGGGTTGGCCGGGTTCGGCGAGCGGGTCGCGGCCTGCGACACCGTCGTGCCGTGCTCCGGGTAGACCTTCAGGATGTTGCCGCCGAGCTTCGGCGCGGGGCCGAACTGGCCGTAGTCGGGCGTGGGCGTCGGCGTCGGGACCGGGTCGGGGCCGTCGCCGCAGGCGGCCGCCGCGAGGAGGACGGCCGGGAGCGCAAGCGCGAGGAGGGTAGGGCGGAGGGGCGGCAGGGGGTGCATCGGACCGAAGGTACCAAACGGGACCCCAGCGGGGAACGTGCCACCTTTCCCTTGGCGTTCCGCCCGCGGCCGGGCAGCTTCGCAGGCGAGAACCCGAACCCGGAGGTGCCCGATGGACCCGAACGACCCCCGGCACGACGACCTCGTGCTCGAGCTGGAGGAGCTGCGGGCGCAGCTCGCGGAGCGCGACGAGGCGCTGGCCGCAGCCCGCGCCGCCCACGACCGCGCCGTCGCCCGCCTGCGCGAGGCGCTCCTCGCGAGCGAGCCGGCGCTCGACCCGGCGCTGCTCGGCGGCGCGACCGTCGAGGAGGTGGAGGCGAGCTTCGCCGCAGCAAAGGAGACGCTGGCGCGCATCCGGGAGGCGGTGCGGCGGGAGGCCGCGGCCGCGATCCCGGCGGGCTCGGCGCTGCGGCAGCCCGGCCGGGCGGCGCTCTCGCCGCTCGAAAAGATCCGCGCCGGGCTGAGCGGGCGGTAGCTCAGCGGGCGTCGAGACGGCGGAGCACGGCCATCACCACGGCATCGAGCGAATCGAGCGAGGGATCGGCGCGGACCGCCTCCTCGACCCAGCGGCGGGCCTCGGCGCGGCCGTAGCCGAGGCCCGCGATCGCTTCGGCGGCATCGGCGAGCAGCCGCTTCTCCTCGAACTCAGCCGCCTCGACCGGCCGTTCGACGCCGGCATCCTGGAGCGCGGCCTCGGCCACGACGCGGCCGCGGAGGGTCGCGATGATCTTGTCAGCGGAGCGCGGGCCGATGCCGGGCAGCCGGGCGAGTGCGGCCCGGTCCTCCTGTTCGATGGCGCGGGCGATGGTGGAGACCGAGACGTTCATCGCCTTCACGGCCTTCGCCGGGCCGATCCCTTCGACCATGGTGAACTTGCGGAAGAAGTCGCGCTCGGCCCGGCGGAGGAAGCCGACGAGGACAGGCGTCGGGTTGTTGGCGGTAACGTGGTAGAAGATGTGGAGGCCGAGCTCGGGGCCTTCGCCGGCGGCGAGGTCGGCCTCGCCCGCGAGCGCGGTCAGCTCGGGCCAGAGGGCGATCGGCACGAGGATTTCGAAGCGCACGCCGTGGACGTCGAGCTCGACGAGCGGGCCGGCGATGTCCATCCGCGCGAGCCGGCCCCTGAGGTACGTGATCATCGGGCGCCAGTATGCCACGGGTGGCGCGAGCGGGGCCGCCGGTTCGACAATCGGAGCGTGCCCGAGCTCCCGGAAGTCGAGACCATCCGCCGCGACCTCGCGCCGCTCGTCACCGGGCGCACCATCGTCGATGTCGAGGTCGACCCCGGGACCATCCACCTGCTGGCGGCCGTGCCGCTCGAGACGCTCCGGGCCAGCCTTGCCGGGCGGACGATCCGGTCGCTCGGCCGGCGCGGCAAATACCTCCTCTTCGAACTGGACGACGGCCGCTGGTGGGCCGCCCACCTGCGGATGACCGGCAGGCTCGTCTGGCGGCCGCACACGGCCCCGCCCGAGCCGTACGAGCGCGCCCGGGTCGTTCTCGATGACGGCCACGACCTGCGCTGGAGCGACCTGCGGAAGTTCGGCACGTGGCGGGTCCACGCCTCGGCCGACGAAGTGGTGGGCCGGCTCGGCCCGGAGCCGATCGACCCCGGGCTCACTGCAGCGCAGTTCCGCCGCGTCTTCGAAGGGCGGACCGCTCCGGTGAAGGCGGTCCTGCTCGACCAGCGCCGGTTCGCCGGGCTCGGCAACATTTATGTCGATGAGGCGCTCTTCGCCGCCCGGGTCCGGCCGGATACGCCGGCGGGCCAGCTCTCCCGGGCCGCGCTCGGCCGGCTCTACCGCGCCTGCCGGGAGGTGCTGGAGCGGGGGATCGCGCACCGCGGGGCGAGCTTCCGCGACTACGTCGACGGGCAGGGGAACGAAGGGCGGCAGCACATGTTCGTGCAGGTCTTCCGGCGGACGGGGAAGCCGTGCTACGCCTGCGGCACGCCGATCGAACGAAGCATCGTCGGCGGCCGGGCCACGCACTACTGCCCGCGCTGCCAGCGCCCCGCCCGGCGGCCGCAGCGGAGGGAGGCCAGGCGTGCTGGCTGACCCGCAGGATGTGGCGCGCGTGCTCGGGCTGCCGCCCGGGAGCGAGCCGGCGTACGAGCCGCTGGGCGAGGCCCCGGGCGCGCCGGAGCGGTGGAGCGCAGGCGGGCGGGCCGTCATCGCCCGGCGCCCGGTGCCGGAGGAGGCGGCGCACAACCACGCCGCGGTCTTTGAAGCGCTCGCCCGGGCCGGGTTCCCGCACATCCCCCGGCTGCTCGGCTTTTCGGGGCTGGCGACGCTGGAGGAGGAGATCCCCGGGCTGACCGCGCTGCAGGTGGAGCCGCCGCCGGGGTCGGCCGCGGCGGCGGTCGCCGCGCTGGCCGCGCTCCACGCCCTGCCGCTGCGCGAGGGGCTCGACTGGGAGAAGCCGCCGGCGGAGCTGCTCCCGGGGGCTCCGCCGCCGCTCTACCGCCTCGGCTTCGCGGCGCAGGAGCGGGAGGCCGCCGCGCCGGGGTTCGCCGCCGCCCGGGAGGCGCTGCTGGCCGGCCCGTTCGGCTTCGCGCACCGGGCGGCGACCGCGGCGAACCTCCTCCTGGCGCCCGGGCGGGCGTGGCTGGTGAACTTCGGGGCCGCCGGGTTCGGCCCCCAGCTCTTCGATGTCGCGGCGTTCCTCCTCACGAGCGGGCTCGATGCGCCGGCCCGGCGGGTCCTCGCCATGGAGTACGCCCGGCTGCGCGGGTTTGACCCGGAGGCCACGGCCGACCTGGTCGACCTTGCCGGCATCGCCTGGGGCGTGGAGGAGCTGCTCGGGCTGCCGCGCCGCCAGGTCGAGGCCCTCGGCGACGACGCCGCGCTGGCGGCGCTCAACCTCGCCGCCGTCCGGATTGAACGGGGGATGCGCGAACCGGCGGGCAGTGCGCCCGCGGCTGCGGCCATCCGCCGGGCGCTCTGGGGGTAGCCCGCTCCGGCGACGGCCATCCCGTGCCGATGATCCCGGTATGCTCCGCAAGCTCCCGTGGGTGGTGCTGGCGCTCCTCTTTTTGAGCACGGCCCGCTGCTACACGGCCGACCTCGCCGCCGGCGTCGCCGGGCTGCCCGTCGTCGGGCCGATCCTCGTGCCGCCGGCGCCGGTCCCGGCCTACGTGCAGGCGATCGGCACGCCGGCGCCCGTCGAGCTCCCGGAGGCGGATGTCGCAGCCTGGTTCCCGGCCGAAGGCGGCTGGAAGGGGGTCCCGCCGGCGCAGTGGCAGGCGATGGCGCTCGCTGCCGCCGCGGCCGGGACGCCCGCCGGCTGGGCCGAACTGTGCGCGAAGGTCTCCGCCGCAGCCGGGGCCGACCGGGCCGCCGCTCCCCTGCCCGGCGCGCTCGCCTGCAGCGACGACCCGGCGCTCACCTCCGTGCAGCGGGTCGCGCTCCAGCTCTTCGACCTCCGGGCGGCGCTCGGCCTCTGGCTGAACGGCGCCCCGAACGGCTCCATCGGCGCGGTCCAGGCGCGCCAGGGCGGCCTCCGACTGCTCTGCGCGACCACGGCGCCGGGCCGGGTCGACCCCGCGGCGCTGGCCGCCGCGTGCGGGAAGGGGCTCGATGCCGCCTACCTGGCCGGCGACGGCGCCGCCACGATGGCCGCCGTCGAGGAGGCATACGCCGGGCTGGCGGCCGCCATCGCCGCCGCCGACCCGACGGTCGAGGGCGAGCCGGCCGTGTACGGGGCGCAGGCCGCCCCCTGACCCGCGTAGAATGGCGGCCCACCCGCCCGCCGCGAGGAGCCGCCCGATGCCCGCCTTCGCCAGCCCGGCCGTCACCCCGGTGCAGCGCACGGCGGAGGTGTAGGGTGGGCGGGAGAGCGCGCACGGCGGCGGGCTGGCTCGAGCGGACGCTCGCCGGGCCGGCGCTCGTCCAGGCCCTGGCCGCCGCGGCGCGGCTCGGGGTCTTCGACCTTGTGCGCGGGCAGCCGCGCTCGGCGCTCCTCCTCGCCAGCACCGCCGGGGTCCATCCTGAAGGGCTCGCCCGATTGCTCCGCGCGCTCGCCGCGGCGGGGGTGCTCGCCCCGACGGGGGACGGCCGCTTCGGCCCGACGCCAGTCTCCGACCTGCTCTGCCGGGACGCGCGCGGGCCGCACCGGGAGCGGCTGCTCGCGCTCGCGAACCTGGAGTGGGAGGGCTGGGCCGGCCTCCTGCAGGCGGTCGAGACCGGCCGCCCGGCCCACGTCCGGCCTGGCGCGGACGAGGACCTCCCCCTTGGCGCGGCGGCCGGCGTGCTCCGCCGGGCGCTGGGCGGCGCGACGCCGGCCATCGTCTTCGGCGGCGAACGGTTCCGGGCGTGGCTGGCGGCAGAGCAGGTCCCCGGGCCGGGCGCCGGGCCGCCCGCCTGCGCCGTCGGCGGGGGGCTCTCTGCGCGGGACGATGCCGGCGTCCTCGCCGAACTGGCGGCCGTCCACGCGGCCCTTCCGCCGGGCGGGCGGGTGCTGCTGGTCGAACCGGTGCTGTCCGCGGACCCGGCCGCCGGCCTCGACCTCGCGCTCCGCGACCTGCGCCGGCTCGCGCTCGGGGCCGGACGCTACCGCACGGCGGAGGAGTGGCAGCGGCTGCTGGAGCGGGCCGGGCTCCGCTTCGAGGGGATGCAACCGGTGCGCGGGGCCGGGGGCTGGGCCGTGCTCACCGCGAGCCGGGGGCTCGTCTGAGGGCGGGGCGTGCCCGGGCCGGACCCCGGACTGGCAGCGGCCCGGCGGCTCAGGCGCGCCAGAGGGCGTCGATCGGCAGCGCGCTGAGCCGGTCGCCGGCGGGCAGCGGCTCGGGCGCGGGCGAGAGGACGGCGCCGGCCGCGAACCGGGGGCCGAGCTCGTCGCGGAGGGCGGCGAGGGCGCGGAAGTCGCGGCGCGCCGGCCGGGCGGCAGCCTTCACTTCGAGGGCGGCGACCCGGCCGTCCGGCGCTTCGAGGACGAGGTCGATTTCGAGGCCGCCGTAGGTGCGCAGGTAGGCAACGGAGGGGCCGGTGGCGCTCCAGGCGGCCTGCTTCCGCACCTCGCCGACGACGAACGCTTCGAGCAGCTGGCCGGCGGCCTCGGGCACGAGCGGGACGCGGGCGGCGGCCGCCTCGGCGAGGGCGGCGGTCAGGCCGGAATCGGCGAGGTAGAACTTCGGGCTCTTCGTGAGCCGCGCCGAGAAGTTCGTGGACCAGGCCGGGAGCGGCGCGAGCAGGTAGAGCGTCTCGAGGTGGCGGAGGTAGCGGGAGACGGTCGAGACGGGGAGCTGGAGGTCCTGGGCGAGGCCGGCCGCGTTGGCGACGCTGCCGACCCTGCCGGCGAGCAGGCGGAGGAGCGCCGGGAGAGCGTGGACGTGCTCGATTGCGCTGAGGTCGCGCAGGTCGCGGCGGATGATGGTATCGAGGTAGGAGGCGAACCAGCGGCGGCGGCGCGCGGGCGAGGGCCGGCCGACGACCTCCGGGTAGCCGCCGACCTCGGCGCGGCGGAGGTACTCCTCACGGGAGAGGGCGGAGGGCGGGAGGGCGCCGGGGAGCTCGCCGGCGAAGAGGGCGTCGATGAACCGTTCGCGGGTGCCTTCGAGCTCGCCCTGGCTGAGCGTCTGGAGTTCGAGGATTTCGACGCGGCCGGCGAGGGAGTCGGCGACCCGGGGGAGGGCGAGGAAGTTGGCCGAGCCGGTGAGGAGGAAGCGGCCGGGGCGGTTGTCGGCATCGACCGCCTGCTTGATGGCGAGGAGGAGCTCGGGCAGGCGCTGGGCCTCGTCGATGACGAGCGGCTGGAGGTCGGCCTGGCGGACGAAACCGGCCGGGTCGGCGCGGGCGAGGTCGAGGGTGAGCGGGTCATCGAGGGAGAGGTAGCGGCGGCCGGTCGCTTCGGCGAAAGCGCGGGCGAGGGTCGATTTGCCGCACTGGCGGGGGCCGGCGAGGTAGACGACCCGCGTGTCGCTGAGGGCTTCGCGCAGGAGGGGCTCGATGTTTCGCCGGTACATGGCGGAAATCTTACCATAGCGTGATGGATTTTCGCGCACAGGACGGCCGGGATGCGGGCGCGCAGCCGGGCCGCCGTGCCGCGGATCGCCGCCGGCGAATGGGCGAAAATTCACCACAGCGTGGTGGAAATTCGGTCACTCAGCGGGCAGCTGCAAGGCCGCCGTCCTCCGCCATCCGCTCCAGCAGGTAGCGCACCACCCGCCCCGTCCGGTCCATCCCCGCGCTGCAGTGCACCAGCACCGGCTTCGGCAGCGCCAGGAACGCCCGCCAGGCCGCCTCGTACTGCTCCGGGGTGTACGGATGGGTGAGCTGGTCCAGCGTCGGCAGGTGGAACACCTCGAAGCCGCTCCGCCGGTAGCGCTCCAGCAGCCCCTCCGGCGCAGCCTTCCGGTAGAGCCAGAGCTGGTCGTTCCCGATGAGGCACATAATCGACCGGATCCCGAACCGCCGCGCCTCCGCTATCCAGCGGTCGACCGCCTCGTCGTGGACGGTCAGCTCCGGCCCGGGGGCATAGCCCGGCCGCGGGCTCGTCGCAAGCAGCCCTTCGATCACCCAGTTCGGCATCTTTCCAGTAGTCTACCCCGCAGCCCGGACACGGTCCGGGTCCGAACGTCCGCTGCGAGGAGCACCCCATGGCCGCCAGCTACACCCACCTCCGGGTCGACATCACCGACGGCATCGCGCTGGTCACCCTGGACCGGCCGGAGGTCTACAACGCCACGAACGACGTCCTCCACGGCGAGCTGACCCGCATCTGGCGCGACCTCGACGCCGACCCGGCCGTCCGCGTCATCGTCGTCACCGGCGCCGGCGACCGCGCCTTCTCCGCCGGCGGCGACCTCGGCGACATCGAAGCCCGGGCCGCCCTCCCCGCCGAGGAGCGGTTCGAAGCCGTCGTCCGGGTGATGAAGGAGGCCGAGGCGATCGTCTACGAGATGGTGAACTGCGAGAAGGTGATCATCTCGGCGATCAACGGCGTGGCCGTGGGCGCCGGGCTGGCCGTGGCGCTCATGGCCGATATCTCGATCATCGCCGAGGAGGCCCGCCTCACCGACGGACACGCCCGCCTCGGCGTGGCCGCCGGCGACCATGCGGCGATCATCTGGCCCCTCCTCTGCGGCATGGCGAAGGCGAAGTACTACCTCCTCACCTGCGACTTCATCGACGGGCGGGAGGCCGAGCGGATCGGGCTGGTGAGCCGCTGCGTCCCCCGGGCCGAGCTGATGCCCGAGGCGATGCGGATCGCCCGCCAGCTCGCCGACGGGCCGCAGCACGCGCTCCGCTTCACGAAGAAGGCGCTCAACCAGTGGCTCCGGCTCGGCGGGATTACGGCCTTCGACTACTCGCTCGCCCTCGAAATGCTCGGCTTCTTCTCGGCGGCGCCGGCCGAGGGCGCCCGGGCCATCCAGGAGAAGCGGCCGCCGCGCTGGGCGTAGCCGGCGCCGGGGGCGCTGTCGCAGCCGCAGGCGAGCCGGTAGGATGGCGCCACCGATCCCCCTCGTTCCCGGAGCTGCGTGTGCTGCCGATTAAACGCCTCGACCACATCTCCATGGCCGCCGCCGATTACCGCGCCCAGGCTGCGAAGCTGGAGCGGCTGCTCGGCTTCAAGTACCTCCACGACTGGGAGGCCGGCCCCGGCCAGGATTTCGAAGGGTGCGTCTCCCAGGTGCGGGGCACCGGCATCGAATTCGAGGTCATCGCCCCCGCCACGCCCGACTCCTTCGTCCAGAAGTTCCTCGACCAGAACGGCCCGGGCCTCCACCACATCACGATGGAGGTGGAGAACATCCACGCCGCCGCGGCCGAGCTGGAGCGGCTCGGGATCACCCCCTTCGGCGGGGTCCAGGACGACGGCTCGTGGTACGTGACCTACATCCACCCGCGCGACAGCGGCGGCATCCTCTGGCAGCTGTTCGTCGCCCACCGGCCGGCGCCGGAGGTCGACCGGAACGCCGGCGGCGGCATCGTCGACCTCCAGCGGATGGACCACGTCTCCATGGCCGTACCCGACCTCGACCGGCAGGTCGCCTGGCAGGAGCGGGTTTTCGGCATGGAGGTGATCTCCCGCTGGGAGGACGGGCACCTGGGCTACCGCGGCGCCGAGCTGACGATCCCGGGCAGCCTGCTCAAGTTCGAAATCATCGCGCCCACCCGGCCCGACAGCTTCGTGCAGAAGTTCATCGAAAGCCGGCGGCCGGGCATGCATCACATCACCTGCGAGGTCGCCTCGGTCGACCGGGCGGTGGAGGCGCTGCGGGCCGAGGGGATCGAGCCCTGGGGCGGCATCATCGAGAACGACTGGAAGCGCCACACCTTCATCCACCCGCGCGATTCGGGCGGGGTGCTCATCCAGCTCTTCGAGGAGTAGGCAGGACTACGCGAGCGACCGGGGGCGCCGCTCGACGAAGTCGAGGATCCGCCACCGGCGCGGGGTGATCGTGATGCGGACCTGCCGCTTCACACGCAGCCGGGCGAGGTAGGCATCGGCCGCCGGGCCGAGGAACCGCCGGACGATCTCCGGGTACTCGGGGGCCATCCCGTCGACGTCCTCCACCGCGGCGTCGCCGTCGACGAGAAGGACGCGGTAGGGCGGCCGTTCGGTATCGATGGTGAACGCGACCTTCGGCCGGGCGCGCAGGTGGGCCACCTTCTCCGCCTTCGGCCCGGTGATGACGGTGAACCGGCCGCCGGCGAACCGCCACCAGATGGGCACGACCCGCGGCTGGCCGTCGGCGGCGACGTAGGCGAGCCGCATCAGGGGCGGCTGCTCGAGCAGCGCGCGGACGACCGGGTCATCGGCTGGAAATTCCATCGGCGCGGAGGGTAGCACGCCAGCCGCCTGCCCGGCGAACGGCTACGCCTCCCGCGGGAAGGGCACCGGCGGCACCGCAGGGGCGACTGCGACCGTCTCGCCGGGGGCGGCCAGCTCGCTCGAGGGGGCCGTCATCACGAGGCAGGCACCGCCGACCTCGAGGTCGAGCCGGGTGACCGCGCCTTCGAAGCGGAGGGCGACGACCCGCGCCGGGACCCCGCCCTCGCGGATGCGGAGCCACTCGGGCCGGATGAGGAGGTCGCAGGGGCCGCGGAACGGCCGCGCCAGCCGCACCTCCCCGAGCGCGCACGCGGCGAACGGCCCGTGCCCCTCGCCCGGCAGGAACTGGGCATCGCCGCCGTAGCCGGCCGCCGCCCGGGCCGCGGGCTCGAAGTAGAGGGCGCGCGGCGCCGCCACCTCGATGATCGCGCCGGCGTCCATCACCGCGATCCGGTCGGCGATCGCCATCGCATCGGCCCGGTCGTGGGTGACGAGCAGGGCGGTCATCCCCTCCGCCCGGAGGATGGCGGCGACTTCGTCGCGGACCTGGACGCGCAGGCCGGCATCGAGGTTCGAGAACGGCTCATCGAGGAGGAGGACGCGGGGCCGCGGCGCGAGCGAGCGGAGGAGGGCGACCCGCTGCTGCTGGCCGCCCGAGAGCTGGTGCGGGTAGCGGCCGCCGAGCCCTTCGAGGTGGGCCATCCGGAGCAGCTCCTCGACCCGGCCGCGCTCCTCGCGCTTCAGCCCGTAGCCGATGTTCCCTGCGACGGTCAGGTTCGGGAAGAGCGCATACTCCTGGAAGACGAGGCCGACGGAGCGCCGGTGGGCCGGGACGTGGTGCGCGGGGCTTTCGATGACCTGCCCTGCGAGGCGGATTTCGCCGGCAGCCACCCGTTCGAAGCCGGCGATCGCCCGGAGGAGCGTCGTCTTGCCGCTGCCGCTCCGGCCGAGCAGGGCGACCAGCTCGCCCGGGGCGAGGGCGAGGTTCGCCCCGCGGACGGCGCGGAACCGTCCGTAGCAGACATCGACGCCGGAAAGCGCGAGGGCCTCGGCAGCGAGCGCGGGTTCAGGATTCGAGGGTCGCAGGGTCGCCTCTCCAGGCCAGGACCACGAGGGGGATGAGCGCGAGCCCGACGAGCACCAGCGCGGGCAGCGCAGCACCAGCATACAGGGCATCGGAGGTTCGGCCCCAGGTGAGCCCCGGGAGCGTCTCGAACCCCGGCGGCGAAAGGAGCAGCGTGGCCGGCAGCTCCTTCAGGACCGTGAGGAAGACGAGCGCTGCCGCCGCGCCCATCCCCGGGCGGGCGAGCGGGATGGTCACCGTGGCGAGCACGACCAGCGGCCGCCGCCCGAGCGAGGTCCCGGCCTCCTCCAGGCGCGGCGGCAGGCGGAGGAGGTTCGCCCGCAGCGCCGAGAGCGCGTTCGGCACGAAGAGGACCAGGTAGGCGAAGAGCAGCATCCACGTCGTCTGGTAGAAGGCCTGCGCGTAGCGGATGCCGAAGAAGACGAGCGAGAGCGCCACCACCAGCCCGGGGAGGGCGTGGGTGAGGTAGGCGACCTGTTCGAGCAGGGAGGCGCCGGCGCCGCCGTAGCGCGCCGCGAGGATCGCGAGCGGCAGGGCGAGGGCGACCGTCAGCGCGGCCGCGGCCAGGCCCATGGTCAGCGAGTGGCGGGCCGCCTCGCCGATATCGGGGAAGTTCGCGCCGACCTGCAGGCCGCGGACGAGCCAGTAGCCGAGCACCCCGAGCGGCAAGGCGAGCGAGGCGAGGACAACGAGCGCGAGGAAGCCGATGGCGGGCCAGCGCCACCGCCCGAGCGGCACCGGCCGCGGCGGAGCGGTCCGCCGCGACGCCCGCCCGCCGGCCCGCCGCCGCACCGCCATCTCGGCGACGAGGATGACGGCCGCCACAGCCACGAGGACGCAGGCGAGGACCGCCGCCCTTGTGCGGTCGAAGCTGGACTGGTACTCGAGGAAGATGTCCCGCGTGAAGGTGTTGTAGTTCAGCGTGGAGACGCCCCCGAAGTCGCTCAGCACGTAGAGGACGACGAGGAGGAGGCCGGCCGCGATCGCCGGGGCAAGCCCGGGCAGGACGATGCGGAAGAAGGTGGGCCAGGGCGGCACGCCGAGCGAGCGCGACGCCTCCTCTTCGGCGACGCTGGCCGTGCCGAGCGCCCCCCGGAGGACCAGGTAGACGTAGGGGAAGCTGACGGCCGTGAGCGTGAAGGCGGCGCCCCAGAGCCCGTAAATCTCGGGCAGCCGCTCCACCCCGAGCGGTTCGAGCCAGCCCTGGAGCACCCCTTTCGGACCCAGGAATTCGACGACCGTCATCCCCATGACGTAGGAGGGGATGGCGAGCGGCGCGGCCATCAGCACCGACCAGGCCCGGCGGAAGGGGAGGTCGGTGCGGGTGGTGAGCCAGGCCGCCGGCAGGGCGACGAGCACGCAGGCGACCGCCACCACGAGCGCCAGCTGGAGCGAGCGCGCGAGCAGCGGCCAGGCGGCATCGCGCAGCACCTCCTCCCAGGGGGCCAAGCCGCGCTCGGTGCTCCGCCGGACGAGGTACCACGCGGGGACGAGCGTGGCGGCAACGACGGCGAGCCCCGGCGGCCAGAGGGCCAGCGGGGCTCGCGACGCCGGGCGGCGGATTGGGAGGGCGGCCACCCGGTGAGGCTCCGGCTACTGCAGGGCGCCGACCCTGCGGAGGAGCGCCAGCGTCCCCTGCAGGTCGTCGAGGTCGGAGAGGTCGATGGCCGGCGGCTTCAGGGTCTCCAGCGCGGGCAGGCGCGGGTCGGCCTTCAACCCGGTCACCAGCGGATATTCGTAGGTCTTCTCGACGAAGTACTTCTGGCCGGCCTCCGAGAGGAGGTAGTCGATGAACGCCAGGGCCGCCGGCTTGTTCTTCGAGGACTTCAGGATGCCGACGCCGGCCACGTTGACGAGGGTGCCGGGGTCGCCGGCAGCGGTGTAGTGGTTCCGGGCGGCGAACCCCTCGCCCTGGTCCTTGATGAAGCCCCAGAGGTAGTAGTGGTTCACCAGGCCGAGCTTCACTTCGCCGGCGGCCACGGCCGCAACGATCGCCTTGTTGTCCTTATAGACCTTCACGTCGTTGGCGATCATGTCCTTCAACCACTTCTCGGCGGCGGCATCGCCTTCCAGCTTGCGGAAGGCCGTGACGAACGCCTGGAAGGAGCCGTTGGTCGGCGCCCAGCCGACCTGCCCCTTCCACTTCGGGTCGGTCAGCTGCTTCACCGAGGACGGGAGCTCGGACGCCTGCACGGCGGTGGGGTTGTAGACGATGACGCGCGCCCGGCCGGAAACGCCGACCCAGGAGCCGTCTTTCGCGCGGTAGGTCGCGGGGACCTTCGCGAGCGTGGCCTCGGGCAGCTTCTCGAAGAGGCCGGCCTTCGAAATCGCGCCGAGCGCGCCGGCATCCTGCGGGAAGAAGACATCGGCCGGCGAGGATGAGCCCTCTTCGGCGAGCAGAGTGGCGAGCTGGGCCGAATCGCCGTACTTGACGTTGACCTGGATGCCGGTCTCCTTCGTGAACTGTTCGAAGAGCGGCTTCACGAGCGATTCGCCGCGGCCGGAATAGACGGTGATGGAGCCGGACGGCTTCGGCGTGGCCGTGGGCGAGGCGGCGGCCGTGGGCGAGGCGGCGGCCGTGGCGGCGCCGCCGGAGTCGGGCGCGGGCGTGGTGTCGTCATCATCATCGCCGCCGCAGGCTGCAGCGACGAGGGGGACGATGGCGAGCGCCAGGAGGAAGAGGAGACGCAGGAGCTTCATAGGGCGGAGCGATGCCTCACTGAGAGAAGTGTCACACGCGCAAGATTAGGTATGCCTAACTTTGATGTCAAATCGGGGCTGCATCGGGAGCTTCGCTGCGGCAGCGGGAAATTGCGCAGGCGCCTACACACTCGCCACCGCGGGGCGGCGAACCTATAATCACGGCGGATCCGCGAAACGGATCAGGCGGGTGAACACATGAAAGTCCAGGTCCTCCAGGAAAACCTCCAGCGCGGCCTCGCCATCGTCGGCAGGGCCGTGGCCACCCGGGCCACCATCCCGATCATCTCGAACGTCCTCCTCCAGACCGAGGACGGCAAGCTCCGGCTCGCCGCGACGGACCTCGATATCTCGATCGTCGCCTGGGTGGGCGCGAAGGTGGATGAGCCGGGCGCGACGACCGTGCCGGCCCGCCTGATCAGCGACTTCGTGGCGAACCTGCCTGCCGCCACCGTTTCGCTCGAGGCGCCGGCGAACGGCCGCCAGCTCCGCATCGAGTGCGCGCGGAACGATTCGACCGTCAACGCCATGGACCCGGCCGACTTCCCGCGCGTGCCGGAGATCCGGGACGGCGTGGCCGTGCGGTTCGACCCGAAGGCGCTCCGCCGGGCCATCGAACGGGTGGAGTTCGCCGCCGCCAGCGATGATTCGCGGCCGGTGCTGACCGGCGTCCACATGAAGAGCGACGGCCCGCGGCTCACCCTCGCCGCCGCCGACGGCTTCCGCCTGGCCGTGGCCGATATCCAGCTCGAGGAGTCGCCGGCGGAGACGATCGAGGTGATCGTGCCGGCGCGGGCCCTGCGCGAACTCTCCCGCCTCATCGGCGATTCGACCCTGCCCGTGGAGATGCGCATCAACCCGCAGCGCTCCCAGGTGCTGTTCGAGTGGGACGACGTCCAGATGGTGTCGCAGCTCATCCAGGGCACGTTCCCGAACTACAACCAGCTCATCCCCGCGCAGTTCAACACGCGCGTGATTGTGGATGTCGACGAATTCAAGCGGGAGGCGCGGATTGCCGCCATCTTCGCGCGCGACGGGAGCGGCATCATCCGGCTGATCATGACGCCGGGCGAGGGCGGCATGCCGGGCCAGCTCAGCATCAGCGCGCGCGCCGACGAAGTGGGCGGCAACGAAGGCAAGCTCGACGCGGTGGTGGAGGGCGATGCCGCGAAGATCGCCTTCAACAGCCGGTACCTGCAGGACGTGCTCAACGCGATCGGCGGCGGGCGGGTTGCCCTGGAGATGACGAGCCCCTCGGCGCAGGGCGTCTTCCGCCCCGTGGACGAAAACGGCACCCCGGAGCCGGGCTATGTCCACGTGGTGATGCCGATGTTCGTGCAGTGGTGAGGGCAGCGGGGGCTTAGGGGGCGACCTCTTCAGGAGTCCCGCCGAGGTCGTCCAGCTCCTCCATCCGCGCGGCATTGCGCCGGATCGCGAGGAGCGTCGCCGGCTCGGCCAGGCCAGCTTCCTCGAGGATGTCTCCGCGCATTGCGGCGGTGAGATCGGCCAGGGCGCTCATCACCCTTTCGCCATCGAGCGCGGCGAGGCGTCCATCGGCGAGGCCTTCGAGCAGGCCGCGGAGCACGGCATCGAATTTGGCGACGACTTCGGCGCTGCCTACGACGGCAAGCTTGTGGTTGAGCACGCGGAGTTCATCGATCAGCCGTGGTTCGAGTGCCTCGGCCTGGACGATCCGCGCGACGGTTTCGATGCACGCCATGTAGATGTCGCTCTTCTGCTGGAAGACGAGGACGCGTCCCTCCTTCCGGAGTTCGAGCTCGGTTTGCCGGTTGAGGAGGGCGGCGGTGAGGATGATCGTGGCCACGGCGCCGAGGAAGATGAGCACCATCTCCTGGGCGTAGGGAGTGTACTCGCCGGCCAGGTAGAGCTCGCGGAAGGCGATATAGGCGAGCCCGGAGCCGAGGGCGAGGGCAGCGAGGTAGAGGAGGTCGCGCCTGCGGAACGACACGTGGAGCTCCCTTGCGACGGACTGACCGATACGGTACGGCGGGAGGGCCGCTCCGCGCACGGGGGCGGGGGAGGGGCGGGCAGGATGGGGGCAGGTGCCGGGCCTCACGGCCGCCGGTAGATGCCCGTCAGCTCGCCGGCAGCGATGGCGTGCCGGGCGAGCGCCCGCTCCACCTCGCCCCGCGAGGCGCCGGGGCCGGCCGGGAGCGGCGCATCGAGCGCATAGACGAGGAAGCGGTAGCGGTGCTCCTTCCCGCGCGGCGGACAGGGCCCGCCGTAGCCCAACCGACCGAAATCGTTCTTCCCTTCAACCGTCCCCGTCGGCATCCCGCCGCCGGGCGATGCCCCGGCCTCCAGAGCGGTCACGCTCGCGGGCAGGTTCCAGGCCAGCCAGTGGACGAACCCGTCGGCATCCGGGTCGTCGACCACAATCGCGAAGGCGGCCGTCTCCGCGGGCGCGCCCTCCCAGCGGAGCGGCGGCGAGCGGTCGGCGCCGTCGCAGGTGTACTCGGCCGGGATCACCCCGCCGTCGGCAAAGGCCGTGCTCGCGACCGCCAGGCGGGCCGCCGGCCGGGGCAGGTCGAGCGGCTCGCGGCCGCCGCAGGCCGGGGCGAAAAGCGCGGCGGCGGCGAGGGCGCCGAACGTCAGCCAGGACCCGATGGTTCGCACCGCGGCATCACCCCGGGGGTGAAGGGTACACCGGATGGGCCGGCCCCGGTGGCGTGCGCACCCCGCAGCCCGGCGCCGGGGGCCGGTGTGATGCGCGGTGTGAGCCGGCCGGCGTGTTGACCCCGGCGCCGGCAGGGAAGGGGTATACTCCGGCCGCCCCCGCAGCGGGCGCGCACGGCGTCCCGGTCTGCCGCAGCGGGCAGGAGGGTGCGCATGGCAGCAGATGAGCCCGCGGCCGTCTACCGGAGGCTGCGCCGGTACAACTTCGTGATGGGGCTGGTGCACCTCGCACAGGGCGCAGCAGTCCTCGCCCTCAGCAACGACTTTGCGCTGCCGGTCCACGCCACCTTCATGCAGGGGCCGCCCGGCCAGGAGCCGCCCCGCCTCGAGCACCTGTTCGACCTCCGCATCGGGCCGGCCGTGGCGGCGTTCCTCTTCATCTCGGCGGCGGCCCACCTGCTGCTCGTGCTGCCCGGGGTCTTCGACTGGTACCGCCGCAACCTCGAACGCCAGCGGAACGATGCGCGCTGGATTGAATATTCGGTCAGCGCCTCGCTGATGGTGGTCCTGATCGCGATGCTGACCGGCATCGGCGATGTCGCCGCCCTCGTGGCGCTGTTCGGCGTCAACGCGGCGATGATCTTCTTCGGGCTCGTCCAGGAGCACACCGAACGCCCGGGCGAGGGCCGACTCCTCCCGTTCTGGCTCGGGTGCATCGCCGGCGCGGTGCCGTGGGCGGCGATCGGCATCTACCTGCTCACCCCGGGGACGCCGGGCGAACCCCCGGGCTTTGTCTACGCCATCTACGTGTCGCTCTTCCTTTTCTTTAATGTCTTCGCGCTGAACATGTGGCTCCAGTACCGGCGCGTCGGCCCCTGGCGGAGCTACCTGTTCGGCGAGGCGGTCTACGTCTTCCTCAGCCTGGCGGCGAAGTCGGCGCTGGCCTGGCAGGTCTTCGCCTCAACGCTCATCGATTAAGACCCACCCTCCGCGGGCCGCGACGCGCTCCCAAACGCCGGCGGTCCACCAGCCGAGGATGCTGCTCACGTGGCGGGAGACGGTGTCGAGGTCCTCGCGGCGCTCCGGCGTGCTGTGGAACAGCCCCAGGGCCTCCACGCAGCCGTTGTCGGTCAGCCGGTAGGGGATGCGGCTGACGATGTACCGGGTCCAGCTCCGCGCGATGAGGAGTTCGCCCTCGGCCATGATGCCGATCCATTTGTCCTCCATCTCCCATGGCAGGAGGCCCCGGCGGAGCCAGCGGGATTCGACCGGGCTGAAGATATGGTGGAAGTCGAACTCCTCCGTCGGCCAGCCGGGGTAGGGCACGAGGTCCCTGCTCCAGTGCTGCAACCTGTGGAGCCACTCGGTTGAGGGCGGGGGCGGCTCGGGGATGGGCTTCCCGGCGAGGCCGTAGCAGCCGCGGACCTCTTCCATGACGTCGGGATTGAGGGTGACGGTGCGGCGGCGTGCCATGCGGGCAGGATAGTGCGCCCCGGCGACAGGTGGCGTCGCCATGCCGTGTCCCCGGTCTCGTTTGCGCCTTCCGCCCCCTCCCCGCCGCTGCTAGAATGGACCGGCACCAGTTCTGGAAACAGTCCAGTTGCCGGGACCGGCTGCCCGGCGCCCCGGCGCCGGTATCCAGCATCCGCCAATCCACCCAGCTTTCCGGAGGAACCGAACCGACCGATGTCTGCTAACGGCACGATGAAGCTCAAAGGCAAACGGAACCGCGACTGGTGGCCCAACCAGCCCGACCTCTCCCTGCTCCGCCAGAACCACCCCAACTCCGACCCGATGGACCCCGGCTTTGACTACCGGAAGGAGCTCGAAACGCTCGATGTCGAGCAGCTCCGCCGGGACATCTACGAGCTGATGACCACCCCGCAGGACTGGTGGCCGCCCGATTACGGCCACTACGGCCCGCTTTTCATCCGCATGACCTGGCACGCGGCCGGCACCTACCGCGTGCACGACGGGCGCGGCGGTGCTTCCCGCGGCACGATGCGCTTCGACCCGCTCGGCAGCTGGCCCGATAACGCCAACCTCGATAAGGCCCGCCGCCTCCTCTGGCCGATTAAGAAGAAGTACGGCAAGAAGATCTCCTGGGCCGACCTCATCGCCTTCGCCGGCAACTGCGCCCTCGAATCGATGGGCTTCAAGACCGTCGGCTTCGCCTTCGGCCGCGAAGACGTCTGGGAGCCGGAGGATATCGACTGGGGCCCCGAGGACGAATGGCTCGGCGATGAGCGGCATTACGGCGAGCGCGAACTCGAGGAGCCGTACGCCGCCATCCAGATGGGCCTCATCTACGTGAACCCGGAGGGCCCGAACGCTGTCCCCAGCGCCCTCGCCGCCGCGAAGGATATCCGCGAATCGTTCGGCCGGATGGCGATGAACGACGAGGAGACCGTGGCCCTCATCGCCGGCGGCCACGCCTTCGGCAAGACCCACGGTGCGAACCCGGCAAGCTACGTCGGCCCTGAGCCGGGCGGCGCCCCGCTGCACGAGCAGGGGCTCGGCTGGAAGAACAGCTACGGCACCGGCAAGGGCCCCGATACCTACACCAGCGGCCTCGAAGGCGCCTGGACCCCGACCCCGACGAAGTGGGACAACTCCTACCTCGAGACCCTCTTCAAGTACAACTGGGACCTCACGAAGAGCCCGGCCGGCGCCTGGCAGTGGGTGCCGACCGACCCCGAGGCCCAGAACCTCGTGCCCGATGCCCACGACCCCTCGAAGCGGCACGCGCCCGTCATGCTCACGACGGACCTCGCGCTCAAGATGGACCCCATCTACGAGAAGATTGCGCGCCGCTTCCTCGAGCACCCGGAGGAGCTGGAGGACGCCTTCGCCCGCGCCTGGTTCAAGCTCATCCACCGCGATATGGGCCCGGTCACCCGCTACCTCGGCCCGCTCGTCCCGAAGGAGACCTGGACCTGGCAGGACCCGATCCCGCCGGTCGACCACCCGCTCATCGACGCCGATGACATCGCGAAGCTGAAGGCCGACCTGATCGGCTCCGGCCTCTCCGTCTCCGACCTCGTCTTCACCGCCTGGGCGGCGGCCTCGAGCTACCGCGGCACCGACCGCCGCGGCGGGGCGAACGGCGCCCGCATCCGCCTCGCTCCCCAGAAGGATTGGCCCGCGAACGACCCGCCGCGCCTCGCCCGCATCCTCAGCGTGCTCGAAGGCATCCAGCAGCGGTTCAACGCCCAGGCCGCGGGCGGCAAGCGCGTCTCCCTCGCCGACCTCATCGTGCTCGGCGGCTGCGCGGCGGTCGAGAAGGCGGCAAAGGATGCCGGCTTCGACATCGCCGTGCCGTTCACCCCGGGCCGGATGGACGCCACGCAGGAGCAGACCGACGTCGAATCGTTCGGCTACCTGGAGCCGAAGGCCGACGGCTTCCGCAACTTCCGCAAGCCGGGCCTGAAGAAGCGCGCCGAGCACCTGCTCGTCGAAAAGGCCGCGCTCCTCGAGCTCACCCCGCCCGAGATGACTGTCCTCGTCGGCGGCATGCGCGCGCTGGCGGCGAACAGCGGCGAAACGAAGCTCGGCGTGCTGACGAACCGGCCGGGCGTCCTCACCAACGACTTCTTTGTCAACCTGCTCGACATGAACACCCAGTGGGTGCCGACGAGCGAGGCGGAGGAGGAGTACGAGGGCCGCGACCGGGCGACCGGCGCCGTGAAGTGGACGGCCACCCGGGTCGACCTCGTCTTCGGGCACAACGCCGAGCTGCGGGCCCTGGCCGAGGTGTACGCCTGCGACGACGCGCAGGAGAAGTTCGTGCGCGACTTCGTGAAGGCGTGGGACAAGGTGATGAACCTCGACCGGTTCGACCTGCACAAGTAGGCCGCAGGTCGCTCCCGGCGATGCAGCGGGGCCCGGGCGCACTGCCCGGGCCCCGGTTGCTGCCGTCCGCGGATGAGCCGTACGGGCGCTCAGCCCATGCCGAGCAGGCGCATCACCCTGCCCCATGAGAGCGCGTAATCGACCACAGCCAGGGCGAGGAAGACGCCGGCAGCGGGCATCCCCCGGAGCTGGACGAGCGCAGCCGTCGCGGCAGCGAAGAGGGCAGCTTCGAGCGCGAGGCGTGCCGGCCCGGGGATGGCCACCACCGCCGGGCCCGGGTCGTTCGGCACACGGAAGATGCCCCAAACTGCCGCAGCGGCAGCGGGGAGCAGAAGGGCGAGCAGCACCCGGGCCGGCAGTGGGGCATCGGCGGCGGAGCCCCACCAGCCGAGGATGGCGAGGGCGGCAACCTCCAGGGCGAACCGGAGCGGGAGGTGGATGGCGTTCAGCACCCGGCGCGGACCGGCGGCAGGTTCGGCAGTGCGGCGTCCATCGTTCGCCTCCCGGGGCAGGGGTAGGTCGACGATACACGACCGGGACGGCGGGCGCCGCGGGCGGATACGATGTCGGCTGGCGGCCGGTACCGGCCGCACGGAGGAGCACCGGTGTCGACCGCCGGGAAGGAACCGCAACCGTCCGCAGGCGCGGAGATCGACCGCTTCATCGCCGGCATCGGCGACTGGCGCGGCGAAACGCTGGCCCGCCTGCGCGCGCTCATCCTCGAGGCCGACCCCGGCATCGTCGAAACATGGAAGTGGGTCACGCCCACCCGGCCGGGCGTCCCGGTGTGGGAGCGCGACGGCATCATCTGCACCGGCGGCGCCTTCCGCGGCTATGTCAAGCTCACCTTCGCCCGCGGCGCCGAACTGCCCGACCCGGCCGGGCTCTTCAACGCCGGCTTCGGCGGCAATGCGCGCCGGGCGATCGACCTCCGCGAGGGCGAATTCCCCGACCCGGAGGCGTTCAAGGAGCTCGTCCGGGCCGCCGCCGCGCTGAACGCCGCCATCCGCAGCGCGAAGCGCCGCCGCTGAATCGCCGCCGGCTTTGGAGGATTGCATGGGAGCCATGAATCACGGCCCGGACGGACCCGCCAGCGGGGGGCAACCCGGCAGCCACCAGGGCGTCCACTACCTGAGCGGGGGCAACCCGCAGATCCCGAAAGGCGACGGCGAGGCGCCCGTGCGGGCGTACATCGAAGCGCTCGACGGCTGGAAGCGCGAGATTGTCGAGGGGTTCGATGCGCTCGTCACACGCACCGTGCCGGGCGTGCGGAAGGCCGTGCGGTGGAACTCCCCGTTCTACGGCGTCGAGGGGAAGGGCTGGTTTGCGAACGTCCACTGCTTCACCCGGTACGTGAAGGTGACGTTCTTTTCGGGGGCGCAGCTGGAGCCAGAGCCGCCGGGCCGCGGGAAGGATGCCCTGGCGCGCTGGGTCGACATCCCGCCCGGCGGGTTTGATGCGGCGCAGCTGGAGGCGTGGGTGCGACAGGCGTCGGCGCTCCCGGGGTGGGGGTCATGAGTGGGCGGTTTCCCACAAGCGCTCATCGAATTCCGAGCTCCACCCTTGTATCCACAACGGACCAGCTCTATGCAACCTCTATCCAAATCACGCACCAAACTCACCGCACTCACCACGGAGTGCGTTTAGGGCAGCCACCACGGGAGCCCGTGATACGATGGGCCTATGCGGAAAAGGGATGAAGAACGCTAGGCGGTGGAAGCGGTCTGCCGGCTCTTTAGTGCCCGGCTCGGTGCCGGCTGGTACGTCGTACCGGGACCTGCACCGGACGAAGCCCACCGCGAAGAGAAAGCGCCAGACGCACTGATATCTGACGGGAAAATCACAGCCGCCGTGGAAGTCACGCAGCTGACGGGCGGCGAGACATTGCATCGCTACCTGACAAGCAAACCAGCGCTCAAGCGGGAACTTACGAAGGCCCTGCCCGAGTCGTTCCAGGGGACTCTTTGGATTTGCCCGCCGGATGGATTCGCGCTTCCGGTCACCAGAGAGCTCGTAACTCAGCTTCAAAGGCTGGTGGCTGAAGTCGCTCCGACAGTCTCTGCTGAGAATCCACAATCATATATCAGATTTCCGATGATGGGTTGGTTGTTAAAAACGCGGAATAACCATCACACAGAATGGCTCTGTCGTCATAGTAGGTCTCAGTTTCATATCGTACTTGAGCGTAAAGGTCCGCCCGGGATCTACTATCTTTATGACGAGTGTGATTACGGGCTTTGGTCGCACCCGGAAGTAGAAGATGAAAATATGCTCTTGGATTCAATCAGTTCTTTAATCGAAGCCGCTGCTTCAATGGACAACAACGATCGTCAGGAAGTTCAATGGCATGATCTTTGGCAGGTTATATTTGTTCCATCAGCTCCGCGTAATGTAAGTGTACTTGCTATTTCTAAAGTATATTCCCTACCGGATTCAGCGCTGCAGGACGTTAGTTCAGCCATTCAGCGCAAGATATCGAAGTTCTCCGAACGGTCTTGGGCAGACCTCCACGTCCTCGCACTCGTGGTACCTCTTCGGCTGGAGCATAACTATCTCCTTGCGCTCCGTGAGGACCTGCCAGGGCTGGTCGACCTCGGGAACCTTGACGTTGTCGTCGCGGTCTACCAGGGCGAAGCGTCGCTCCTCTGGCAGCGCGACCCGAAGCTGCGCAGGCCATAGACTTTTCGCCCTCACGCTACGATTGAAACCATGCCTCCCCTGCCCAAGGGCCCGCCGAGCCCGGCCACACCATGAACCACTTCTGCCCCGGCTGCTTCGCCGAAATCCCCGCTGAGGCCGTGCGCTGCCCCGTCTGCGGGTTCGACCTTGCGGCCTACGACGGCCTCGATTTCGAGGAGCGCCTCCTCCTCGCCACGCGTCACCCCATCCGCGAGCACCAGATGATGGCCGTCCAGGTGCTCGGCCAGCGGCGCAGCAGGCTCGCTCTCGCCCGCTTCGCCGACATCCTCGCGAACGAGCGCGACCCCTACGTCTGCCTGGAGGTGCTGCGCGCGCTGCGCAACTACCCGCCGGATGTCGCCCTGCCCCTGGTCCGGGCCGCCGAGGGCCACCGGTCACGCCTCGTTGCCCGTTTCGCGCGCGAGCTGGAGGCTGAGCTGCGGGCCGGCCCGACCGGGCCGCCCGGCACCTGAACTTCCCTTTCCCCCGCCTGTCCGGGCCGGTGGCCGGGCGGCCGTACAATAGGTCCCGCGGGCCGCTCCGCCCGCGGGTGTGCTATGGAGTCCGAACCGTACGTTTCCCCGGTCCTCGCCGCCGGCAGTATCGGCGTCGTCTTCGCTGTCCTGTTCGCCATGCTCGCCGCCGAGCACCCGGCCGCCGCCGCCGTCCGCCGGCTGGTCACGGTCCACGGGCAGAAGCTGATGTTCGCCGTTGCCGCCACGGCGATGGCCGGGTCCCTCTACTACTCCGAATATGTCCACTTCACGCCGTGCGAACTCTGCTGGTTCCAGCGGATCGCGATGTACCCGCTGGCCATCCTGCTCGGCGTGGCGCTGGTGACGCGCAGCCGGCTCGATGCGCGCTACGTGGTCACGCTGGCCGGCGCCGGGCTGGCCGTCTCCATCTACCACTACCAGCTCGAACTCTTCCCCGACCAGGCCGCGCTCTGCACCGGCGAGGCCGTCTCGTGCACGGTCCGCTTCGTCGAGGAGTTCGGGTTCGTGTCCATCCCGTTCATGGCCGGGTGCGCGTTCCTCTCGGTCCTGCTGCTGCAGGCGGCGGCCTGGCGGGTCCGCTACCTGGAGGAGCGCGGCCTGGTATAGAGGGGCGCGCCGGTCGTGCGGCGGCGCGACGGCGCGGCGGCTGGTAGGATGTCGGCGGCATGTCAAACGGCAACGCAGGCGGCGACGAGGTCGTGTTTGTTGTGACCGAGGACCCGGAGGGCGGCTTCGTCGCCCGCGCGCTGGGTGCGGCCATCGTCACCGAGGCCGACACGGTTGAAGCCCTGAGGGAGCGAGTCCGCGACGCCGTCCGCTGCCACTTCGAACTGGACGGGATGCCGCGGCTCATCCGGCTCCACTTCGTCCGCGACGAGATTCTCGTGGCATGACCCGGCTGCCCCGGGATATCGGCGGCGCCGAATTGGCGGCAGCACTGGAGCGGCTCGGGTACCAGGTCACCCGGCAGACAGGAAGCCATTTGCGCCTGACCCGAACCGGACCGGAAACCCAGCATCTCACCATACCTGCCCATCGGCCCCTGCGCGTCGGCACTCTCGCTGCCATCCTGGCCGAGGTCGCGGAACACCTCGGCATCACGCGAGAAGACCTTCTCGAACGCCTGTTCGGCCGGTAACGCAGGGCTGCGGCACTACCACGAACAATGCAGACTCCCAGAGGAGGCTCCGGCCGAGCGGCAACTTCGCCGTCACCTTGCGGAACTTTGGGGCTATCACTTTGGCGGTCTATGCTATCATGGCTCCAAGTACTAACTCTCGTCTCGAGGCTATCGACGTGATCGATGATGACTTCGCCAGGGTCGCTCTGCACATTCTGAGACTCACTGAACAGGGAATCATAATTAGCGATTTCGATGCGGTAACGAGTCCAGAATACGCGAAGAAGCAAGAGCTGCACGAAACGTTGAAGGACATTGTCAGCCAGAAACGCATATCACAGAACCGGATTTCCGGAGACGGAAGCGCAGAGGCAGGAGTTCTTGCTGACGTCGTCGCAAAACTGCTCTCGATGGGTGCGATACGGCCATGGAAGTACGAGCTTATGGGCCATCAGTTCACCTTGACGGAGGACGGCGAGAAGCTTCTCAAGCGCCTGTCTGAGCAGTCCAATGCGTCGCTGCCCCAGGATGGGCTGGACGACGTTGTGCGTACCTACTGGTCAGAGGCTCGTGAGCTATGCCTGGTTAGCCCGAGGGCGAGCGCGCTGTTGCTTGGGGTCGCATTCGAGCACTTCGTCGAACTAGTCGATGAGCGCCTCAACCCGGAACAGGACCAAGGCCGCGGGCCCGGCCTGAAGGCGCGCATCGATAAAATCCGTGAGCGACTGGAAGCCGGCGGCCAGGAGGTGCCGGGCGAAGTGCGCCATCGGGCGAGGGAGGCCTGGGAGTGCATCGCACCGATCCAGCGGTGGGTTCGCAACCAGGTTGTGCACGAGCCGGAAACCGACATCACCGCGGCTCTTGTTACTTCGCTGGTGCTTGCCTTCCCCCGGCTCTGCGGGGATGTGCTCGCGTGGGCCCAGGCCCTCAGTCCTGCCGAGCCCCCTCCCCCAGCGCTTCCCGGATGACCTCGCTCGCGTCCGTCACGAAGACAAAGCGCAGCTCCTTCCGCGCCTCCTCCGGCACGTCCTCGGTGTCGCGCTCGTTCTCCTTCGGCAGAATCACGGTGCGGATCCCGGCCCGGTGCGCCGCCAGCACCTTCTCCTTGATGCCGCCCACCGGCAGCACCCGCCCGTGGAGCGTAATTTCCCCCGTCATCGCGACGTCGCTGCGCACGGGCCGCCCGCTCGCCAGCGATACGAGCGCCGTCGCCATCGTCACGCCCGCCGAGGGGCCGTCCTTCGGCACGGCGCCCGCCGGAACATGGACATGGACCGCCTTGTGCTCGAAGAAGCCGGGGTCGATGCCCAGCTTCGCCGCGTTCGAACGGACCCAGGTCAGCGCGGCCTGCACGCTTTCGCGCATCACATCGCCGAGCTGCCCGGTGAGGATGAGCCGCTCCTCGCCGGCGGGCATCGCCGCGGCCTCCACCTGGAGCACGTCGCCGCCGGCCGGGGTCCAGGCCAGCCCGGTGGCAATGCCCGGGCGGTCGATCCGGATGAATGCGTCCTCCGGGATGCGCGGCCGGCCGAGGTACCGTTCGACGGCAGCGACGTCGATGGTCACCGGGGTCGCTTCGCCTTCGACCACGCGCCGGGCGACCTTGCGCACGACGCCCGCGATCTCCCGTTCGAGGCCGCGCACGCCGGCTTCGCGGGTGTACCTCCGGATGATGTGGCGGAGGGCATCCGGTTCGAACACGATTTCGCCGGGCTTGAGCCCGTGGGCGCGGAGCTGCCGCGGCACGAGGTACCGCTCGGCGATGTGCAGCTTCTCGTCCTCGGTGTAGCCCGAGAGCTGCATCACCTCCATCCGGTCGCGGAGCGGCGGCGAGACGGTATCGAGCGTGTTCGCCGTGGCGATGAAGAGCACGGCCGAGAGGTCGAACGGCACGCCGAGGTACGTATCGGTAAAGCGGTGGTTCTGGGCCGGGTCGAGCACCTCGAGCAAGGCCGCGGCCGGGTCGCCGCGCCAGTCGCTGCCGACCTTATCGATTTCGTCGAGCATGATGACGGGGTCGCGCGTGCCGGCCTGGCGGAGGGCCTGGATGATCCGGCCGGGCATCGCGCCGATGTAGGTCCGCCGGTGGCCGCGAATCTCCGCCTCGTCATGCACGCCGCCGAGCGCCACGCGGGCGAACTTCCGGTCGAGCGCCCGGGCGATCGACTGCCCGAGGCTCGTCTTGCCGACACCGGGCGGGCCGACGAAGCAGAGGATCGGCTCGGCGGCGGCGCGCTCAGTCGGCGCCAGCTCGGGGCCGTCGCCGGCCGCAGCGGCACGCTCGGCCCGCAGCTTGCGGACGGCGAGGTAATCGAGGATGCGGTCCTTGATCTTTTCGAGGTCGTAGTGGTCCTCGTCGAGCACCGTGCGGGCGCGTTCGATATCGATGGCGGAGCCGCTGAGCTTCTGCCAGGGCAGGTTCGCGAGCCAGTCGAGGTACGTGCGGATGATCCCCTGCTCGGGCGAACCGGCGGGCAGGAGGGCGAGCCGTTCGAGCTCGCGGTCGGCCTCAGCGCGCGCCTCGGGCGGGAGGCCGGCCTCGTCGAGGGCGCGGCGCAGCTCGGCGAGCTCCTCGCCTTCGCCCTCGCCCAGCTCCTTCTGGATGGAGCGCAGCTGCTCGCGGAGGAAGTACTCGCGCTGCGATTTCGAAAGCCGCTGCTCGGTCTCCTGGGCGATCTTCCGGCCGAGCTCGCGGACGGCGATCTCGTGCTGGATGAATTCGATCAGCTTGCGGAGCTTCGCCTCGACGGTATCGAGCTCGAGCAGCTCCTGCCGCTGCGCGCCGCTGAGCGGCATCGCCGCGCCGACCAGGTAGCAGAGCTGGAGCGGGTCCGTGAGCGCCTCGGCGGCGGCGACGAACTCCTGCGGCAGCTGGATGACGGCGACGAGCTTCGCAATCAGCTCGAGGACGGCCCGCCGGAGCACTTCGCCTTCCGGGCCTTCGACCGGCCGCTCGGGCGCGCGCTCCACCCGGGCCTGGAGGTACGGCTCGGTGCCCGTGAACTCGAGGATCCGGACCCGCTCGATGCCCTGGACAACGACCTGGAGCGTCCCTTCGCCGGCGCGGGCGAGGTGGTGCACCACGCCGATCGTGCCAATCCGGTAGACGTGGTCCGGCCCGGCGAGGTCGACATCGTCGGTGTTCTGGGCGACGAACACGAGCCGCCGGTCGGCGCGCATCACGTCGTCGATGAGGCGGACGGAGCGGGGCTGGCCGACGGCGAGGGGGACGACGGCGAAGGGAAAGACGACCGTGCCCCCGCGGAGCGGCATAACCGGGAGGACTTCGATGCCGCCCTCATCGGAGGACGGCGGAACGTCGGCCGGAACCCCGGGCACCGAAAACGGTTCGCTGCTCATCGTGCGGCACCTCCGCTGGTCTTCGGGAATTCGAGCAGCAGGAGGCCGTGGTCGTAGCTTGCGCGCGTGCCTTCGGGGTCGATGCTGCAGGGGAGCGGCACTTCGAGCCGGAACGGCCCCTGGCGGACCTGGGCGGCGTGGTAGCGGGCATCGACCGGCGGGGGCGGGAGCCGGCGCTGGCCTTCGATGACGACCGCGTCGTCGTAGAACAGCAGGTCGATGTCCTCGACCGAGACGCCGGCCAGTTCGACGAGCACGGAAAGCGCATCGGCGGTTTCGGTGACGTCGGCGGCGGGCCGCCACCACGGCTGGGCAAGGCGGACGCGTTCGCGCCCGGGGAGCACGCCCGCGGCGAGCGGCTCCGGGCCGGCGCGGACGAGCAGGGCGTAGCGGTAGCTGATGCGGCGGTAGCGCACGGGGGCCTCCTGCGCGGCGCCCGGGCCGGGCGGGGCCCCGGGCCATCACCCCTTCAGCATGGCGCAGGCGCCGCGCAGCGGACAAGGGCCGAACGGTCCCCTCATTCGGCGGGGGATGGGGGCCCGGCTACTCCTCCCGCCCGCGGCGGCCGAGCAGCCGCAGCAGCTCGTCGACCGGGAAGGCGAGGGCATGGAGCGACACGACGAGGATGGCGGCCGTGACGGCGGTCAGCTCGTCGGGGCCGGCGCCGGTCACGTCCTGCCAGGTCAGCGCGGCGGCCGCGAGCACAGCCAGGACTGCCGCCAGAGTGGTGCGGACCTTCGCGTGGTAGCCGTTCATGCGAGCCTCCGGGCGAGCGCGGCGGCGAGCAGGGGCGGCAGGCCGAGCGCCGCCGCGGCGACCAGGCCGCCGAGCGGGCCGGTGGCCGCGCCGATGAGGGCAGCGCCGGCGCCCTGCGCGAGGGCCACGGCCGCCCGGCGCGGGAGCCGGCTGGTGGACGTGGTCATGGGGCAAACCTCCGGGCGGGGGAATCTCCCCCAACCCTCGCGCCCGGGGCGGCGAGCGCCAAGCCCGGCCCGTCACCGGCCCGCTCGCAAGAACGGAAGACGGGCCCGGGGGGAGGTTCCCCGGGCCCGCTGGGCGGTTCGTGCCGGAACGGCGGCCGCTACTTCTTCTTGCTGACGTCGATGACCTCGCCGAAGAGGTCCCACTTCTTGGCGGAGGGGTTGTACTTCGCCAGCTGCTCGGCCTGGATCGGGTAGTAGTCCGGCTCGGGCGAGTCGAGCGGCGAGGTGTTGATAAGGATGCCCGGCAGGAGCGTCTCAATCCGCAGGTCCTTGATGCTCGTCGCCTGCTTCAGGATGTTCTCCCGGGTCAGGTTGTTCCCGGCCCGCTTCAGCACGCCCTCGACGAGCGTCTGCGCAACGCTGTAGCCGTAGACGTTGAAGCCGTCGTTCGGGTTGCCATCCGGGTAGTACTTCTTCATGAAGGCCTTGTAGTCCTGGATGGCCTTATCGTTGGCCCACTGCGGGTCGCCCGGGTCCTTGATGTAAATGGTGGTGATGATGTTGCTCAGGTCCGCGCCCTGCTGGGCCGCCGGGTCGAGCACGGCCGGGATCGACTGCGAGACCGAGTTCAGGAGGATGGTGGGCTTCCAGCCGACCTGGGTCGCGGTGATGAGGGCCTGGGTCGCGAACTTCGGGGTCGCAACCAGGAAGAAGGTATCGGCGCCGGATTCCTTCAGCTGGGTCACCTGGGCGCTGACCGACGCATCAGTGGTCGCGTACGTGGCTTCCTTGACGATGACCTGCGAGGCCTTTGCGCCGAGCGCCTTCTTGAAGCCCTCGACGTAGTCCTTGCCGTAGTCGTCGTTCTGGTAGAGGATGGCGACCTTCGCGTTCGGCTTTTCCTTCGAGAGCCACTCGACGTAGATGGCCGATTCGGACTGGTAGTCAGGCTGCCAGCCGAGCGTCCACGGATGGCTCTTCGGGTCGGCGCCCCACTTCGAGGCGCCCGTCGCGACGAAGATGTGCGGGATCTTCTGCTGGTTCAGGTAGTCCCAGATCGCCGTGTTGGACGGCGTGCCGAGCGTATTGAAGATGAAGAGCACCTTCTCCTGCTCGACCAGCGTGCGGACGCACTGGACCGTCTTGTCCGGCGAGTACTGGTCGTCCTGGGTGATGAACGTGATCTTCCGGCCGTTCACCCCGCCCTGCTCGTTCACCATCTTGAAGTAGGCTTCGATAACCTTCCCGATGGTGCCGTAGGCCGCAGCCGGGCCGGAGAACGGGTAGCAGCTGCCGATCTTGATCTCGGTGTCCGACGCGCCGGTGTCGTACTTCTTGACGTCCTGCTGCTGCGTCGGGCTGGCCGCCGCCGTGGCAGCGCCGCCGGGCGCGGGCGTCTCCTTCTTGTCGTCGTCGTCATCGCCGCCGCAGGCGGCAGCGAGGACCATGGCGACCGCTGCCAGCAGCGCCAGCAACGCGGTCCAGCGTTTCGGTTTCCTCATCTGGTGCGTTCCCTCCTGAATTCGAGTTTTGCCTTCACATGCCCTGCGGGCATGGGAATGCCGTCAGGACCGGCCCGCCCCGGCCTCGCCGGGCCGCCCGGCGATGGCGGCCGCCTCCTGGGCAGCCGCCGGTTTGCGCATGCGCATCCCGGAGCGGGCGTACCGCCACGTCTGCTCCAGGAATCCGACGACCCCATGCCGCATCACGTACATGAATACGATGAGGATGGCCGCCTGGATTGCATCGGGCGCCGACTTGTTGATGGACACGGTGACATCGGGCACGAACTGCTGGAACAGGCCGCCGACGATCGCCCCGTTGATCGTCGCCACCCCGCCGATGACCGCGCCGACGAGGAAGCGGATGGAGAGGAGCACGGAGTACTGGTCCGGCGAAACGAACTGGATGACCACGCCATTGAGGGCGCCGGCCAGCCCGGCAAAGGCCCCGGCGATGCCGAAGACGGTCATTTTGTAGAGCGCCACATTGACGCCCATCGCCGCGGCCGCCGTTTCATTGTCGCGGATGGCGATGAGCGCCCGCCCGAACCGGCCCCGCCGGATGTTCGCCGCCAGCACAAAGACGAGCAGCGCGAGGACCGCCGTGAGGTAGTAGAAGAACCGGTCGGGGTTCGTTTCCCAGAACGGGATGTTCAGCTTCCCGAACATGGAGACGCCCTGAACGCCGCCGGTGTAGTGCTCGAACTTCTTTGCCAGCGGGGTCACCGTCACGGCGAGCGAGAGGGTCGCGAGGGCCAGGTACGGCCCTTTGAAGCGGAGCGCCGGGATGCCGATGAGGAACCCGGCAACCCCGGCGAGGAGCGGCGCAATGAGCAGCGACCAGCCCCACGGCATCTCCCACTGCCGGAAGCCGATGCCGAGGGTGTAGCCGCCGATGGCGAAAAACGCGCTCTGCCCGAGCGAAATCTGGCCGCCGAAGCCGGTGAGGAGGTTGATCCCGACGATGACGATCATGAACTGGATGGCGACCGTCATCTTCAGCATCGAGGCGTGCGGGATCTTCTCCACGTAGAGCGGCATGAAGAGGAAGAACGCGATGATGAGCGCATACCCGGCCCAGCGGAGCGCCCGTGCGGCGGCCGGGCTGCGGTCGAGCAGGGGCGAAAGGGCCAGCGCCGCGACGACCGTGGCGATGGCGCTCAGGCTCAGGAGGGCGGCGAGGCCCGCGGCCGGCCGCACCAGCTTCCCGACCGCCGGGATATCGGCGATGTTCGTCTGCGGCTCCACCAGCCAGATGAGGCCGGCGAGGATGAGCAGCGGGAAGAACCAGTTCTTGCGGTAGTCGAACGTTCGCACGAAGTCCATCGGCTACACCCTCTGCACGGCCTGGCGCCCGAAGAGACCGGCCGGGCGGACCAGGAGAACAGCGACGATGACGACGAGCGCGAGCACGATATCGAGCTGCGTCCCGATGAATTCGATGTAGCGCCCGCCGAGGGCCACGATGTTGCCGAGCGCAATCCCGCCGACGACCGCGCCGGGCGGCGAATCGAACCCGCCGAGGGTGGCCGAGGCGAAGGAGAAGATGAGCACGGTCGCCATGAAGTTCGGCTCAAGCTGGACGATCGGCGCCGAGAGGATGCCGGCCAGGGCGCCGGCCGCGGCGGCAATCCCCCAGCCGAGGGCGAGCATCCAGCCGACGTTGATGCCCACCAGCCGGCTCGAAACCGGCTGCGCGGCGGCGGCCCGCAGCCCCAGCCCCAGCTTCGTCCGCTGGAAGAGCACGTAGAGGGCCAGCATCAGGACAATGAGCACCACGAAGATGAACAGGTGGTAGGGGACGATGAAGATATCGCCCACCTGCCAGGAGGCCTGGCGGACGCCGGTTGGCAGCGGGAACGGCTTCGGCACGCCGGAGTAGATCCAGAGCGCCAGCGAGTTGAAGAAGAGGTAGAGGCCGAGCGTCACGATGACGATGGTGAGCTCGGGCGCGCTCTGCACCGGCCGGATGAGGATGCGCTGGACGGCGAGCCCGGCCGCGAACGCCAGGATGAGCGTGAGCGGCACCGCCACCCAGTAGCCCATGCCCGCGTTCAGGAACGACCAGCAGATGTAGGTCGAGAACATCGCCATCTCGCCCTGGCCGAAGTTGATGATGTGCGTCGACCGGTAGATCAGGACGAGGGCGAGCGCGAGCAGGCCGTAGATGCACCCGTTCGCCGTGCCGGCCAGCACCAGCTGGATGAATTCGGTCATGCGTGCCTCCTCTTCGAACCCGGCGCCTCAGTAGCCAAGGTAGGCCCGGCGGACATCTTCGCTGCCGGCGAGTTGCGCCGCCGGCCCCTCCATCGCCACTCTGCCCGTTTCGAGCAGGTAGGCATACGACGCCACCTTGAGCGCGCGCACCGCATCCTGCTCCACGAGGAGCATGCTCACGCCCTCTTCCCGGTTGATGGTGGTCAGGATCTGGAAAATCTCCTGCACGATGAGCGGCGCCAGCCCGAGCGATGGCTCATCGAGGAGGAGCAGCTTCGGGCGCGCCATGAGCGCCCGCCCGATCGCCAGCATCTGCTGCTCGCCGCCCGACATGGAGCCGGCGCGCTGGTTCCGCCGCTGGCCGAGCACCGGGAAGTACTCGTACACCCGGGCGATGTCCTTCCTGATGCCGTCGCTGTCGCGGCGGGAGTACGCGCCCAGGCGGAGGTTCTCCTCCACGGTGAAGTCGACGAACGTGCCGCGCCCCTCCGGCACCATCACCATCCCCATGCGGACGAGGTCCTGCGTGGAGGCCCCGTTGATCCGCTGGCCCTGGTAGGTGATCTCGCCCCAGGTGCGCGTCTGGGCGAGCAGCGCGCGGAGCGTGGTGGTCTTGCCCGCGCCGTTCGCGCCGAGGAGGGCCACAATGCCGCCCTGCGGCACGGAGATATCGATGCCGAAGATGACCGGCCGGTCGCCGTAGGCCGCGCGCAGGTTCTTCGCTTCGAGGATCGCCGTCATGCCTCCACCCCCAGGTACGCGCGGATGACCTCCGGGTCGCGCTGCACCTCCGCGGGCGTACCGTCCGCAATCTTCTTGCCGAAGTCGAGCACCACCACCTTCTCGCTGATGCCCATCACGAGGCCCATGTGGTGCTCGACGAGCAGCACGGTGACATCGAACCGCTCGCGGATGTCCTTGATGAGCGCGCCGAGGGCGCTGACCTCTTCGTGGTTCAGGCCGCCGGCCGGCTCGTCGAGGAGGAGCAGCTTCGGCTTCGCAACCAGCGCGCGGGCGAGCTCGATCCGCTTCAGCGTGCCGAAGGGGAGGCCCGCCGCCGGGTGGTCGGCCACCCGCTCCAGCCCGAGGTAGGCGATCGCTTCGTTGACGGCGGCTTCGGCCTCGCGCTCTTCGCGGTTCACCCACGGCAGCCGCAGCGCCTGCGAGAAGACGTCGGAGCGCGTGCGGGCGTGGGCGCCGACGCGGATGTTGTCCCGCACCGTCATCGACGGGAAGAGCGCCAGGTTCTGGAAGGTGCGGGCGATGCCGAGGCGCGGCACCTCATGGGCCGCAAGGCTGAGCAGGTTCCGCCCGCCGTACCAGATCTCGCCCGCCTGCGGGTGGTACAGGCGGGTGATGGCGTTGAACATCGTCGTCTTGCCCGCGCCGTTGGGCCCGATGAGCCCGACAATCTGCCCGGCGGGGACGTCGAACGAGACATCGTCGAGGGCGACCAGGCCGCCGAACCGCAGCGTGATGTTGCGCACGCTGAGGAGCGGCTGGGCCCCGTTGGTGGAACTCGTCATCCCTCCCCCCTCAACTTTTGCGGCCGGAGTCTACGGGCTTGCCGCAGCTTGGAGCAAGGGTATGCCGGGGTTCGAACGTTCGAGGGTGGTGAACGGCTGAGCGGATGCTCAGCCAGGCCCGGCCGCCCCGGCGCAGGTTCGCATCCGGACGCTGTTCGGGGCCGCCGCGCAGGCGGCTGACCGGCCAGCCGGCCCCGCGCTCACGGCCGCCAGATGGCGGTGCCGGGGTGGAAGGCCGCCCACGCGAACCAGAACTCCGTGGTGTGCAGGGCAGGCGTCAGCTGCCGGCCGGCCAGCGGCCCGGCAACCGCGCGCCCGAAGATGTCCCAGGTGGAGCCGGTCGCGTCGTCGGTGAACGTGCCGGGTTCCGGGCCGGGCGCGAAGCGGAGCGTCCGCCCGCCGAGCCGGGCTTCGTACGCGGCGGCAGCGCCGATATCGCGCGACTGGGCAATCTCCCGCTGGTCGAGCGCCGAGGCGGCGCCGGGCATCCAGAAGACGGCCACCGGGACGCCGCCCGCCTCCACGTTCGCCACCTTCGCGTCCGCCAGCGCCTCCATCGGCACCGCCAGGCCGCGGCCGGCCCGGTCGAGCGTGACCACCCGTTCGAGCGCGGGCAGGCGCGGGTCGGGCGTGCCCTGGAAGAGGAAGGGCTGGCTCGCGGCGTCGTAGAACTCGTAGGGGTTGATGCCGTAAGCCCGATCGAAACCGGCATCCTCGGTCAGCGCGGGCGCCCGGGGGAAAGCGCGGCGGAACTCGCCCCAGGGCACGATGCTCGCCGGGAGCGGCTCCAGCCGCTGCCCCGCATAGGTGCCCACGATGCCCTCGCCGGTGGCCTGCTGCCACCAGCTCTCGGTCTGCCGGTCCCACATCACGAGGTCGGAGTGGCGGAGGTTGCCGGAGACGCCGAAATCGAGCACCTGCCCGCCGACGCGCCGGTCGAAGGCGATCGCCGTGTTGCACAGCGGGCAGAAGGTGACGACCACCGGCCGCTCGCCGAAGCGGTCGTTCACCACCTCGTGCCAGGTGAGGATATGGAGCGGGTACCCCTTCGTAATGCCGTCGACCGTGACCACTGCAACGGGCAGCCGGTCGGCGTACTCGAGCGTTTCGGCCGGCGCGAAGCGGGCCCGGCCGCCGCGCGGCGCAGAGATGGTGACGGCGCCATCGGCATCGAGCGGGGGGATGCAGTCGCGCGCGGGGCAGCCGCGGAGGATTTCGCGCGGGTCCACGGTCGCGCGGGAGAAGTCGGTGTTCGGCCAGTCGGGGAACTCCGACTGAAAGCTGATGAGGCGGTCGACCGGCGAAAGGGTGGCGGTCGGGGGCAGGGGCGGCGTGCCGGGCGCAGAGCCGCCGCTGCAGGCCGCCGCGAGGGCGAGGAGCGGCGCAAGGAAGGGGAGGGCGTGCGTGCGCATGTGCGGCCGTAGTCTGGCCCCGCGACCGAAAAGAACCGGTCATGCCCGGTATCATCTCCAGCCGTGACGCTCGAGATGTGGGTCATCCTCGCCGTGCGGGTGGCAGGCTCGCTGCCCGTCCTGCGATGGGCGTTCGCCGGCGCCGTCATCGCCATCCTCGTCGACCTCTCCGACCTCTTCCTCCGCGCCTACCTCGACCTCGGCGGCGTGCGCGACTACCAGTCCTTCGACAAGTGGTGCGACCAGGTCTACCTCGCGCTCTTCCTGGTCGTGGCGCTGCGATGGGAGGGCCCGGCCCGGGCGATCGCCGTCGCACTCTACGCCTTCCGGATGGTCGGCTTCGCGCTCTTCGAGCTGACCGGCGAGCGGTGGCTGCTGATGCTCTTCCCGAACGTCTTCGAGTTCTGGTTCGTGTTCGTGGCGTTCACCCGCCACTGGTGGCGAACCTTCTCGTGGCGGCCGCGCCCGACGGCGTTCGCGCTGGCCGGGGCCGCGGCGGCGAAGCTGTTCCATGAGTACGCCTTGCACGTGGGCCGCTGGTTCGACAGCTTCACCCCGAAGGATGTAGTGGCCTGGCTGCTCGGCCCGTTCGGGTGACGGCTACCGGGCTCCGGTCAGCTCGCGGACCTTTTCGAGGGCTTTCTTCGGGTCACGCTCGCCCGGGACGGTGACCGTCACCGTGACACCCCCGCCTTCCCGGACGATGGGGCGCGCAGGAGGGCGCCGCGCCTCCCGCTCATCGGCTGAGACGGTACCGGCGCTCGTGCCGGATGTCCTGCTGCGACCAAACCAGTTCCAGGGCACCGTGCACCTCCCGCAGCTGCTCAGGCTTGCTGAACAGTCCCTGATATCGAACATCTTCGACGATAACGCGCAAGGACGTCAGTCCCTGTCGCAATCGGCAAATCTCGAAGGCCGTGGTCTGACCCGGGGCCACGTACGCGAAGTTGAGCTGAATCCGGCACTGGCCGCCGTCGTGTTCCCCCAGCGTCCACTCGAGGAGCAGTTCGACCACGACATCGTACGCAATCCCAAGCGGGGCGTTCTGGAGGTTCCTCACAAACAGCCGAACTTCACGGGAGCCCTCGGCGTCGTGCAGCCCCTCCAGCGCATGAGAGAGGTCATCGCGGCCGAAATCCCAGGCGTTGAACACCCGCCCCGTCTTCGGCGCATCAAACGAGGACGGCACCGGGTAACCTCCTTCGACGAGATCGACGTCGACCCGGAGGTACGGCTGCCGCGCGACCCGGTCGGCCTCCTCCTGGAGCCTCAGCTCCTGGCCGGCCCAGACGATCGTGAGTGCCGCGACGAGGGTGGCAGCCGCGGAGGCCGCGCCGGCCAGCGCCGAGACTACGCCCCAGTCGAGGTGCGGACCGCGGAGGTCCACCGCGCCAAACAGAAACGCCAGGCCCAAGATTGTGGCCGGCACGGTGAGGACGAAGACGCCGACCAGGATGACGCGACCGAAGATCCCTGGACCCGTCCTCCGCATGTAGGGGCGGCTTCCGCTCAGCTTGTCCACGGCCCGCCATTCTCACCTCCGCCGCAGCCGCGCCGCAATGCGGCCCTTTCCCTCCCCCGCCGGGCCCCGTACGCTCCCCGCGATGCCTGCGCCCCGCACCTGGCTTATCGCCGCACGCCCCGTCTCCTTCACCGCCGCGGCCGTCCCCGCGCTCGTGGGGACGCTCCTCGCCGCGCCCGAATCGTTCACCTGGTGGACGGCCCTCCTCGCCATCCTCGGCTCCGTCCTCTTCCTCGCCGGGACCAACTTCGTCAATGACTACTACGACCACCGCAAGGGCACCGACGGCCCCGGCTCGCTCGCCCCGCCGGGCGCGATCCGGCAGGGGCTGCTGACGCCCCGGCAGGTGCTGGCGGCCGGCATCGCCTGCTTCGCCGCCGGGGCAGCCACCGGGCTCGTCCTCTGCTGGGCCGTGAGCTGGCAGCTCCTCTGGGTCGGGGCGGCGAGCCTCCTCGCCGGTTTCCTCTATACCGGCTGGCCGCTCCACCTCGCCTACCGCGCCCTCGGCGAAGCCGTCGTCTTCGTCTTCATGGGCCCCGTCATCGTCATGGGTGCCGCCTTCGTCCAGGCCGAGCGGTGGAGCCGCGACGCCTTCATCGCCTCGCTGCCGATCGGCTTCCTCGTCGCCGCTATCCTCCACGCGAACAACCTGCGCGACCTCGAGCAGGACCGCGCCGCCGGCAAGCGCACCCTCGCCACCATCCTCGGCCGGCGCTGGGCCGAACGGGAGCTCTGGCTGCTCATCGCCGCGGCGTTCGCTGCGCTCGCCGGGGCCATCGCGGCCGGGGCGCTGCCGTGGCCGTCGCTCCTCGCGTTCGCCGCCCTGCCCGGCGTCCGGCCGATGGTCCGCACGGTGCGGGCCGTGAACGCCGGGGCGAACCCCCGCCGGCTGAACTTCGTCCTGCGCGATGCCGCGCTCCTCCACCTGCGCTTCGGGCTGCTCCTTGCGCTGGGGCTGGCAATCGACTGGGCGCTCGGCTGAGCGCCGGCTCAGCGCGGGAGCCGGCCCTGCGCCCAGTGGGTGATGGCGACCGCCAGCGCATCGGCGGCGTCGGCCGGCGCCGGCGGCTCGGCAAGGCCGAGCTGGAAGGCTACCATCCGCGCGACCTGTTCCTTTTCGCCGCGGCCGAACCCGGCGACCGTCTGCTTCACGAGGAGCGGGGCGTACTCGGCAACCTCCAGCCCCGCATCGGCGAGGCCGATGATCGCCGCCGCGCGCGCCTCGCCGAGCGCCAGCGCGCTCCGGGCGTTCTCGCCGACGTAGCCCGCCTCAACGGCCGCCGCCGCGGCGCCCGTCTCCCGGGCGATGGCGCACACCCGCTCCCGCAGCGCGACGAGCCGGGCCGCGCGCGGGTCCGACGCCCGCGTGCGGATGACGCCGTGGCAGACGTGGGTCGCCCGCCCGCCGTCCACCTCGATGACGCCGTAACCGGTGACGCCGAGCCCGGGGTCGATGCCGATGATGCGCACGGCGCCCATGGTGCACCGCCCGGCCGCGGAGCGCGAACCGGGGCTGTCACCCGGCGGCCGGCGTGTGCTCCGGGCACTCCATCGCAGCCTCCGCGGCGCCGAGGGCCCGGTCGATGAGCGCGCAATGGTGCGGCCGGTCGCTCCCCGGGTGGGCATCCGGCCGGAAGTGGATGCACCCGGCGCAGGGCGCGCTGACCACCAGCCGGCCGGCCCGCACCTCCGCGGCCACCACCTTTGCGAGCACGGCTTCGAAGGCGGCCAGCTCGGCCTCCGGGAGCGCCGCGAGCGTCCGTTCGAGGCCGGCCTGCCACCGTTCGAGCCGGCCCCAGGCCTCCCATCCTGCGGCCGTGAGGGCGAGCACCGACTGGCGGCCGTCGAACGGGTGGGGCCGCCGCTCGATGAGCCCCCGTTCGACCAGCGGGTTCACGATGCCCACCGCCGTCGGGGGGCGCACGCCGAGGAGCCGCGCAAGCTGGCCGGGGGTGGCCATGTCGGGCCGGGTCTTCGCGGCAAAGCGGAGGACGGCCGCCTGCGCGGGCGTCAGCCCCTCGGCCTGCCCCTGCTCACGAGCCTCCGTCTCCGCCGCCCGGGCGAGCCGGAGGAGGGCCATGGCGATGCCGGCCGCGCGCTGCCGCGGGTCCACGGTTGACAGCGTACGGTAGGATGCCTACAGTCTGCATCCGGTAGGACTCCTACATCTTGCCCATGGAGGGACCGATGTCGACCACCACCATCCCCGGCTACCGCTACGGCGACCCTGCCCTGCCCCCGGCCGCCATCGGCGCGGACGGCCTGCGCGACCTGCGCGCCGCCTGCCTGCTGAGCGACGACGACCTCGCCGCCCTGCGCGAGGCGGCGCCCATCATCGAGCCGCAGATCGAGGAGATCCTCGATACCTGGTACGGCTTCGTCGGCTCGCACCCGTTCCTGCTTGCGTCGTTCAGCACCGCCGAGGGCCCGCACCAGGGCTACCTCGCGGCCGTCCGGGCCCGCTTCGGGCAGTGGATCCGCGACACCCTGCGCGCCGAGTACGATGACCGCTGGCTCGCCTACCAGCGGGAGATCGGCCGGCGTCACGCCTCCGGCAAGGGCCAAACCGACGGCATCACCGGGACGCCGGAGGTGGTGCCGTACCGCTACCTGGCCGCGCTGATCGTGCCGATCACGGTGACGATGCGGCCGTTCCTGGCGAAGGGCGCCCGCGACGCAGAGCACCTGGAGCGGATGCACCAGGCCTGGTTCAAGGCGGTGGTGCTCTCCGTGGCGCTCTGGTCGGAGCCGTACGTGCGGGAGGGATGGTGGTAGGCCGCTGGGTCTACCGCCGGTAGCGCCGGGAGCGGTCGCGGCCGCCCGCCTGGCTCCGGCCGAAGCGAAGCGGCCCGCCCTTCCCGGCGGCCGCCGCGAAGAGGGCCAGCTCTTCCGCATCGGTGCCCACCAGTTCGCGGCGGAGCTCCACGATCCGGTCGCGCAGGGCCGCCGCCTTCTCGAACTCGAGGTTCTTCGCGGCGGCCTTCATCTGCTGCTCGAGCTCCTTCACCAGCCGCAGCAGCTCGTCCTTCGGCAGCGCGCCGGGCGCCGGGCCGGCATCGTACCCGGCCTTCTCCTCCGCGGCCTGCATCCGCACGTGGTCGGTGATGTCGCGCACCGCCTTCTGGATGCTCGCCGCCTGGATGCCGTGCGTCCGGTTGTACTCCTCCTGGATCCGCCGGCGCCGGTAGGTCTCGTCGATCGCCTGCTGCATGCTCCCCGTGATGGTATCGGCGTACATCACCACCCGGCCCTCGACGTGGCGCGCGGCCCGCCCGATCGTCTGGATGAGCGACCGGTTCGAACGGAGGTACCCCTCCTTGTCCGCATCGAGGATGCAGACGAGCGACACTTCCGGCAGGTCGAGCCCCTCGCGCAGGAGGTTAATGCCGACCACCACGTCGTACACCCCCAGCCGGAGGTCGCGCAGGATCTCCACCCGGTCGAGCGTCTCGACCTCCGAGTGGAGGTAGTGGGTCTTGATGCCCATCTCCTTCAGGTAGTCGGCCAGGTCCTCGGCCATCTTCTTCGTGAGCGTGGTGACCAGCGCCCGCTGGCCCTTATCGACCACCCGGCGGATCTCGTCCATCAGGTCGTCGACCTGGTTCTTCGTCGGCTTCACCACAATCTCCGGGTCGAGCAGGCCCGTCGGGCGGATGACCTGCTCCACCACCTGGCTGGAGACGCGGAGCTCGTAGTCGCCCGGCGTGGCGCTCACGAAGATCGCCTGGTTGATGTGGCGGTCGAACTCCTCGAAGGTGAGCGGCCGGTTGTCCAGCGCGGAGGGGAGGCGGAAGCCGTATTCGACGAGCGTCTCCTTGCGCGAGCGGTCGCCGAAGTACTGGCCCTGCACCTGCGGCAGGGTGATGTGCGACTCATCGACGATGAGCAGCCAGTCATCGGGGAAGTAGTCGAGCAGGCACCAGGGCGTGGAGCCGGGTTCCCGCGCCTGCAGGTGGCGGGAGTAGTTCTCGACGCCCGGGCAGTAGCCGGTCTCGCGCAGGGCCTCGATGTCGTAGTGGGTGCGCTCCTCCAGGCGGGCCGCCTCCAGGATCTTCCCCTGCGAGCGGAGCCAGGCGAGCTGCTCCTCCAGCTCCTGTTCGATGCCGGCGATCGCCTGCTCCAGCCGGTCCTTCGTCGTCACGAAGTGCTTCGCGGGGTAGATGTCGATCTCATCGCGCTCGGCCACGATTTCGCCCGTCAGCGGGTCGAGCTCGACGATCCGCTCCACCTCGTCGCCCCAGAAGTCGATGCGGACGGCCAGCTCTTCGTAGCTCGGGAGGATGGTGAGCGAATCGCCGCGCACGCGGAACCGCCCGCGCACCACGTTCTGGTCGTTCCGCTCGTACTGCATCGAGACCATCCGGCGGACGGCCTCCTGGCGGCTGAACCGCTCGCCCTTCCGGAAGCGGAGGACGAACTCCTGGTACTGGGCCGGCTCGCCGAGGCCGTAGATGCAGCTCACGCTCGCCACGATGATCACGTCGCGACGGGTGAAGAGCGCCCGCGTGGCCGCATGGCGGAGCTTGTCGATCTCGTCGTTGATGTCCGCGTCCTTGGCGATGTAGGTGTCGGTCCGCGGGATGTAGGCCTCGGGCTGGTAGTAGTCGTAGTAGCTGACGAAGTACTCGACGGCGTTCTCGGGGAAGAACTCTTTCAGCTCGGCGCAGAGCTGGGCGGCGAGCGTCTTGTTGTGGGCGAGGACGAGCGTCGGCCGGCCGGTGCGGGCGATGACGTTCGCGATGGTGAACGTCTTGCCCGAGCCGGTGACGCCGAGGAGCGTCTGGTAGCGGTCGCCCCGCTCCAGCCCCGCGACGAGCTTCTCGATCGCTTCCGGCTGGTCGCCGGTCGGCTGGAAGTCGGAGACGAGCTTGAAGGGCGCAGGCTGCGGGCGGACGATGGCCGTCATACGACCCAGTGTAGCCGACCCGCCCGCGGGCGGCGGCGGGCGACGGCAGAGAGATGCGGGCGCATCCCGGCCTGCGCCCGCGACGGTCGGCCCGCAACGCGCCCCGATCGCTCCGTTTGCCCCTGGGGTGATCGGCGCCGGGAACCGGCCCCGCATCGTGGGCGGCCTGTGTGAACGGCGGGGGAACAGCCGGTGAACGGCCGGATCCGGCCCGCTCAGCGCCCCTTGAAGACCGGCGGCCGCTTCTCGAGGAAGGCCGCCCGCGCCTCCCGCCCGTCTTCGCTGGCGAACGCCATGCGGATGCTGGCCAGCTCCAGCCGGCACTGGGCCTCGAGGTCGATCGGCGTGGTCGCCTTCACCACCGTGCGCTTCGTCAGCCGCATGGTGATCGGCGAAACGGTCGCGCAGAGGCCCTGGCAGTACTCGGCGACGCGCGCCTCCCAGCGGTCATCGTCGACGACCTCGCCGACCAGCCCGAGGCGGAGCGCCTCTTCGGCGTCGACCGTCTTGTTTTCGAGGAGGAAACGCATGGTCTGCTCGTAGCCGATCGCCTGCGAGAGGGTGAACGTCATGCCGCCGTCGGGCGACCCGCCGATGCGCGGGTAGCCGGCGAGGATGCGGGCGCTCCGCTTCATCAGCCGGATGTCGGTCGCGAGCGCGAGGGAGAGCCCGGCGCCGACAGCGACGCCGTTGATGGCGCCCACGATCGGCTTTTCGCACTTCTGGCGGAGGGTGAGGAGGAACTGGGAGACCCAGCCGAGGTCGTCGAGCTGGGTGTTGAGGGGCGACTTCGGGCTGTAGTCGCCGGGCCCGCGGAGGTCGAGGCCGGAGCAGAAGGCGTCTCCCGTGCCCGTGAGGCAGATGAGCCAGACGTCGTCGACGTTCATCGCCTCTTCAATGGCGGTGACGACGCCCCAGGCGAGCTCCTGGCTGAGGGCATTCTTCACCTCGGGGCGGTTGAGGCGGATGGTCCGGACGTGGCCGGCGTCTTCGATGGCGATCAGGTTGGACACGGGGGCTGCCCTCCGGTGTTGGTGATGCCCGGACGATACACGCGTCGGTTGCAGGAAGCTACTCACCGGCGCGCAGGCGGGCCACTTCCTCGCGCAGGGCGCGGAGCTCGGCGAGCAGGTCGGCGAGGGTGGTCTCCTCCCGGGATTCGCGGACCAGGAAGGCGGCGACCGTGGCGGTCAGCGCCGAGAGCGCCGCGATGCCGAACAGCATGAGCGCCACGGCGACGCCGCGGCCCATCGGGGTGGTCGGGTAGACGTCGCCGTAGCCGACGGTGGTCATGGTCACCGCGGCCCACCAGATGGCATCGCCGTAGCTGGTGATTGTCGCGCCGGGTTCGCCTCGCTCGGCGAGGTACGCGAGGGTGGCGCCGATGACGAGCGTGCCCACCACCGCGGCGACGATCACCTTCGTGCCCCGCTGCGCGATGATGTCCCGGATCACCTGGACGTTGAACCCGAGCGCGACCGCCACGCGGGCCAGGCGGAGCACCCGCAGCGCCCGCAGCGGCCGGAGGAACGGCAGCAGGACCATCAGCGCTTCGAGCCAGTGGCCGCGGAGGAACTCGACCCGCCGGGGCGCGACCGCCAGCTTCACCCCGAAATCGGCGGCGAAGACGGCCCAGATCGCCCAGTCGGCCACGAGGATCGCGTCATCCCACGGCGGGCGGACGGTGACGACGGCCGGCACGATGAGCAGCGGCACCAGCGCGAGCGCGAGGATGAGGAGCGGCAGGTCGGTAAACCGTTCGATGCGGCGAAGCAGTTCTTCCCGGTCCACAGGGCAGCACCCCGGCAGAGGATCGCCCCCCATTGTGGCGAAGCCGCGGGGTTCCCGGCCCGGCGCGCAGGCGCTACTTCGCCGCCGATTCCCCCAGCAGCCAGCGCAGCGCCGCCTCCCGCTCACGGAAGACGGCCATCACGACCCCTTCGGCGAGGCCCGCCAGCTGAATCGCCTGCCGCGCGAGCCCGAAGGCGAGGTCGCCCGGCGCGTAGACCGCCACCCGCGCGGCCCGCGCCGCCAGCTGCTCCGCCGCGGCAGCGAGGGGGCCGGCCTCCACCTCGGCCGCTTCGAGCGCGGCCGCATCGACCAGGACGCGCACGCCGGCGGGCACATCGAGCCATGCCCCCGCCGCCAGCCACGCGCCGGTCAGCCGCGCCGGCACCTCGACGACGGTGTAGCAGGCGTGTTCACCGGCCATGCGCTGCCTCCGCTGCCTGGGCGTATGGCGGGGATACTGCCAAGGCTGGCACGAAACGTACGACAGCTGCCCCGCGCCGCGATCAGCGCCGGGGAAGGTCAGGGTGCCCGGGCGCCTCTCGTGGGCTTCTCGCGGCCGCCAATCGCCCATCTGCCCGGCGGCACGTAGACTCGCCCCCACCACACCGTTCCGGAGGATTCCCCACCATGGGCAGGCTCGAAGGGCAGGTCGCCATCGTCACCGGCGGGGCCAGCGGCATCGGCGAACAGACGGTCCGCACGTTCGTGGCCGAAGGCGCGCGCGTCGTCATCGCCGATGTGCAGGAGGAGCGGGGCCACCACCTCGCCGAGGCGCTCGGCACCCAGGCCAGCTTCCTCCGCACCAACGTCGCCGAGGAGGACGAGGTCGCCGCCGCCGTGGACCACGCCCTCGGCCGCTGGGGCCGGCTCGACGTGATGTTCAACAACGCTGGCTTCGGCGGCGTCTCCGGGCCGATCGACGAGCTCGACATGGCCGCCTACGACCAGACGATGGCGGTCCTCCTCCGCGGCGTGTTCCTCGGGGCGAAGCACGCCGCCCGGGCGATGAAACCGGCCCGCCGCGGGGTCATCCTGAACACGAGCAGCGTCGCCGGGCTGCAGGCCGGCTTCGGTCCGGTGGTCTACAGCGCGGCGAAGGCGGCCGTGGCCCACCTGAGCCGCTGCCTCGCGGTCGAACTGGCCGAATTCGGCATCCGCGTCAACGCCATCTGCCCCGGCGTGACGGTCACGAACATCTTTGCGGCCGGCATGGGGCTGAGCGGCCCCGCCGCCGAGGCGCTCCTCCCGCGGATCGAAACCGCCCTCGCCGACTGGGCGCCGCTCCGCCGCGCCGGTCAGCCGGCCGATATCGCGAACACCGCCCTCTGGCTCGCGAGCGACGAAGCGAGCTACGTGACCGGGCAGGCGATCGTCGTCGACGGCGGGCTGACGGCCGGGCGCTCGCTCGAGGAGTTCGGGCAGCGGCTGGCCTCGGCGCTGGGCCTGACCCCCGAGCAGTGGCAGGCGATGCGCGACGCCGCCCGCCGCGCCCAGGCCTAGCGGAACTTCGCCGGCCGCTTCTCCTGGAAGGCGGCCACCGCCTCGCGGTGCTCCGGCGTGCCGTAGCACTCGTTGATCCGGCCGTGCTCCAGCCGCATCACCTCGTTGTAGTCCGGGTTCGCGCCGTTCTTCGTGATCAGCTCCTTGATCCAGCCCATCTGGCGGTCCGGGTTCTGCGCCAGCATGTTCGCGTACTCCATCGCCGCGTCCATGAGCTGCTCATGCGGGACCACCTTCTGCACGAGCCCGGTGCGGAGCGCCTCCTCGGCGTCGACCAGCCGCCCGGTGAGGCACATATCGCTCGCCATGCCGAAGCCGACGCGCTGGGTGAGGAAGTAGGTGCTCGCCAGCTCGGGCACGAGGCCCATCTTCACGAAGAACATCCCGAAGCGGGCCTGCTCCGAGGCGATGATGATGTCCATCGGCAGGATGGAGGTCAGCCCCACGCCGACGCAGACGCCGTTCACTGCGGCGATCATCGGCTTCGAGGTGCGGACCAGCTCCACGTAGTTCGTGGTGTCCCGCTCCTCGCGGCGGGCCTGGCCCTGCGAATCGAGGCCGCGCTGGAAGGCGTCGCGCACGTCGGCCCCGGCGCAGAAGCCGCGGCCTGCGCCGGTCAGGATGATGGAGGCGACCTCCGGGTCGGCGTTGGCGCGCCGGAAGGCGTCGTTCCGCTCCGCGGCCATCTTCCAGGTCCAGGCGTTCAGCCGCTCGGGCCGGTTCATCGTGATGATGACGGTGTGGCCCCGCTTTTCGTAGAGGATCTGCTCGTACTCCATGGCATTGCTCCCCGCGATGGTGGTGCAGGGAGCCTACGCCGCCGGGCCGCGCCTGTGAAGACGCCCGCTCAGCCTTCCCAGGCGATCTCCACGTCGTCGAAGACGACCACGTCGCCGGGCTTGATGCCGAGCCGCCGCAGCTCCTTCGCGATGCCCCACCGCTCGAGCCGGCGCATCACCTCGTCGAGCGCGCCCGGCATGCCGGTATCCATCATCTTCACGAACGTGACCGCCGTGTAGCCGTCGACCACGTACCGGCCGTCTTCGTCGATGGTCACGACGAACCGGTCGACCGGCGCGGGCCGGATGACCGGCACCTCGGCCGGCGGCTGGCTGGCGGCCCGCGCCCGCTCGGCCGCGACGAGCGCCATCAGCTCCTCCTTGAGCGGTTCGAGGCCGGTCCCGTCGTGGGCGGAGATGACCCGCACCGGCCGCCCGAGGTGCGCCGCGAGGGCCTCCGCCGAGCGCTCCGCCGCGGCGTGGTCGAGGTCGGCCTTGGTGACGGCCACCACCCGGGCGACATGCTCCAGCCCGGGGTCGTACGCGCGCAGCTCGCCCTCGATCAGCTCGTAGTCGGTCACGGGGTCCGGCGATTCGCAGGAGACGACATGGAGGAGGACGCGGCACCGCCGAACGTGTTTCAGGAACTCGAAGCCCAGCCCGTACCCCTCCGAGGCGCCTTCGACGAGCCCGGGGAGGTCGGCCAGCGTGAACCGCTCCCAGCCGACGTTGACGACGCCGAGCATCGGCTCGAGGGTGGTGAAGGGGTAGCTCGCGATCTTCGGCTTCGCGTTCGAAACGGCCGCCAGCAGGGTGGATTTGCCGGCGTTCGGCAGGCCGATGAGCCCGACATCGGCGAGGAGGCGGAGTTCGAGCCGGAGCCGCCGCTCTTCGCCCTCCTGCCCCTTCTGCGAGTACCCGGGCGTCTGGTTGGTGGGCGTGGCGAACCGCTTGTTCCCCCAGCCGCCGCGCCCGCCGTGGGCCACGAGCACCTCAGCGCCTACCTCCGGGAGGTCGGCCAGGAGGTCGCCCGTCTCGGCATCGTAGACGACGGTGCCGACCGGCACCTCGAGGTAGAGGTCCTCGCCGTTGGCGCCATGCCGGAGGTTCGGGCCGCCGTTGCCGCCGGCCCCGGCCTGGAACCGCTTCCGCGAGCGGTAGAGCTCGAGCGTGTAGACGTCGTCGACGGCGCGCAGGAAGACGCGCCCGCCGCGGCCGCCGTCGCCGCCGTCGGGGCCGCCCTGCGGCACGAACTTCTCGCGGTGGTAGCTCACGAGGCCGTGGCCGCCGTTGCCGCCTTTCACCGTGATTTCGACTGCATCGAGCATCCTGATCCCATGGAACCATGCCCTCTCATGGATTGGAAGATCTGATTAGAAGCAGGATCAGGCCGTTGGAAACGTTGGGTTCGAATCCGGCAGCCGTTGGGAAACCGTTCCGGCTGCGGACGGCGGGCGTTGGAAACCCGGTGCGGCTGGCCCCGGCTTCGGCGGCAGCGTTGGGTTCGCACGGGCCAAACCCAACGGCCGGGGCGCCAAACCCAACGGTTTCCCAACGGCGGGGCGTAGGATGGTTGCACGATGCAACGTTCGAAGGAGGCCTCCCGTGACTGCAACCGAGTTCGTCCCGCCCAGCGCGATGGTCGTGGTGGCCCACCCCGATGACGCCGAGTTCCTCTGCGGGGGGACGGTGGCGAAGTGGGCCGCCCGCGGCTGCGAGGTGACCTGCGTGGTCATCACGAAGGGCGACAAGGGGAGCGACGACCCGGAGATGACGACCGAGCGGCTGGCGGAGATCCGCGAGGCCGAGCAGCGCGCAGCCGGCGCCGTCCTCGGGGTGCGGAACTTCGAGTTCATGGGCTACCCCGACGGCTACCTCCAGCCGACGCTCGAGCTGCGGCGCGACCTCGCCCGGCTCATCCGGAAGTACCGCCCGCACTCCGTCATTACCTTCGACCCCACCAACCGCTTCCTCTCCGACACCTACATCAACCACCCGGACCACCGCGCGGCCGGCGATGCGACGCTCGACGCCGTCTTCCCGACCGCGCGCGACCGGCTCACCTTCCCCGAGCTGCTGGTCGACGGCTACGAACCGTGGAAGGTGCGGCAGGTGTGGCTCGGCGCGGCGGCCCACCCGAACGCCTGGGTCGATATCTCCGGGACGCTGGAGCTGAAGAAACAGGCGCTGCTCTGCCACCCGAGCCAGCTCTCGCCGGAGGTGGCGCTGTTCGTCGAGGGGATGGCCCGCATGGCGGGCGAGCCGAAGGGTCTGGCCGCCGCCGAGGCCTTCCGGCGGTTCATCATCGAAGCCGACCCGGTGCACGAGGCGCCGCCCCCCGGCCGCTAACCGGACTGGCTCCCCGGCCAGCCGGCAGCCTATACCACCCATACTGGCCGTCTATGGCAGAATAGGCACCCGGCGCGCCGGCGGGAGCAGCGCGCCGCATCTCCCTGCCCCTGGAGGCCTGTATGAAGCCGTGGGTGGTCGGCACCCGGCCGAGCAAGCGGTACCCGCTCTGGACGCGTGCGAACGTGGGCGAGGTCTTCCCCGACCCGGTCGCGCCGCTCTCCTTCTCGCTCCTGATGGAGAAGGACACCGAGGGCGCCTGGCGCGACGCCCTCGTGCGCATGGGCGCGTTCACCTACGACGAGTTCGACCCCGACAACATGGAGACGCTCGGGATTTTCGGCTCGTACTGCTACCTCAACGCGCAGGTGACGCGCATCCTCGGCGAGCGGGCGCCCGGCCTCTCGGCCCAGGCGATGGACGACCTCTTCTACGGCGCCCAGCCCGGCGTGCCGCCCTACGAGCCGGCCCCCGGCGACCACAACGAAGAGCGCACCGCGGCGCTCGCCAGGACGTTCGAGTGGGCGATGACGGTGCAGCACCTGGAGCGCCCCGCCCTCGACGCGAAGCGGGTCGCCGGGCTGCGGGCTGCCCGCCCCGAGCTGGAGAACCTCTCGAACGAGGCGCTCTGGGCCTACGGCAAGGGAATCGCCCTCGCCAACCACCGGCGGCTCTTCTCCGAGCACATCTTCACCACCTTCATCTCGACCGTGCCCGTGGGCGCCGTGACGCAGATCTGCGCGGCGGTCGGCCGGCCCGCCGATGCCCTCCGCGTCATCCAGGGCGTGGGCGACGTGGAATCGGCAGCGCCCTCGCTCGCCATGTGGAAGCTCGGCCGGATGATCGCCGCCGACCGCGAGCTGACGGCCGCCTTCGACGCCGGCGTCGAGGGGGTGCTCGACCGGATTCGCGGCCTAGGCGAGAACGGCCAGCGCTTCCTCGAGGCCTTCGATGCCTTCCTCTACGACTACGGCTGCCGCGGCCCGAACGAATGGGAGAGCCGCTGCCACACCTGGGAGACGAAGCCGGAGCTGGCGCTGGCCGCCATCGACCGGATGCGGCTCGCGCCCGAGAGCGCCTCGCCGGAGGCGCGCCAGAAGGAGCTCGCGGCCGAGCGCGAACGGGTGACGCAGGAGATCGCGGCGATGCTCGCCGGCGACCCGCAGAACCAGGGCCTCTTCCTCGCCGCCGCCAATGCCGCCCGCGTCTTCCAGGCCGGCCGCGAACGGACCAAGACGAACAACATCCGGATGATCCATGAGGTCCGGATGGCCCTCCATACCATCGGCCGGCGGATGGTCGCCGCCGGGCACCTCGACGACGTCGGCGACTACGCCTTCCTCCTCGCCGAGGAGTTCGACGACTGGCTGCAGAACCCGGCGAAGTACGCCTCGACCATCCGGGAGCGGAAGGCGCTCTACGAGGAGTACGCCAGCCGGCAGGAGCCGTTCGTCTTCTGGGGCGAAATTCCCGACCCGGAGACCTGGCCGAAGAAGGCCGATGTCACCATCGAGCCGGTGAAGCCGGGTGAGGTGCTCCAGGGCTTCCAGGGCTGCGCCGGGAAGGCGACCGGGCGCGCCCGCGTCGTCCTCGACCCGCTCGACCCGCGGGGCCTCGAACCGGGCGACATCCTCGTGGCCCCGATTACCGACCCGTCGTGGACGCCGCTCTTCGTGCCGGCCGCGGCCGTGGTGGTCGACGTCGGCGCCGCCCAGAGCCACGCCATGATCGTGAGCCGCGAGCTCGGCATCCCCTGCGTGCCCTCCGTGACGAACGCCACGAAGCGGATCCCCGACGGCGCGACTATCACCGTCGACGGCGACGCCGGGACGGTCACAGTCGTCGCGCTGCCCTGAGGTGCCGGCCATGGATGTCGTCTGCCTCGCTGACCCCCTCCCGGCGGGCACCGACGCGGCCCGGCTCCTTGGCGGCAAGGCGGCCGGCCTCGTCACGATGACGCAGGAGCTCGGCCTGCCCGTCCCGCCGGCCTTCACCGTAACGACGGAGGTTTGCCGCCGGTTCCTCGCGGAAGGGTGGCCTGCCGGCCTCGACGGTGCGGTCCGGGCCGCGCTCGGGCGCCTCGAGCGGGCCGCCGGCCGCACCTTCGGCGGCGGCGAACGCCCGCTCCTCGTCTCCGTCCGCTCCGGCGCACCGGTTTCGATGCCGGGGATGATGGACACGCTCCTCAATGTCGGGATGACCCCGGCGGTCCGCGAGGCCCTTGCCCGCGAAAGCGGCGACCCCCGCTTTGCGGCCGATACGTGGCTCCGGTTCGTGCGCGGCTACGCCGCCATCGTCCTCGGCCTGCCCGAGGACGTGGTGAACCACGCCGCCATGCACGATGACACGCCCGCGGGCCTGCTCGCCGCGGCCGACCGCGTCTGCGCCCTCGCCGACCGGTTCGGCGGCATCCCCGCGGACCCGTTCGCGCAGGTGACCGAGGCGATCCGCGCCGTCTTCCGCTCCTGGGAGTGCGACCGCGCCCGCGTCTTCCGCGAACGGGAGGGGATCGACGGCACGCTCGGCACCGCCGCCACCGTGCAGGCGATGGTCTTCGGCAACCTGGACGAGCGCTCGGGCACGGGCGTGGCCTTCACCCGCGACCCCTCGACCGGCGCCCGCGGCGCCTTCGGCGACTACCTCGCCCGGGCCCAGGGCGAAGATGTGGTGGCCGGCACCCACGCCGTCAGCGGGCTCGAAGCGCTGCGCAGCCAGCTCCCCGCGGTCTACGACGAGCTGCTCCGCCACCTGGACCGGCTCGAGCGGCACTACCGCGACATGTGCGACGTCGAGTTCACCGTGATGGGCGGCGCGCTCTACATCCTCCAGGTGCGCGTCGGGCGGCGCAGTCCGCTGGCGGCGGTGCGGATCGCCGTCGACATGGCCGAGGACCCGACGTTCCCGCTCACCCGGCGCGAAGCCGTCGAGCGCGTCGGCGCCGAGACGCTCCAGGCCCTCGCGAAGCTCGGCGGGGTCGACCCTGCGGCCGCACCCATCGGGCGGGGGCTCGCCGTCTCGCCCGGGGTGGGCGCCGGCGTGCTCTGCTGCGATGCCGGCCGGGCGGCCAGCCTCGCCGCGCAGGGCGTGAGCGTGGTCCTGGCCCGGCCCGAGACCTCCCCCGCCGACGTGCACGGCATGGTGGCCGCGGCCGGCCTCGTCACCACAACCGGCGGGGTGGTGAGTCACGCCGCGGTGGTAGCCCGGGGCTGGGCCATTCCCGCCGTCTGCAGCCTGCAGGACGCCGTCGTGGAAGAGGACGCCCTCAGGGTCGGCGGGCGGCGCATCGCGGAAGGGGAGTGGGTCACGGTCGACGGGACGCGCGGGCTGCTGTTCGCCGGCGACTGCCGGGCCGATGGGGCCGCCGACATCCCCGAAGTGCGGCTGCTGCGCCAGTGGGCCGCCGAGCTGGCCGAGGCCGGCCCCGGCGACGGCGCCGCGGCTGCCCCTGCCGGGGCCCGGCCCGTGAGCCGGTTCGACGTCCTGCGGGCGCTCGGGCTGAAGGGGCTGGCCGCCGCCGAGCGGGTCGCCGCCGTGCTCGACGCGGACGCCGGGGCCGTGGAAGCGGAGCTGCGCGCCGCCGCCGAGGCCGGGCTGGTGCGGGAGACGCCGCGCGGCTTCGCCATGCTGCCGGCCGGGCGGGAGGCCGTCCTTGAGGCGCTCGCCGCCGAGCGGGCCGCCATCGACCCGGCCGCGATTGATGCGGCCTTCGCGGCCTTCGATGCGCTCGACCGGGAGTTCAAGGCCCTGGTCAGCAGCTGGCAGCAGGCCGCGCCGGCCGAAGCTGACGCCGCCTGGGCTGCGGCCCTCTCCGGGCTCGAGCAGCTGCACGCCCGGCTGGGGCCGGTGGTCGCGCAGGCTGCCGGGCTGGCGCCGCGGCTGGCGCCCTTCGCGGGGCGGTTCGCACAGGCGCTGGCGGCCGTGCGCGCCGGCGACCGGTCGATGCTCGCCTCGCCGCTCAAGGAGAGCTACCACACCGTCTGGTTCGAGCTGCACGAAGAGCTGATCGCCCTGAGCGGGCGCCGCCGGGAGGAGTAGGAGGCCCCGGGCTCAGCCCTGGCGGGCCTGGCCGGCTTCGCGGAGCAGGCGGAGGAACTCGGGGTCGCCCTGGAGGATGGCGAGGCGCGGGTCGGCGGCAGCCTCGCGGGCGTAGCCGCGGTCGAGGGCGAGCGCCCGCTGCACGTGGCGGAGCGCCTCCTCGCGGTTGCCCATGGAGGCTGCGGCCTGGGCTGCCCCGTAGTGGGCGGCGGGGTCGTCGGGGTCGAGCCCGGCGGCGGCGAGGAAGTCGAGCAGCGCCGCCGCGGCGTCGCCGCCGTGGAGGTGGGCGAGCCCGCGGTTCACCATGACCGTCGTGTCGCCCGGGTCGACCGCCAGCGCGGCGTCGAAGTCGGCCAGGGCAGCGGCGTAGTTGCCGCGGTAGAGGTGGAGCATACCGCGGTTGTTCAGGGCGTCCGGGTCGTTCGGCTGGAGCTCGAGCGCGCGGTTGTAATCGGCCAGCGCCTTCTCGAACTCGCCCGAGCGGGTGTAGGCGTTGGCGCGGTTGTAGTAGGCCGCCGTGAGGTCGGGGTCGAGCTCGATGGCGGCGGTGTACCGGTCGATGGCAAGCGCGAACTGCCCGACGTTGAAGTAGACGTTCCCTTCGTCGACGTACGACTCGGCAGAGCGCCGCGGGGGCCGCTGGATGGGGGCAGGCTGGAGCTCGCCCAGGGCCGCTTCGAGGCTGGCGGGGAGCGGCTCCTCAGCTTCGGCCGGCGGGGGCCCCGGCGCGGCCGTCGGCCGGCCGGTCACCTCCGCGCCGGAGGCATCGCGCGCCTCGTCGGCGGGCGGCGCGCCGGGCGGCGGAGCCATGCCTTCATTGGCGGCGTCGGCGGCCTGGCGCTCCAGCTCCCCTGCGGCCGCGGGCGGCGCCTCCGGCTCGGGCATGGCGGCCAGCTCTTCGAAGCGGGAGAGGATGACATCGGGCTCCGCCGGGGCGGGCGCCTCCTCCGCGGGGAGCGGCTCGGCGGCCGGTTCGGCCTCGTCTTCGATCGGCAGGATGAGCGGCTCTGCGCCGGGTTCGGCCCCGGCCAGCATGGCGGCGAAGTCGGGGTCCTCGCGCGCCTCCGCCGCTTCGGGGGGCGCGATGCCGCCGAAGGTGCCCGTGAACGCCTGCTCGAGCTGTTCGAACTCGGCGACGGCGCGCTCCAGCTCGGCGGCCTCGGCGAAGAGCTGCCGCACGGCCTCATCGCTGAGCTCCTCCGGCGCTCCGGCGGCCGGCGCTGCGGCGGGGCCTGAGCCTGCGTCCGGCTCCTCGACGATTGCCGGTTCGGCGGGCGGCTCGGGCTCCACAACGTGCCCCGTCTCGTCGATGGCGACATCCACCGCGGGCTCCCAGTCGGGGGCGCGCATCCCTTCGGCCTCGGCGTCGGCGATCTCCTGTTCGAGCGCCTCGTCCTCGTCGATGGTGAGGACCGGTTCGACGGCGGGCGGCGTCCAGCCGGGCTCGGGGGCCGGCCAGCTCCGCCCCCGTCGCCGCACGGCCAGCACGGCGACAGCGGCCGCCCCGGCGAGGATGGCGACGACGATGAGCAGGCGGAGCAGGCGGCGCATCAGGCGCCTCCGCGGGCGGCTTCGCGTTCGAGCAGCTCCTCGGTCACCAGCCGCAGCGCCTCGTAGAGGTAGAGCACCTGGTCGCGCGGGTGGAGCTCCACCTTTTTGAGGGTCTCCTTGCGGGCCGTGACCGGGTCCCACGAGCCGGTCAGCTCGATGCTCTCGTGGTCGATGCCCATCTGGAGTTCGTACAGCTCGCCGTCTTCGGCGACGACAATGCAGCCGACATCGGGGTTGTTGGCGAGGGGGCCGATATCGACCTCGATCGCGTTCGTGAAGAGGGCGTTCGGGAAGGGCGGGAAGGGGCGGAGCTCGGCCGCCGCCTCGCGGAGGAGGTCGGCGAGCTGGAACGCGGCCCGCTCGAGGATGGCATCGGCCTGCGCTTTGCGGCGGAGTGCTTCACTGGCCATACGGCCGCAGTATACGTCTCCGGTGCGGCCGGGTCTGCGGGCCATTGCGGGCTGCATACCGCGGGCCCGCGGGACTGTCGTCCGCTGGTGCGGCCGGCGGGTGTAGACTGGGGCACCCGGGCAGGAAATGTTTACCCATCTGCACACCCACACCGAATACTCGCTGCTCGACGGCATGAGCAAGATCGGGCCGCTCATGGACCGGGTGAAGGCGCTCGGCCAGGTGGCCATCGCCATGACCGACCACGGCGCCCTCTACGGCGCCATCGACTTCTACCGGGAGGCCACGGCCCGCGGCATCAAACCGATTATCGGCGTCGAGGCCTACGTCGCGCCCGGCAGCCGCTTCAGCCGGGAGAAGAGCGAGAGCTCGCCCTACCACCTCGTCCTGCTGGCCCGGAACCTGGCCGGCTACAAGAACCTGATCGCGCTCGTCACGAAGGCGAACCTCGAGGGCTACTACTACAAGCCGCGCATCGACCGGGAGCTGCTCGAAAAGCACTGCGAGGGGCTGACCGTGCTCTCCGGCTGCCCCTCCTCCGAGTTCCACAGGCGGGTGCAGGAGGGCGACCGCGAGGGGGCCATCGCCGTCGCGAAGTACTACCGCGAGGTGTTCGACGGCCACTACTACCTCGAAGTGCAGGACCACGGCGACGAGAAGTTCACCCGCCTGAACCCGGTCATCGCCGATATCGGCCGCGAGCTCGGCATCCCCGTGGTGGCCACGAACGACAGCCACTACACCTTCCCGGAGGACGCCGAGGCCCACGACATCCTCCTCTGCATCGGCACCAACGCCACAGTCGACCAGCGCGATCGGTACCGGTTCGACGGCCACGGCTACTACCTGAAGAGCGAGGAGGAGATGCTCCGGCTCTTCCCCGAGAACCCGGAGTTCATCACCAACACGATGCTCGTGGCCGACGAGTGCGACCTCGAGCTGAAGTTCGACCGGCAGCTCCTCCCCGAGCCGCCGGTGCCGCCCGGCCGCACGAGCGACGACTACCTCGCCGAGCTCTGCTTCCGCGGGCTGCGCGAGCGGTTCGAGGTCGTCACCCCGGAGCTCGAGGAGCGGCTCCGCTACGAGCTCGATGTCCTCCGCCAGACCGGCTTCACCGACTACATGTTCGTGGTGAAGGAGATCGCCGATTACGCCCGCAAGTCGGGCATCCGGATGGGCGTCCGCGGCTCGGCGGCGGCCTCCCTCGTGCTCTACGTGCTGAAGGTCACGGATATCGACCCGGTGGCGAACCGGCTCGTCTTCGAGCGGTTCCTCAACATCGAACGGCGCGAGATGCCGGACGTGGACTTCGACTTCGCCGACGACCGGCGCGACGAGATGATCCGGTTCGCCTACGAGCGGTACGGGCGCGACCGGGTGGCCCAGATCATCACCTTCGGCACGCTCGGCGCGAAGGCGGCGATCCGCGACGTGGGCCGCGCGCTCGGCCTCTCCTACGCCGAGACCGACCGGGTGGCCCGGCTCGTGCCCGATGTGCTCCACATCACCCTGCCGGAGGCCCTCGAACAGTCGCCCGAGCTGCGCGAGGCCTACGAGGGCGACCCGAAGGTGCGCCGGCTGGTCGATACCGCGAAGCGGCTGGAGGGCGTGGCCCGCCATGCGAGCACCCACGCCGCCGGTGTGGTCATCTCCCGCGACCCGCTCATCGAGCACGTACCGCTCCAGCGCCCGACCCGCGGCGACGAAGACAGCATCCCGATGACCCAGTACGCCATGGAGCAGGTGGCGAAGATCGGGCTGCTGAAGATGGATTTCCTCGGCCTCTCCAACCTCACCATCCTCCAGCGGGCCACCGACCTCATCCGCGAAACGACCGGCGAGGTGATCGACCTCGTCCGCCTCCCGGACGGCGACCCGAAGACGATGGAGATGCTCGGCAAGGGCGAAACGTTCGGGGTGTTCCAGCTGGAATCGGCCGGGATGCGGCGGTACATCCAGGAGCTGCAGCCCACGAACATCGCCGACCTCTGCGCGATGGTCGCCCTCTACCGCCCCGGTCCGATGCAGCACATCCCGCGCTACATCGACGGCAAGCACGGCCGCGTGCCCATCACCTACCCGCACCCCGACCTGGCCGACATCCTCGACGAGACGTACGGCGTCATCGTCTACCAGGACCAGGTGCTCCTCATCGCCCGCAAGTTCGCCGGCTACACCCTCGGCCAGGCCGACATCATGCGGAAGGCGATGGGCAAGAAGAAGGCCGAAATTATGGCCGAGGAGCGCGGCCGGTTCATCGCCGGGGCCGTCGCCAAGGGGTACCGCGAGGAGGATGCCCGGGCCGTCTTCGACCTGATCGAACCGTTCGCCGGCTACGCCTTCAACAAGGCGCACAGCTGGTGCTACGGCCACATCGCCTACCAGACGGCCTACCTGAAGGCGAACTACCCGGTCCAGTACATGACGGCGCTCCTCCAGCTGGCGAAGAACGCGCCCGATACCCACGCCCGCATCGCCGCGGCCGTGGCCGAGTGCTCGAAGCTCGGCATCGAGGTGCTCCCGCCCGATGTGAACGCCAGCCAGGACAACTTCTCGGTGGAGCGCCGCCCGGATGGTTCGATGGCGATCCGGTTCGGGCTCGGCGTCATCAAGAACGTCGGCTCGGCGGCCGTGGAGGGCATCATCGCGGCCAGGGAGCAGGGCGGCCCCTACCGCGACATCGAGGACTTCTGCCGCCGGGCCGACCTCTCCTCGGCGAACTCCCGCGTCCTAGAACACCTCGCGAAGGCCGGCGCCTTCGACATGCTCGGCGGGCCGCCGGGCCCCTACAACCGCGCGACGCTGGCCGCCCACGCCGAGCGGCTCATCGGCCTCGCGAAGCGCGAGCGCGAACTGCGCGAATCCGGCCAGGCGACGATGTTCGACCTCTTCGGCAGCCAGGTCGAGACGCCGCTCCCGGCGCTCGACCTCGAGCCGGTGCCCCAGAAGCGGGAGGACCTCCTGGCCTGGGAGAAGGAGCTGCTCGGGGTCTACGTCTCCGACCACCCGTTCAAGTCGGTCGCCCCGGAGGTGGCCCGCTACACCACCCACAGCGTGGCCGACCTCGGACCCGAGCTGGCCGGGCAGACGGTGACCATCGCCGGGATGCTGACGCGCGTGCAGGCCCGCTTCACCCGGGACGGCCGGAAGTTCTACCTCGCCGAGCTGGAGGACCTCTCGGGCACGGCCGAGCTGACGGTCTGGAGCGACACGATCGAGCTCACCGGCGAGGAGGCCTGGGCCGAGGGGCGCGTCCTCGTCTGTTCGGTCGAGGTGCGCGACCGCGGCGACCGGGGCGTGAGCTACTCGGTCCGCAAGGCGGCCCCGTTCGACCCGGAGACGGGGACAGCGGCCGGGTTCGCGGCGAACCAGTGGCAGGTGGAGGCCGCGCCCCGGCGCGCCGCTCCCGCCCCCGCGGCCGAGCAGACCGCCACGCGCGGGAACGGGCAGGGGCCGGCGCGCCCTCAGGCGAACGGCAGCGGGGGGAACGGGAACGGCGGCTACCGTGCCGCGGGCCCCACGGCCGAAGCGAGCCGCCCGGGGGTGACGCCCCCGGTCGAAGGCGAAGCCGTCCGCCTCGCGATCACGCTCATCGAGACCGACGACGTGCTCGCCGACGAGGCGCTGCTCCGGGCGGTGGTTGAGCTGCTGAAGCAGCACCCGGGCAGGGATGAGGTGCGCGTGGTGATCCGGGATACAGCGGGGGAGGAGACGGAGTTCGACTTCCCGCGGGCGGATGCGACGGAGGAGCTGGCGCGGAGCCTGCGCAGCCTGCTGGGGCAGCGGGGCACGGTCCGCCTCACCGGCGGGACGAAGGTCGCCGGGGCGGCGTAGGGGGGCGGGAGCGCCGGACGCGGCCGGGGAGTAGCCTGGCTACCAGAACGTCAACACCGGCGTGTCGCGAATCCAGTTCGGCTGAAAGCCGACCACGCGCGCCTGGGCCGGGATTTGGAAGCAAATCTCGCCTTCGAGGAACCTGCCTGGAAGCAGGTCAAAGCCGCCGTACTTGGCATCGACGTCTTCGAACGGATGCGCGAGGGTGGAACAGTAGCCCGAGGTCTTCGAACCGTCGGCGAGGATGAGGCGTGTGCAGGTGTCTCCGCAGAACAGCCGCTCGGCCTGGCTCCCGACGTTGGTTGCGCGGACGTACAGGACGACAACGCGCTGGCCGGCGGGAGGCCAGCCCGAATACGGGGGTGGGTACGGATACGGGTCAGTGAGGGAGATGACCTCCCACCGGATGACCGAGTCGTACGTGCGCACGTCGATGGAGCGCCCGATCTGGACCGTCACCGGTCGGACATGGGTGGGCGTCGGCGTGGGAGTCGGGGAGGGGATGCGTGTCGGGGTCGGCGTCCATGTCGGCGTGGCGGTGGGCGTGGGTACTGGCGTGCGGGTGGGGATGGCCGTCGCAGTCGGCGTGACGGCGGGCACGGGCGTCGGAGATGGAAGCGGCGACGGGGTAGCCGTGGCTGTCGCGGTCACCTCAGGAGACGGCGAGGCAGCAGGAGGCGCGGTCGGTGCCTCGGCGAACGTCGGAGACTGCTGGGTGGGCGGGGTCGCAGCAGTTGCCTGGGCGGCTGGCTGTGCCGTCGGCGAGGGGTCTCCTGTCTGCGGTGCCGCCGGCGACCGCGGTGGCATTCCCCTGCGCTCGTACAGGGCTGGCGGCGTCGGTTCCGGGAGAGTCTCCTCGGAAGCGCCGCAGCCCGCGGCAACGAGGAGCGGGGAGACAAGGGCCACTGCGGCCAGGATAGCGGTCCGGCGCTGGGCCGTCAGGTTCGGGTTCATGGAAGCGCCTCGCCTCAGGCGGTGCTGCGGCTCCGGATTGTAGAAGAGTTGCCGTAGCGGCGGGTGCCGGGAAGTGGTAGGCCGTAAGAAGGCGGGGCTCAGGCCTTCAGCAGGCCGGCCTTCCGGGCGTCGTCGAGGAACCGTTCGATCCCGGCGTCCGTGAGCGGGTGCTTCAGCATCTGCGGCAGCAGCGACGGCGGGATGGTTGCGATGTGGGCGCCGGCCAGCGCTGCCTGCGTCACGTGCAGCGGGTGGCGGAGGCTCGCCGCCAGCACCCGCGCCTGCAGCCCGTGCGTCTCGACGATCTCCACGCACTGGCGCACCAGCTCCATCCCATCGTGGCCGACATCGTCGAGCCGGCCCACGAACGGCGAGAGGTAGGCCGCCCCGGCGAGCGCCGCGAGGAGCGCCTGGTTCGCCGAGAAGATGAGCGTCACGTTGACCCGGATGCCTTCCCTGCTGCAGCGGTGAATCGCCTCGAGCCCTTCGGCGTCGATCGGAATCTTCACCACCACGTTCGGGTGCCAGCTGGCGAGCTCGCGCGCCTCGGCGACCAGCTCGTCGGCCGTGCGCGAAATGCACTCCGCCGAGATGGGACCATCGATGACCGCCGCAATCTCCTGGATGCGCTGGCGGTAGCTGACGCCGCCCTCCTTCGCGAGCAGGCTGGGGTTGGTGGTCACGCCGCTGATGACGCCGTAGCGGGCGGCGGCGCGAACCTCGTCGATGGAGGCGGTATCGAGGAAGAGCTGCATGGCGGGCATCCCCGGGGCTGGCGTTGCGTGCTCCCTGCATGGTACGGGAGCGGCGGATTACGGGGATGACGCCCCCGGGGCCGGGAGACGACGGCGGCCCCCGCCGGAGAAGGGAGCGGGGGCCGCCGGGAGTCCAGGTGTCCGCCTGAGGGGAACGCAGCAAGAGGAGGGCGTCGACCTGGTTCCTGCGGGCGGCGCAGGGGCCCTGGAACCCTGAGCCGCGCCACACGCTGCATATTAGGCAAAGCTAACGTTCCGTGCAAGAGTCTGCTGAAAAATTTTTGCGGTTTGCCCGAACCTGCCCCCGGGGCGGGCCGCCCGCGCCCGGCGCGCCCTTCCCGAATCTTTCGCCGTTTCTTCCGCGAACCCGTGGGCGCCCGTACACTCGGACGAGCAACGCCCCCGGGAAGGTTCGGTATGCCCCGCCTCCGTACGCTGGCCGTCTGCGCCATCGCGTCCCTCCTGCCCCTTGCCGCGGCCTGCGGCGACGGTGCCGCCGATACCCCGGCAGCGGCCGGCAAGACGCCCACCGTCGAGACCACGAACCCGGGCGTCAGCCCCCGGCTCGACCCGCCGGCGAGCAAATATGTCGTCCGCGTGGAAGACCTCGGCACCAACTGGATCACCGATATCCCCAGCACCCTCACCGTCGATGCCGCCGCCTACGCTCAGACGGCCGTCTTCAAATCGGCCGGCGACGGCGAAAAGCTGCTGAAGGATTGGGGTTACCAGGGCGGCTACCAGACCGGGTATTCGCCCGAAGGGCGCGACACCGCCGTCCTCAACGGCGCCTACTACATCCGCACCGAGTGCCACCTCTTCGCCCAGGAAGCGGGGGCGAAGCAGGCGTACGACTACTTCGTGAAGTTCGCCGCCGGGCAGCCGGGCATGCAGCCGGTGAGCATGGCCCGCGTCGGCAACCAGAGCGCCTCGTACGTGATGACCCTCGGCACGATCGGGAAGTCGAGCATCGCCGCGGTTTACCACCAGGTCATCTTCCAGCGGGGCAATCTCGTCTGCGTGGTCCTCACCAAAGGCGCCGAGCCGTTCATGAAGGTGGACGCGGCCCGCGAGATCGCCCTCATCAGCGATAAGAAGGCGCTCGGCCAGCTCGATGCGCCGGTGCCGACGCCGACCAGCAACTACACGCCGGCGGCCGGGAACTGATGGCACGACGGAAGCGTCCCTCGCAGCCGGTTCTGGTGCTCCTTGCCGGGCTCGCGGTGATTGCGGCGGCCGCCGTCGGCACGCTCCTCCTCACCAGCGGCGGTGATGGGAACTCCGGCGGCAGTGCGAACGTTGGTACGAACGTGAAGGAGCCGACGCCAGCCAGCAGCGGCGGCCTCGCCGGCGGCCCCGAGCCGACGGTCCAGCTGCCGGCCAGCAAGTACGCCCCGCTCCTCTCGGAGATGCCGCCCGAGATGAAGGTGAACGTCTCGGAGACGTTTGCGATGAACCTCGGCACCTTCTCCGCGTCCTACTGGTTCGACACGAACGCCCAGGGTGAGGAGCTGGCGAAGCAGTGGCGCATCCTCGACGGCTACCAGGTCCAGTACGACCCTGTCGGCCTGGCAGCCCAGGTCGCCAAAGGGGGCTACTACGCCTGGGCCGAGGTGTACCTCTTCGAAAACCCGGCCGGGGCGAAGCTCGCCTACGACTACCTCGAAGGGCGGCTTGCGGCCCGCAAGGGGAGCGAGCGCGCCCAGGCTAAGCCGCTCGGCAACCAGTCCGCCGCCTTCCGCTACGCCGGCCCGACCATCGGGACGACCGACATCCCGTCGGTCTATCATCGCTTCGTTTTCCGGCGGGGCAACGCCGTGGTCGCCATCCAGACCTTCGGCGCGGTCCCGTACATGTCGACCGACCAGGCCCGCGAACTCGCGCTCCTGGTCGATGCCAAGCTCCTCGGCCAGGCGCCGGCCGTGGAGCCGACGCCGATCCCAACCCCGGCTATCGGAGTGATCGGCAACTGACGGCCTGAGGGCGGAAGGAGGCCCCGTGCGACGACGCTGGTTTGCCATTCTCCTGGCAGTAGCGGGGATCAGCGGCGCAGCGGGAGCGGCGGGCAGCAGCCCGGCGCCTGCGGGGGCCGACCCGGCGCAGCCCCCGGCGGCCTACATCGCGGTGCAGTTCGATACAGCCCTCCGCGCCCAGGCCCGCCAGGAGTGGATGCCGCCGCCCACCCTCGCGGAGCAGGGCTTCGCCTCCATCCCCGTGCCGCCCGGCCGCGACCCCGCGGAGTTCGCCGCCGAGGTCTCCCGCGCACCCAACGTCGTGAGCGCCGTGCCCGATGCTCCGGTGCGGGCGGCGGAAATCCCGAACGACCCGTACTACCTCGGCTCCGGCAGCGGGCCGAACCAGGCGCAGTACCTCGCCGCCATCGGGGCGCCGGCCGCGTGGGACCTCCACACCGGTTCGCGCGAGGTGATTGTGGCCGTCATCGATTCCGGCCTCGATGTGCGCCACCCCGAGTTCGCGGGCCAGCTCTGGCAGAACCCGATCGATAACCGGGCCGACGGCATCGACCGCGACGGCAACGGCTGCATCAACGACCGCTACGGCTGCCGCTTCATCAACCTGACGCAGGTGAACGCCGCGATGTGCGGCTACACCAGCTCAACGCCGACGGGCGCCATCCTCGACGACATGCCGAGCAGCCACGGCACTTTGGTGGCCGGCATCATCGGCGCAGCGGGCGATAACGGCATCGGCGTGACCGGCGTCGCCTGGAAGGTGCGGCTGCTGACGGTCAAGGCGCTCGACTGCCGCGGCGAAGGGTTCATGACGCGCATCGCCGAGGCGATTGTGTACGCGGTGCGGCAGGGGGCGCGCGTCATCAACATCAGCATCGCCTCCGACCCGCCCCACACCCAGGCCGATATCCCCGCCCTGCGGGCGGCGCTCCAGCTCGCCCAGGACAGCGGGGTCATCGTGGTGGCGGCGGCCGGCAACCATGCGGCAGGGCAGCCGGCCGGGGTGGCGTATCCCGCGGCCTACACCCAGTATCCGAACCTTATCGCGGTCGGCGCGGCGAACAACCTGGACGGCATGACCTGGGCGAGCTACAGCAACTACGGCCCGGCGATCGACTTCGCCGCCCCCGGCAACCGGCTGCTCTCGACCACCCGCACCGATGTCGGGCTCTCGAACCCGTACGCCGAAATCGGCGAGCCGAACGGCGGCTTCCAGGGCGGCACGAGCTTCGCGACCCCGCTGGTGAGCGGGATGTTCGCCCTGCTCATCTCCCGCAACTCGCGCCTGAGCGCCGATGACTACATCGCTGCGGCCCGGGCTGCGGCCGCGCCGGCGCCGCCCGCGCCCCACGGCCAGAACTGGGCCGGCAGCGGCATCATCAATATCGGCGGGGCCGTCGCCCGCATCCCGCTCTCGCTCACGGGCGTGCCCCAGCACGACTGGCGCGACGTCCCCGGCGGGACGGTTATCGAGGCGCGGGTGGGCACAGCGGTCTGCGGTTCGACCACGGCGATCGCGGCGGGGCCGGTTTCGACCTTCACCGTCAAGGTGAAGAGCGCCGCCGAGCAGCCGGGCTGCGGCGCCCCGGGCGCGACGGTCGAACTGGTGATCGGCGGGCTGGCCGCGAAGCCGACCGTCACCTGGGGCGGGCGGAACGCCGACCTCGGCGTGGCCGGCCTGTTCGTGAGCAGCGTCTCGCCGCCGCCGGGCTCGGTGGTGGTGCAGACCATCGGCAGCGGCTGGTCAAACCTCGCGCACCTGGAGGCGACGGGTGCGCTGCCGGGCGCGGCCTCGACCCTGCCGCTGCCGTGGAACGCCATCTACCGGTGGGACCCGCTGAAGTGGGCGTTCAGCGAGGCCGAGGGGGTGCTCGGCGCCTACCGGCGGTTCATCCGCGGAGCGCCGGGGGCCGTGAGCGATTACCCGGTCATCCAGCAGTACGACGCCTACTGGGTTGATGCCCCAGCGGCGAACGTTGCCTCGCTCAACCCGAACCCCGCGCCCGGGCGGACCATCCAGCTGGCGGCGGGCTGGAACAACATCACCTACACCGGGCAGTCCCGGGCCGTGGCTGACGCCCTCTCGAGTATCGCCGGGAAGTACACGCAGGTTTTGCAGTACGACAACGCCAGCGGCCGCTGGCTGAGCTACCTCCCGGGCCAGCCGCGCTACCTGAACGACTTCGGCGGCCTCTTCACCCTGCGGGTCTACTGGGTCTACATGAAGGAGCCCGGCACGCTCGTCATGCAGTAGCCGGGGCCGCGCCGCCCCGGTGCATCCCCTCCCCGGGGGAGGAGGGAGGCCCCGCCCCGGTGCATCCCCGCCCCGAGGGAGGAGGGAGGCCCCGCCCCCGCGGTCTGCCCCGCCCCAAGGGAGGAGGGAGGCCCCGCCCCGCGGTCTGCCCCGCCCCGAGGGAGGAGGGAGGCCCCGCCCCGGTGCATCCCCGCCCCGGGGGCGGAGGGAGGCCCTGCCCCGGTGCATCCCCTCCCCGGGGGAGGAGGGAGGCCCCGCCCCGGTGCATCCCCTCCCCGAGGGAGGAGGGAGCCCCGCCCCCGCCCCCTCCTCCCTTCTCCCTGGGGTGGCGGAGGGGCCGGTGTGGGGTTCCCTTCTCCCCACTCCCTCCCCGCAGTGCCGCCCGGGCCTTGGAGGTCGCGGCGACCCCTGCCCACGCTCCGGGGAGCACGCTTCCCCGGAGGTCCAGGCCCGGTGCCGTACCAGCTCCCCCTGCCCGATGTCCCGCTGCCGCTGCAGCTCCGCCAGCTCGACCACGACCGGATGGCCCGCTACCGCGACTGCCTCGCCTTCTACCAGGGCCGCCACTGGACCGGCCGCGGACGCCGCGGCGAACGTCGCCTCACCTTCAACTACGCCCGCGCCATCGTCGATAAGGTCACCGGCTACCTCCTGGCCGGCGCCGCGGTCCAGGTCGTCGGCGACGATTCCCCGGCCGGCATCGAGCGGGCCCGCGCGGCCGAGCAGGCCCTCCGGAGGGTCGAAGCGGCCAACGGGCTGAGCCAGCTCGACTTCGAGACCGAGCTCGACTGTGCGATCCTCGGCGACGGTGCCTACCGCGTGGCCTGGGACGCCGCGGCCGGCGAGGTGCGGGTCACCGCGCCCGATGTCCAGGGCCTCTTCGCCTGGCGCGACCCCGGCGACCCTGCCCGGCTCACGGGCGTCGCCCACCGCTACCGCGCCGGCGATGAGGAGCTGGTCGAATGGTGGTCCGCGGAAACGTTCGAACTCTGGCGGGGTTCGGAGCTGGCCGAGCGGCTGCCCAACCCGTACGGCTTCATCCCCTACGTCATCTTCCCGAACCTGCGGGAGCCGAAGGAGCCCTGGGGCGCCAGCGACCTCCCGCCCGTGATGGAGGCGAACCGGGAGCTGAACCGTGCCTTCAGCCAGCTCAGCCAGGTGCTCGAACTCTCGGGCAACCCGATCGCCGTGCTCGAAGGCGTCACCGGCTCGGAGGACATCACGGTCGAGCCCGGCGCCATCTGGGAGGTGCCGGAGGACGCGCGGGCCTACCTGCTCGACCTTCTCCAGGGCGGCGGGGTCGCCCTCCACACGGCCTACATCGACCTGCTCTACCGGGTCATCCACGACCTCGGCGAATCGCCGCGCACGGCCTTCGGGCACAATCCGCAGGGGCTGAGCGGCGTGGCGCTGAACATGGAGCTCGACCCAATTGCGCGGAAGGTGGAACGGAAGCGGCGGATCCGCACGGCCGTGTACGAGCGGCGGGCGTGGATGGTGCTGCAGCTGCTGGCGCGGTTCGCCGGGCTGGAGTTGGAGGGGCTGCGGCCGGTGATGCAGTGGGGGCCGGTGCTGCCGGCCGACCGTTCGCGGCAGGTGCAGGATGCCCGGGTGCTCGTGGAGGCCGGGATCATCTCCCGGCGGACGGCTGCGGCGAGCCTCGGCATCGACGACCCCGAGCTCGAGCGCGCCCTCGTCCGCGAGGAGGCCGGCTGAGGGATGCCCGCAATTGCCGCGCACAGTTCGCGGCGCTGAGCGGCGCACGATTCGCCCGCGGCAAGCCGGCGGGGGCGGCGCGCTGCAGGCGCGGGTGAACGGCGCCCGCCCGCAGTGACACGGCGGTGGAAGGCGGGTGAACGGAGCGGAAGAACTCCGTAGGAATTGCGGCCTGAAGTGGATATCCATCTTCCCATGCGGTGGCCGCAGGGTGACGATGCGATGACCGGCGGGGAACACCCGCGGAAAGGACGGAAGACCCATGACCCCACATCTCGTCACCCTCCTCGTCGACAGCGACGAGCTCGCACGCGAGATGCTGCGCCGCCGCCTCGAACAGGCGGGACTCGAGGTGACGCTCGAGCGGCCCGGCGGCCTCGCTGCCCAGCAGACCATCGCCGAATCGCACCCGGACGTCATCATCGTCGCGGTTGAACCGCCGATGCAGCGGGCGCTGCAGGTCATCGACTTCGCCCGAGCCCTCCTGCCCGGGGCGATGCTTGTCGCGTACGCCCGCGAATGGTCGCCCCACCTCGAGCGGCGGCTGATGCAGGCCGGCGTCAACGACTTCCTCCACGGGCAGGTCTCGCGCGAGCGGCTGATCGAGGTCGCTGCCCGCGCCCGGGCGATGGCGATCCGCCGGGCGAAGCTGGCGACGGAGGAGTTCGCGCCGCTGGGACGCATCGTCACCGTGGTCGGCCAGAAGGGCGGCATCGGCAAAACGACCACCAGCACGAACCTCGCCGCCGCGATCGCCGCCAGCGGCCAGCGCTCGGTGCTGCTGATCGACCTCGATACCCGCTTCGGCGACGTCGCCGTCATGCTCGACGTGCGGCCCGAGTACACCGTCTCGGAGGTCGCGCGCGAACCCCAGTACCTCGACCGGGAGGTCTTCCACCGGGTGCTGCTCCGGCACGCATCGGGCGCGTACGTGCTCCCGGCCCCGCGCGACTACCGGAGCTGGCTGAACTGCACCCCCGAGGAGATCCAGCGGCTGATCCGGTTCGCCGCCACCGTGTTCGATGTGGTGATTTGCGACACGCCGGGCACCTACAACGACGTGGTCGGCGCAGCGGTGGAGGTCAGCGACCGGGTGGTGGCGGTCACCAGCTCCGACCCAGCCAGCCTGAAGAACGCGGCGCTGCTGGTCGAGCACTTCCGGATGAAGGGCCGCCCGGATGACGCTCTCATCGTCACGCTCGTCCACGGCCACGGCGAGGCGGCGCCCGCCCCCGGCGAGGTGGAGTTCGTCATCGGCCACCCGGTGAACTTCGAGGTGCCGTTCGACCCGGCGGTGCGGAAGGCGACGCAGGCGGGCCTCCCGGTGGTCCGCTACCGGCCCGGCGCGCCCGCCGCGCGCGTGTTCGAGGCGCTCGCGGCAGCGGTCGCCGGCTATCCGCCGCCGGCGGGCGAACGTGAGGTGCGGGCCCGCTTCTTCGGCGTCTTCGGCCGGAAGGCGCGGCAGGCCGGAGCGCAGCCCGGCCGCGAACGGGCGGCCGTGTAGCCGGCATCCTCCGCCGCGCCGGCGGGCGGCGCGGCTGTTCGAGACAGGTTCCCTCTCCAGGCGCGAAGCCCCCGGGACCGGATGCCGGGGGTTTCGTGCGCCGCGCGCGGGGGCTACCAGGCGGGAGGGACGATCGTTTCGACGTGGCCGCCCCGGTGGTAGATGCGGGGCAGCCGGCCCGAGAGCCCGGCCAGCAGGTCCCACGCGATGGTGCCGGCCAGGCCGGCGGCTTCGGTGGCGGTGATCCGGTCGGCGCCGTCGGCCCCGAGGAGCGTCACGATGGTGCCCTCGTCGGCGCCGGGCACGTCGGTCACGTCGGCGAGGAACTGGTCCATGCAGACGCGGCCGATCATCGGGCAGCGGCGCCCGGCGACGAGCACCTCGCCGGCGTTCGTGAGCGAGCGGCGCCAGCCGTCGGCGTAGCCGATGGGCACGAGGCCTGCGCGGGTCGGCCGGCTCGCGCGCCAGGTCAGCCCGTAGCTCACGCCCTCGCCGGGGGCCACCCGGGACACCCGGGCGAGCCGCGCGCGGAGGGCGAGCACCTGCCGGAGCTCCGGGCCGGGCGTGTTCGCGGGGAGTTCGCCGTGGAGGGCAAGCCCGATGCGGACACCGGAGTAGCGGAAGCCCGGCCGGCGGAGCGCCGTGGCCGAGTTCGCGGTGTGGAGATACGGAATCCACGGGAGGGCCCGGGCCGCGGCTTCGAACCGGCGGTGCTGCTCCTCGCTGAAGGAGTCGTCGGCCTCGTCGGCGTTCGCCATGTGGGTCATCAGCCCCTCGACGGCGATGCCGGGCAGCGTGCGGCAGTACTCCGCGAGCGCAATCGCCTCCTCGAGTTCGTTGCCGAAGCGGTGGAGGCCGGTATCGACCTTGATGTGCACGGCCGCCGTGGCCCCGGCTTCGACCGCTGCCGCCGAGAGGGCGTCGGCGAGCGCGCGGGAGTGGCAGGTGAGGGTGAGCCGGGCGCGCACGGCCTGCGTCGCGTCGGCGGGAAAGGCGTGGCCGAGGACGACGATCGGGCGGGTGACCCCGGCCTGCCGGAGGAGGTAGCCCTCGTGTGGCCACACGACCGCGAACCGGTCGACGCCGGCGGCTTCGAGGGCCGGGGCGACGGCCGCGGCGCCCGCGCCGTAGGCGTTCGCCTTGACCACGGCAATCAGCTCGACCGGGCCGAGGAGCGCCTTGAGGGTGCGGACGTTCGCTTCGAGGGCGTCGAGGTCGATTTCGAGCCACGCGTTGAGTGCGGTGGTGACCTCGGCGAGGGCGTTGCGGGTGATTGGCGGGTGGGCCACGAGCCTGACCGGTCCTTTCGCCTGGCCGCGGGGAGGCCTTTGACCGGCCTCCCGCGTGGAGCCTAGCATCGGCGACGTGAGGGCCGGACGCAATCGCGCGGCCTGGGGCGGCTTCGTCCTCCTCTGTACCGCAGTCGTTCTCGCTGCCGGGCTCATCGAGGTGGCCCAGGACGAGAGCGCACCTCCCGCCGCCGGGGTGAGCACCGTCGCGCCGGCAGCCTCCCCTGCACCGTCGCCCACCCCGACGCCGTCGCCCACGCCCCCCGCGCCAGCGGCCGGCCTGGCAGGCCCGGAGGAGCTGCTGCGCGAGGGTCGGTTCGCCGAGGCGCGGGCCGCCTTTGAAGCGGCAGCCCTGGCGGCCCGCGATCCCGCCGATGCAGCCGAGGCGTGGTTCGGCGCCGGCCGCGCCGCGGAGGAGCTGGGCGACCGCGAGGGCGCCATCGCGGCCTACCGGCGGGCCTTGGGCGCAGCGTCCGCCGGCTCCGAAACAGCCGACCGCGCCGCCTACCGCCTGCTCCGCGCGCTGAACAACGCCGGCAGATTCGGCGACGCGCTCGATGTCGAACTCCCGGCGGGCGGCGGCACGGTGGCGGCCTACGCCCGCTACGAGCGGGGGCGGGCCCTGGCCGGGGCCGGCCGCGGCGCCGAGGCGGCGGCGCTCTGGGAGCCGATCGCAGCTGATACCGGGCTGGCGGCGGCCGTGCGGGCGCAGGCGCTCGAGGGGCTGGCCGGCCTCGCGCGGGATGCGGGCGACCTCGCGGCCCTTGCCCGCTGGCTCGACGCGCGGATTGCGCTCGACGGCAGCCCGGCGGCGCGGTTCGAACGGGCGGAGGTCGCCCGCCAGTCCGGGGACGTGGCCGGCTTCGAGCGTGAGCTGCGGGCGCTCCTGGCGGCGTCGCCCCTCTCCCGCGAAGCCACGCTCGCGCTCGGGGCGCTGGAGGCGGCCGGGTACGCGGTCGATCCCGGTTTGGCAGGGTTCATCCTCTACCGGCGGGGCGCCTATGCCGAGGCCGCACGGGTGCTGACGGCCGGCCTCGAGGAGCCGGGCATCGACGCGGCAGCGCGGGCCTACCGCGCGTACTACCTCGCCGCCGCGCTCGAAGAGCTGGGGCGGGACGACGAGGCGGTCGCCTGGTACGACGCCGCGGCCGCGACCGGCGCCGATTCGCCGTTCGTCCACCGGGCGAAGTACTGGGCGGCGCGGGTGCTGGAAAGCGCCGGGCGGCGCGGCGAATCCGCAGTGCGCTACTTCGACCTCGCGGTGAACGGCCCGCCCGGCGAGTTCACGGCGGAGGCAGCGTTCCGCGCCGGGTATGACCGGTATGTCGAAAGAGACATCACTGGCGCCCTCGCGGCGTGGGAGCAAACGGCGGCCGCGGCGAGTCCGCGGCTCGAGTACTGGCGCGGGCGGGCGCTCGAGGCCGCCGGGCGGAAAGGGGAGGCTGCGGACGCCTACCGGCGGGCGGTCGCGCTCGACCGGTTCGACTTCTTCGCCATCGAGGCGGCGGCGCGGCTGGGGGAGCCGGTGCTCGCGCTCGAGGTGCGCTACCGGGCGCGGGACCTTTCGCGGGGCGTCGACTGGGAAGCGATTGCAGACTGGCTCCGCGGGCGGGTCGGGGGCGACTGGCCGGGGTCGGCGCCGACGCCGGCCTGCGCGCTCGCCCGAGCAGGGCTCGGGGACGAAGCGGAAGCCGAGCTGGAGCGCGCGGCTGCCGGCGCTCCGCCGTGGCGGCTGCTGGAGCTCGCCCGGGAAGCGCGGAGCTGCGGGCTGGGGCACCTGGCCATCGGCTACGCGGTACGCGTGCGGCAGGCGGCCGGGGCCGCCCCGTATGACGTCCCGGCCGACCTCCTGCGCGTGGCCTACCCGGTGTTCTACGGGGCGGCGCTCGACCGGGCGGCGGCGTCGGCGAATGTCGACCCCTTGTTCTTCGCCGCGCTCATTCGGGCGGAGAGCCTCTGGGACCCGGGGGCCGGTTCGGCCGCAGGTGCGCTGGGGCTGACGCAGGTCATCCCCTCGACCGGCGAAGGGATTGCGCGGGCGCTGGGGTTCCGGGAGTTCGCCCCGTCCGACCTGTTCCGGCCGGCGGTGGCGCTGGAGTTCGGAGCATATTATCTCGGTGTGCAGCTGGGGCGGTTCGGCGACCCCCTGCTGGCGCTGGCGGCCTACAACGCGGGGCCGGGGAATGCGCTGCGGTGGGCTGCGGGCGGCGATGCCGGTGCAGCGGAGCTGGCGGAGCGGATCGACTTCCGGGAGACGCAGGCGTACGTGCGGGTGATCGTTGAGGCGTACGCGTACTACGTTGCGGCCTGGGGCCCGTGATTCGACGATAACCGGCGGGGCGCGGTAACGTGAAGGTTCCCGCGGGCGGGAACGGGAAGCAGGAGGTGAGCCATGGCGACGAAGCGCACGTACCAGCCGCACCGGATTCCGCGGAAGCGTGAGCACGGCTTCCTGAAGCGGATGTCGACCCGGGCCGGGCGGCTCGTGCTGAAGGCCCGGCGGCTGAAGGGCCGGAAGCGCCTGACGGTCGTGTAGGGCCGGCGAGCGATGGACCGTTCGCGCCGGCTGCGGAGGGGTCCAGAGTTCGATACAGCGTATCAAAAGGGGACTGCCGTGCGCGGTCCCCTTTTGGTTGTGCGGGTGTCGCCGAACGGTCTGGGGCGGGACCGCTGGGGGTTTGCGGTGGGTCGGCGGCTGGCCCCGCTGGCGCACGACCGGAACCGGGTCCGGCGGCGGCTCCGGGAAGCGGCCCGCCAGGCGGGCGGGGAGCAGGGACGCGATATCATCGTGGTGGCCCGGGAGGGTGCGCTGACCGCGCCGGTGGCGGAGCTGGCAGCGGAGCTGCGGCGCCTGTTGCGGCGGGCGTCGAAGGGTGGTGCCCCCGGGGAGCGCCGGTTCGCTGGGGATGCGGAGGTGGCCGGTCAGGAGCAGAAGCAGGAGGGCGACAGGTGATTGGCCGGGTCCTGGCGAAGCCGCTCATCTGGCTCGTGGTCGCGTACCAGGCGACGTTTTCGAAGGTCATGCCGCCGGTCTGCCGGTTCGAGCCGTCGTGCTCGCGGTATGCGAAGGAGGCGCTGGAGCGGCACGGGGCGTTTCGGGGCGGCTGGCTGGCGCTTCGGCGGCTGAGCCGGTGCCGTCCGTTTGGCGGGAGCGGGTACGACCCGGTGCCGTAAGGGCGGAGCCGGGTTCCCGGGGCGTGCTGGCAATGGCGTGCGGGGGCGGGGAAGGCGCGGAGCCGGGGCGGTGTCATGGCGGGCTGTGGACGGAAAGCTGGCGCCTTCGGCCGGTGCGGAGGGCGGGTAGCGAAGGGAAGGTCGGCCGCGGTGCGTCGGTTGTCATGTTTCACGTGGAACGGATAAGTCGCACCTGAGCGCTGGCGCACCAGGGGATCGGGCGGCGACAAACCTGTGCGTCCGTTTCACGTGGAACCTGGCGCGTTCGGCGAGCAGCGGCAGCTGAGCGGGAGCCCTCGTCCGGCGAGGCCGGGATTCCCGCGGCTGTTCGCTGCAGCGTTTCACGTGAAACCCCAGCGCCGCGGTCGTTCCATGGCTCGTGCTCGGCCATCCTGGCTCGGCGCTGATGCAGCGCGCCGGGAAGGTCCCGTGGGGCGCCGCCCGGCGTTTCACGTGGAAGACTGCCGCTCCGCGGTGATGGCAGCCCAGCCCCGGGGCACGGTTTCACGTGGAACGCCCGCGACGCCGGGTTCGGGAACGGGGCGTCCGCCAGGCGCGTTTCACGTGGAACGCCGCCGGACGGCCAGGCCTCCCCCGGTGGGAGCCCCGGCCCTCGGGATGCCTCGCGCCGGTGTTTCACGTGGAACCCCGCACCCGCGCACCATGCGAACAAATGTTCGTCGTTCCACGTGGAACACCCCGGCCCCCGACGGCCCGTAAGCCAAGGGCCTGCTACCATCCTCGCGTGACTCGCCTCCGCCTCGCCGGCGCCGCCCTCCTCGCCGCCGCCGCCCTCCTCGCTTCCGCCTGCGTCTCCGTCACCAACCCCGAAGGCTGGGCTCCGCCCGTCCTCGACGGCACAGCCCTCTACCTCACCACCGACCACGGCCACATCTCCCGCACCGCCCTCGCCGCCGACGGCCGCTCCGCTACCGCCGCCTGGACGTTCCCCGATAAGGAAATCAAGGCCGACGACAAGCTCCGCCCCAACGCCGCCTACGGCCCACCCATCCTCGCCGACGGCCGTGTCTACTACGCTACCTACGAGGCCGGCGTCTTCGCCCTCAACGCCGAAACCGGCCGCCCCGAATGGCCCGAAGAAGGGAAGACCACCGCCTCCGCCATCAAGGGGAACATCGCCGGCGGCCTCGCCTACGCCAACGGCATCCTCTTCTTCGGCACCACCGAAGGCCGGCTCTACGGCTGGTACGCCGCCAACGGCGCCCCCGCCCAGGGCTGGGAGACTCCCCTCCAGTTCGACTCCGGCATCTGGGCCACCCCCGTCGCCATCGGCGGCACCCTCTACGTCGCCACCATGAACGGCGAACTCCACGCCATCCGCATCAGCGACCGCTCCCCCGCCTGGCCCCAGCCCCTCAAAATCTCCGGCGCCATCCCCGACCTCGTCGCCCTCGACGATGCCCGCCTCTTCGTTCCCAGCATCAACCGCCACGTCTACATCGTCGAGGCCGCCACCGGCCGGGTCCTCACCGACTTCCGCGCCAAAGACTGGGTCTGGACCGCCCCCGCCCTCGACGGCAACCGGCTCTTTTTCGGCGATTTTGGCGGGCACATCTACGGACTCGACATAAGCACGTCCCCGGCCACCGAGCTCTGGTCCCCGGCCTCCACCGAAGGCCACCGCGTGAAAGCCGCCCCCGTCATCGTGGATGATGTGCTGGTGGTTGCCGACCGCGGCCCCGTCGTCACCTTCATCGATGCCCGCTCCGGCGAGGTCCTCAACCGCGTGCCGATCGACGGTGCCGGCACCGTCCGCGCCAACCTGCTCGCCGCCAACGGCGGGGCCTACATCCTGACGACGAAGGCCCGGCTCTTCTTCGCGAACCCGGCCAACCGCTCCGTCATCGAAGTGCCGGTCAGCGGGGTGAAGCGCTGATGGGCGAGCTCTTCACCATTGCCCTGCTCAACCCGATGGTGAACCTCCTGGTTCTCCTCAACAACGTGCTCTTCGGCTCGTTCGGGCTCGCCATCATCGCCTTCACCATCCTCGTCCGGGTCGTCACCTTCCCGCTCACCTACCGCCAGCTTCACGTCACCCGCCAGATGCAGGCGATCCAGCCGCGCGTCCAGGAGATCAACAAGAAGTACAGCGACCCGAAGCGCCGCCAGGAAGAGATGATGAAGCTCTACCGCGAAGCCGGCGTGAACCCCCTCGGCTGCCTCGGGCCGATGCTCATCCAGTTCCCCATCCTCATCGCCCTCTACAGCGCCGTCCGGATTGCGCTCCCGAACTCCCCCGAAGCCCTCGAAAAGCTCTCCAGCCACGTTTACGATTGGGCCTATCTCCAGCATGCCCTGCCCGTGAAGGAGTTCTTCCTCGGCATGGACCTGCGCCACCCCAACCTCCTCATGGTGGTGCTCGTGGGCATTACCACCTACGCCCAGTCGAAAACGACCGTCACTGTCAGCACCGATGAACGGGTCCGCCAGCAGCAGGCCATGATGAACGTGATGCTGCCCCTGATGTTCGCCTTCTTCGCGCTCCAGTTCCCGAGCGGCGTCAGCCTCTACTGGGTCGTGAACAGCATCGTCGGCATCGGCTTCAACATCCTCATCTATGGCTTCAAGCCGCTCGGCATCGAACCGTTCTTCAAGGTCCGCGCGCCCGCACCGGCGCCCGCGGCGGCCGAGCCAGCTCCCGCAGCGGCCGCCGTCTCATCTGCTCCAGAACTGAGGACACCCACCCATGGACCAGGCCGAAGCAAGCGGCAAAACCGTCGAAGACGCTCTCAATAACGCCCTCGCCATCCTCGGCGCGACCCGCGACGAAGTCGAAGTCACCATCCTCGACGAAGGGAAGAAAGGCGGCCTCTTCAGCCGCGGCCGCGATGCCGTCGTCCGCGTGACCCGGATCGCCCGCCCGGCCGCCGGGCCGGCCCCCGACCCGGCCCCGGCACCGTCCGCCGCCGATGAGCCCCGCAACGGGGGCGGCCGCCCCCGCCAGCCGCGCCGCAGCCCCCAGGCGGCCGAGGGCGGCCAGCGCGGCGCAGGCCCCGCGGCGGCCCGCTCCGCCGAACCGCCGCCCCTCCGCCTCACCCAGGCCGATTTCCTCCGCCCCGGCGAGACGGCGCCCACTGCGCCGGCCCGGGCCGAGCGGCCACGCCAGCCGGCCCGCCCTCGGCAGGAGCGCCCCGCGGCCCCTGCCCGCCCGGCGCGCCCATCCCGCCCGTCCCGGCCGAAGGAGGACCAGCCCCACGTGGAACCCGACATCAACGCCGAGGAGGTCGATTTCGCCGCCCAGACAATCGACGACATCCTCCGCATCCTCGGCATCGACGCCGAAATCTCCATCCGTGAGCCGATCACCCCGGGCGACGGCCGCGGCTCCGTCCTCGCCGTCATCGATATCCGCGGCGACAACCTCGGCGTGCTCATCGGCCGCCGCGGCGAAACCCTCCTTGCACTCCAGTTCCTCGTGAACCTCGCGCTCGCCCGGAAGTACCCCGGCCGCGGCGGCGTGACCGTCGATATCGAGCACTACCGCCACCGGAACGAGGAGCGGATCGTGGAGATGGCCCGCCGCATGGGCGACCGCGTCCGCCAGACCGGCACCCCGATCACGCTCGAACCGATGTCGGCCGCCGAACGGCGCATCGTCCACCTCCAGTTCGTCGATGACCCCGAGCTCGAAACCCACAGCATCGGCGAGGGGGAGAACCGCAAAGTCGTCATCAGCCGGAGAGGCGAAGGAGGCTAGCCACGCGCGCACTGGTCGCCGGCAACGTCGCCCTCGACCGCACCCCCGATGGCGGGTGGGCGCCCGGCGGCCCTGCGCTCTATTCGGCGCTCATGGCCCGCTCCCTCGGCTGCGAGGTCACCCTGGTCACCGCCCTCGAACCCGATTTCCCCCTCGGCATCCTCGACGGCATCGACCTCCGCGCCGCGCCGGGGCTCGTCGCCCGCTACGAAAACCGGTACGACGCCCGCGGCAACCGCACCCAGCGCCTGCTCGCGCCCGGGAGCGACCTCCATCTCGTGCCGCACCTCTACCCCGGCGAAACGTTCGACCTCGTCTTCTACGCCCCGGCCTACCACGAGTTCCGGAAGGCGCCGCTCCGCTTCAAGGGGGCCGTCGTCGGCGTCTCGCTCCAGGGCGCCCTCCGCGCGTGCGAACCCGACGGCCGCGTCGTCCCGAACCCCCGGCCGCTCGAGGCGGCCCGCGCCCTCGTCCGCCCCGGCTGGTGCGCCTTCCTGAGCGAGGAGGACACCGCCGCCCCCGAGGCCCTCGCCGCCGCCCTCGCCGCGGAGAAAACGCTCGTTGTCCTGACGCGTGGCTACAACGGCGCTACACTGTTCGAACTGGATGGCAGCACGCAGAGCTACCCCGCCCTGCCTGCCCTGGCGACCGAGCCGACCGGCGCCGGCGACTGCTTCGCCATGGCGTTCATGGTCCGCCTCGCCGAGACCGATTCCGTCGACCAGGCGATGCGGTTCGCGCTCGCGGCGGGCGCCCTCGCCGTCGAAGCGCCCGGGCTCGCCGGCATCGCCACCCGCGCCGCCATCGAAGAACGTATGACCAGGGAGGCCGCCTGATGGGAGCTCGCATCGTCTCGCTCGTCAACCAGAAAGGCGGCGTCGGCAAAACCACCACCGCCGTCTCCCTCGCCGTCGCCCTCGCCCGCCGCGGCCAGCGCGTCCTCCTCGTCGACCTCGACCCGCAGGCGAACGCGACCAGCGCCCTCGGCGTCCTGCGCAGCGACCGCCCCGGCGTCTACGATGCGCTCCTCGACGAGACGCCGATCGACGAGTGCATCGTCCGCGTTGAAGCGGAGGGTGTCGACCTCGTGCCTTCGAGTGCGGAGCTCTCCGGCGCGGAAGTTGAGCTTGTCCCCGTCCTCGCCCGGGAGCGGCGGCTCGTGAACGCCCTTCAGCCCGTGCGCGAACGGTACGACTGGGTGCTGATCGACTGCCCGCCCTCGCTCGGGCTGCTCACGATCAACGCGCTGACCGCGAGCGACAGCGTCATCATCCCCGTCCAGTGCGAGTACATGGCGCTCGAGGGACTGAGCCGGCTGATGGAGACGCTCGAACTCGTCCGCCGGAACCTGAACCCGGGCCTCTACATTCTCGGCGTCATCCTCACGATGTTCGACCCGCGCACCCGGCTCGCCCAGCAGGTGGTCGATGAGGTGCGGGGCCACTTCCCGCAGACGTTCGCGACCATCATCCCGCGGTCGGTCCGCCTGAGCGAGGCGCCGAGCCACGGCCAGTCGATCTTCCGCTACGACCCGGGCGGCCGCTCGGCCGCCGCCTACGAGGCCGTCGCCTCCGAACTCTTGGAACGCGTGGGAGTCGCCGTATGACACAGCCGAAGCGTGGACTGGGCCGGGGGCTCGATGCCCTCTTCGGGAGCTCCTCGGCAGCGCCCCCGGTGCAGGAGCCGCCCGCCCCCGCACCGCAGCCCCCCGCCAGCGAGGCGCCGACCATTCCCGAGCGCGAACCGGCGCACGAGGTCCCGCCCGAGACGGCTGCCCGCGTCGCGCCGGAGCCGCGGCCCGCCCCGCCCACCCGCCGCGGCGGCCCTGAGCTGCTCGATATCGACCTGATTGCGCCCAATCCCGAGCAGCCGCGCACCCACTTCGAACCCGAGCAGCTGCGCGAGCTCGCCGAATCGATCCGCGAGCACGGCATCATCCAGCCGCTCATCGTCACCCGCGACGACGAAGGCGGCTACCGGCTCATCGCCGGCGAACGGCGCCTGCAGGCAGCCCGCCTCGCCGGGCTCGAAACGGTGCCCGTCGTGGTCCGCGAAGCAGCCGATTCGGAGCTGCTCGAGCTCGCCCTTGTCGAAAACATCCAGCGCGCCGACCTGAACCCGGTCGAAGAGGCGATGGCCTACCGCCGCCTCATCGAGGAGTACGGCCTCACGCAGGAGGAGGTGGCCCGGAGGGTCGGCAAGAGCCGCGCCACGATCGCGAACGCGCTCCGCCTGCTCCAGCTCGAGGCGGAGATCCGGCGCAGCCTCGTCAGCGGCGAAATCACCGAAGGCCACGCCCGCGCCCTCCTCGGCCTGCCCGAGGGTCGCGGCCGGGTGAACGCGTGGCGCGAGGTCGTCCGCCGCCAGATGTCGGTCCGCGACACCGAAAGCTATGTCCGGCGGCAGCTCGCGGCCTCCCCCGCGACCGCCTCGAAGCCGGCCGCGCAGACGGCCCGCCGCGATGCGGCGCTCAGCGACATCGAAGCCCGCCTCCGGCGCGCCCTGAGCACCCGCGTCCGCGTCGAACCGCAGAAGAAGGGCGCGAAAATCATCATCGAGTGCTACTCGCCGGAGGAGTTCGAGAACGTCGTCGCCACCCTGCTCGGGGAGTACCAGTAGCCATGGCGCACGAAGAACGGCCCGAACACCGCCTCGCCGACCTTGGCATCGAGCTGCCGGCCGTGCCGCCGCCGGCGGGGCTCTACGCCCCGGCCGTGCGTTCCGGCAGCCAGCTCTTCGTCTCCGGGCAGGTGCCGCGCGCCGCCGACGGCCCGGGCGTGGCCGCCGTCGGCAAGCTCGGCCACGACATTACCGTGGAGGAGGGCGCGGCGCTGGCGCGGGTCTGCGCTCTGCAGGCGCTCGCTGTGGTCCGCGCCGAGCTCGGCAGCCTCGACCGGGTGCGGCGCGTCGTGCGGGTCGCCGGGTACGTCGCGAGCGCGCCCGGGTTCACGCAGCACCCGGCGGTCATCAACGGCGCCTCCCAGCTGCTGCTCGACGTCTTCGGCGAAGCCGGCCGCCACGCCCGGGTCGCCATCGGCGTCGCCGAGCTCCCCGCCGGCGTCCCGGTCGAAGTCGAGTTCCTGTTCGAGGTCGACTGACCCGTACCGGACCCCTTGTGGACGGCACCGGCCCCAGCGATATTGGTTGTGTATCCCCCCTCACCGCTTCGGCGGGAGGGCCAGGCCGCGGCAACGCGGCCTTTGTTGTATCTGACCCCGGAGCGACGTTCGGCTGATGCGGGCGGCGGCCTGCATCGACGGCTTTAACCTCTACTACGGCCTCCGCGCGCTGCGCGCCCGCTCACCCCAGTTCGGCGAGAACCGCTGGCTCGATCTGCGCCGCCTGGCGCAGGAGCTTGCACCAGGCGCGGGATTTGGGAGCCTGGGCTGTGAGGGCAGGCCATACCTGCTCCCCGTTCCCCGCTCCCTGCTCCCCGCTCCCGGCTCCCCGTTCCCCGCTCCCGCCTTCCTCACGTCCGTGCTACCCTCCCTACCCGAGGAGCAGCCAGAAGGCCCGCCGCATCGAGGGGACTGCCGGTGTACAACGACCTCGCCATCTTCTCCGGCCGCGCCCACCCGGCGCTCGCCGAAGCGATCGCTGCCCGCCTCGGCCGCTCCCTCGGCAGGGTCGATGTCTTCGAGTTCTCCAACGAAAACATCTTCGTCCAGTTCCAGGAGAACATCCGCCAGCGCGACGTCTTCCTCGTCCAGCCGTTCGTGAGCCCCGTGAATACGTCGATCATGGAGCTGCTCATCATGATCGACGCCGCCCGGCGCGCCTCGGCCGGCCGGATTACCGCCGTCATTCCCTACTACGCCTACGGCCGCAGCGATAAGAAGGACCAGCCGCGCGTCCCCATCACCGCCCGGCTCATCGCCAACATGCTCGAAACCGCCGGCGCCGACCGTGTCCTCACCCTCAACCTCCACGCCGGCCAGATCCAGGGCTTCTTCAACATCCCCGTCGATGAGCTGAACGCCCTCTACCCCGTCTCGGCCTACTTCCGCACCAAGAACCTCGAAAATTACACCGTCGTCGCCACCGATGTCGGCGGCGAAAAGCGCGCCCGCGACCTCGCCGTCCGGCTCGACCGGCCCCTCGCCATCATCGATAAGCGGCGCATCGGCAACGCCGAGGTGACCGAGGCGATGCACGTGATCGGCGACGTCGACGGCCGGAACTGCCTCATCCTCGACGACGAAATCAGCACGGCGGGGACGATCGTGTCGGCCGTGCACGCCCTGCGGCAGCACGGCGCCCGGGAGATCATCGTCAGCTGCTACCACCCCGTCTTCGCCGGCCCGGCGGTCGAACGGCTCCGCGCGCTCGACGTGCAGGAGATCGTCGTCACCGACTCCGTTCCCCTCGGCCCGGAGAAGATGCTGCCGAACATGACGGTCATCCCCGTCGCGCCTCAGCTCGGCGACGCCATCGGGCGGATCCACAGCGGGCAGTCGGTCGGCGCACTCTTCCAGTAGCCGAGTAGCCGGCGCCCCGCCCGGCGCGCCCGTCATCCGGCTGTCATGCGCCGTTGACGAACTGTTCATCCACACGCCCCCGCAAATGTGGTACAACTACGGATGCCGAATCGGCGGAACTGCCGCCGAGCGGGGGACCCGTCTCCACTGGGGTGTATCCCGGCTCCGGCCGGGTAGGCGACTCCCCTCGCCGAACCCGTCAGCTAACCCCGCAGGCGTAGTGGGAGAGGCCCGGCAGCCCTCCAGCCTGCCGCACGTGCCTCTCAGGTCCGCAGGGACGTTCGCACCGGGCCGCCCCGGCCCAGGGCGGGCTGTCCCCTCAGCACCGCGATGCAAGGAGGCACGCAATGCTCCGACCCGAATTCCAGTCCTGGTGGCGCCGCTGGCTCGCCCCCCAGCCCGCCGACGCCGTCGCCCGCCGGCAGACGCCCCGCATCTGCCCCGAGTGCCGCGCCCGGTACGAACCGCGCGACCGCTACTGCCCCGGCTGCCACATGGCCACCCCTGAGTGGCGCTACGGCTGAAGACGCCCAGTTCCCTCCTCTGGTGTGCTGCGACCCCTGGCAGCACACACCGGCGGGCCGCCCCGGCACGGGCGGCCCGTTCGGCGTGGTCTTGACCGGCGCGTGATCGCTGCGCCACGGCCTGCGACAATGCGCGGGTGACCTCCCCCGAGCCCGGGCAGCCGGGCCCCAGCGACCTCCCCGGGCCCCCGCCGCCCTTTGCGGTCGAAGAAGGCACCGGCCGGCCGGTCTACCTCCGCCGCCAGCCGGCCTGGAGCTACTTCCTCACCCCCGGCGCCATCCTCATCGGCGCGCTCGTCATCGCCGCCGCTATCTGGTGGCAGCCCGGAAGCGATGACGACGCGGCCGCCCGGCAGGCGCGTCCCACGCCGGGCGCCGCTGCAGCCAGCACCGCGCCGGCGGCGTCGCCCACAGCCCGGCAGCAGGCCGCATCCCTCCTCGATACCTTCCTCGGCTATGCGCGCTCGCTCGGGCTCGATGAGCAGAAACTGCTGCAGTGCCTGAACGACAGCGCCAACGTCCAGCTCATCAACAGCCACCTCCAGCGCGGCAGCCAGCTCGGCGTCTCGGGGACGCCCACCTTCTTCATCAACAACAAGAAGCTGGTCGGCGCCCAGCCGACGGCCCTCCTCCTCGAAATCGTCGAAAAAGAGCGCTCGCCGAGCCCGCCGGCCTCGCTCGCCGACTACTCGCAGCAGCTCCAGCAGCTCGCGGCCCAGAACCCGCCGTCGTTCGAAATCCTGCCGCAGCGCCCCGACCTGTCCGGCGCCGCCTTCGAAGGCGACCCGAACGCGCGCGTCGTCGTCGCCGAATTCAGCGATTTCCAGTGCCCCTTCTGCCAGCGCTGGACGCAGACCTCGCTCCCCGAGCTGCGGAAGCTCGTCGGGAGCGACGTCGCCCTCGCCTTCCTCCACTTCCCGATCACGCAGATTCACCCGAACGCCGGCAACGCCAGCCTGCTCGCCATCTGCGCCGGCGCCCAGGGGAAGTTCTGGGAGATGCACGACCTCCTCTTCGCCCGCCAGGCGGAGTGGTCGAACCTGCGCTGATACGGCTGGCAGGCCCGCACGCAGCGCGCGGCGGCTTCGCTACGATCACCGAGGAATGCCCGAAACCCGCCGCTCCGGCCTCCGCATCCACTACCGCGTCGAAGGGCGCGGCGCCCCGGTCGTCCTCGTCCACGGCTACACGGCGAGCGGCTGGGCCAACTGGATCGCCGCCGGCTGGGCCGAGCGGCTCGCCGGCCACCACACGCTGATCATCCCCGACCTCCGGGGCCACGGCCGGAGCGAGAAGCCGCACGCCGTCGAAGCCTACAGCCGGCAGGCGCTCGCCGCGGATGTCCTGGCCGTCATGGACGAAGAGGGCATCGAAACCGCCCCGGTGGTCGGCTACTCCATGGGCGGGATGGTCGCACTGGAACTGCTTGGCCGGCACGGGGAGCGGTTCCCCCGCGGCATCGTCGGCGGCATGGGGAGCTACTTCCCGCGGGGCCGGGGCCGCTTCGCCTTCGAACGGCGGCACCCGCGCAGCCTCGCGCCGCGCCGCCGCCCGCTCGATGCCCTCGCCTACCTCGCCCGCTACTGGAGCGAGATGGACCTCGTCGCCCTCAACCGGGTGTTCCGGGGCGTCTTTGCCGACGGCGTCCCCGTCGAGGCGGAGCTGCTGCCCACCATCCGGCAGCCCGTGCTCGTCGCCGCCGGCACGCGCGATGTTTTCTTCGAGCCGGCCGTCGCCCTTGCCCGGTCGCTCCCGAACGCCCGCTTCCTGCCCGTCCCCCACGATGCGCATGTGAGCGCGGTGCGGAATCCGCGGTTCATCGAGGCGGCCGCCGCTTTCCTCCGCGGTGAGGCGGCGCCGCGGTAGCTATCCGCCGTGCACGAAATTGCCGACGTCCTTCCAGACGAGCTGGGCCCCGGAGTGGCCGGCGACCGTCATCACGGCCGTGGCAATCGCCGCGACGGCGAGCACGGCAGCCCAGGCCGCCAGCGGCGCCCAGCGCGGCAGCTCCCGCTTTCGCTCCAGCCAGGCCAGCACGGCGAACCCGATGAGCGCCAGCCCGAGGAGCATGGCCCAGAAGAATGCCGCGTCGCCCTGCTCCGGGTGGTCGCCGAACCGGGCGCGCTGGCCGACCGCCTTCGCCGCGTCCTTGACCCGGTCTTCGATGGCCTCGCCGCTCGCCTTCGCTGCCCAGGCGAACACGGCCCCGGCGAGGCCGATGAGCGCCACCGGGATAGCGTAGGAGCGCCGCCAGGCCGGCCGCCAGCCCGTCACGGCGTGGGCGACGGCCGCCTGCGGCACAAGGACGACGGCCGCGTGCACGAGCAGCGGGTGGCCCGGCAGGCCGGCAATCGAACTGAACGCAAGGAACATCTGCAACCTCCAGGTGCCCCCGTGTGATGCTGTCCCCGCCGCAGTGTGGCGCGCCCGCAGCCTCCGCGGAAGGCGGCGCAAGGCAGGCCATCTTTACCCTGCACGGGCAGCCGAACCCGGCGGATGCGCCGGCGCGAACAGGCCGGACCGCGCCGCTCGACAGCCCGGCCGGCCCGGCCGCAGAATCGGTGCCGAAGCCCGTTCGCGCACTGGAGGTCCCGCGCCATGGAGTTCCGCGATTCGCCCGCCGAGGCCGCCTTCCGGCAGGAAGTGCGCGCCTTCCTCGATGCCGAATTCCCGCCTGAGTTCGCCGAGCGGCCGGTCGAATGGGGGCTCTTCAACGGCGCCGGGCGCGCCGTGCCCGGGTTCGCCGAGTTCATGCGCGAGTGGACGAAGAAGCTGAACGCCCGCGGCTGGGGCGCCCCCGCCTGGCCGAAGGAGCACGGCGGCGGCGGGCTCTCCGTCAAGGAGCAGTTCATCCTCAGCGAGGAGTTCGCCTGGCGGCGCGCCCCGCGGCCCGGCGGCATCGGCCACGGCTGGGCCGGGCCCACCATCATGGTCTACGGCACCGAAGAGCAGAAGCGCGAATACCTCCCGAAGATCATCTCGGGCGAGCATATCTGGTGCCAGCTCTTCTCCGAGCCCGGCGCCGGCTCCGACCTCGCCTCGCTCCAGACCCGCGCCGTGCGCGACGGCGACGACTACGTCATCAACGGCCAGAAGATCTGGACCTCCGGCGCGCAGTACGCCCACATGGGCATCCTCCTCGCGCGGACCAACCCCGATGCGCCGAAGCACCGCGGCATCAGCTACTTCCTCGTCGATATGAAGACGCCCGGCATCACCGTCCGGCCGCTCGTCAACATGCTGAACAGCCACGAGTTCAACGAGGTCTTCTTCGAGGATGTCCGCGTGCCGGCGAAGAACCTCCTCGGCGAGGAGAACCGGGGGTGGTACCTCGCCACCACGACGCTCGATTTCGAACGGAGCGGCATCGCCACCAGCGTCTCCCACCAGCTGATCGTGCGCGACCTCGTCCGGTTCGCGAAGGAGTCCCCGGTTGGTAGCCGCAGCGTGGCCACACGGCCCTCGCTCCGCACCGAGCTGGCCGACCGCGCCATCGAGGCGCAGGTCGAATCGCTCATCTCCTGCCGGATCATCTCGATGCAGGAGCGCGGCCAGATTCCGAACAAGGAATCATCCATCGCGAAGCTGTACTCGAGCGAACTCGATGTGCGCCTGGCCGTGACAGCCATGCACCTCGCCGGCCTCTACGGGCAGATCACCGACCGCGAGGATGCGCGCGTCCTCGGCGGGCGGATCGCCCGGTTCTACATGCACAGCACCACGAGCCCGATCGGCGGCGGGACGAGCGAAATCCAGCGGAACATCATCGCCACCCGCGGGCTCGGGCTGCCGCGCGGCTGAGCCGCCTACCCGGCGCGGCGGAGCTGGCCCTGCAGCCAGGCGATATCGGCCCGGAGGTGGGCCGCCTCCCGCTCCTCGAGCGCGGCCCGCGGGCCCGCGGCGCCTGCGCGCAGCCCCCGCTCCAGCGCCGTCAGCCGGCGCGCGGCGGCCGCCATCCGCTCGCGGAGCACCTCCGTGAGCCCCGGCGCCCCGATAGCGCTCCCCGCGGCAAGGGCCAGCGCGAAGGCCGGACCATCGACCGGTTCGCGCCGCAGCGTGCGCAGGGCCGCCCGGGCGAGCTGCTCCCGGCCGGCGCCGGTCAGCTCGAGCCGCTTCCGGCGGTGGCCGGTTTCCCCGGTTTCGAGCTGCACGGCGACGAACCCGTCCCGTTCGAGCGCATCGACGGCGCGGTAGAGGGCGCTCCGGCTCACCGGCAGGCCGAGCCCGGAGAGGTGGTCGAGCAGGGCGTACGGGTGGGCGGGCGAGAGGGCGAGGGCGGCGAGTACGGCGAAGCTGGCATCCATGGCCGCGATCCTGCCCGGTCTGCGTGCCGGGGCCGTATCGGGGATTCGCCCGATTCCGTCCTGCCGGCGCGCCCAATTCGGGCCGCCCGCGCCGCCGATCCTCCCCCGCGGGAGCTGCTCCCGCCCGGGACGATCCCCTCCGGGAGCTCCGGGGGCCGGCACCGCTGCAGACGCCCGGCCGGCGCGCCGCCCGTTCCTCCGCAGGCCGGGGGCGGCCCCCAGCTGGAGATTTCGGACCGGCCCGAGACGGCGCGGGTGGAGAGTTGGTGACCGCCCGCCGGACGCCTCCGGCGCGACAGGGCCCGTCGGCCGAACCTGCTACCGTGGGATCCGTGGATACCCGTTTCAGCTCCCCGCCCGACCTGACCGTTGTCTGCGCCTGGTGCGAGGCCGTCGTGCGCAGCGGCGCCGCCGGGCCGGTCTCCCATGGCATCTGCCGGGAGTGCGCGCGCAGCTTCCTCGAGCGGCTCCCCTTCGCCTACCTCGAAGCGATTGCCGATGACGACGGCACCGTCACGCTCCTCTCGGGCTACCGGTTCCCGCTCGCGGAGGTCCGGCAGGACGGCTCGCCGCCCCGCCTGCCCGGGTTTCCCACGGCGAAGGGCGAAGGCGGCTGACGCTCGCTCCGCCGCCCCGACCGCTCGAACGAGACTCCGCTATGCGGTCCGCCGGCCCAGTACCGCCCGGAGCAGCAGCAGGAAGAGGACGCCGCCGAGCACAGCGAGCGCCATGCTTCGGATGTCGAATTCGCTGACGGAGCCCCAGCCGATCGCGGTGCCGATGAACCCGCCGATGACGGCGCCGATGATGCCGATGAGGATGGTGACGACGAGTCCGCGCAGCCCTCCGCCGCCCGGGTCGTCGCCCGGGACGATCAGCTTCGCGAGCGCGCCGGCGATCAGTCCGAAAATAAGCCATGCGATGAGTCCCATGGTCTGCTCCCGTGCGGAGGGCCGACGATTTCCGAGGGTGGCCCGTCCGCTCCGCAACCTTACCCCAAATGACCGGGCCGCGTTTGCTGTCACACTGCCTGCCCGCCTGCCCTGCCCGGCGGCGGGCTGCGGAGGCAGGGTTTCCCCGCATTTTTCGCCGCCTTCACCCGCCGTTGCCGATTTGGAAACATCCGTGAGCCCGGGGCGTGGTACGGTGGCCTAAGCACCCGGGGTGCGCAGCTGCCCCGCGGCATCCGTTGATACAGGTGTGGCTGGTTTGCAGGTGGCGGCCTCCCGTCTCCCCGTCCCGGCGCTCGTCGCCTTCGCAGTCGCCAAGCTGACATCGCAGGCGGCGCAGAACCTCTTCTTCGCGGCGCTGCTGGTCGCCGCCGGCACCTCCGACCACGCCGCCGCCGGGCTCTCCTCCTTCTTCGTGGCGATGCTCGCCGCTTCGCTCATCTTCGGGGTCCCGGGCGGCGCCCTGGCCGACCGGGTCGGCCCCTCGCGGTCCTTCGCGCTTGGCGGCATCGGCCGGGCCGCCGTGATCCTCGCCTGGGCGCTCGAACCGGGCAGCGGGCTGCTGGTGCCGGCGGCCGTTTTCGCCTACTCCGCCGTCTCGCAGGCGTACTCCCCGGCCGAGATGGCGCTCGTCCGCACGCTCGGCAGCGGCCGCCACGGGGCGCTGCACGCCCTGCTCCTCACCCTCCAGTTCGGCGGGCAAGGGCTGGCCGTCGCGGTGCTTGCCCCGCTCCTCTGGTGGCTCGGCGGTACGAACGCGATGGTCGCCGGGGCCGCCGTCATTGCGCTTGCGGCCGCCGCGGCAGCGTGTAGCCTCGCTGTGGCCACCTCGCGGATGCAGCTCGAATGCCCGGCCCGCGGCTCCGCCTTCCGCGATACGGTCCGCTTCTTCCGCCGCCACGCCATCGCCCGCGAGGCGCTGATTGCCCTCGCGCTGACCTCCATGGTCATCCAGGGCAGCATCGTGGCCCTCCCGCTCTACCTGCGGAACGACCTCGCGGCCGGTTCGCTCGGCGCCGGGGCCGTCATCGGCGCTGCCGGGCTCGGCGTCGCCGCCGGCCTCCTCCTCGCCGCCTTCCGGCTCCGCCCGCGGGCAGCGGGCGGCACGATCCGCGCTGCCGTGCTCGCGATGGCGGTCGGCACCTTCGCGCTCGCTTCGCTCGATTATGGCCTCCGCGCCGCCCTCGAACTCACCGAGTTCGGCCCGCTCGTCGACCTCGACCTCCGCCTCGGCACCGCCTACGCAGTCGCCGTGCCCGTCGCCTTCCTGCTCGGCCTCTCCGTCTCGCTCGCGCTGCTCGCCGGCCGGACAGCGCTGACCGCCGCGGCACCCGCTGCCCACCAGTCGCGCGTCTTTGCCGTGCAGGCGACGCTCACCGACGCCTTCGTCGTGCTGCCGCTCGTCCTGTTCGGCGTCGGCGTCGAGGTGGCCGGCGCCCGGCCGGTGCTCGCGCTGATGGGCGGCGTCGCCGGGTTTGCGTTCCTCGTGCTCGAAGGGCGGATCCTGGTGTCCTGGTTCCACCCGCCGGCCGAGCCGGCTGCGGTGCCCGTGCCCGTCGAACGCGACTGACCCGCCGCCTCAGCGCCCGCCGAGCAGCTCGTCCACCTTCGCCCGGAACGTCTCCGCATCGGGCAGCGCGCCGAACCGCGCGAGCTCCCGCCCTGCCGCATCGATGAGCACGAACGTCGGCGTCTCCCGGATGCCGTACGCCGCCGAGACCGGGTCGCGGTCCACGGACTTCTCGACGAACACGACGCGGTCGCGCTCCCCGGCCATCACCCGGTGCACGAACTGCATCCGTTCGCAGGCAGCGCAGGCCGGGGCGCTGAAGAAGACGAGCGTGGGCAGGCCGTCGGCGCGCGGCGCTGCCTCCGTGGGCAGCGGGGCGAGGCTGTGGTACGCCGTGTGCTCCGGTCCGCGGACGATGAGGATCTCGCTGCCTGCGTTCGCGCGGGCGAGGTCGGCCAGCGCCGGGTCGACCGGCGATTCGCCGCGGGCGGCCAGCCCGACCCACGCGGTGAGGCCGACCGTCGGGAAGACCATCGCCAGGATGATCGCCCAGGCCTTCCAGCTCCAGCCGGGATTCCACCACTGCCGCCGGCCCGGCCGCTGTGCCGTCATGCCTCCATTGTCGGGCCGCGCGCCCCCGGCGTCGCGTCAGCCGCCGCCCCGCATCGTCTTCTGGCGGAGGAAGGCCGCCGCCTCGGCGGCGCGCGGCCCCTCGACCTCATAGAAGACCACCGGGATGCGGCTGCCCCAGGCGCGGACCGCCTCGCCCGGCACGATGCGGACGGTCCACCCCTCCCCGCGGACGAGGTCGCCCTCGGCGGTGCCGCCGAGCTCGCGCTCCAGGTAGCCGACGACGAGCGCCGTATCGACGTTCCGGACCTCGAGCCGCTCCACGCCGGTCAGCCCCCGGCCGCGGGCGGGAAGATGTCGACCTCGGCGCCCGGCGGCACCGGCGTCTCCAGGAGCTGCAGGTGCCGGATTTCGCGCCCGTTGACGAACACCTTGATGTAGTCGCCCAGCTGGCCCGGGGCGGTCCAGAGCAGCTCGCCGATGGCCGGGAAGCGCGCCCCGACCGCCTCGAGGAGGTCGCGCGCGGTGGCCGCCGGCGGGAGGTCGAACTCCACGGTCTTGCCGCCCGCAAGCGGCCTCAGGGTGGCGTAGAAGTTCACGTGCATCGCGGCGAACCTCCCCTCCCGCCGGGACGGCGGCTACAGCCCGGCAACCTCCGCGTACCGCTTCAGGGCCGGGAGCACCTGGTCGGCGCCGTCGGGCCGGACGCCGAAGATGACGCGGTCGACGCCCATTTCGGCGTACTGTTCGATGACCTCCTTCGAGGGCGGCACCCCGAAGACGGAGACCGGGATCGGCCCGCGGCCGGCAGCCTTCGCCCGCTCCTGCAGCTCGCGGATCATCGCCCCGAGCACCTGGCCCGTCCGGCCCCCGATCGGCATCCAGCCGTCGCCGTAATCGAGCACCCGGTCGAGCGTGTGCGGGCCGGCCCCGCCCACGAGGATCGGCGGGTGCGGCTTCTGCACCGGCTTCGGCCACTGCCAGATCGGGTCGAAGTTCACGAACTTCCCGTGGAACTCGGCCTCGTCCTTCGTCCAGATCTCCTTCATCGCCAGGACCCGCTCGCGCAGGATCTTCCAGCGCAGCTTCGGGTCGGTCCCGTGGTTCTCCATCTCGTCTTCGTTCCAGCCGCCGCCGATGCCGAAGATGAACCGCCCGCCCGAAAGGTGGTCGACCGAGGCGACCTCCTTCGCCGTGATGATCGGGTCGCGCTGCATCACGAGGCAGACGCCGGTGCCGACCTTCAGCGTCTTCGTGACGGCCGCCACGGCCGCGCAGACGACGAAGGGGTCGAGCGTGTGCGAATACTCCTTCGGGAGTTCGCCGCCGCCCGGCCAGGGGGTCCGGCGGCTGGTTGGGATGTGCGTGTGCTCGGGGAAGAAGACGGATTCGAAGCCGAGCTCCTCTGCAGCCCGGCCGAGCTCGGTGACCGGGATGGCGTAGTCCGTCGGGAACATCTGGATGCCGTACTTCACGACTGGCTCCTTTTGAGGTCGGGGGTTGGCGTCCGCGGATTCTAGCCCGCCGCGCCGGCCGATGCGACCGCCCGCACGACGGCAAGCGAATCGCTGATGACGCCGCGCACCCCCAGCGCAGCGAGCGGCCCGAGGAGCGCCGGGTCGTTCACCGGCCAGGTGAGCACCGCCTCGCTCACCGCCTGCAGCCGCCCGGCCCGCTCCGGCGTGAGCAGCTCCCGGTGGATGGCGACGGCCGCGGCCCGCCGTCCCTCCAGGTGCCGGGCGATCCGCTCGAACCGCCGCGCGCTGCCGATCGAATGGACCACGAGCGCCTCCTCGACGGCATGGAACGGCTCGAGCAGCGACCAGCGCTGGGCGCTCACGAGGTACGGCCGCCCCGGCGCGAGCGCGGCCATCGCCTCCCGGACGGCAGGCCCGAGCCGGTCGTCCCAGCCCTTCAGGTCGAGGTGGAGGAGGACGCCCGGCGGCGCGGCCTCCAGCAGCTCCGGCAGCCGGAGCCGAGGGCGCCAGCCGGGGCGCAGCTCCCAGCGGTCCCAGAGGATGGGCAGCGGCCCGGCCGTCTTTGTATGGCGCACCTCGATGTGGCCACGGTGCAGCCACAGGTCGGCTTCGATGACACGGGCGCCGGCGGCCACCGCTTCGGCCAGCCGCGCCGGCTCGTTTCCCGCGCGGTGGGCGATGGCGAACAGCCCGGCCGGGAGCTCAGGCGGCATCTGCGGGCACCCGCTCCAGCGGCCGAACCCAGGCCCGCATCTCCCACGGCGCGAACCGGCGCCCGCGCGCCAGCTCGACGGCGTAGAGCGCCGCCAGGGCGATCGCTGCGCCGGCCGCAAGGTCGAGGAGGTAGTGATTGGCGGTGAGGACCGTCGCCAGGCCCATCGCCGCCGGGGCCGCCACCCCGGCCGCCTTCGCCCACCGCCGCTCCGAGCACCGCACGATGCCCAGCCCGATCAGCACGTTCCAGCCGAAGTGGAAGCTCGGCATGGCGGCGTACTGGTTCACCAGCGCCGGCGGCTGGAGCACGCGGTACGCCCGCGAATGCTCGGTCACCGTGTCGACGAGCGTGGGGTCGAACAGCCGCGGCGGCGCCACCGGGAAGGTCGCGAAGATGACGAGCCCAATGCTGCCGGAGACGAGGAAGGCATTGCGGATCGCCCGGTACTCGGCCGGGTGGCTGATGACCAGCCAGGCCGCCACCGCGGCGATGAACGGCCAGTGACCCCAGATGTACACCCAGTTCGCCAGGGTCACCAGCGCATGGGAGCCGAGAATCACGTCCTGCAGCTCCTCTTCCATGTGGATGTGGAGCAGCTGCTCGAGGTCGACCACCCGCTGCGCGTTCGCCAGGGCGTCGTCGTAGGCGCCTTCGGTGAACCCGCGGATGGCGAAGTAGGCGATGACGGCGACGAACATGAGCCCCAGCTCGCGGGCTGCGGCGAGCGCTGCCCGCCGGGCATCCAGCGTTTCGCCATTCCGGAAACCGCCGTGCGTCATTCTCCCAGTTTACCGCGCCAGGCAGCCCCGCTGCGTGCGGGCCGCCCAATCGACTACCATCGCTCCAGCACACCTCCGGGGGCGCGGCCGATGCCGCTGCTGCCATCGCTCACGCTCGCCGATGCGGCCGGGATCGCCGGGCTGGCGCTCTTTGCGGCCGGGGTGCTCGCTGCGCTTCGTCTCCCCGCTGCCGCTGCCGGGCGGCCCCGGCTTGAGGCTGCCGCCGCCCTCGGCTTCGTCCTCTGGGGGCTCGCCCTCTTCGCTGCCTGGTACGCCTGGAGCGCCCCCGCGCGGACGTGCGCGGTCTGCGGCGAACCGCTCACCCTCGCTGTGGAGGATGGCGGCGCCGTCCCGTTCGAGGCCGAGCAGCCCGCCGGTCTGGCGGGGCTCGATGCCCGTGCACCCTGAGGCCGCTTGACGTTCGCCTGTCAAACCGCCAGATTGCATTTCGACAATCGAAGACCGGGAGGGCCCTTCCGCCGCCAGCCGTGCGGGAGGAGCCGGGGCAAGTCCGGTGCGAATCCGGCGCTGTGCCGCAACTGTGAGGCCGAACGGCCGAGCCAGAAAACCCGCCCAACCGGACCGATGATCCTTCGCGCGAAAGGGGTCGGTGCCATGGTTCTCGCCACCTGAGCCCGCCGCCGCGGCGGGCTTTTTCGTTACTTCCCGCCTGCCCGGCCTGTCTGTCCTGCCGCTGCGGCGCCTCCCGCGCCGCCCCGCTTCACCCTGCTCCAAGGAGTCCCCATGAAACGGCTTGTCCTCGCCTTCGCCGCGGCCCTCGCCGTCCTCCCGGCTGCCGCATTCGCCGCGCTTCCCGCCACCGACGCCGTCATCAAGGGCGCGGCCTTCATCAAGACGGTCCAGCGCTCCGACGGCGGCTACGCCGAGTCGCCCGGGCAGTCCATCGATGCCATCATCGCCGTCCGCGCCGCCGGCTACGACCCGCGCCTCGACGTGAAGGACGGCAAGTCCCCGGTCGACTGGCTCACGGCCGCCGCTCCGTCGATCACTTCCCCTGCGCTGGCTGCCAAGGCGGCGCTCGGCGCCAAAGCGCTCGGCCTCGACCCGAAGAACGTCGGCGGCGTGAACCTCATCGCCGTCGCCCAGGGCGGCTACAACGCCGAGACCGGCGCCTATGCGAACAACGCCTTCAGCCAGTCGATCGCCATCCTCGGCCTGGCCTGCACCGGCAACACCGTCGGCGCGAAGGCCGCCGACAACCTGAAGGCGCTCGCCGTCCAGGGCGGCGGCTGGGGCTTCGGCGGCAACGCCGACCCCGATTCGACCGCGATCGCCATCCAGGCCCTCCTCGCGGCCGGCGTCCCGAAGACCGACCCGAAAGTTGCCGAGGGCCTCGCCTGGCTGAAAGCGAACCAGGGCAACGACGGCGGCTGGGGCTTCGACCCGAACGATTCGAACACCTCGTCGACCGCCTTCGCCATCCAGGCGCTCCTCGCCCTCGGTGAAGACCCGGAATCGGCGGCCTACACGAAGAACGGTGTCACGCCCGTCCAGTACCTCCTCAGCAAGCAGCTCCCGGATGGCTCCTTCGTCGGCTACGACCCCGCCTTCGCGGCGAACCAGGTGGTGCCTGCGCTCGCGGGCCGCACGTTCTGCAACGCTGCGGAGACGCCGATCACCCGGACGCGGCCGGCCGCGCAGCCGACGCCGACCCCGCAGCCGACGACTCCGGCCGCCTCGCCGACGCCGCGCGCCACCACCCCGGCGCCGCGGCCGCCGGCCACCGGCGATACCGCCGCCGCGCAGCCGGGCAGCCCCGTGCCGCTGCTTGCCGCCGGCGGGCTGCTGCTCCTCGCCCTCGGCGGCGCGGCTGCCGCCGCGGCGGCCCGGCGCAGCGGCGCCTGAGCTCCTGCCGTGCACCCGGCGAGCTGGATCGGCTGGGTTCTTGCGGTGATGGTGGTGGCCCTCGCCACCACCAACCCGTTCTACCTGTCGCTCCTCCTGCTCGCCGTGGTGCTCGTGGCCGTCCTCGCCCCGCGCGAGGGCGCCGGCGTGGTGAGCTTCCGCGCCCTCGCCGTCTTCGGCGTGGTGATGTTCGCGCTCTCCCTCGGCATCGCCGCCATCAACGGCAACTACGGCGACCACATCCTCTTCACCCTGCCCGGCCCGCGCGTGCCCGAGTGGCTCGGCGGGCTGCGGCTCGGCGGGCCGGTCTCGGCCGAAGGCTTCGCCGCCGCGGCCATCCGCGGGCTCGCCATCCTCTGCATCCTGTTCGCCTACGGCGTCTTCAACGGCGCCGTGAGCCCCCACCGGGTGCTCCGCTCCACGCCGGCCGCGCTCTTCCAGGCCAGCCTGGTCGTGACGGTCGGCCTCACACTGCTTCCCTCGAGCGTGGAGGACCTCCGCCGCGTGCGGGAGATGCGGGCCCTCCGCGGCGCACCCGGCGGCCTGCGCGAACTGCCAGCGCTCGTCGTGCCGGCCATCGTCGGCGGCCTCGAACGCTCGCTCCGGCTGGCCGAGGCGATGGAGGCCCGCGGCTACGGCGCCAGCCCGCCGCTCCCGGCGCGGGCCCGGCTCGCCGCTGCCGCCTCGGCTCCCCTCCTCATCGCCGCCGCCTGGCTCTGGTTCTACGAGGCGGACTGGCGGCTCCCGGCCCTCGGGCTTTTCGGCGCTGCGCTGGCGCTCCTCGCGCTCTGGTGGCGGGCCGCCAGCCGTGTACGCCCGGTCACCCGCTTCGAACAGGAGCGCCTGCCGGCCGCCGAGCGGGCAGGGCTCGCCGTGGCCGCGGCCCTCGCCGTGGGCGCGCTCGGCCTGCGCCTCACCGGCGCCGGCGCCATGGACTACAACCCCTTCGCCGGGCTCCCGGTGCCGGGCTTCGAACTCCTCCCCGCGCTCATCGCCGTCGCCAGCGCCTGGCCGGCGGTCCTCCTCATCGCCCGGCCCGCGCCTGCCCCCGCCGCCTCGCCCGAGGCGCGGCTCGCCCCGGAGCGCGCCCCATGACGGCGCTGGCCAGCCTCCAGGGCGTCACCTACACCTACCCGGGCGCGCCTGGCCCCGCGCTCGAGGATGCCGCGCTCGACCTCGAACCGGGCGCCTTCGCCCTCGTTGCCGGCCCCTCTGCGAGCGGCAAATCGACGCTCCTCCGCGTCTTCAACGGCCTCGTCCCCCAGTTCCACGGCGGAACCATCTCCGGCAGCGCCCGCGTGGCCGGGCTCGACCCCTTCGCCACGCCCGCCCGCCGGATGGCCCTCGCCGTCGGCATGGTCTTCCAGGAGCCGGAGGCCCAGGCCGTGGCCGAAACCGTCCAGGACGAAATCGTCTTCGGCATGGAGCAGCAGGCCGTCCCGCCCGCCGAGATGCGCCGCCGCCTCGAACGGGTGCTCGCCGAGCTCGGCATCGGCCACCTCCGCTCGCGGCGGCTCGCCACGCTCTCCGGCGGCGAACGCCAGCGGGTCGCCATCGCCGCTGTCCTCGCGCTCGAACCGCAGCTCCTCGTGCTCGACGAACCGACCTCCCAGCTCGACGGCGACGGCGCCGATGCCGTCCTCGCGGCGGTCGAGGGGCTCCACCGCCGGGGCGACCTCGCCATCATCCTCGCCGAGCACCGGCTCGAACGGCTGCTCCACCGGGTCGATGCCGTTGTCGCCGTTGAGGGCGGCCGGGTGGCTGCCGCGCCGCCGGGCGAAGCGGCGCAGACGCTCCGCTCGGTGCCGCCGGCCGTCGAACTCGCCCGCCGGCTCGGGGCCGACCCCGTCCCGCTGACGGTCGACGGCGTGCGCGCGGCCCTCGCCGGGCGGCTCCCGGCAGCCAGTCCGCGGGTGCACCCCTCGCCGGGCGAGGAGCTGCTCCGCGCCGAGGGGCTGACCGTCGCCTACGGGCCGGTCGAGGCGCTCCGCGGCGTTTCGCTCAGCCTGCGCGAAGGGGAGCTGGTCGCGCTCGTCGGGCCGAACGGCAGCGGCAAGACGACCCTCTTCCGCGCGCTGACGGGGCTGGTCGAACCGGCCCGCGGCGGGGTCCGGTTCGGCCGGGCGCCGGCGCCCCGCTCGCCGCGGGAGCGGACCCGCCACGCCGGCCTCGTCCCGCAGGACCCGGCGCTCGCGCTCTACCAGGAGCAGGTGGCCGCCGAGATCGCCGAGACCCTCCGCCACCGCGGCCTCCCCCGCGGGCGCGCCGAGGTCGAAGCCGCCGCCTGCGCCTGGGGCATCGCCGAACTCCTCGGCCGCGACCCGCGCGACCTCTCCGTCGGCCAGCAGCAGCGGGTCGCCATCGCCGCGATGCTCGCCCACGGGCCGCGCGCCTGGCTGATGGACGAACCGACCCGCGGCATGGACGGCCCGGCGAAGGCCTGGCTCGCCGCCCGCCTGCGCGACCACGCTGCCGCCGGCGGCGCGGCCATCGTCGCCACCCACGACATCGAAGCAGCCGCGCTCTTCGCCACCCGCGTCGTCGGGCTCCGCGCCGGCGAGGTCGTCTTCGACCTGCCCGCGCGGGAGGCGTTCGCGGCCGACGGCCCCCTGCCGACCCAGGTCGCCCGGCTCGTGCCCGGGGCCGTCACCCTCGATGAGGTGGTGCTCCCGTGCGCCGCCTGATCGCCGCGCTCGCGGCCGCCGCTGCCCTGGCGCCCTTCGCCGCCCGCGCCGACGGCGAGGCGGGGCTCGTCATCCAGGTCGGCGACCAGGTGACCACCTACTGTGTGCCGTTCACCGGCGACAGCATCTCTGGCGAGCGCCTCCTCGCGGCCAGCGGCCTGCCGATCGAGCAGTTCGGCGGCAGCTCGGGACGCGTCATCTGCGCCATCGGGCAGGTGGGCTGCTTCGACCCCTCCTCGTTCGACAGCTGCTTCTGCCAGTGCAAAGGGAACGACTGCACCTACTGGGCGTTCTTTACCCGCGCCTACGGAAAGGGCTGGGTTTACTCGTCGGTCGGGATTTCGCTCGCCCGCGCGAAGGACGGCGAGGTCCACGGCTGGAAGTGGGGCCGGGGCGGCCCTTCCAGCGCCCCGGCGCCGGCCGATATCACCTTCGAGCAGATTTGCGGCCACCCGCCCCGCGGCGGGGCAGCGCCGACGCCGCTCCCGCCGACGCCGACGCCGGCCTTCCAGCCTTCGCCGACCGCGGGCGCCTCTGCCCCGGCGAGCCCGGGGGCGGCCGCCGCCGCCAGCCCGGAAACCCCCGGCGCAACGATGACGCTCGCACCATCCCCCGCCGCGACCGCTGCCGTCACGCTCGTCCCGCAGAGCCCGGCCGCGGCCTCGCCCGCCGCCCCGGGGCCGGCCCCGGCCGCCGCCGATGACCGCGGTGACGGCGGGAGCGCGGCCGCCCGCCTCGCCGCGTTCGCCATCCTCGCCGGGGCGCTGCTGGCGGCGATCGGCGGGGCCGCAGCCTGGAGGGCGCGCCGTGGCCGTTAGCCTCCCCCTGCCGGCCCGCCAGCGCGCCGCGGCCCGCCTCGACCCGGGCGGCGTCGTCTTCGTGCTGCTCAACCTGCTCGGGCTGTTCGCCTACCTCCACCCGTTCTTCGCCCCCGGCGTCGTCGACGAGGGCACCGCCTGGTTCGCCCACCGCACCGATGCGCCGGCCGTATTCGCCGGGATTGCGGCGCTCTGCCTCGTCCTCGTCGTTGCCGACCTTGCCGGCGGGGGGCTCGACAGCAAGCGGCTGGCCGTGCTCGGGGTGCTCTCAGCCCTCGCAGCCGTGCTCCGCACCATCACCCTGCCCGCGGGCGCGAACCTCTACTTCTTCCTCGTCATCCTCGGCGCCTTCACCTTCGGCGCCCGGCTCGGCTTCCTGCTCGGCGCGCTCTCGTTCTTCCTGAGCGCCGTCGTGACCGGCGGGTTCGGCCCCTGGCTGCCGTTCCAGATGTTCGCGGCGGCCTGGATGGGCGCCAGCGCCGGGCTGCTCGGCCGGGCCGCCGACCGCGCCGGCCTCGGCCCCCGCGGCCGCCTCGCGCTCGTCATCGCCTTCGGCTCCGCCTGGGGCTTCATCTATGGCGCCATCACGAACCTCTGGGCCTGGCCGTGGATTGTCGCCGGCCCCGATATCTCCTACGAACCCGGCCTCGGCCCGGCCGAAACCCTCCGCCGCTACTGGAACTACTACCTGCTCACCAGCCTGGGCTGGGACCTCTTCCGGACCCTCTGCAACGCGGTCGTGCTCGCCGCCGTCGGCGGGCCGATCCTGCGGGCGCTCCTTCGCTTCCGCGAGCGGTTCGTCTTCCAGCTCGCCGGTGGCGCGGCTACCCTTCGCAGCCGACCGGGGCCACCGTCCGCACCGCTGTCCGCCCCGCCCCGTCGTACGCCGTAAACGTCACCTGCGCCACCCCGGCCAGGCGGATCTGCGCCCCGAGCGTCCACCGCGCGCCGCCCGCGTGGCCGAGGTCGAGCGTCACCGGCCCGTTCTCGCCGGCGAACGTCACCGTCACCCGCACCACCGCGATGTCGTCGGCCGCCTCGGCGGTGAAGGTCGCCATCGGCCGGCTGCCGCCGCTGCACGAGGCGCTCGCCGAGAGGAGCTGCGGCGGCTGCCCGCCCCGCCGGGCGGTGACCGGCAGGGTAAAGCTGTTCGCCGGCCCGGTCACCGTCACCGTCGTCGGGTAGTCGCCTTCTTCGGCCGGGAGCGCCCCTGCGTCGACCCGGAGTGTCACGGTCACGGAGCCGAAGGCCGGCACCGTCCCGCCTGCGGGCCCGACCAGCCAGGCGGCGCCGTAGGCGAGTGAGAACCCTGCCGGGCAGCCGGTCGCGTTCTGGAGCTGGAAGCTCGCCTGGCCCCCCGCGGGGATGGTCAGCCCGCCGGTGCCCGGCGGCAGGCCGATCGCCGGGGTGCACGGCGTGGGACTCGCGGTCGGTGTGGCCGTTGCGGTGACACCGGGCGACGGCGCGGTCGTCGGGGTGGCCGTGGCTGCCGCGGTCGGCGTCGCGGGACCCAGCGTCGCCGTGGGCGTCGCGGTGGGGGTCGGGGCCGTGCCCCCCGGCGCACCGCCCGGCGAGGGGCTCGCCGGCGCCGCGGGCGAACCCCCGGGCGGCGATGTCGCCGACGCTCCCGGCGCCGAAGGGCTCACCGGGATGATGATGGTCGAGCTACCGCCCGGCCGCGGGGTCTCCCCGGCGGGCGCGCCCATCCGCAGGCCGCTGCCGCCATCGCGGGTGAGCGCGAGCGGGCTGAAGGGCAGCACCAGCGCCAGCAGGAGTAACCCGGCGGCCACCCCCAGCAGCGCCCCCGCCCGGAGGAACTGCGGCGCAGCGAAGCCCTGCCGGGCCGCGCCCGGAGCCGGCGCCTGCCGCGGGGTGCGGTGCGCAGGCCGGGCCGGGGAGGCAGGCCGCGGCTGCCGGAGGAGCTGGTCGAGCCCGGCGGCCCGTGCGCCCGGCGGCGGCGTGGCCGGGGCCAGCGCCCCGAAGACCGCCAGCGGCGCCAGCCTCCGCCGCCGCTCCCGGCAGTCGGCGCACCGCTCCACGTGCCGGTCGACCTCCCTCCGGATGGCGGGGGTGAGCGCGCCCCCGGCCGCGGCCGGCGCGAGCACCGCCGCGAGCCCTTCGCACCGTTCGCCGGCCTGCTTCCAGAGCACGTAGGCCGCAATCGCGCTCTCCACCGCCTTCTTCAGCCGGTGGAGGAGCACGTAGGCGTTGTTCCGGGTGATGCCGAGCGCCTGCGCAATCTCCTCGGCGTCGAGCCCCTGCCGCACGTGGAGGTCGAGGAGCGAGAGCTGGCGCGGGTCGAGCGCGCAGGCCGCTTCCCAGACGAGCCGCGCCGCCGCCGCCTCGGCCGCCTCCTGCGGGCTGGAGAAGCGGGAGGTGTCGACGACGTCGAGGGCGAGCTCCTCGCCGTCGCCGCCCGGGGTTATGAGCGGGCGGGTCCGGCCCCGCCGTTCGAGCCGGTTGAGCGCGGTGTTCCGCGCGATGCTGAACAGCCAGCCGCGGAAGCTGGCCCCCTGCTTGAGCCCGCCGAGCCCGTTCATGGCCTTGAGGAACGTCTCCTGCGCGATGTCGGCGGCCTCGTCGCGGTCCCGCACCATGCGCGCGGCAAAGTCGTAGACGGCGTCGAAGTAGCGCTCGTACAGCGAGGCGAGCGCCTCCCGGTCGCCGCGTTGTGCGGCGTTGACGAGGTCCGCGTCAGCGAGCTGGGTCATACCAACTCCGGGCGCCCGGGCGGGCGGTGCCCCGGCCGGACAGGAAGGGGACCGCCGGGGCGGCCGAGATCTTACAGCCGGGCGCGGTCAGGCCCGGTTCGCGCGTTCGCGCCACCAGCCTTCGAGGAAGCCGGCCCCGTAGGCGAGGTGCATGGTGGCCATGGCGGCAAAGGTGAGCGCCGGGTTCGCGCCGTGGCGCTTCGCTGCCCGGTAGGCTGCGAACCCGCCGACCCCGAGGTAGGCCAGCGCCAGCCCGCGCAGGGCAATCCGCGCCGTCTTCGAAACGCGCCCCGCCAGCCAGAGCGCAGGCCCGCCGATGACCATCGCCGAGGGCGCGAAGTGCCGCGGCCGGAGCGGCCGCCCCCGCGCGAAGAGCGTCCCCTTGGCGGCGCCGTACTCCCGGTACTGCCGCGCCAGCGCCCGCAGCGTCCGCCGCGGGTAGTAGGTCGAGCGGATCGCCGGGTCCAGCCAGATCCGCCCGCCGGCTTCGATCAGCCGCGCGTTGTAGCTGTCCTCATCGGCGCCGTCGACCGTCTCGTCGAATTCGCCGACCACCTCCCAGACCCGCCGGTGGTAGCAGCCGAACGGCACCGTGTCGACGTAGCCCGCTTCGTTCGCGTAGCGGAACTTCGCGTTGCCGACGCCGAACGGGGAGGACATCGCTGCCGCGATGGCGCGGCCCACGGCCCCGTCGCCGACCGTGTCGATCGGACCGCCGACGCAGGCCGCGCCGGTCCGCTTCAGCGCTTCGACCGACTGGCGGACGAAGTCGGGCCGCACCGTGCTGTGCGCCCCGATGATGATCCAGCAATCGCCGCGCGCCGCTTTCATCCCCTCGTTCAGGCCGGCAACCGTAATCCGGCGGGGGTTGTCGACGAGTTCGAGGCGGGCGAAGGGCGAGCGGTAGCCCCGGACCAGCTCGCGCGTCGTATCGGTGCTGCCGCCGTCGGCCACGATGACCTCGATCCCGTCCGGGCCGTAGTCCTGCGCGGCGAGCGCATCGAGCAGCCCCGTGATGTACCGCTCTTCGTTCAGGCAGGGGATGACGATGGAGACGAGCGGCCGCTCGGGAAGGGTGAGCGGGGCATCGTCGAGGCGGGCGGACGAAGCAGAGGCGGTCATGCCTCCACGCTACCACGGCCCGCGCGGCGGTCAATCCGCGCCCGGTGCCACGCCTCGACCCGCCCGGCGACCACGGCGGCGTCGTGGTGCTCTTCCACCCACCGCCGGGAGGCCGCGCCGACCGCCCCGGCCAGCGCCGGGTCGTCGAGGAGCTGCTCCACGGCCGCGGCGATCGCCGCCGGTGTCTCCGCGTGGACGACCGGCGCCTCCACACCGTACACGTCGGCGAAGCGGAACGAGGCGATGACCGGCCGCCCGCAGGCCATCCCCTCCAGCTCGACCATGCCGATCGCCCCCTCGTGCACCTGCCCGATGAGCACCCGGTGGCGGGCCATCAGCCCCGGGAGCCGCTCGCGCGGCTGGTGGAGAAGGAGCACGACGGTCGGGAGCGCCTCGAACTGCCGCGTCAGCTCGCCGCCCGCGATGGCGGTGACCCGCAGGCCCGGGCGCCGGGCGCTCAGCAGCCGCACCGCCGCGAGGATCTTCTCGGCACCCTTGTTGTGCGCGAGGGCACAGATGATGAACACATCGCGCGCATCGGCCGGCAGCGGCTGCGGCCGGAAGGTCGCGGTATCGACCGGGTTCGGCAGGAACTCGGCATCGGGCCGGACGGCCGTGCACCACGGCGCAAGGTCCGGCGTGGAGTAGTACACGTGCGCCGCCCGCCGGAGGGCAAGCCGGATCAGCCCGCGCCACGGCCGCCGGGCGAGGTCGCGCACGTCGTCGCCGTGGCAGTGGAGGACGTACGGCACGCCGGCGAGCACGCCCACCAGCCCGAGGTAGGCATAGTGAATGTGGACCGCGTCGTAGCGGCCCCGCCGGAGCCGGGCCGCCAGCCGCAGCCAGTCGAGCAGCCGCAGCGGGGCGACCGCCAGCTTTAGCAGGGGCGGCAGCTTCGCGCCGTACAGCCGCGGCCGGAGGATGTCGACCGTGTGGCCCCGGGCGCGCAGCCCGGCGGCAAGCTCGGTGGCAACGAAAGCGACGTCATTGACCTGTGCGAACCGCATCAGGCTGCCGGTGCTGCGGGGATAGGCTCGCCTCGGACGACGGCCAGCGCGACCGCCTCGACGCGGTCGACGATCCGGTCCACGGCGTGGTGGCGCTCGACCCACGCCCGGCCGGCCGCCCCGGCCCGGTCGCGCAGCGCCGGGTCGTCGGCCAGCCGGCCCACGATGCGGGCAATGTCGTCGCCGTCGACGGCGGAGAAGAACGGCGGCGGCTCGGCGTACGCGCCGCGCTCGTTGAACCAGGTCACGACCGGCCGCCCGCAGGCCATCGCCTCCAGTTCGGCCATGCCGGCCGAGCCGAGCCGCGCCTGGCCGATGACGATGCCGTGCTCGTCGATGATCTGCGGCAGCCGGCTCCGCGGGTGGCGGACGTAGAGCGTCACGTTCGGGAGCTCCCGGAAGGCTGCCGTGTACTCGCCGCCGCCGAAGGCGTCGATCCGCAGGCCGGGATGGGTTTCGGCCAGCAGCCGGCAGGCGCGCAGGATGCGGCCCGCCCCCTTCACCTCGGTCAGGGCGCAGGCGACCCAGGCCGACTGGTGGACCGAGGGCGGGGTCTTCGGCGCGAACTGCGCCGTATCGACCGGGTTCGGCAGGAACTCGGCGTCCGGCCGCAGCGGCAGCACCCAGCCCGCCAGGTCGGGCGTGGAGTAGAACACGTGGCGCGCCTGCCGGATGGCGTTCGCGATGAGCGGCCGGGTGAACGGGGTGCCCTCGCGGAGGTCGCTGCCGTGGCAGTGGAGGATGTAGGGGAAGCCGCCGAGCGCCCCAATATTGCCGAGGTAGGCGTAGTGGATGTGGACGAGGTCGTATCGGCCGGCCCGGATGCGCCGGATCAGGTCGAGCCAGTCGAGCGCGCGCACGGGGCCGGTGATCGGCTTGATGTTCGGGTGGAGCTTCGCGCCCACGAGCCGCGGGTAGTAGTGGTCGACGGTGTGGCCGCGGGCGCGCAGCCCGGCGCCGATCTCCGTGGCGACCGAGGCGATGTCGTTGATCTCGGCGATGCGCACGGGGCTACCCCTCGCCCGGGCGCCGCGACGGGCTGAGCCACTCCAGGGCAAAGATGGCCGCCAGGCCGAAGATGATCGTCACCGCAAGCGCCACCGCAACGCGGCCGGCGAGCGTGCCCGCCAGCCCGCCCGAGAAGCTGTACGACGTCTCGATGCGGCTCTCGGCGCTGCGGACCGCAATCTGCGCGTTGCCGAGGTTCACATACGCCGTATCGCGGACCTGGCGCAGGCCGCGCACCTCGTCCAGGAGCGCCTGCGTCGCCGCATCGAGCTGCTGCTCGGGGAGGGCCGGGGCGAGCTGGCTGTATTCCTTGAGGGCCGCCTCCAGGGCCGCAACCCGCGCGCTCAGCACCGGGCCGGCCTGCCCGGTCTGCACCGGCTGGCCGATGACCGCCGATGCCACGGCTGCCGCCACCTCCGGGCTGGCGCCCGGCACCGCGGCCAGCGCCCCCTTCGCCTCGGCAAGCTGCCGCTCCAGCTCAACCCGCTGCTGAGTCACGAAGACGAGCGGGTTGGCCTCGCCCCGCGTCTCGACCAGCGCTGCAAGGTCGACCCCCTTGCCGGCGGTGGCCTGCGCGAGCCGCTGGAAGGCGGCCTGGTAGTCGGCCTCGGCGTTCGCCGCGACCTCGCGCCGCCGGTCCACAAACCGCGTGCGGAAGAGGCCGTCCGGCTTCGTGTACTCGGCCGTGAACACGTCGACGAACGCCTTCCGGTACCGCTCCGCCTTGGCCTTCTCCGGGTCCGAAATCGAGACGGTGAGGGTGCCGCGCGAAATGCCGTCGCCGACGGAGATGGGAAAGAGGCTCACGCTGAAGCGGGCGTAATCGAAATCGGGCTCCCCAATCGCCGCGATGACCTTCGCCTTGAACGCAGGGTCGGCCGTCATCGCCTGGGCTTCGAAGATCCGGAGGCCGCGGTCGCCGCCGATGACGAGGTCGTGCACGGTCGTGTCGAGCGTCATCGTCGCCACCGCCGTCGAACCGCCGGAGACGGCGCCGATGGCGAGCGCCGCCAGGAGGCCGAGCGCGGCGAACGGGATGAAGACCCACCAGCGGCGCCGGATAACCTGGAGATCGCGCTGGAGGCCGCTGGTTTCGGAGGGCATCGCCGGGTATGGTAGGTTCGCCCGGTTTGACCGGTCAATCGTGACGCGCTTCACGAGGTTCGCGTGCCCCATCTCGACCTCGCGCTCATCGTCCTCGTCCAGGCGGCCCTCCTCGCCGCCGTGGTCATCCTCCGCGAGCCGAAGCTGCTCATCCCCGCGGTCGTCATCGGCCTCCCCGTCGAGTATCTCCAGACGCAGACGGTCGACACGCTCGGCGAGGGCGGCATCGGCGGGGCGATCCGCGCCATGCTCAACCCCGGCAAGGCCGCCATGGCGGCCACCGTCGTCATCGCCCTTTGGCGCGCCCGGTACGAGCCGCGGCGGCTCCTTCCGCGGAGCGGGGTGCTCCTTCCGGCGCTCGTCATCCTCTTCCTGTCGGTCGTCGGCCTCGCCTGGTCCGACCTGCAGCGGCCGAACAACGCCGTCCTCATCCTCGTGCTGTATGTGGCGTTCGTCTTCGCCGCGCCGTCCCTGGTTGAAGACCGGCGCGACCTCGAGCGGGTCCTCGCCGCCTTCTTCCTTGCGGCCATCGCGCTTTCGCTCCTGGCCGTGGCCCAGCGGCTGCTCGGCGTCTTCCAGTGGCGCGCCGCGCTCATCCAGTCTGATGCCTTCAGCTATCGCTCCAATGCCACCTTCGCCGACCCGAACAACCTGGCCCGCCTGCTCGCGATCACGATGGCGCTGGCGGCGGCCAGCATCCTCGCCCTTGGGCCGCGCCGGCTGACGGTCTACCTCGCCGCGCCCGCGCTCCTCCTCGCCGCGCCCGCGCTCATCGCCACCGCCTCCCGCTCGGGCTGGCTCGGGATGCTGCTGGCGAGCTTCATCGTCGTGCTCCTTGCCCCGGTGGGGCGCTACACGAAAGGGCGGCTCGCCGTCTTCGCCGTGGGCACGCTGGCCGTGCTGCTCGGCCTCCTCCTCGTTCAGGGCGGCGCCGATGCCGCGCGGGTCCGCTCGCTCGCCGGCGGCGTCGATGCCGTCCTCGGCGTCCGCCAGTTCCTCATCCGCGCCGGCTGGGAGATGTGGAAGGATAACCCGCTCGTCGGCGTCGGCACCGGCGGCTACCAGAACGCCCTGCTCATCGCCTACAACTATGTGATGCCCTACTGGGCGAAGACGTCGCTCTCCCACACCTCGTTCATCAGCATCCTCGCCGAATGGGGGCTGGTCGGCGTCGCGGCCTTCGCCTTCTTCGCGGGCAGGGTCGGGGCTTCCTGCGCGCGCATCTACCGCAGCGCGGGCGACCCCTTCGAGCGGATGCTCGGGGGCTGGCTGGTCGCCGCGTTTGTCGAGATCCTCTTCCAGTCGCAGTCCGAGGGGCGGCTGTTTGAGGAGCCGTACCTCTGGCTGCTCATCGCGCTCGTTGCGGCGCTCGAAGCCGGCGCCGGGCGGCGCGCGCCCGCTGCCGTGCCCGCCGCCGCGGACGCGCCCGCTGCAGCCGCGCCCGCTCCGCCCCGCGAGCCGGCGCCGGCCCCGGCCTGATCGCAGCCATCCCTCCCGGGCGGTAGCATGGAGCCCGCCATGTACACGGTCCTTGCCGGCGGCGTCGGGGCCTCCCGCTTTCTCCAGGGGCTCGCCGCGGCTGTTCCCCAGCGCGAGATCACCGTCATCTCCAACACCGGCGACGACCTCGAGTTCGCCGGGCTCCACGTTTCGCCCGATACCGACATCGTCATCTACGCACTCGCCGGCGCCGTGAACCCCGAGACCGGCTGGGGGCTCGCCGGCGATACCTTCGCCGTCGTCGAAGCGCTCGAGCGGTTCGGCTACCCGCGCTGGTTCAACCTCGGCGACCGCGACCTCGCGATGTCGCTCCACCGGACCCGCCTCCTCCGCGAGGGCTGGCCCATGCACCGCATCACCGCAGACCTGGCCCGCGCCTGGGGCCTCGAAATCCGCCTCCTGCCGATGAGCGACGACCCGGTCCGCACGGTCATCGAAGGGCCGGAGGGCGAGCTCCCGTTCCAGGAGTACATGGTCCGCCTGCGGACGGACGTGGAGGTCCGGGGCTTCCGCTTCGCCGGCGCGGAGGCGGCCCGCCCGGCCCCGGGCGTGCTCGAAGCGATCCGCGAGGCCCGGGCCGTCATCATCGCGCCGAGCAACCCGTTCGTCAGCATTGGGCCGATCCTCGCCGTCCCCGGCATCCGCGAGGCGCTGGCCGCCACCCGCGCCCGCCGGGCCGCCATCAGCCCGATCATCGCCGGGCAGGTCGTCAAGGGCCCGGCCGCGAAGATGCTCGCCTCGCTCGGCCACGAGGTCTCGGCCCTCGGCGTTGCCCGGCTCTACCGCGGGCTCATCGACCTCTTCGTGCTCGATACGGCCGATGCAGCGCTCGCGCCCGAGGTCGAGGCGCTCGGCATGCGCGCCCTCGTCACCGAGACACTGATGACGACCGCCGAGCGGAAGCGCGCGCTCGCCGCTGCGGTCCTCGCCGCGCTGGAGGCTGCCCCGTGACCCTCCCGGTCCTCATCCCCGTCAACCGGCTCGAACAGGCCAAAGGCCGCCTCGCTCCCCTCCTCACCGAGGCCGAGCGCGAGGAGCTGGCGCTCATCACCGCAGAGACCGTGGCCCACGCCGCCGGCGCCGACGCCGTCATCCTCACCGCCGACCCGCGGGTGATCGAGCGGATGGCCGGGCGCTACCGCGTCCTCGATGAAGACCCGGCCGTGCACGGCCTGAACGGCCAGCTCGAACGCGCGATCGCACGGCTCCAGGCCGACGGCACCGTCGCCGACCGCCTCCTCATCCTCCACGCCGACCTCCCCCTCGTGCGCGGCTGGACCATCGCAACGCTCGCGGAGGAGGACGACGGCCCCGGCTGTGTCGTCATGGTGCGCAGCGCCGACGGCGGCACCAACGCCATGCTCCTCCACCCGCCGGGCCGCTTCCGGCTCGCCTACGGGCCGGGCAGCTTCGAACGGCACGCGGCAGCGGCCCGCGCCGCCGGCCTGCGCGTCGTCGAAAGCCCGAACCGCGAACTGCAGCTCGACCTCGATACCCCGGCCGATGTCGCCGCCCTCCTCGCGACGGCCCGCGGCCAGCAGACGGCGGCCGGCCACTACCTCCTCGCCATCGGCGCCGACCGGCGCCTCGCAGCAGCGCAGGCATGAGGCGGCTCCTCCCGGCGCTCGCGGCTGTGCTCCTGTTCGCCGGGGCCGCCTGCGGCTCCGAACGGCCGCAGGCGCCGCCCCGCCCGACGCCGACCCCCACCCTCGCCGGGAGCGGTCCGGCCGGCGACCGCGTCGTGACCGACATGGCCGGCCGCGCGGTGCACCTCCCTGCCCGGGTGGAGCGCGTTGTGGTCACCGCCCCCGCCGCGGCCGACTACGCCCGCGCCCTCGGGCTCGAGGTCATCGGCCAGCCTTCCGACATCCCCCCGGCGGCCGGGGCGCAGCCGGTGGGCAGCACGCTCAACCCCGATTTCCCCGCCATCGCCGCGCTCGCGCCAGACCTCGTCATCGGCGACGCCGCCGTGCAGGGCGCGCGCATCGCCGATTTCGACCGCTTCACCGTGCCCGTCTACCTGGTGAAGGCCGCCGACTACCTGTCGATCCTCGACGCCATCGAACGCCTCGGCGCGGCCGTGGGCCGGGAGGAGGACGCCGCCGCCCTCCGCGCCGACGTCGAGGCGCGCGTTGTCGCCGCCGCGCTGGCCGCCCGGGAGCGCCGCGGGGCCGCCGGTCCGCGGGTGCTCGTCCTCACTGGCGCCGGCCGCGATACCTTCGCCGCCGGCCCCGCGACCTACGTGGGCAACCTGCTCAGCATCCTCGGCGCCGAGAACGCCCTGCCGAACCCGCCCGAGGGCGGACCGCTGCCCGGCTTCGGCGTCATCGATGTCGGGCAGGCCGCGCTCCTCCGGCCGGATGTCGTGCTCATCCTCCCCGCGGGCGACGGCAGCCTCGAGTCGCGCATCCGGAGCGACCCGGCATGGGCCGCCGCACCCGCCGTCCGCAGCGGCCGCGTCTACGCGCTCGACCGGATGCTCTTCCTCCGGGCGCCCGGCCCGCGGGTCGCCGAGGCGGTCGAAACGCTCCTCGAGCTGCTCTACCCCGCGCGCTAGGCCTGCTGCCGGGCCGCTGCCGCCTCGAGCACCAGCGGGTGGGGCCGCTCCTCGAGCGTATCCAGCACGTCGTACGCCTCGAGGTCGAGGATGGCATCGAGCGCCCGGCGGAGCATCGCCCGGGCCAGCGCCAGCCCGCGCTCGTTCGCGAGGTCGATCGACCCGCACGAGACCACGGGGTAGGTGAGGCACCACATGACGGTCATCCGGTAGTCGTCCCAGCACTGCTCCCAGCTGTAGTCCCGTACGCCGTGCTCCACGAGCGTGTCGTAATAGGCGCGGACGATGTCCCGCTCGTGCGCCCGGCGGATGGGCGTATCGACCGACTGGCTCATGAAGTAGCCGATGTCGTACGGGCCGCGGGCTTTGATGGCGATCTGCCAGTCGACCAGCGTGAGCGGCGCGTCGCCCTCGGGGCTGCCCCAGAAGACATTGTCGAGCCGGAGGTCGCCGTGGCAGAGCGTCTCGGGCGCCTGCGAGAAGCGGTCCTGCATCGGGTTCATCCGGTGCATGTACCGGAGGACGAGGTCGCGCTCGAATTCGCTCAGTTCGCCGCCGAAGTTCTGGAGGAACGGTTCGACGGCCTGCGCGAAGGCGACGGCGGCCATCAGGTTGACAGGGTCGTTCCCGCGCGGGATCCAGTCGAGCGCGGCGAGCTCGGGCGCGTTCCACCAGCGGGCGTGCAGTTTCCCGACCTCGCGCACGAGCGTGAAGCACTCCTCGGCCGAGGCCCCGGCCACCTGGTCGCCCAGGCGCAGCCCGGCGAGGTCCTCCATCAGGATGATGTACTGCACCGATTCGGGGTCGCCGGCCGTGTAGTACACCCGCGCGCTGCGGACGCCGATCCGGTGGGCCAGCTCGTCGTAGATCCGCCGCTCCTTCTCGTAGAAGCCGAGCATGTGGGCCACGCCCCGGCCGCCGGGGTCCGCCGTCGGGATCTTCGCGATGAGCGTCCGCGGGGCGCCCGGCTCCTCCCGGTCGTAGACGAGGGTGATGCGGGCGAGTTCGCCGAGAATGCCCACCCCCTCGCCGATCCGCTGGCGCGGCGCCTCGATGACGCGGGCCTCGCGCAGGTGGCCGCGCTCGCGCAGCGCGGCGGTCAGCCACTCCGGCGTGACCTCATCCATCGTGGCGGGAATCGAAAGGCTGGTCATTCAGCAAACCCCCCGGGCGAACAGATTCGTGGAATCTATCACCCGGGGGCGTTGGGGGCGATGCGCCCGGTGCGGTCCGGCTTACAGCTGCGGCGGCGGCGCCTTTGTCGGCTGGCGCAGCTCCACCCAGAGCAGCGCCACGATGGCGGAGACGACCGTGAGGCCCATCGAGATCCCGCCGAGCGCCGCCACAATCCGCCGTGTGTCGCGGCTGACTTCGTCGATGTCGCCGAGGAAGACCGAGACGGTGAAGATGCCCGTGAGCAGCAGGAAGCCGCCGGGCACGGCGAGCGCCTCCCACTTCCCGCGGTACATCAGGTGGCCGAAGGCGAGCCCCGCAATCGCGAAGAAGGGGATGAACGAGACGAGCCACTCCCGGTGGTTGTCCCACGAGTCGCGCAGCTCGAAGAGGGCCACGGTGAAGATGACCGAGAAGGCGACGCCCATGCCGAGCCCCCAGAAGCGGCCCGTGAGCTCGCGCCAGCCGATGGGCGGGCGCTTCGGGCGGGTCGACCGGTCGTGGATGTAGGTCGATTTCTGCGGTTCGAACGGTGCGGGAAGCGAAAAGTCGGCCATCGTGGGGCGATTGTGGCCGGATTCCGGGGGTAGAGGCAACCGCCGGGGCCGGCCGGCTCAGGCGGTCGCTGCCTCCCGCGCGGTAATGTGCTCCAGCCAGCGGCGGTCGCGGCCGTTCGGGCGCCGGTCGAGCCGCTCCTCGAGGATCGCCCGCGCCTGTTCGAGCCGCCCGGCCCGCGCGCACGCCTCGATCAGGGTCTCCTCGAAGACGTCGCGCTGGGCATGGCTCCCGCCGAGGCGGATCACCTCCGGCCGGGCGAGCTGGAAGAGGTTCGCCGCCCGGTCCCAGTCGCCGTGGGCGAAGGCGAGGTACCCCTCGGCCAGCGTCACGAGCACCGGCCCCGCGTACACCTTTCCGCCGGCCACCCGGTCGCGCAGCTGGCCGACGAGCGCCGTCAGCCGGTCGGTGTCGTTCACCGCGCACCAGGCGATAAGGCAGTGGGCGTCGGCCCAGGTCGTCCCCGGTCGCGGGAACCAGGCGGCGGCGTACTCCGCGACCTCGGCCCACGGGAGGTCGGCCGCCGGCCGCTCGGTGAGCGTGCACCGCCAGAGGAGCGAGGCCGCATCGGCGATGGTGCCCAGCGGCGGCGAGGTGGCCACCGACGGCCGGATCACCCGGTCATACAGGTCGATGACCCGCGCGAAGTTCCCCGCCGCCAGCTCGAAGAGGGCGAGGTGCCAGTGGTTGTGGACGTAGAGCTGGTGGGCGGGGTCGTAGCCGGCGAGCCATTCCCGCAGGAAGGCCGCGCCGCCCTCGGCGTCGCCGGTTTCGTAGGCGATATGGGCGACGGTGTGCGATGCGTGGCCGTTGCGCGGATTCCCGGCGAGCGAGCGCTCCACCGCCTGCTGCGCTTCGCGGTGGCGGAACAGCTCGTTGTAGGCGAAGGCGATTTGCGAGAGGAACCACCAGTCGTCGCCGTAGGCCCCGGCGAGCGGTTCGAGCAGGGCGAGCTGCTCCTCGTTCCGTTCCAGCCGCCCGCTGAAGCCGATCAGCCCGTACACGCCCGTGGCCTGCGAGAGCACGAAGGCGTCGCGCGGGAACTCGGCCACGTGGGCGCGGACCTTCTCGAGCGCGCCGCGGGGGTCGCCTGCGACGGCCGTGGCGATCGCCTCGACGTGCTGGCGTTCGCGCCGCGTCGCCCCGCCGACCACCTGCAGGGCGCGGTCGGCGGCCTCGCGGGCTTCGGCCGGCCGTGCCCGGAACTGGAGCATCCGCGCCTCAGCGATGTGGGCGAGCGCGAAGCCCGGGTCTTCGAGCCGCGCTTCGCGGAAGCAGGCCTCGGCCTCCGCCTCGGCGGCGAGCGCGTGGTCCAGCCCGCGGCAGTAGGCCTCGGCGGCCCGCGGCGAGCCGGTCGAGAGTTCGAGCCCGTAGCGGTCGGTCAAGGGCATGAGCGTTCCCCCGGCAGCGTGGGGGCATTCTAGGGCAGCCGGCGCGCGCCCGCGCGGGCTACTGGCCGCTCCCCTTCGGCACGGGGAAGAGCGCCCAGACCCCGTTGTGGTCGCTGGCATAAAGCGGCCGTCCGTCCGGCAGCCGGCCCGGCTTCGTCGCAAAGGCGGCGGCCACCGAGGCCCGCCACCCTGCCGAGAGGATGAACGACGTCCGCACCGTCGGCTCCGGCTGGTCGCCGATGACGCCCGGGCGGCAGCAGGTCGGCGGGTCGATGCCGGCCAGCGGGTCCTCGAAGCCGAGGCCAATCAGCGCCTGGTAGGCGGGCGAGCCCGGCGGGTCGGAGAGGTCGGCGAGGATGATCGCCGGCCCGCCGGTCCGCTGCTTCCGGACGAACTCGGCGAACGACTCCGCCTGCTGGCCGCGCAGCCGTTCGCCCCCGCCCGTCAGGTGGGTGATGAAGACATCGACCGTGCCCACGGCCGGCGGCCCCTTGATGCGGACATGGAGCGCGGCCCGCCCTTCGGTCTCGCTCGTGCGCGGGTTCAGCCAGGCCGGCGTCGCCCCGAGCACCACCCACCGGTCGCTCCGGACCAGCACCAGCTCGCCTTCCTCGAAGCCGATCTGCTTCGCAAGCTCCCGGTTCTGCTGCTCGGTGCGGCCCGCAAACCACGGGTTCGCCTGCACGAAGAGCGGCTCCATCTTCAGCTCCGCGGCGAGCTTCGCCACCGCTGAGCCGTGCTTCGCCGTCCACGTGGCCTCGCTGAAGCCGACGAGGTCGGGCCGGTAGCTCCGCAGCTCATCGATGACGAGCTGGAGCCGCTGGTCGAAGGTGTCGCCGGCGCTCGTGTCGTTCGCGTCGGTCTGGACCGGGCTCATCAGGTTGATGAACGCCACCCGGAACTCGGTCGGCTCGGGCGTCGGCTCGGGCGTGGGCACGGGCCGGGTCGGGGTGGGCTCCGGCGTCTCGACCGGCCGGGCGTAGCTGTCTGAGGGCGTGCTGCTCGAACAGGCGGCGAGCCCGGCCCAGGCCGCGGCCGCGAGCAGGCCGGCAAGGGCCGCGCGCCGGGTCAGCATTGACATTCCCCCGCGGGCGCTGCTGTAGTGGAAGCCATCGGCGATGACGGAGACGAGTAGCGCCGCATCGGCCGTCCAGCGAGCCCCGGCAGGTGGAAGGGGGCACGGCACGGCAGCGCGAATATCCCTCCCGAGCCCCCGGCCGAACGGCGCCCCGCGCGCCCAGTAGACCCGGGCGGAGGCCCACCGTTACCAGGGGCGGGGGCGTGCCGGCGCCCCACGAGTGCCCGCCGCAGGGCGGGAACCAGGGTGGTACCGCGGGCGCGCGCGCTCGTCCCTGGAGCGGGGGCAGGCGCGCGTTGTCGTGTCCGGGCCTCCATGCGCGCATCCATCTCGCCGAAGGGTACGATACCGCCGCCCGCCGCGGCCTTCTCCCTCGCACCCCGGGGCGTCAACTCCTGCGTTCTGCATCGGAGGCCACCGTGTTCCGTTCTGTCGACCCGAAGGTCAGCTTCCCCGAGCTCGAAGCGCGCATCCTCCAGTTCTGGAAGGAGCACCGCATCTTCGAAAAGAGCATCGAGCAGCGCCCGGAAGACCGCCTCTTCGTCTTTTACGAAGGCCCGCCCACGGCCAACGCCCGCCCGGGCATCCACCACGTCCTCTCCCGCGTCTTCAAGGACCTCATCCCGCGCTATAAGACGATGCGCGGCTACCGCGTCCCACGCAAAGGCGGCTGGGATACCCACGGCCTGCCCGTAGAACTCGAAATCGAAAAGGAGCTCGGACTCAAATCCAAGCCCGAGATCGAGGAGTACGGCATCGCCGCGTTCAACGAGAAGTGCAAGGAATCCGTCTCCCGCTACGTCGAAGAGTGGACCCGCCTGAGCGAGCGGATCGCCTTCTGGGCCGACTACGACAACCCCTACGTCACCTACGACAACGGCTACATCGAAACCTGCTGGTGGATCTTCAAGCAGCTCTGGGATGCCGGCTTCGTCTACCAGGACTACCGCTCGACGCCCCACTGCCCCCGCTGCGGCACCAGCCTGAGCGACCACGAAGTCGCCCTCGGCTACCAGGACGACGTGCCCGACCCCTCCGTCTTCGTGAAGTTCCGCATCCCCGGCGATGCCCTCGCCGCCGCAGGCTTCCGCACCGAAAAGCCGCTCGCCCTCGTGGCGTGGACCACCACCCCGTGGACGCTCCCCGGCAACGTCGCCCTCGCCGTCAAGAGCGATGCCGCCTACGGCGTCTACGACCTCGGCGAGGAGGCCGTGGTGCTCGCCGAGGCGCTCGCCCCGCGGGTGCTCGGCGAGGGCGCGCAGCTGGCCGCTTCGCTCCGCGGCGAGCAGCTCGTCGGCATCGCCTACGAGCCGCTCTACCGGCCCGAGCTGCTCGGCCACCCGGTCCGCCGCTTCGACGACGACGGCCGCCTCCGCCCGCTCGCACCCGGCGAAGCGACCGACGGCCTCCGCCGGGTCATCGCCGCCGACTACGTCTCCCTCGAGGACGGCTCGGGCATCGTCCACATCGCCCCGGCCTTCGGCGGCGAGGACTTCGAAGAGGGCAAGCACTACCGCCTCCTCTTCGCCCAGCCGATCGACCTCCGCGGCATCATGGCCGAGGGGCTGCCCGGCGCCGGCAAATTCGCCAAGCAGGCCGACCGCGACATCGAGCGCGACCTCGAAGAGCGCGGCCTGCTGCTCAAGAAGGGCACCATCCGCCACACCTACCCCTTCTGCTGGCGCTGCGGCACCCCGCTCCTCTACTACGCGAAGCCGAGCTGGTACCTCCGCACCACGGCCCTCCGCGAGCAGCTCCTGGCCGGAAACGAACGGATCAACTGGTACCCCGAGCACATCAAGCACGGGCGTTTCGGCAACTGGCTCGCGAACAACATCGACTGGGCCGTCAGCCGCGAGCGGTACTGGGGCACGCCCCTCCCCTTCTGGCGGTGCGATGCCTGCGGCGAGGCGGCCTGCATCGGCTCCCGCGCCGAGCTCATCGAGCGGGCCGAAGACCCGGAGGCCGCCCGCGCCCTCGACGACCTCCACCGCCCCTTCGTCGACGCCGTCACCATCCGCTGCCCGGCCTGCGGCGGCACCGCACGGCGCGTCCCCGAGGTGGCCGACGCGTGGTTCGACAGCGGCGCGATGCCCTACGCCCAGTGGCACTTCCCCTTCGAGCACGAGGCGGAGTTCCAGCGCCACTTCCCGGCCGACTTCATCTGCGAGGCGATCGACCAGACCCGCGGCTGGTTCTACACCCTCCACGCCGAGGCCACGCTCCTCCACGCCGCCGGCGCCATCCCCGACGGCATCGCCTACCGCAACGTCATCTGCCTCGGCCACATCAACGACGAAAAGGGCAACAAGATGTCGAAGAGCCGGGGCAACACGGTCGACCCGTGGACCGTCATCGACCGCCACGGCGCCGATGCAACCCGCTGGTACATGTACGCCGCCAGCCCCGCCGGCTCACCCCGCCGCTTCAGCGCCGGCCTCGTCGAAGAGGGGCTCCGCCGCTTCCTCCTCACCCTCTGGAACACCTACAGCTTCTTCGTCAGCTACGCCAGCATCGACGGCTTCCGCCCCGCCGGCCGCTGGGAGCCGGCCGCCGAAATCGACCGCTGGCTGCTGAGCGAGCTGAACGCCCTCGTCGCGAAGGTCACCGACGAGCTGGAGGCGTACGACCCGACCGACGCCGCCCGCGCCATCGAGGCGTTCGTCGACGACCTTTCGAACTGGTACGTCCGCCGCTCCCGCCGCCGCTTCTGGCGCGGCGCCACCGAGGGCGACGCCGACAAGCAGAGCGCCTACGAAACGCTCTACGCAGCCCTCACCACCCTCGCGAAGCTGCTCGCGCCGTTCACCCCGTTCGTCGCCGAGGAGCTCTGGCAGAACCTCGTCCGCACGGTCGACCCCGCCGCGCCCGAGAGCGTCCACCTCGCGGCGTGGCCCGAACCGGACATCGCCCGCATCGACGCCCGCCTCAACGCCGAGACGCAGCTCATCAAGCGGCTCTGCTCCCTGGGCCGCGCGGCCCGCGCGAAGGCCCAGATCAAGGTCCGCCAGCCGGTCGCCGAGGTCGTCGTGAAGCTCCGCGACGCCGCCGAGGCCGCAGTCGTCGAACGGAACCGGCACCTCGTCCTCGAAGAGCTGAACGCGAAGGCGCTCCGCATCGTCGAGGACGAAACGGCCGTGGTGGCTTACGACGTGAAGCCGAACCTCCCCGTCCTCGGGCCGAAGCACGGGCAGGCGCTGGGCGCCATCCGGCAGGGGCTCGCCGCCATGGACCCGGCCGAGGTCGCCGCCGCCGTCCGCCGCGGACGGGCCATCACCGTCGCCGGCATCGAACTGGAGCCCGGCGATATCCTCCTGCAGGCGCAGGACCGTGAGGGGTACGCCGCCGCACAGGAGGCCGGCTACACCGTGGCCGTGGCGACCGCCATCACGCCCGAGCTCGCCGACGAGGGGCTCGCCCGCGAAATCGTCCGCCGGCTGCAGGACCTCCGCCGCGAGGCCGGCTTCGAGCTGGCCGACCGGATCATCGCGTGGGTCGCCGGCGACGCCGATGTCGCCCGCGTGCTCGACCGCCACGGCGCCTACATCCGCGGTGAGACGCTCGCGCTCGAACTCCGCGGCGAGGAGCCGCCCGCCGACGCGGCCCGTTCCGAGGACGACCTCGAAGGCACCCGGGTGGTCTTCGGCGTGCGCCGGGCCGGCTGAGGCGCGGCGTCCCCGGGAACGGTCGTTCGTCAGCCGTGAACATGCTGAATACGGACCGTTCACGTCGCGCGTATACTGTGCGAAGCCGAATCTCCGCCCACGCGGAGAGCGGGGGACCCAACGCACGGGGTGAATCGCGCGCCAGCGCGTAGGCAACTCCCAATGCCGAACCCGTCAGCTAACCTCGCAGGCTCTTGGGAGAGACGCGGAAGCTGCACGTCCCGTCTCTCGAGGCCACCGGCCGCACCGCACCCGGCGCGGCCACCGGACCGTTACGGGGGAACGGGATGGATGCCCGCGAGCCGTCATCGCTTCGCTTCGAACGCGCCCTGAGCTACGCCGCGCGGTTCACCGCGCAGACCTCGCAGAACATCTGGCTGGCCGCGCTCTTCCTCGTCGCCGGCACAGGGGGGAAGCCCGCGCTCGACCTCTCGAGCCTCTTCATCGCCATGCTCCTGCCGTCGATCCTGCTCGGCCTGCCGGGCGGGTCCGTCGCAGACCGGCTCGGGCCGGGCAGGGGGTACGCCCTCGGCGCGCTCCTGCGCTTCCTGCCGGTGGCCGCCGGCATCTGGCTGCTCGATGGCGGCACCAGCGCGTGGGTGCTCGCCTTCCTCTATTCCACCGGCTCGCAGGTGTTCACCCCGGCCGAGCTCGCCCTCGTCCGCCCGCTCCAGGCGAGCCGTGTCGGCCGGGTCCACTCCTGGCTGGCGGCGCTCCAGTACGCCGGCCAGGGCGCGGGGATGCTCGTGCTCGCGCCGGCGCTCTACTTCCTCGGCGGTCCCACGGCCATGGTTATCGGCGCTGCGGTCGGCATGTCCCTCCTCTTTGCACTGACCGTGGTGCTGGCCGTCCGTGTCGCACCGCTGGCCCGGGCGTTCGCTGCCGGCAGCGCCCGGGCCGCCCTCAGCTTCCGCGGGACGATGGCCTTCTTCGGCCGCGAATCGCTCGCCCGCTACGCCCTCGTCGCCCTTGGACTCAAAATGGTGGTCTCGAAGGGGATTGTCGTCGCCCTTCCCTTCTACCTCGAGCGCGACCTCGGTCTCGGCTGGCAGGCGGTCGCCTACCTCTTCGTCCCGGGCGTCCTCGGGGTGCTGGCCGGGCTCTGGTGGTGCAGCCGCGAGCTGACGCTGGCCCGCGCCCACGAGGTGCTCCGCTCCAGCCTCCTCGGCCTGCTGGCTGCCCTGGCAGCGCTCGCCGCCCTCGATTACGGCATCACCGCGGTCGCCCAGTACAGCCACATCCCGCCGGTGGCCCGCCTCGAAGCCTCGATGAACACCACCTTCGCGGTCGCGATCCCCGTCGCCTTCCTGCTCGGCGTCTCCCTCTCCGGGCTCCTCATCGCCGGGCGCGTCGCCCTCACCGAGACGGCGCCTCCCGGCCAGCACGGCCGCGTCTTCGCCGTCCAGCTCACCCTCACGGAGACCGCGATTTCGCTGCCGCTGCTCGCCCTCGGCGTGGGCACCACCTACGCCGGCGCCCGCGTCACGCTCGCGGCCATGGCGCTGCTCGTCGCCGGCTTCCTCCTCCTTGCCGAGCTCGACCGGGCGCGCTGCTCCCGGCGGGCATCGAGCCCCGCCGGCGTGCTGCCCGGCGCCGCACCCTCGCCCGGGGCCTGACGGCTCAGCCCGTGAGGAACGGCCGCACGGCCTCGAGGAACTCCCGGGGCCGTTCAAGCGGGATGGAGTGTCCGGCGCCCGGGACCTCCACCAGCCGGCAGTCCGGGATCGTCGCCGCCATCCGGGCCGCAACCTCCGGCGCGAGCACGTCGCTCCGTTCGCCGCGGACGAGCAGCGTCGGCGCAGCAATCTTCGCGAGCTCCCGCCACGACGCCTCCGGGTCCGGCCGGCTGATCGGCCGCGTCCCGTCGCGGAAGGCGCGGTCGTACCGGAACGTCCAGGTCCCGTCCTCGAGGAGGAGCAGGTTGTTCAGCGTGCGGTGGCGCGCCTCGGCAGGGTCGGCGTTCGGGTTCGCCCGGAGCGCCCGTTCGACCGCCTCATCCGGCGAGGCGAAGATGTCGGGCGCGCGAACGCCCGACTGGATGCGCGCGGCCCCTGCGGCGTGGACCTCGGGGCCGATATCGACGATAACCAGCCGCTCGACCGCCCCGGGATACCGCGCCGCGAAAAGGTACGCGTTGCGGCCGCCCATCGACAGCCCGAGCAGCGCGAACCGCTCGAGCCGGAGCGCCTGCGTGAAGGCCCGGACGTCTTCGACCATTGCGTCGGCCGAGGAGTCGTCGGCCCAGGCGCTCTCCCCGTGGCCGCGCTGGTCGAGGGCGTAGATGTGGAACTGCGGCTGCATCGCCGCCGCAAAGCTGTCCCATGAGCGGGCGTGGCTCGTGAAGCCGTGCAGCAGCACGAGCGGCGGACGCCCGGGGTTCGGCCATTCGCGGTAGTGAAAGCGCAGGCCGCGGAGCAGGGCGTACTGGTCGAGCGGGGGCGGAAGCGTCACAGGCGGACCTCCGTCGGGAGCAGCGTCGGTGTGGGGCGGATGCTACGCCGCCGGCCGGCTGCCGCAACCCCGCAAGCCGCCCCTCCCGTACAATCCGGGCGTGAACCGGTTCCCTTCGACGCCCGACCTCGACCTCCTCTTCCGACCCCGCTCCGTTGCTGTCGCCGGCGCCTCCACCAACGTCGACAGCCCCGGCCACGACTACCTCGAAGCGATGAAGCGGCAGGGATTCAGCGGCCCCATCTATCCCATCAACCCGAAGGCCGACGCGGTCGCCGGCCTCCGCGCCTACCCCTCCCTGCGCGAGGTGCCCGGCCAGGTCGACCTCGTCATCTCGTGCGTGCCGGCCCCCGCCGTCCCGGAGCTGGTCGAGCACTGCGGCGAGAAGGGCGTCCGCTTCCTCCACCTCTTCACCGGCCGCTTCAGCGAAACCGGCGACGCCGAGGCCGCCCGCCTCGAACAGGCGATCGCCCGCCGGGCCGCCGAGCTCGGCGTCCGCATCCTCGGCCCGAACGGCATGGGGCTCTACCACCCGGCCGGCGGCCTCTCCTTCCGGCCCGACCTGCCGACCGACCGGGGCGGCGTCGCCTTCCTCAGCCAGTCCGGCAACAACGCCGTCGAGGTCATCACCCGCGGCAACGCCCGCGGCCTCGCCTTCGGCAAGGTCGTCAACTACGGCAACGGGCTCGATATCACCCCCGGCGAACTCCTCCGCTACCTTGCCGACGACCCCGAGACCACGGTCATCGGCGCCTACGTTGAGGGTGTGCCCGACGGCCGCGGCTTCTACGAAGGGCTGCGTGCTGCCGCCGCCCGCAAGCCGGTCATCATCCACAAGGCCGGCCGCACCCGCGCCGGGGCCCGCTCCGCGGCCTCCCACACCGCTGCCCTTGCCGGACAGGCCGAGCTCTGGAGCACCGTCCTCCGCCAGGCCGGCGCCATCGAAGCCCGGAACCAGGAGCAGCTCCTCGACCTGATGGTCGGCGCCGCGCTCCTCCGCCCGCCCGCCGGCCGGAGGATCGCCATCGTGGGCGGCGGGGGCGGCCGCAGCGTCCAGTCGGCCGATGCCGCCGAAGAGAACGGCTTCGAGGTCGTGCCCCTCCCGCATGCCGTGCGCGAACGGGTCCGCGAACGCGCCCCCATGCTCGCCGACTGGGTCGGCAACCCGGTCGACCAGTCGATCCTCGCCGGCAGCGGCCTCTCCTCCAACGGCCTCCTCGAGCTGATGCTGGAGGGCGACCACTACGACCTCGCCATCGCCAACGTCGGCGAGGACTGGTTCTTCGGCCGGCCCGACGCCGCCGACCGGCTGAAGCACGCCTGCGGCCGGCTCGCCGCCATCGCCGCGGCCAGCCCGAAGCCGGTCGCCGTCGTCCTCGGGCCGACAGAGACGCGCAACCGCGACCACCGCGCGCTGGTCGACGAGGTCCGCGACGACTTCGTCGCACGGGGCATCGCCGTCTTCCCGAGCGTGGAGCGGGCCGCCTTCGCCCTCGGCCGGCTCGCCGCCGCCGCGGAGCGCCGCCGGGCGTAGCGCGCCGGCCCGCCGCCGGCAGGAAGGGTTTGCGCCATGACCACTGACGACGTGCTCGCGCACTACACCGGGGAGGCGCTCGCCGAGCGGATCCTCGAGGCCGCCCGCGCTGCAGGCGTCCATCCCTTCACCCCGGCCGCGCTCGCCCCGGCCGACCAGTTCCACATGGGCGGCCTCCGGGCCACCCGCGAACTCGCCCGCCTCGCCGGCATCGGCCCCGGCGACCGCGTGCTCGACCTCGGCTGCGGCCTCGGCGGTCCGGCCCGCGTGCTCGCCGCCGAGTTCGGCTGCGAGGTCACGGGCGTCGACCTCTCGCCCGAGTTCGTCCGCTCGGCCGCGGTGCTGACCGAGGCCTGCGGGCTCGGCGAACGGGCCGCCTTCCGCGTCGCCGATGCGACCGCCCTTCCGTTCGCCGATGCCAGCTTCGATGTCGTCTTCACCCAGCACGCGGCGATGAACATCGCCGACCGGCGCGCCTTCTGGTCCGAGGCGTACCGGGTGCTCCGGCCCGGCGGGCGGTTCGCCTTCTTCGATGTCATCCGCGGGCCGAACCCGGCAGAACCGGCCTACCCGCTGCCCTGGGCGGGCGACCCCGCGATCAGCTTCCTCCTCGACGCCGGGGCCACCCGCGCCCTGCTGGAGGAGGTCGGCTTCGTCATCGAGGCCTGGAACCAGCCTCCGCCGCCGGTCGGCCGTCCCGATACCACGAGCCCCTTCTCCCTCCGCGCCGTGATGGGCGCCGGGATGGAGGAACGGGTCGCCAACATTGCCGCCTGCATGGCCGACGGCCGCCTCGGGCTGCTCCAGGGGGTGTGCCGCCGCCCTGCCTGAGCCGCCCTCGCCCGCACGGCTGTCCCGCGCGACACTTGGGCAAATCGCTCCGCGAGCTGGCCGCATGCCCGATTCCGTCGAACCTCGCCCGATGGTGCTCCGCACCTTCCGCGTGCGCACCAGCAATCACGTTGGGGTCCTCGCCCGCGTCCTCGGCATCCTCGCCAAGCACGGCGCCTCGATCGGCGACCTCCGCACGGTGTTCATGGGCCCCCTCAGCCGCGTCCGCGATATCGAAATCGGGTTCGCCGATGCCGATTCCATCGAGCCGGCCATCCGCGCCATCGAGGCCACCGGCGAAGCCCACGTCCTCGAAGTGCGCGACGAGGTGCTCGACCTCCACGTGGGCGGCAAGCTCGTCATCCGCGCCCGCCATCCCATCGCCACCGAGGCCGACCTCCGCCGCGTCTACACTCCCGGCGTCGGCGAGGTGGCCCGTCGCATCGCCGCGGAACCGGAGCTGGCCGACCACTACACCATGCGCGCGAGCACCGTTGCCATCGTCTCCGACGGCACCGCCATCCTCGGGCTCGGCAACCTCGGGCCGCTCGCGGCCCTCCCCATCCTCGAAGGGAAGGCCGCCATCCTCGCTGAACTCGTCGATGTGAGCTGCGTCCCGCTCGCGGCAGGGGCCGTGCCCACCGGCGACCTCGTGCAGGCGATCGTGACCCTCGCGCACGGGTTCGGGCTCGTCCTGCTCGAAGACATTGCCGCGCCGCGCTGCTTCGAGGTCGAAGCCGGCCTCCGGGCCGCCGGTATCCCCGTCTTCCACGATGACCAGCACGGCACCGCGGCTGTCGTCCTTGCCGCCGTCATCGGCGCTGCCGGGCTGGCCGGGCTCGACCTCGCCCGCTGCCGGGTCGGCTGCATCGGGCTTGGCGCCGCGGGCACAGCGATCGCCCGCGCACTCATGGACTACCTCGGCCGGCCCGTGTTCGGTGCCGACCTCGACCCGGCCGCCATCGAACGCTTCCGCGCTTCCGGCGGCGAACCCTCGGACCTCGCCGCGATCATGGCCACCTGCGACCTCGTCGTGGCGACAACGGGCCGCCCCGGCCTCATCGATCCGGCCATGGTGCGGCGCGGACAGGTGATCCTCGCCCTTTCGAACCCCGTGCCCGAGATTGAGCGCGATGCCGCGATGGCCGCCGGCGCTGCGCTGGCCACCGACGGCCGGGCAACGAACAACATGCTCGCCTTCCCCGGGCTCTGCCGCGGCGGGCTCGACGCCGGCGTCCGCGACTTCGTCCCCGCCATCTTCCGGGCCGCCGCCGAGGCGATCGTGCAGAGCGCGCCCCGCGGGCAGCTCCTCCCGCCGCCGCTCGACCGCACCGTTCACCGGCGCGTGGCCCGGGCCGTCGCCGGCGCGGCCATCGCTGCCGGGGTCGCCACCCGCGAAGTTCCGCCCGACTACATGCTCGAAGGGCGCTGACGCCCCCGCGCGCATTGACCGCCTGACCCCCGACCCCCGACGATCGAATACGACATGGTCACCGACCTCCCCGGGCACGTCGTCGAACAGCGCCGCGACGGACGCAGGACCGTCCTCCTCCACCGGTCGATGGCCGTCATCGGCGACGACCGGATCGAGATCAAGAGCGCCCGCGGCACGGTCATCCTCCCCCTCCTCGGCCTCCTCATCTCGGCCGCCATCGGCTGGCTCATGGTCGACCGCGGCCCGGCCCTCCCGTTCTGGCTGCTGGTCACCCTCCTCCTCGTCCTCATCATCCTCGTGCCCGTCTCGGTCATGGGGCTCGTCGGCGCCCTCGTCGGCGCCGATGTCGTTGTCGACCGCAGGAAGGGCTCGGCCACCTGGCAGCAGGGCTACCTCGGCATGGGCATCGGCACGAAGGAGCTCGTCCCCTTCGCCAAGATCGACCACCTCGAAATCTGCATCGAGGGCGACCAGCCCGACCGCTGGCACGACCTGCCCGATGACCTCCGCCAGTTCTCCCTCGTCCTCGTCAAGAAGAGCGGCAAGCGCCTGCCCATCTGCAATGTCCCCGTGCCCGCCTACGGCCAGGAGGACGGCATGGACCGCACCCTCGCCGTCGGCCAGGCCATCGCCGCGATGACCGGCGCCCGGCTCGACCTGCCCGAGGGCTGGGAGCTGGTCGAAATCGACCTCGAGACCGGCCAGCCGGTCACCAAACCCGCCGGGGAACGGCCCCGGCCACGGAGGAAGCGCCATGACCGCAACCGCTGACCAGCCCGCCATCGACCTCCTGATGAACGCGAAGACTATCGCCGTCGTCGGCCTCGACAGCCGCACCGACCGCCCGGCCTACCGCGTCGCCAGCTACCTGAAGGAGCAAGGCTACCGGGTCATCCCCGTCCACCGCGGGCGCTTCCCGGCCGACGAAATCCTCGGCGAACGGGCCTACGCCTCCCTGCGCGAGATCCCCGGGCCGGTCGACCTCGTCGACGTCTTCGTCCGCCCGGCCGATACCGACGAGGTGATCGATGACGCCATCGCCATCGGCGCGAAGGGGGTGTGGCTGCAGGAGGGCATCACCAACGACGCCGGGCTGGAGCGGGCGCGGGCTGCCGGCCTCGTCGCCATGCAGGACCGCTGCGCGAAGGTAGTCCACCAGCAGCAGGCAGAGCGCCGCGCCGGGGACCACGCCGCAGGCTGAGCCGGCATCCCCCGCATGGCGCCGGCAAACGGCGCCGCGAGCCGGGGCACACGACAACGGGGCCGCCACCCGGCGGCCCCGTCGGGTTCGTCGAGTGACCGGCTGCGTCAGTCGAGCCGTTCGAAGATGGTCGCGATCCCCTGCCCGCCGCCGATGCAAAGGCTGACGATGCCGTAGCGGCCGCCCGTGCGCTCCAGCTCGTACATCAGCTTCACGGTCAGGATGGCGCCGGTCGCGCCGATCGGGTGGCCGAGCGCGATGGCGCCGCCGTTCGGGTTCACCTTCTCGGGATCGAGGCAGAGTTCGCTCGCGCAGGCGCAGGAGACGCTGGCGAACGCCTCGTTCAGCTCGATGCAGTCGATCTGGTCGAGGGTCATCTGCGCCTTTTCGAGCGCCTTCCGGATCGCCGGGATCGGGCCGGAGCCCATGATCGCCGGGTCGACGCCGGCCTCGGCCCGGGCCACGATCCGCATCCGCGGGCGGGCGCCCAGCTCCTTAGCCTTGCTCGCGCTCATCAGGACGAGCGCGGCCGCGCCGTCGTTGATGCCGCTGGCGTTGCCGGCCGTCACCACGCCGCCCTCCTTGAAGGCCGGGCGGAGCTTGGCCAGCGCCTCCACGGTCGTGGCCCGCGGGTGCTCATCGGTATCGAAGACCTTTTCCTCTTTGCCGACGCGGATGGTGATCGGGGCGATCTGCTCCTTGAACCGGCCCGCTTCGATGGCGGCGAGGGCGCGCCGCTGGCTCTCGGCGGCGAAGGCGTCCTGCGCCTCCCGGCTGATTTCGAACCGCTCGGCGAGGTTCTCCGCCGTGATGCCCATGTGGTACCCCTTGAAGGGGTCGCTCAGCATGTGGATGATGCCGTCTTCAATCGAGTCGTGGCCGAGCCGGTACCCCTGCCGCGCCTTGCGGAGGTAGAACGGCATCCGCGTCATGTTCTCGGCGCCGCCGGCGACGACCACCTCGGCATCCCCGCTCTGGATGAGGCGCGACGCGGTATTGATCGCCTCGAGCCCGGAACCGCAGATCCGGTTCACGTTCATCGCCGGCGTGCCGATCGGCAGGCCCGCCTTCACCGCCGCGTGGCGGGAGAGGTAGGCGTCCTCGGCGACCTGCCCGACAATGCCCATGACGACGTGGTCGACCCGGTCGGGCTCGACCCCCGCGCGGTTCACCGCCTCGCGGATGACATGGGCGGCGAGGTCGGAGGCCGGCACATCGGCGAGCGAGCCCTGGAACCGGCCGATCGCGGTGCGCACACCGCTCGTGATGACGACATCTTCCATCTTCGAACATCCCGGGTGCATGGAATGCTGGAGCCCGCGGGGATGGGCCCAGGGAGCACGTGGGCTTCATTCTACGCGCGGGCTTCACCGCCGTGCCAGCCCATAGCAGCCGCCCCACCGATAGCCCCGCCCTATGGGTTAGAACGCGCTGCCGTCGTACCCTGCCCCCAGCATCCACCCGAGGTGACCCCCGTGAGCGAAGCCGAGCAATCCGTCCCCGAGTTCTACGTCGATGCCGTCCAGATCAGCACCGGAGTCTACGGCGTCGCCCTTACCTTCGGGCTGAACCCGCCTCACCCGACCGGCCCCCACGGCACCGTGCCGAAGGACCTCTGCGTCCTCCGGATGAGCCTCGAGCACGCCAAGGTGCTGGCCATGCTCCTGCGCGCCCAGCTGAAGGAGTACGAGCGGGAGAACGGCGAAATCCCCCTCCCGCCGAGCCTCTACACCTCGCTCGGCATCGCCCGCGAAGACTGGGGCTTCTAGCCGGCCCGTTCACGCGTCGAAGGCGAGCCCCTCGCGCCGGAGCGAGACGAACCCCCGCGCCCCGATGACGACGTGGTCGAGCACGGCGATATCGAGCAACTCGCCCGCACGGATCAGTTCGCGCGTCAGCGCGATATCCTGCGGGCTCGGGCGCGGGTCGCCCGAGGGGTGGTTGTGGGCGAGGATCACCGACGTCGCTTCGAGCACGATCGCCTGCCGGAAGGTCTCGGCCGCGCGGATGCTGACTGCATTGACGCTCCCGCCGTTCACGGGGGCGATGCCGCCGAGCAGCCGTCCCTTCGTATCGAGCGGCAGGGCGTAGAACTCCTCGCGCGTCTTCCCGAGCAGCCGCGGGCCGAGCAGGTCGAAGACGGCCTCCGGGCGGAGGAGGGTCGGCTGCTCGCCCGGGTCGAGGGCGTGGACCCGCCGGCCGAGCTCGACCGCAGCCGCCAGCTCGGCCGCCTTCGCCGGGCCGAGGCCGTTGACCCGCTGGAGCGCGGCCGGGTCGGCGCGGACCAGCCCGCGCAGCCCGCCGAGCGATTCGAGCAGCCGCCGGGCGAGGTCGACCACGTTTTCGCCGCGCCGCCCGGTGCGGAGGAGGATGGCCAGCAGCTCGGCATCGGCGAGCACGCCGGGCCCGTGCTCGAGCAGCCGCTCGCGCGGGCGCTCGTCGCCCGCCCACTCCCGCATCGTGCGGTAGGGTGCCGCCCGCTGCTCCTCGCCCATGGGCCGCGATTGTAGCCGCTCAGTCGCGCGCAAGGAGCGGCACCCGCAGCCGGAACTGGCCTGCCGGGGGCACCGGCGTCGGCGTGCGCGTCGGCGTGGCGGTCGCGGTGGGCGTCCGGGTGGGCGTCCGGGTGGGCGTGGCCGTCGGCGTCACGCCCTCTTCGAACCACTCGAAGCCGCAGCCCATCTGGTTGCATGCCTCCACAAGGTCGCCAATCACGACATCGTCGATGCGGGTCGCCTCGTTGTAGCCCGCGGAGGCGTTGCCCCGCACGTGAACCCCCACGATGTAGCCGAGCAGGTGGGCCCGGTTCGTCGTGTTCGTGAGGATGACGGCCGAGCCGCTCTGCCCGGGGGCGGTGTCGATCGTGTGATAGAGCGTGGACGCGTCGACCTCGAGGAAGCCGGGCCGGTAGTGGAACCACATCGTGCCTTCCGGCTTATCGCCCGGGTAGCCCACGATGGCCGGCTCGATGTCGGGCAACCGCAGCGTGGCCGTCGAGAGGATCGCCATCGTCAGCCAGCCCGTCTCCCATCCCGGTTCGTCGGCCACGTGAATCAGCCCCCAGTCGTACAGCTCGTTGCCGGGGTCGAAGTACCAGGGGTCGGGCACCCACCAGTCGGTCCCCCAGGTGAAGCCGAACGGTTCGAACCAGCTGTCCTTCCCGGGGACGACGCGGATGTCCTCGGTCCAGCCGTCTCGGCTGTAGAGGCAGTGGGCCGCGGTCAGAATGGCGTCGGGCGAGATGAAGGTGCCGCTGCAGGTGCCGGTGACGTCGCCGTACCGGTCGTACAGCTCCAGGTAGACGACCGCCGACCAGGGGAAGTCTGCGGTGTTGGTCACCCGGATGCGGTTATCGGGGCCGATGACGGCTGCGGCGCCGGCATCCGGCGCAGTGCGGGCGGCGACCGGCGGGTGGAGGCCGTCGTCGCGGAAGACCCGCCCGCTGCGGGCGGCCGGCAGGGCCGGGTCGGCGCCGGCTTCGCCGCCGGGCGCGAGGAGGACGAGCAGGAGGCCGGCGAGTGCCAGCACGGCCGGGAGGAGGGGGAGCACGCGGCGGCGCATCGAGGGCTGCTCCGTCGAGGGTGTCGCGGGGAGCCGCCGGGGACGGGGGCCGCGCGGCGCCGCGCGGCAGCGATTCTACGTGGTCCGGGTTACGAAGATTCGCGGCTCAATCGCGCGCCAGGCCGGGGATGTGGATGGGCGCCGGGCGCGGCGGTGGTGTCGGCGTCGGCGTGGCCGCCCGCGTGGGCGTCGCCGTCGGTGTGAAGGTGGGCGGAGTCGTCCGCGTCGGGGTGGGCGTCGCCGTGGGCGAGGCGGATCGGGTTGGGGTCCAGGTAGGGGTAGGAGCAGGCGTGTCTCCCGGGAGGATGTAGGTCGTCAGGCTGGCGCCGAGTTCTCGGGCATAACTTTCGAGCGCATTGACAACTGGGATGGAAAAACGAACTGAACGATTGACGTAGCTATTTCCACCAGAAACTACACTGACGATGTACGCTGTGCTTGGTGATACAGCCCAGATTGGACTCCCGCTCTGTCCTTTATAGACATCTGCCCAGGTGTAAATGAAATCATCATCGAAGAAGAAATCTTCATGATCGACGGCAGTCCACCACATCGTCCCAACTGGCTTATCAGCAGGATACCCTGCCGTTACTAGACCGACGCTAGGATCGTTTAAAAATCCGTCTGGAGCATATGCTATAACGGGATACGGTCTCATTATTGTGTCGGTCCAGTCGTAAAGATCGAGCACAAGTATGGCCCAATCGTAAATTGTTAGAGGCAACGGCGCGTCTGCTGGGTCGCGTCCTGGGCCATTTGCCCATCCGTTTGGTACGGCCATCCTAATTGAATATCCAGTGCCAAATGGCCAATTAAGTCCGTTTGATCCTGGTATAACAACAACAGACCTAACGTATGTTCCTGAAAAATAGACGCAATGTGCAGCGGTTAGAACTACGTTGACCGCAACGAGTGTCCCCGAGCAATAGCTGAGGTTATCGTTTTGATCGAAAATCCCCAATCTTGCCACAGTACGAAATATTGGCTGCGTGGTGTCAGTAACCCGGATGCGGTCGTCTGGCGGAAACACTGTCGCCGCTCCGGCATCGCCCGACTCCGCCATTGCGGCGCGGATCAGCTCCTCGGCGTTCTCAGGAGGCGGCTGGAGCTCAAACTCAACCAGCTCGTATGGACTCGCATCTGCCTCCGCCCGCCCGGCCCCGCTCGAAAGAACCATCGCCCCGCCGACGAGCCAAAGCCCGGCCAGCAGGACCCCAAAAACCTGTGTCCAGCGCATCGCGTGTCGCTACCCCCAGAGAAGTGGCGCGACGTTACTCCGGCACCGCGACAGGTCCTGTCGGGAATTCGACAGGGATGCAAAAAATTCACAAAACCCGCCTACCGCCGCTCGACCGGCCCCGGCCCGCCCCCGCCGGCGGGACCCCGGCCCTGCCCGCGCGCCTCGTCGCCGCCGCCCGGCTCCTTCAGCACCTCGGCCCAGACCAGCACCGCCGAATGCGGGTAGTAGGTCACCTCCACCCAGTCGCCCTCCCGCACCCCGGCCACGGCGTGCGCATCGGCCCGCAGGATCTGCCGGTCGACCCGCACGTAGTATGTCTTCAGCACCAGCGAATCCCGCCGCGACCACATCCGCGTGACCCGCCCCTGCCGCACGCGCGGCTTCGCGAACAGGTCCAGCACCGACTGCACCGCCTGGAACCCGAATAGGAACGCCAAGAACCCGAGCACCACCACGAGAAACCAGGTCGAGCCCCGCTCGCCTCCCCCAACCGTCCGGTCATACAGGAAGAAGAGAAATGCGCCGATGGTGACGGCCGCCACCGGCACCCAGAGCAGCGCAGAGCGGAGGATGCCGGCGCGCACCGCCCGCGCCTTCAGCTCGCGCTCCAGCTCCGGGTCGCCGTACGCGCTCACGGCAGCCGGAGCTCCATGCCGACGGCGAGAGTGTCCGGGTTCAGCCCCGGGTTGGCCGCCACGATCGCCTCGACGGTGGTGCCGTTGTCGAGCGCGATCTGGAAGAGGGTGTCGCCGGGCTTCACGACGTAGATGCGGGCCCCAGGGGTAGGAGTGGCCGCCGCCGTGGGCGAAGCCGCCGCCGTGGCCGTGGTCGGCGCCGTGGCTGCGGACGTCGCGGTGCGCCCGGGAGCAGGGGTCGCGGTCGGCGCGCCGCCGCGCGGCGTCGGCGTCGCGGTCGCGCTGACCGCCGGCGTCGGGCTCGGCAGTTCGCGCACGAGCGGACCGCGGCTTTCGCTCGCCGGCGGGCGGATGAGGAGGAAGGCCGTCACGAGCGTAGCCAGCGCCAGCAGGGCCAGCGACCCGCGGAAGACCTTCGCCGAGGGCACGGCCGATTCGGGCGCCATGCACCGCAGGCACACCTCGGCGCCGTGCTCCTCGCAGTAGAGCCGGCCGCAGGTCGGGCAGTCGGCGGTCGCCGGGCGTTCGCAGTAATGACAGGTCGTGTCGGTCACCGGTGGTTCAAGCCTACCCCGCCGGCCGGAACGGGAAAGTCAACCGCGGCTGCCGACGGGCTCGATAGTTGCGGTCAGCCCGAACGACTCGAGCCGCGCCCGGTAGTGTTCGGCGGCCTCTTTCGGGCATTCGATGACGACGGCCCGGCCGTGGTGGTGCGCCTCGAGCATGATCGCCGTCGCCTCCTCCGCCGTGAGCGACGGCACCGAGCGCCGCAGCGCCTTCACCACGTGGTCCATCGTGTTCACGTCATCGTTGTGGAGGATGACGCGGTAGGGCGGCAGCAGCTTTTCCAGGACCGCAGGGTCGAGTTCCGTGGTCGGCGTCGACATGGGAGTTCGGAGACTGGAGGTGGGAGGTTGGAGGCTGGAGCCTGGAGCTTGAGTATACCCCACGCCTCCCTCCTCCCTCCTCCCTTTTCCCTTGGCGGGGCACGGGAGCTGCGGGCGGGTCTCCCTCCCTACGCCGCCAGCCGCGTGCTCCCGCCCGGGTGGGACCTCCCCTCAGGCACCACCCGCCCCCAGGGGTCGATGACGCGCGTCAGCTCGCTCCGCGCCCGGGCCAGCTGCGCCTGGATGAGCCCCTCCGACACATCGAGCCGCCACGGCGACAGCCCCGCAAGGTCCGGCCGCACCACCCGCACCGCCGCCGCCGACCGTGCGATCGCCTCCATCGCATCGGTCGTGGCATGGGTCAGGATGCGGAACGACTGCGCGAGCACGCCGATGGCCGTCCGCGGCGGCGCCACCGTCCCGGGCGGCGGCGTCAGGTCGATCGCCAGCACCTCGCTCGCGCCGAGGGCAATCGCGCTGGCGATATCGACCGAGGCCGTGATGCAGCCGTCGACGAACAGGTCGCCGCCGATCTCCACCGGTTCGAAGACTCCCGGGATCGCCGTTGAGGCCGCGATCGCCGGCGCCAGCGGCCCTTCGCGGAAGAGGTGCTTCCGCCCGCGCGTCAGGTTCGTTGCCACCACTGCGAGCGGGAGGCGCGCATCCTCGAAGCGGAGGTCGCGCACGTGGGCGTCGATCAGCCCCCGCACGATGTCGTTGTCGCGCAGGGCGCGGGGGCTGCGGGCGATCCGCGCGGCCAGGTGGACCGGGTTCCAGCGCAGCACCCGGATCCGGCCGAGCCCCCGCCAGACATCGAGCAGCCCCTCCGGGTCGTCCGGGTACATCGCCACCCAGGCGCCGTTCAGCGAACCGACGCTCGTGCCGATGACGAGGTCGGGCCGGAAGCCGACTTCGAACGCCGCCTGGATGTAGGCGGCCTGGACCACGCCGTAGGTCCCGCCTCCCCCGAGGACGAGTGCGCGCATGCCGTGCCGCGGAGCCTCCGGTGCCACCCTGCATCCTCCTGTGTCATGGGTATCGGCCGGCCGGCGCCGGGCATACAGCCCCCTTCCCTCTCCCCCTTTCCTTCGCTGCTGGTACCTTCGTTCCTGCTATGGCCCGACGCATCCTCCTCTCCGCTGCCGCCGCCGTGGCCGCCCTCGCGCTCGCCTGCTCGGACCGCGGACCTTCGACCGCCGACGCCGGCACCCCCGGACCCCGCCACGCCGCGCTCCAGTGGTCGAACTGCGGCGGCCGCGCCGAGTGCGCCACCCTCGAGGTCCCGCTCGACTGGAACGCCCCCGCAGGCGAAACGATTGACATCGCCGTCATCCGCTACCCGGCGCGCAAGCCCGACCAGCGGATCGGCGTGCTGATGGCCAACCCCGGCGGCCCCGGCGGCTCCGCCATCGACTTCCTCCGCGCCTGGCAGAGCATCCTCGCCCCCGAGATCCGCGACCGCTTCGACCTCGTCGCCTTCGACCCCCGCGGTGTCGGCGAAAGCACGCCGGTCCTCTGCCACGACCGCCTCCAGCAGCTCGTCGCCGTCGACCCCGACCCCGACACCGATGCCGAGTGGCAGGAGGCCGAGCGCGTCTCGAAGGCCTTCGCCGATGACTGCGCCGCAGCCGCGGGCCGGCTCCTGCCCCACGTCGGCACGAAGAACGTTGCCCGCGACATGGATGCCCTTCGCGAGGCGCTCGGCGAAGAGCAGCTCACCTACGTCGGCTACTCCTACGGCACCACCCTCGGCGCGGTCTACGCCGACCTCTTCCCCCAGCGCGTCCGCGCCTTTGTCCTCGACGGCGGCACCGACCAGTCGCTCGACTACGAGACCGTGGCGGTCACGCAGATGGTCGGCTTCGAGCGCGCCCTCCAGGCCTACCTCGATGACTGCGCCGCGCGGCGGTGCCCCCTCGCCCGCGACGGCAACCCCCGCGCCGCCATCGACCGCGTCCTCGCTGCTGCGGAGCGCGCGCCGATCCCCGCGCCCGGCGCCGACCGGCCCGCCGGACCCGGCGAGGTCCAGCTCGGCATCATCTCCGCCCTCTACAGCACGGCGACCTGGAACCAGCTCACCCAGGCGCTCGTCCGCGCGCTCGCCGGCGACGGCACCGGCCTCGTCCAGCTCACCGACCAGTACCTGCTCCGCAACCCCGACGGCTCCTACCCGAACCTGATCGAAGCGAACTACGCCGTGAACTCGGTCGATTCGGTCTGCCCGAAGGACCCGCGCGCCTACCGGGCAATGGCCGACCGGTTCGCGGCGATTGCGCCTACCTTCGGCCGGTCGGCGGCCACGAGCGGGCTCGTGTGCGCCTACTGGGCTGCCCCGCCCGACCCGCTCGGCGTGCCCCGGGCCGTCGGCTCGGCGCCCATCCTCGTCATCGCCACGACCAACGACCCGGCGACGCCCTACGAGTGGGGGAAGGCCCTCAGCGAGCAGCTCGAGAACGGCGTGCTCGTGACCTACCGCGGCAACGGCCACACCATCTACGCCCAGGGCAACGCCTGCGTCGATGCCGTGGTCAACGCCTACCTGCTGAACCTGGCCGTTCCCTCGGCCGGCACCACCTGCGGCGACGGCCCGCCGCCGCCCGGGCAGGCCGCCGCCCCGCAGGCATCGCCGCCGACCGAAGCCGCGACGCCGTCGCCCGCCGCGCGCCTCGCCACCCCGACGCCGCCCGCTGCCGCAGACCCGCCGGCCGAGGGCGATACGGCCGGCAGCGGCGAACCGGCGACCTGGGGCTACTGGGTCGCCGGCCTGCTCCTGCTGGCGACGGCTGTCGCCTTCGCCGGCATCGGCATCGCGCAGGCCCGGCGGGGGCGGCCGCCCGGCCCCTAACCCTGCCGTCGCGTACACTCCGGTTCACCCCCACCACGGGACCGGAGGACCCGCGTGGCCGATGCCGCGCCCGGCGCCCTCGCAGGCCGGCAGACCCGCCCGGCCCGCATCTTCTACGGCTGGTGGATTGTCGCCGCCGGCGCGGCCCTGCAGGCCCTCCAGGCCGCCCTTCTCGGCCAGGCCTACGGCGCCTACGTCGTCCTCCTCCGCAGCGAATTCGGCTGGAGCACGACGATGCTCTCCGCCGCCTCCAGCCTCCGCGAGGCCGAAAGCGGCATCCTCGGCCCCGTCCACGGCACCCTGCTCGATCGGTTCGGACCGCGCAGGGTCGCCTCGGCCGGCGTCGTCATCCTCGGCCTTGGCTTCATGCTCTTCAGCCGCGTGCAGGAACCGTGGCAGTTCTACGCCGCCTTCCTCGTCATGGCCGTCGGCGCGAGCATGTGCGGCTTCCTCACGGCCGCCTTCTCTGCCGTCCACTGGTTCGAACGCCGCCGTGCGACCGCGATTTCGCTCGCCTCGGCCGGGTTCGCCGTGGGCGGCATGTGTGTGCCCCTCACCGTCCTTGCCCTCGAAAGCCTCGGCTGGCGGACGACGGCGCTCCTCTCCGGGGCCCTGGTCATCGCGGCCGGGCTGCCGCTGGCGCAGCTCTACCGCCACCACCCCCACGAGCTCGGGCTCGAACCCGATGGCGTCCCGCCGGCCCCCGTCCGCCGCGCACCCGGCGACCCGCAGCCGCCGCCGGCCCGCCGCGATTTCACCCTCGGCGAAGCCGTCCGCACCCCGGCCTTCTGGCTGATTTCGCTCGGCCACGCCTCTGCGCTGTTCGTGGTCGTCGCGATGAGCGTGCACCTCGTCTCCCACCTCCGGGAGAGCCAGGGCTACACGCTCGGGCAGGCCTCCTCGGTCGTGATGGCGCTCACCTTCACGTTCATGGTCGGCAACCTCACGGGCGGCTTCCTCGGGGACCGGGTGAACAAGCGGGCCCTGCTGGTGACCTGCATGGCGATGCACTGCACCGGGCTGCTCCTCCTGTCGCATGCCGTCAACCCGTGGATGGTGGGCGGGTTCGTCGTCATCCACGGCCTTGCGTGGGGCTGGCGCGGCCCCCAGATGACCGCCATCCGGGCCGACTACTTCGGGCGGGCTGCCTTCGGGAAGATCATGGGCGTCTCGAACATGGTCATCCTGAGCGGGACGATCCTCGGGCCGCTCATCGCCGGCTTCGCCTACGACCGCACCGGCAACTACCGCCTCGGCTTCGACATCCTCGCCTTCATCGCCCTTGCCGGCTCGGTCTTCTTCCTCCTCGCCCGCCGTCCCGCCCCGCCGCCGTCCCGCAGCCCCTAGCCCCCGCTCCCTGCTCCCCGCTCCCCCGGCGGGGCGCAGGCCGGGGCGGCGGGGCTCCCTCCTCCCTCCTCCCTGGGGCGGGGCAGGGCTGCGGCGGGGCTCCCTCCTCCCTCCTCCCTGGGGGCGGGGCAGGGCTGCGGCGGGCCTCCCTCCTCCCTCCTACTCCCACTCCACCGCCAGCACCGTCGCCAGCGGGTCCAGCTCTTCCCCCGGCACCTCGATCGTCAGCTCGCCCAGCGGGTCGCGCCCCAGCAGCCGGTCCACAATCGCGCACCGCCCGGTGGTCGCCAGTTCGCGGCCCGTGGCCACGTTCCACGCCCGGCGCACGTGGTCGATCGGCACGCCCCGCACCGTCACCCGGTCGTACGGCCGCATCAGGAGGTGAAGATAGGTCACGTTCCCCCGCTTCGTCGCCGGGCCGTAGAACTGCCACGGCTCCAGCCCCGGTTCGGAGCCGGTGATCGCCTCGCCGTGGCGGGCCATCCAGCCGGCCACCTCCTCGAGGATGGCAGTCTGCTCCGGCGACAGCGTGCCGTCGCCCCGCGGGCTCACGTTCAGGAGCAGGTTCCCGCCGCGCCCGGCCACCTCGCACAGGGTGTGCACCACCTGCCGCGGCGTCTTCCAGCGCGTATCGGAGGGGACGTACCCCCAGCTCTCGTTCAGCGTCATGCAGGTCTCCCACGGCCCCGCGGGCGGCTGCGGCGGCACGAACTGCTCCGGCGTCGCGAAGTCGCCGGCCCCGGGCAGCCGGTCGTTCAGCAGGATGCCGGGCTGCAGCCGCCGGATGAGCGCCTCCAGCTCCTTCGCCCGCCACTGCTCCGGCGTCCGCTCCCAGCCGCCGTCGAACCAGAACAGGTCGATCGGCCCGTAGTTCGTCAGCAGCTCGCGCACCTGTTCGAACATGTCGGCAAGAAACTGCGCCCAGCCCTCCGGGGTCGGCTGGCGGCCGCGCCCGAACCGGTACGGCCGGTCCTCGTCGGTGAGCGCCGGGTAGCCGGGGTGGTGCCAGTCGCAGAGCGAGAAGTAGAGCCCGATGCGCAGCCCCTCGGCGCGGAACGCCTCCACGTACTCCCGGACGAGGTCGGCCCCCACGGGCGAATGGGCCACGCCGAACTCGCTCGTCTTCGTGTGGAACATGGCGTAGCCGTCGTGGTGCTTCGCGGTGAAGACGGCGTACTGCATCCCGCAGCGCTTTGCGAGGCGGGCGAGGGCCGGGAAGTCGCGGTTGCGCGGGTCGAAGGTGGCCGCCGAGGCCTGGTACTCCGCTACCGTCATCGCGCCCGTGGGCAGGGCCGCATTTCCCCCGGCCATCGGCCACGAAAGCTCGACTCCCTGCTGGGACGCGTGCCCCCAGTGGATGAACATGCCGAAGCGGGCCGTCGCGAACCAGTCTGCCATCGCGGCCGGATGGTACGCGCCGGCCGCCGCGGCCGCTACCGCAGGACCCGCAGCACCCGGTCGAAGGCGAGCTCCGCAACGCGCTCCGCGGGCAGGCTGGCATCGATGACGGCCCACCGGGCCGGGTCGTCCCGCGCCTGGAGGAGGTACCCCTCGCGCACCTTCCGGTGGAACTCGAGCCCCTCCTGGCCGGTGGCGATGGCCGCTCCCTCGCCTGCCTTCCGGGCCAGCCCGGCCGCGGGGTCGAGGTCCAGGTAGACCACGAGGTCGGGCTCCAGCCCGCCGGTGGCGGCGCGGTTGGCGGTCCGCACGACCACCGGGTCGAGGCCGCGGGCATGGACCTGGTAGGCGAAGGTGCTCGGCGCGAACCGGTCGCAGATGACGGTCGCGCCGTCCTCGAGTGCGGGGCGGATGACTGTGCTGACCAGCTCGGCGCGGGCAGCGAGGAAGGCGAACAGCTCGGCCCACGGGCTCAGACGCTGGTGGAGCAGGGCCCGGATCGCCTCGCCGGCGGGGGTGCCGCCCGGCTCCCGCGTGAGCACCACCCGCTGGCCGGCCGCCTCCAGCCGGGCCGCGACGGCCGCCGCCGCCGTGCTCTTCCCCGAGCCTTCGCCCCCTTCGAAGACGATAAACCGGCCGCGCGCGCCGCTGATCACCGTTCGAACGGCGTCCCGGTGCCGAGCGGCAGGATCTTCACCCGGCGCATCGGCTCCTTGCCGGAGCTGCGGCTTTCGAGGTTGTACCGGTTCGCCAGCTGGTGCTGCACACGCCGGACGTAGCTGTTCGCCGGCGGCAGCTCCACCGGCCGCCCCTCCTCCAGTACCTTCGCGATCGCCTCCTCCGTCTCGCGGAAGATATCGACCATCGGGTCGCGGCGCGGGCCGCGGCCCGTGCTCCCGCGGTCGCCCCGGAGCTGGAGGAGCGCCTGCTCGAGCTGGTAGACGCCGCTGCTCTTTACCACGTAGAGCGGCAGGTTCCGCTCTTCGGCCTCGCGCAGGGCCGGCGGCTTGTTCCGGTAGTAGTTGCGGAGCGTGATGACGGCATCGGCGTCGGCCGGGTCATCGACCAGCTCGATGTTGGCCCCAACCGAGCGCGCGGCCTGCTCAAGCCGCCCCCGCGGGATGCCGAACGGGAAGAGCCGCGTAATCCGCGACGCCGGCCGCGGGGCTGCCGTCGCGAACGGCGTGCCCTCCTCGTCCTCGGCAGGCTCCGGCTCGAGGGGCTCTGCCGGCTCGAAGGCGCGCGGCTCGCGCGGTTCGCGGTACTCGCGGATGTGGCCGCCGTTCCGGCGGTGGCCGATCTCCCACGTGGGCGGCCGCCCGCCGCGCGCGCCGCCGGCGCCCTGGGCGCCCATGCCGAATTCGCCGCCCTCGCGGTCCGAATCATCGATGATCTCGATCCGGCCGCCCGGGCCGAGCTGGCGCGTCTCCGGCTTCGCCCGGTAGCCGCGGAGGATGGCATCGACCGTCTCCGCCACGTTCTTGTGGATCGACACCCGCCGCCAGCTCTCGATCTCGACCACGATGTCGAAGGTCGGCGGCGCCTTCCGCTCGAGGATCGACTTCTGCGTGCCGCGCCGGCGGGCCTCCTCGTCGCCGAGGGTGACCGACTGGATCCCGCCGATCAGGTCGGCCAGCGTCGGGTTCAGCATCAGGTTCTCGAGCGAGGTGCCGTGGGCCGTGCCGACGAGCTGCACGCCGCGCTCGGCGATCGTCCGGGCCGCCTGCGCCTCCAGCTCGGTGCCGATCTCGTCGATGACGATGACTTCGGGCATGTGGTTCTCGACGGCTTCGATCATCACCGCGTGCTGCATCGACGGGGTCGCGACCTGCATCCGGCGCGAGCCCCCGATCGCCGGGTGAGGCACATCGCCGTCGCCGCCGATTTCGTTCGAGGTATCGACGATGATGACCCGCTTGTTCGCGTCGTCGGCGAGGACGCGGGCCACTTCGCGCAGCATCGTCGTCTTGCCGACGCCCGGTCGGCCGAGGAGGAGGATGTTCTTGCCGCTCAGCACGAGGTCTTCGATCACGCGGATGGTGCCGTAGACGGCGCGCCCCACGCGGCAGGTGAGGCCGATCACCTTGCCCCGCCGGTTGCGGATGCAGGAGATGCGGTGGAGGGTCCGCTCGATGCCGGCGCGGTTGTCATCGCCGAAGTCGCCAATCCGGGCGATCACCCACTGGAGGTCGGCCTCGGTCACCTCCTCGCGGCTGAGGACGACTTCGCGGCCGGGGTAGCGCGCCTCGGGCAGGCGGCCGAGGTCCATCACCACTTCGAGCAGGTCCGTTCGGCGCTCGGCGTCGCGCAGCGGGCCGGAGATGTGCGGCGGCAGCGCATCGAGCAGCAGGTCGAGGTCGTCGGTGACGATCTGTTCAGATGGCAGCGGCGTTGAAGAAGAAGACGGGTGGGTCACGGGCTTATTGCGGCACGGGGAACGATTCCGCCGGGACCGCTACGACCTCCTTGAGGGTCTCGGCCCGCGCGAGGCGGCGAGCGCACATGAGCCGCACTCCGAGGGCCGGATAGCCGCGCTCCTGCGCGGCAGCTTCGATGCCGGGCTGGTGTTCGGCCACCACCAGCGCCCCGTGGCGGGGTGCATGGGCCTCCACGGTGTCGAGCGCAGCCTCCACGAGGCTGCCGCCCTCGGCGAGCAGGAGGTGCGCCTCGCGCTCGCCGATCCCGGCCCAGCCGATGAGCGCGCCGTCGCCATCGGCCACGAACTCGTGCTCGCAATCGAACGAATCGAGCACGGCCCGGAACTCCTGCAGGCCCGGCGCCTCGTTCCGGCGGACCTGCTCCGGCACGGCCCGGCAGTACAGCCGGAAGATGCCGGCGCGGTCGGCCCGCGCCGCCGGGCGGAACGGGTTCCCCTCCGCCATCTGTGCCCGCGCGCTGCGGATGGCGTACAGCCGCTCCAGCCGGTAGGCGAAGAAGCCGGCCCGCCGGAGCGCCGCCGCGTGGGGCGATCCCTCGGCGTAGCGCAGGTAGAGCACCCGCCCGCCGCGGAGCGCCACCTCCCGCGCAAGCCCCTGCAGCAGCGCGGCCACCGCATCGTCGTCCTTCGGCCGGCCGATGCGTACCGAGGCGACATCCCAGCCGGCGCCGCCGGCAAGCTGGCGCGCCACCGCGACGCCCCGGTAGCTCAGCCCGCGGCGCAGCCCGACGACCGCCGTCCGGGGCACGCGCGGCAGCCGGGCGATCCCCGTCGCCGCCAGCCCGCTCGAAACGAGCAGGTTCTGCGAGCCGCGCAGCGCCACCACCTCGGTATCGAGCCGGTGCAGCTGCGGCCAGAGCGTCGCCGCGTCGATGGGGCTGAGGGCTTCGGCTGCCAGCTCGCTCATTTCGCTGCCCCCTGCGGCGCGCCGATGGTCAGGAAGTAGGCATGCAGCCGCGGGTCGCGCGTCAGCTCCGGGTGGAAGCTCGTCGCCAGCAGGTTCCCCTGCCGCGCCGCCACCACGGTCCCGTCCTCCAGCCGGGCGATCGCCCGGGCCGGCGGGTCGACCCGCTCGATGACCGGCGCGCGGATGAATACCGCCCGGAACGGCCCGCCATCGATCCCCTCGATCGCAATCTCCTCTTCGAAGCTGTCCACCTGGCGGCCGAAGGCGTTCCGGCGCACCCGGATCGCCATCGTCTCGATGCCCGGCCGGTCGAGCCGGTCGACCTCCTTCGCGAGGAGGATGGCGCCCGCGCAGGTGCCCCAGGTCGGCTTCCCGCTCGCGCAGAAGTCGCGCAGCGGCTGCTGGAAGCCGTTCGAGAGGATGAGCCGGGCGATGGTCGTGCTTTCGCCTCCCGGGATGATGAGCGCATCAATCCCCTCGAGCTGGGCCGGCTTGCGGATTTCGATGGCGCGGTGCCCCATCGCCTCGAGCATCTCGCGGTGCTCGCGGAAATCGCCCTGCAGGGCGAGGACGCCCACCGTCTGCGGGCCTGGAACCTGGACATTGGTCATGCGGAACGGTCCCCCGGCGCAGGGCGCGGCTCACGGACGGCAACCGAGGGGTGCGTGGAACGGCGGATGCTCGATGGCAACGGCAGTGCAAAAACCCTGCGCAACCTGTTTCCAGTGTAGCGCACCCGCAGGGGCCCTGCGTGCCGGGAAACGTTAACGTCCTGTGCCCTGGCAGGCCGGCTCGATGATTGCCGACATGCTCCCGCGCGAATTCGGCATCAGCGGGTCCGGCCCGTAGGCGTGGACGAGCTCCTGCTTTGCCCGCACCTCATCGTGGCTGCCCGTCATCAGCACGGCCCGCCCCTGGCTGTCGACCACGCAGGCGATGGCGTACCCCTTTTCCGGCCCGTAGCCGAAGATCTCGGCGCACATGCGGATGACGTAGGCGTAGGTGTGCTCGTCGTCGTCCAGCAGCACGAGGTGGTACGGCGGTTCGAGCTGCTGGTCGGTCTCTTCGATGACGCGTGTCCCGGGAGATGGCAGCAGGCTCATACCGTTGAGTATACCCCGCCGGCCCCGCAGGCCGGCCCCTCAGCGGCCGGGTTCGAACAGCGCGGCGATGACCGCCAGGGCCAGCAGCCGCCCGCCTGCCGGCGTGAAGTGCACCCCGTCGTCCGTCCGCATCACCCGGGGCACGCCGTTCTCGTCGGGCAGCACCGCCGTGTAGCGGCCGTCCGGGCCCGAGGTCAGCGCCCACGCATCGAGGTACAGGACCCACGGCCGCCCTGCCGCCTGCGCCTGGAAGATGGCGTTGAGCCGCGGCACGCTCGCCGCCAGGTCGGGCCGCCCCATGTTCGGCTGGCCGACCCAGACGACCGTCCGTCCCGGCCGGGAGAGCAGGTCCATCACGGCGCCCACGCGGGCGGCGTACTCCTCCTCCGAACGCACCTGGTTCGCGTCGTTCGCGCCGACCATGAAGACCACGACGTCCGGGTCGTAGCGCGCCATCTCGGCCGCGAGGTAGGCCGGCCAGTCGAAGAAGTCGCCCCGGACGAGCCCCGAGGAGATCTTGTAGTCGGGGCCGCGCACCGGCACCCCGCCCAGCGCGCTCCACGCCTGGAAGAGCGCGACCGTCATGAAGTACGAGGTGGAATCCCCGTCCGACCAGATGCGGACGCCCTCGGCCGACCGGAGGCGGGCCGGCGGCGGCGTGGGCGTCGGGGTCGGCGTCGGCGGCGGCTCGGGGGTGCCGTCGTAGGCGAGGCCCACCACGTAGACGGGCCGGGGCGGCGCCGCGGCGCTGACCGCCGGGGCCTCGGCCCGTGGGTTCTGCGCGGCCGAGTAGATGACCCCCGCGGCGCCGCCCAGGAGGCCGGCGGCCAGCAGGAGCGCGGCATGCCAGCGCGGCGGCCGCCAGCGCTGCCGGGCGCCCCCGCTATCGGCGGGCGGGGCGCTGGCGTCGCGTTCATCCTCCAAGCGGGCAACCTCGCAGGGGCGTCACTGGCTACAACGGATGATGCCTGCCGAAAGTTTCCGCCAGTCGCCCGCTTCGGACGAGGCGGCGACAATGCAGGGCGGGGCGGCTCCCCCGCCGGCCGACGCCATGCTTTTCCCGACCGTCGACTTCGCCGTCTTCTTCGTCATCGTCTTCGCCATCGCGTGGCTGCTCCGCCCGTGGCACCTGTGGTGGCGGGTCTTCCTCGTCGCCGCGAGCTGGTTCTTCTACGGCTTCTGGGAGCCGAAGTTCGTCCTCCTGCTCATCGGCTCGACGGCCTTCAACTGGGCCGTCGGCCGCGACCTCGCCGCCATGCGCACCCCCGAGGGGCTCACCCGCTTCGGCCGCTGGTTCCTCGGCTTCGGCATCGCCGCCAACCTCCTCACCCTCGGCTGGTTCAAGTACTACGGCTTCTTTGTCCACGATGTCGCCGGGCTGATTGAGCGGCTCGGCGTCGACCTGCCCCTCCCGCTCCTCCAGGTCACCCTCCCGGTCGCCATCTCGTTCTTCACCTTCCACGCCATCAGCTACCTGGTTGATATCGCCCGCGGCGAGTGCGAGCCGCTCTCCCCGCTCGACTTTGCGCTCTACCTCTCCTTCTTCCCCCACCTGGTGGCCGGCCCCATCGTCCGGGTCACCGAGTTCGCGCCGCAGATCCGCGCGCCCCTCCGCGAGCGGGTGATCGATGCCGCCCCGGCCTTCACCCTCATCGTCGCCGGCCTGTTCAAAAAGGTCGTGATCTCCACCTACCTCGCCGGCGAAATCGCCGACCCCGTCTTCGCCAGCCCGGCGAGCCACAGCGCGCTCGAAAACCTGTTCGGCGTCTACGCCTACGCCGTCCAGATCTTCGCCGACTTCAGCGGCTACACCGATATCGCCATCGGCTGCGCCCTCCTCCTCGGCATCCAGTTCCCGCAGAACTTCGACAGCCCTTACCGCGCCTGGTCGCTCCAGGACTTCTGGCGGCGCTGGCACATGACGCTCAGCCGCTGGCTGCGCGACTACCTCTACATCCCGCTCGGCGGCAACCGCGGCCCGAAGTGGTTCGTCTACCGCAACCTCTTCCTCACCATGCTCCTCGGCGGCCTCTGGCACGGCGCCGCCTGGACCTTCGTGGCCTGGGGCGCGGTCCACGGCGCCGGGCTCGTCATCGAGCGCGAGGTCCGGGCGCGCAACCGCTGGCTGCACGGCGCGGCCGGGAAGGCTGTCGGCTGGTTCGCCACCTTCCACCTGGTCTGCTTCGCCTGGATCTTCTTCCGCGCCGAGACGTTCGGGGCCGCCTGGCAGGTGATTACCCGCATCGCCACCGCCTGGGGCGAGCCCTCCCCGGCTGTCACCCCGCTGCTGGCCGCCGTCATTGCCGGGTCGATCGCCGCCCAGTTCCTGCCGAAGGACCTCTTCCGCCGGTTCGAGGTTGCCTATTCTGAACTCGCCCCTGCCGCACAGGCAGCTATGCTGGCCGTGGCGCTCGTCCTGATCGATGCCCTCGGGCCGGAGGGCGTGGCGCCATTCATCTACTTCCAGTTCTAGCGGCCGGCGGCCCCGCCCGCCCGCGATGGAGCAGCACCAGCAGATGTCCGGCGCAATCCGGCACGGCCCCCGCCAGCGCCTCGGCGCCCGGCCCCGGCGCGTCTTCGGCGTCATGGTCGGCGGCCTCCTCCTCGCCGTCCTCCTCAATGCCCCCGCCCTCGAACAGGGCGCCGAACGGATGCCGTACGGCCGCGAGCGCGACTTCTGGCTCGCCGTCTGGAAGCCGTTCGCGGCCGTCAGCCGCACCTTCTACCTCGACGAGCCCCGCAACCTGCTCGATCGCGCCCTCGGCCGCGGCGGCGGCGACCTCTTCGAGCTGCCCGCGGCCCCCGGCGGCGGCGAAGAACCGGGCCGCGAACCCCCGGCAACCGCCCCGGCCGCCCGCACCCCCGCACCCGGCCGCGGCACCCCCGCAGCCGCCCCAACCCCCACGCCCGACCTCCGCCCGCGCCTCCGCACCCCCACCGCGGCCGACCCGCTCCGCGTCTGGATCGGCGGCGACTCGATGGTGAAGGTGCTCGGCGAGGCCTTCCTCCGACAGGCCGCCGAAACCGGCGTCATCGCCGCCACCCACGACCCCCAGCTCTCCAGCGGCCTGACCCGCCCCGACTTCTTCGACTGGCCCGGCCACTTCAATCAGCTCGTCCGGTCTGGCCGCTACGAAGTGTTCATCGTCGTCTTCGGCGCCAACGATTCGCAGGGCATCAAGACGCCGGACGGCAAGATCTTCCAGCCCGGCGAGGAGGGCTGGACCGCCGAATACCGCCGCCGCGTCGCCGGCGTGATGGACCTCCTCGGCGGAGGCAACCGGCTCGTCCTCTGGGTCGGCCAGCCGATCATGCGCAGCGCCGAGTTCAGCGAGCGGATGGCCGCCCTCAACGCCATCTACCGCGAAGAGGCCGCAAAGCGGCCCTGGGTGCAGTTCATCGACCTCTGGCCGCTCTTCACCACCCCCGCCGGCGGCTACGATGCCTACCTCGCCGACGACGACGGCCAGGTAAAGGAGATGCGCCACCCCGACGGCGTCCACCTCGTCCGCGCCGGCGGCGAGCGGGCGGCGCGGGCGATCATGGCCGTCCTCAAGGCCGAGGCGAAGATCCCCTGAGCGCCGGGGCCGCGCCCGCGGTCGTCCGTTCCCTCGACGGGCCGTAGGCTCGAAGGCGATGGACGGCAGCCTCCCGCCCGGGTTCCGGCGCTACCCGCTGCCGCTCGCCCTCGCCATCCTGCTGGTCCAGGGCGCCCTCGGCATCCTCCTCTTCGCCGTCTTCCAGGAGTGGGTCCCCCGCGA
>Ga0308415_1000002_pt1 | contig 168550 bp, 167 predicted proteins | sample HotsprSampleOS55_FD_203465 | JGI IMG/M metagenome (GOLD analysis project Ga0308415, IMG submission 203465) | Hot spring phototrophic mat microbial communities from Octopus Spring, Yellowstone National Park, Wyoming, United States - 20090730_OS55 ... | reverse complement strand
GCAGCGCCATCAGCGTCGCCCGCTCATCGGCCTCCGCATTCTCGAGCCGGCCCGCCAGCGCGAGCCGCGCGGGGTCGTCATGCTCGCTGCGCAGCCGCTCGAGCTCCGCCCGCCAGTCGAACCCCCCGCCCTGCGGCACGTTCCCCGTCTCCGTCTCCCCGTTCCCGCCGGTCCGGTCTCTGTCTCCGTTCGTCCCGGGCCCCGTGCTGACCTGTCCCGACTCCAGCGCCTCCACCAGCCGCTCCAGCGCCGCCGTCAGTCGTTCCAGCCGCTCGAACAGCCCCGCGCCGTCGATGGACCCCGCCGCACGCGCAGCCTCCGCCAGCACCGGCGCCGAAGCCGCAGCTTCGCCTTCCGCCTCCGGCGCCGGAACAGCTGCCAGGCCGGTGGCCCCGGGTCCACTCCCGGCCGCTGCCGCATCCTCCCGCTCCGCCAGCCGCCGCTCCGCATCAGTTCGCTGCTCCTCTTCCGTGCACCATGCCAGCACCCGCTCCTCGTCCTCGATCTTCAGCTGCTCCCCGAAGACCCGCTGCAGCACCCGCACGGTGAGCGGCACCCGCGGCAGCCGCCACCGCCGCTCCGTCGGCACCCACCGGTACCCCGGGACCCGCTTCACCAGCTCCTTGTCGGCGAACGCGCACTGCACCGAGAACTCAGACTCGGCGTCCTCCAGCCTGGCCTCCGCAGTGGGCGAACCCCCCGCCTTCCGCGCCTCCTGCACCTCCTCGCTGAGGTCCGAGGGCGCGCGCCAGTTCTCCGGCCCGAACAGCTCATCGAGCAGCAGGTACACCCCCGTTTGCCGCGGCAGCGAAAACGCCCCCCGCGCCGGTACCCACCGGGCCCCCGGAAAATACCGCAGCATCACCCGCTCGCTCGCCAGCGACGGCGCTGCGAGCAGGCGGTTCTCCTCCGCTCGAATCTCCAGCATCGCCGCCCAACTCTACCACGCCCCCGGCCGGCCGATGGCGACAGTTCGCCGCCACGTCCGGTGGCCGGCAGGGTGCCGTCCGGTGGACCCCGGGTGCACTTCTAACGCCCCTCTTATGGCTGCCCCTTGACACCCTGCGGTATCTTCACGGTGCGTTCACTGAAGTGGTCGAGCGGTGGACAGCACGGTTCGAGCGGGTGGCCGCACGGAGCACCCGGGTTCGCTGGGGAGAGAGCCCGGACCGCGCAGCCGGCCCGCAGGGAAGGTTCAGATGATGCCCCGCCGCATCGCTGCGCTCCTCGCCGCCGCCGTGGCTGCGTTCACCCTCCTCGCTGCCGTCCCGGCAGCCGCACAGGTCCCCTATACCGTCACCGCCGTCGCGCCCCCGCCCGTCCAGCCCGGCGCCCAGGCCGCCGTCACCATCCGCGTCGAGGGCCAGGTCGCCGCACTCCCGAGCTTCGGCTACGACGTCGAGGGCGGAACCCTCGTCGGCGTCCTCGCCCCGACCCCGGTCGCCGCAGGCATCGCCGAAGGCACCGTCTTCGTCCGCCGCGAAACCGCCGGCGCCGCCCGCCTCACCGTGACCTTCGCCGGGCAGACCCTCGCCGTCGCCGATGTCCGCTTCGCGGCCCCGGGCAGCACCCTCCGCGTCCAGACCACGCTCAATGCCGGCCCCGATGCTGCCGCCCGCAGCTGGCGCTACCAGGTGGTCGACCCCTCCGGCGCCGTCGTCGCCGAACTCCAGACGTCCACCAGCGGCGATGCCCCCACCGGCGCTGCCGAAGCCGCCCTCCCGGCAGGCGCCTACGCGGTCCGACAGGTGCTCGGCAGCGACACCGCCCTCGCCTGTGCGCCCGGCGTCTTCTACGCCGTCGCCAGCCCCGCCGGCGCCGTCGCGACCGTCACGCTCGGCGCGGCTCCTGCGATCGTCAGCTTTACCATCATCCCCTGTCCCGACCTCCCGGAGGGGCTCGAAGTCGTCATCCCGGTCGATACCATCGTCCCTGGCGCAGGCACAGGCACCGTCGACGAGCCGGTCGAAGCCCCCGCCGAGCCCCCCTTCAGCGAAGTCGCCGGCGTCCGTCAGCCCGGCCCGGGCGTCCTTCCCCCGGCCGCCGGCAACAGCCCCGCACCCCGGCCCGCGGGCCCTGCCCCGCTCCTCATCGCCGGTGTCCTGCTCCTCCTCTCCGGCGGCGGCGTGCTCCTCCTCGGCCGCCTCCGGTCCCGCCCCCTGGTTTGAGCCTTCGGTCAGGAGGCACCCCGGGTGCGCCAGTTGGCCGGCGCACCCGGGGTAACTATTTCCACGAACAGGCGTTCAGATTTTACGAACGAAGGCTTGACGCAATCGCGTACCTTCGGCCATAACTGCAACAGCATTCCGGGCAGCCGCCGGTGGGTCGAGACGCCGGCGGACGCGCCCGCCAGACCCCACGGCGCCGGCGGGGTGCGCCCACGAGTCCCAGGGGGACTTCATGGTGCGTTCCTCACGGCGGATGCTGCTGGTTACCGCCCTCGCGATCCTCGCTGCTGTCGTCTCCGTCGGCCAGCTCCGATTCGGCGAAACACCCGCCCGCGCCGCCTACGACCCCTCCGGCCCCGCCTGGGACCCGCTCTCGACCTTCGATACCTCCAGCGACCCCGGCCCCGTCTTCCAGCCGCCGAAGCTCCTCGCCGGCACCAATTCCCACGCCCTCCCCGCGAACGCTGCCACGCGCAATGGCTACTGCCTCGATGTGAACGTCCCCGGCGTCACCGCCGCCGCCATCGGCACGCTCGGCTTCGTCATCACCGCGAAAGACCCGATCGATTCCTCCAGCCCGCCCACCGTCAATGTGCCCGTGCCCGCCTCCGGCACCTACGCCTACGGCCCCGTCGGCCCCGCAGCCGGGGCTGACTACTTCGACGGCGGCACGCCGTCCAACACCGCCGACGACGTCTATTGCGTCGTCGCCCACGCCCCGCCCGGCTACCGCACCCTCTCCATCGCCTGGCACTGGGAGGGCACCGCGTCGGTTCCGAATCCCATCGTCCTCCCTGATATCTCCATCGTCACCGTCACGCTCGACAAAGTCGGCGACGGCATCGTCGGCGGGCCCGCCGAGGTCTGCACCACCGGCTGGGACAGCACCTTCCTCACCGGCGCAACCTCGAATCCGGTCTCTTTCGTCGACAGCCCCGTCATCCCCAACGGCCTCGCCGACCCGCCCGACCCCGTGAACGCCGTCTCCACCTCCGACTTCACCATCGTAAGCTTCGTGGGAGCCAATCCTACTGTCGCCTACGTCCGCCAGGTCGGCCCCGAGTGGTGCGCCGGCATCGACGCCCCCGGCAACTCCTCGAACATCCAGGTCCAGTTCAACTTCCACGCCGTCTACAACCGCGTCGACATCGGCAGCCCCACCGTCGCCATCGATAAGGACGGCGACGACCAGCCCGCCTCCCTCCAGCTCCCGGCCAACCGCCTCGTGAACATCACGCAGGTCGTCGAGCTCCGCCACGTCACCATTGACGGCCGTACGCCGCCCCGGCCCCTTTCCGGGCCGCTCGCCCTCGGCTTCACCCACTATGTCTGCCTCATCGGCACCGTCGCCGCCGACTCGCTCCTCGCCAGCAACATCGTCTTCAGCCCCATCGGCGGCCCCGATGTCCCCGGCGCAACCGGCGTGACCGTCTTCCACAAATCCGCCGCCAACGAGCCCCGGATCGGCTCCCAGGTGCCGAACGGCACGCTCTGCTTCTCCTACACCTCGAACGCGCCCGGCCAGCACACCATCGCCGCCTACTTCAACAACTCCGCTGCCGGCGGCGCCCTCACCGCCGCTTTCTTCGATACCGACGGCGATGGCAACGGCATCGTCAGCCCCGGCCCGGCCAGCCCCCTCATCGCCCGCTGGGTCCGCATCGACCGCACCGAAATCACTACCGGCGGCTCCCCAACCGCCGGCCGCGTCACCTTCGGCACCATCGAAATCCCCCTCCGCTTCAACGTCGCCGACGGCACCTTCCTCGCCAGCGCCAACCTGACCGAGTGGGTCATCGGCTCCTTCAACTCAGGCAGCCCCCAGACCACGAACCTCCTCGTCGATGGCGCCCGCCTCGAAATGCGCATCATCGGCTGCGGCTACTTCCAGGTCCCCAATACCGCGCTCAAGCCCGCAACCGTCACCGGCATCTCCGTCGGCGGCCGCTTCGAACTGAACGACGGCTCCCAGGACCCCTTCGCTCCTGCGTTCGGCGACACCGACGCCAACCCCGACGACATCCGCATCTCGACCACCAACGCGACGAACTGCGGCCCCTCCGCAGTGACCCGCCTCGAAATCGACGTCTTCTACCCCAACCTGGCGGCCCCGGCCGCGCCCACCGAGAACGTCACCATCCGCTACGTCTTCTTCCCCGGGCAGAAGGACATCCGCGTCGCCTGGGCCGGCCAGGTCGTCACCCTCACCTACGCCTTCGCCTCCACCACCTCCTGTGCCGGCCAGACCGTCCGCTTCACCCGCCCCTCGGGCCAGCCCGGCGCCTTCCTGCCCGCGCCCGGCGTCACCATCAACGGCCCCGGCTCCGCCTCCGCTGACTTCGGCGCGAACTGCTCCGTCACCGTCCGTTACGAAAGCGAATCCCCCGGCGAAGTCGATATCGAAGTTTTCATCGACGGCCGCCCCTGGACCAAGATCGCCTTCGTCATCTACTACCTCGTCTTCGAAGACATCCGCATCGACGCCACCCCCGACCAGTTCGTCTCCACCCTCGGCGGCGTCACCGCGAACGTCCGCGGCTACTTCGTCGGCTCGAACCCCTCCGGCCGGCCGGCCGAAACCAAGCCCGACGGCCGTACCGTCCCCGCTGACCGCTGGGTCCTCCCCGATGACTGGGCAAAACTCCGCGGCGACCCCAACTTCCGCTCCGACCCGCCCGAAATGCCCGCCGCCATCGTCACCTTCATGATGCAGAACGAGCCGGTCCGTAACAGCTACAAACCGCTCGTCACCGGCGGCTCCTCCGGCTTCTTCGTCCCGGACGACCCGACCGACTTCTCCCCCAACGTCAATCCGCACACGAAGGCGCCGACGGTCCTCGGCTCCGCCGCCAAACCGCGCATGTACTCCCAGCCCTCCGACGGACAGGGGCAGGCCACCATCGCCACCTACGGCGACTTCAACCTCACCTTCGAAGAGTGCCCGGCCAACCGCATCACCGGCAACCCGCACTGCGAGCCGGAGCAGATCGTCGGCCGCGGGCGGTACATCGCCGTTGCCGAATACCCCGAACCGACGACCCGCGGCAAAAACCCGGCCGTCGCCTCCAGCGTCGCTGAGACCGTCTGGCGCTGGGCCGGCTACAAGCGCGTCACCGTCGTCAACGGCGAATCTCCCCAGTTCAAGTACGTCGTCGCCCACCTCAAAGACCGCGACGGATTCTGCGACGCCGCCAACTACAACAACGTCCTCGGCATCCCCATCCGCTTCGAAATCGATGCCGGCTCCGGCGTCATTCTCGATGCCGCCGATCAGCCCGCGGCCATCAACGGCACCCGCCGCTTCGCAACCGCAACCACCTTCGACACCGTCGACCCGCTCGGCAACCCGATCAACGTTGCCATCGCAAAACCCGTCATCCAGGACGACGAGTGCCAGGCCTGGATCCGGGTCAGCAACAGCCTCATGAAGCCGGCCAACGTCATGGTCACCTTCCCGGCGCTCCCGGCCCCCATCCCCGGCAACGTCACCATCTCCGCCTTCAGCTGCACCGGCCAGGAGTCGGTCACGATCACGAACCGAGGCAGCACGCCGGTTAACCTCGCCGGCTTCGGCCTCCAGAGCCCCGGCGGCCAGGTCGGCATCGCCGAGCACCTCGACCTGTCCGGCCTCCTCCAGCCCGGCCAGAGCGCGACCTTCTACGGCGGCCCCGGCGCCAGCGCCCGCGGCTGGATCGGCAACACCGGCGACCGCATCCTCGGCGCCGGCGACTACGTCGCCCTCACCTGGAACGACATCGTCCTTGCCACCGCCTTCTGCAGCACCGGCCAGGTCGTCGAACCGTTCATCCCGCCGGTCCTCACGCTCGACCCCGAAGGCGAACTCGTCCTCGACGTCATCGTCCCCTTCGGCGACGAGGTCGAGGTCCCCCTGGCCGCCGGCTGGAACCTCGTCCCCACCGGACAGGGGAAGGTCGCGGTCGGCAGCGCCCTCGGCGACAACGCCGCAAAGGTCGCCGTCATCTACGCCTGGGACGCCGAGAAGCAGGAATGGCTCCGCTGCATCCCTGGCGCGCCCGATGCCGTCAACACGCTCACCGAACTCGGCGGCGGCCGCGCCGTCTGGGTCTACGTGAACGAGCCGTTTACCCTCGTGCTCCCACGCTGATGACCCTGTCCCGCACCTGCCGTACCTTGGGGATGGCCGTCAAGTCCCGAACCCAGGATGAGACCATGACCCACCTCCGTGGCGCGTTCGTCGCTGTCGCCGCAGCCGTCGCAGGCGCCGTTGCCCTCCTCGCCGCCGCTCCCGCGAGCGCACAGTTCGACCCCCCGTCCACCGTGTTCGGCTCGGTCGCCGATTCCGCCGGACCCGTGCCCGAAGGGCTCCCCGTCGAGGCCTACATCGGCGACACCCTCTGCGGCAAAGACGGCAAGACCGAGTACACCGGCGAGGGCAGCGCCCGCGTCACGGTCTACGCCATCGACGTCGTCGCCGATTCGCAGATCAAAGGCTGCGGCCGCTCCGGCGCCGAGGTCCGCATCAAGATCGGCGACCGGTTCGCCCCGCAGACCGCCCGCTGGCAGCCCGGCCCTGTCCAGCTCGATGTCACCTTCGGCAGCGCCACGCCGGCTCCCATCCCCACCTTTACCCCCACCCCCACCCGGACGCCCGCGCCCGGCGCAACCGGCACCCCCGCGCCCGGCCAGTCGACCCCCGGCGGCGGCCAGGGCGGCTCCGTCGCAACCATTCCGCCGGGCTCGCCCGGCGCCGGGTCCCCCGTCACCGGCGGCGGCGTCACGAGCGCCACCCCCGGCCAGCAGAACGCCGCCGGCGATGACGGCGGCGGCTTCCCCGTCTGGGGCGTCATCGTCCTCGTCCTCGGCGCCATCGCCGCCGTCGGAGGCGGCGCAGGCTGGGTGCTCGCCCGCAACCGCCAGTCCGCATCCGACAGCGACGACCTCGACCCGCCCGGCGGCCTCGGCTGAGCGCCGCCGGGCCGGACGGGCTGTCCGGCCCCTATCCGAGGAAGATCATCGTGAAGTAGTGGCGCCCCTGCGCGTCCGTGATCTCGCCGATGCCGACCCGGCTGAAGTCCCCTGCCAGGAGATTCGCACGGTGGGTCGGGCTGTTCATCAGCCCCTCCAGCGCCACCGCTGCCGCCTGCCCGGCCGGGTAGTTGTTCATCGCCAGGTTCTCGCCCGCCCACGCGTAGCTCGTGTAGCCGAAGTACGCCAGCAGCTCCACGTACATCGAATAGCCGTACGGGTCCACGTGCCCGAAGTACCCCTGGTCGATCAGCTGCCGCGAGCGCGTCCGCGCAATCCGCGTGAGCCCGGCATCGAGCACGTACGGCGCCAGCCCGGCCTTCGCCCGCTCCGCATTGATGAGCTCGAACAGTTGCAGCTCGAGCGCCGTCGCCGGGCCCCCCGAGACTTGCGGCACGTAGAAATTCGGCTTCGCAGGCGGCGCAGCCGGCGCGGCCGCGGGCGCAGCAGGCGGGTTCGCTGCTGCCGGCTGCGGCGCAGGTGGAGCAGCCGCGGGCCGGACCGGCGCGGCGGGGGCGGCCGGCTGAGGCGCTGACGCCTCCGTCGCCGGCGCCGCCTCGCTCCATGGGCCGAACGCCCCCAGCGCCCGCGCGAGCTCCATCGGCAGCGCCCCGGGTCCCGGGTCGAACGCCATGCCGTCCTCGGCCGCCGGCTCCGGGGGCTGCGCCGGCTCGATTCCCGCCGCAGGCTGGGCCGGCGCAGCTGCCGCCGGCGCCTCGATGATCCCCCGCGGCGCCACCCGCTCCGCATCTGCCGCAAACACCGAAAAGCCGATGCCCAGTCCCGCGCCAGCGAGCAGCGCCGCCGCATACAGCGGAAGCAACGGTCCCGGCCGCCAGTCGCGCAGCCAGCCGCCGAACGCCCCGGGACGCGCAAGCTCGAATCCTGCCATCTGAACCCCGCCGCCGACCCGTGTCTCTGGCGGTTGCCCGCCGGGTCTCAGTTGGGGGTTCGACGGCGCCGCTCCCGGCCCGCATGGACACGGAGAGGTCACCACGGTAACGGCTTGGGGGCGCCGTCACCGGGTGTCCCCTAAGGGTTTCTCCCTAAGGCCCCAGGGTTGCTCCCGGGTTGCTGAGTGCTACCGCCTGGTCACTGGCAGCCCCGCTGCCCGGCGGCGATGAGCGGCCCGACGCTCACCGTGTACTCCACGTACACCTCGCGCCACCCCGGCTGCAGCGGATAGGTCCCGCTCACGTCCACGAACCAGTTCGAGTTCGAGCCAATACCGAGGTCCGCCGGGAACGGCGGGAAGCAGATCACCCGCGCCGGCGACGGACCGCACTTCCCCAGCTCGAGGTTCAAGTTGCACGCGCTCAGGGTGCTCGGCCGCGGCGGCAGCGGCGTGGGCGTCGGTGTCGGGACAAACGGCGTCGGTGTGGCCGTCGGCGCGACGGTCGGCGTCGGCGTCTGCGTCGGTGTCAGCGTTGCAGTCGTACCCGGCGTCGTTCCCGCCGCCACGGTCGGCGTACCCGTCCCCGGCGTGCCCGTCACGGTCGCCGTTGCGGTCCCCGCCGGCGTGCCCGTGCCCGTCGGCGATGCCGCCGCCGTCCCCGTCGCCCGGGGCGTCGCCGACCCGACCGGGACCACCGCCGCCGGCGTCACGGCCCGCGTCGGCTCGCCCGGCGCCCCTGCCGGCGTGCCGTCCCCGTCGCCGCCGCCCCGCAGCACCACAACAACTGCCAGCGCGACCACCGCCGCAACGGCCCCCGCGAGCGCCAGCATGACGCCGCGCGGCACGCCCCCCTGTCCCGGGAGCTCCGGCCGCTCCAGCAGCACGCCGCCCGCTGCCCGCCGGTAGGGCCCAGGCCCCCGCTCGTACCCGTAGGGGTCAGGGTTCAGTTCTTCCTGGTACGACGGCGGCGCAATCGGCGCCGGTCCGGCGCTCCGGTCCCCCCGTGCCGGCAGCTCCGGCGCCCAGTCATCCCCCGCGGCGCCGGGTCCCGCCGCCGGCGGAGGTCCGGCCGCCCGCCGGAAGGGGTCGGTCCGCTCGCGCGGCGGGCTCGGCCGGCCCGGTTGCCGGGGCCCGCCCACATAGCCGGCCGGCCCGACCGGGAAGCCGATATCGCCGCCCACCAGCTGGTCCAGCAGCGGCTGCGGGTCGATCCGCAGGTAGTTTGCGTACGAACGCAGGAACCCCCGCACATACACCGGCGCGGGCAGCGCGTCGAACTCCTCCGCCTCGAGAGCCTCCAGGAACCGCGGCGAAATCCGCGTCTCCTGCGCAGCCTGCTCGATGGTCAGTCCGCGGCGCTCCCGCGCCTCCCGCAGCGTATCCCCGATCTTCGCCATGCGACTGCCTCCCCCTGGGGGAAACATAAAGTACGCGACAACTGTCAATCGATCGAATCCCCGCAGTTGGGCTCCTCTGCTGCCCGCGCTACCATCCTCCCGTGCGCATCCTCCTCCCGCTCACCGCCGCGCTCCTCGCGGCCGGCACAGCAGCGGCCGCTGCCCAGCCCCAGATTCCCGCCACCGTCTACGGCTCCGTCACAATCGACGGCCAGCCGGCTCCGACCGGCACCGAAGTCCGCGCCTTCATCGGCTCCACCGACTGCACCCAGGCCGCCCCCGGTGAGCGGCTCGCCTTCCGCGAGGGCCAGGCGACCGCCTACGTCGTCACCGTCCTCCACGAATCCCAGCGCCCCGGCTGCGGCCGTACCGGGGCCGTCATCACCTTCACGGTCGACGGCCGCCCGGCGCTCCAGTCCGTCGCCTGGGAGCCCGGTCCGATCCGCCTCGACCTCAGCCTCGGCTCGCCCACGGTCATCCCCCTCCCGACGGCCACCCCCACCCTCCCCGGCTCCGCATCCCCCACCGCCCGCCCCGCCCCCACCGGCCCGCCGCCCACCGACGACGTCGCCCTCCCCGGCACCCTCGTCCCGTCCCCGCCCGATGTCCGCGCTGCAGGCGACCCCCGCTCCGGCGGCTCTGGCGCACCCCTCTGGCCGTGGCTCGCCGGCGGCCTCATCGTCCTCGCCGCCGGGGCTGCAGCTGCCGTCGTCGCCCTCCGCCGCCGCAGGGACTAACCCGCGCTTTGGTTCCGGTCGTATACCATCGTGATAGGGGCATTCCGCGGCCCCCGGGACGTCCATGCGCATCCTGCCGTACGCCGCCGTGTTCACCTTTGTCGCCGGCATCAGTCTCCTTGCCGTCGGCTGGCACTACGCGCCGGCCGATGCGCCCGGGACACCGGTGCCCGTCGTCGGCTTCGACCTCCGCCCCACCCTGACCGCCACTCCCACGGCCAGTCCCACAGCCCTCCCGAGCCCCACGCCCACCCCGACCCCCTTCGACGGCAAAATCGCCCGCATGGTCGCGCCGTCCCTCGGCATCGACCACGCCATCGAAGAGATCGGCCTCCTCCCGAACAACCAGCTCGATACCCCCCACGACGGCGTCAACAAGGTCGGCTGGTACTACATCTACGACAAGCCCGGCTTCGGCCGAAACGCCGTCTTCGCCGCCCACGTCAACTACAACTTCAAACCGGGCCCCTTCGCCAACCTCTACAGGGCCAAACCCGGCGACCGCATCACCATCCAGATGGAAAACGGCCCTGCCTACGTCTACGAGGTCTTCTTCTTCCAGCGGTACGACGTGAACACCATCCCGATGGGCGACCTCATCGCCGGCGTCGTCAACGGCACCCCGAGGCCCGAAGGCGAAGAGTGGATCACCCTCATCACCTGCGGCGGCCGCTTTGTCGCCACCCAGCCCAACGGCCTCGGCGAATACCTCGACCGCGACGTCGTCGTCGCCCGCCGCATCCAGTAACCTCCGCGCCTTACCGCACGTTTTCGAAGCCGAGCCCGTTGCGCTGCCCTGCGCTACGGTAAATCCACAACCCGAACGCCCCGGAGCCGCCTCCGTGAAGCTTGCCCGCAACCTCGCCGTTGCCGTCTTCGTTCTTGGCCTCGCACTCCTCGTCGTCGGCGTCGCCTGCAGCACCAGCAACGCCAGCGACGAGCCTGCCCCCACCCCAACCCCCGAGCCCACCGCAACCGCGACCGCAACCCCGACACCGCGGCCCAGCCCCACGCCGACCCCAACCCCCTTCGCCGGTAAGGTCGCTCGCCTCAAAATCCCCCGCTTCGGCGTCGATGCCCCCATCGAAGAGCTCGGCATCGACTCCACCAACGCCCTCGAAACCCCGAAGGCCGAAAACACCGCCGTCGGCTGGTACTACATCTACGACCGGCCCGGCTGGGGCGGAAACGCCGTCTTCAGCGCCCACGTCTACTACCACTCCAAACCGGCCCCCTTCGTCAACCTCGCCAAAGCCCAGCCCGGCGACCTCGTCATCGTCGTCATGGAGAACGGCACCGAGTACCGCTACGAGGTCATCTCCAATACCCGCTACCACCGCGACACCATCCCCATGGGCGAAATCATCGACCCGCCCCAGAAGCCCGACTACGACGAGTGGGTGACCCTCATCACCTGCGGCGGCGAACTCGATTCCACCGGCCTCGAATACCTCCACCGCGACGTCGTCGTCGCGAAGCGCATCTGGCAGTAGCCGCCCGCACAGCCCGTCACACACCGCTCAGGGCTGCCTGTGCCCCCTCCCCGTGGCGCCGCCCCTGCAGATCAGGGTTTCCCCCGCCCCGAACGCGGTGATCCCCCTTCCGCCCTTCGGGGCTTCGCCCATTAAGGCCGAACCAGCGCCCTCCCTACCCTGACCTTCGACTCGAGCAGCCGCTCCCGGAGGTCACCCATGCGAACCCGGCTCCTCACCGCCCTCGCCCTCCCCGCGCTCTCCGCCGTCGCCGTCGCTGTGGCCGTCCTCGCCGGCGGAACCGGCGCCAGCGCCGCCCAGCTCCTCCGCGGCTGGAACAACATCGCCTACTTCGGCGCATCCGCCCCGCCCGCCCAGGCCCTCGCGCCCCTCACCGGCGAGTACACCGCCGTCTACCGCTGGGACCCCGCCACCCAGTCCTACCAGCTCTATGCCCCCGGCGTTCCCGGCTTCGTCAATACCCTCTCGACCATCAACCCCGGCGATGCCATCTGGGTCCACTACACCGGCAGCGGCCGCGAATTCAACACCGGCGCACCCCCGGCCGGTTCCGCGCCCGGCGGCGCCGGCAAGATCAGCATCGCCGCCAGCACCTTCGTTCCCGCGAGCGACCTCGCCGTCTACGAAAAGGGCTTCAACCAGCTCTACCCCCTCAACACCGACCCCGCCTCCCAGCGGTACTTCGCCCCCGTCAACCTGCCCCACGGCACAACCATCACCTCCATGACCGCCGCCTTCGAAGGCACCGGCGACACCGTCAAAATCCGCCTCGACTACACCCCGATCGCCAACGGCAATACCCCCGGGCAGGTCTATAAGCTCGCCGAGGTCCTCTCCAGCGCCGGCCCCTCGCCGCAAACCGTCTCCGCCTATCCCCACCAGGTGGATAACGGCGCCAACGTCTACTTCGTCGTTGTCGACCTCACCGGCGGCACCGCCTCGAAGCTCCGCGGCATCACCATCAGCTACACCTACTAGGAGGCCCCCAGTGCTCACCTCCAGCGGCCTCCCCGCGCGCCTTTGCCCGGCCGCCCTCGCCGCGCTCGTCCTGCTCCTGCTCCTGGGCGGCTCGAGGCCGGCCCGCGCCCTCGCCGAAGAAAGCGTCAGCTTCACGGTCACCCAGTCGCCCGCGGCCCCCGCCACTGTCCAGTTCGGCTCCGAGGTCACCTTCACCGTCACCGCTACGGTCGCCGTCAGCCCCGGCTTCCCGCCGCTCCTCTTCGAATTTACCTACCCTACCGGCCTGACCTTCGACGGCTCCTCAAGCCCGTCCGACGTCACCTGCACCAACAACGACCCTGTCTCCCGCACCGTCCGCTGCGACTATGGTGTTGTCGGCACTGGACCGCGCGTCCCCGTCACCCTCCGCTTCACCATCACTGCCGACGCCACGACGTCCGCCGCGAACGCCGTCATGCGCGCCGGCCCATCCGACGGCGCCCCCGACTCCGCCGCCGACGGCAACGACAGATTCGTCGGCGCCGGGACGCTCACCGTGTACAACGGGCCTTACGTCGTTGGCGGCTCCGCCTCACCGCCCGCGACCTTCGAACGTGCTCCCGTCACCTACACCGCCACGATCCAGAACAACTCCGGCGCCGCCACCGGCCCGTTCACCGCGACCGTCGACCTCCCCAACGCCATCGTCGGGACCGTGACCTGCTCCTCCGGCACCGGCAGCGTTACGGGAAGCCAGGCCGTCTGCACCGGCGCCTCCCTCGACCCCCTCGGCCCCGACGACACCCTTACCATCACCATCACCCTCCGGCCCGACAACACCCCCGCCGGCGACGACATCGCCCCGGTCCTCTCCGCGCCTGCCCTCGGCATCTCCGGCATAACGCTGCCTGCTGTCACCGTGCACGAAGTCGGTCTCCAGCGCACCTCCGGCGCCCCCGCCGTCGGCTCGCCGATCACCGTCTGCACCGCCGCCGTCCCCACCGACGTCCCGGACACCGCTGCCGCCGGTGCAGCCCAGCCCGCCAATGCCGCCCTGATGGTCGGCGCCCCCTCCGCCCAACCCCTCCTCCAGCTCAGCGACTTCACCGTGACGGGCCCCGGCGTCGGCACCGTGGCCGCCGCTTCGGGCTGCGGTTCCAGCCAGTCCGGCGTCACCTTTACCCCCTCAGCACCCGGCACCTACACCATCACCGCGAACTACAACGTCGGCGGCACCAACGACCTGGCCATCGAAGTCCCCGGTGCCCCCAACCCGCTGCCCGTGCTGACCTCCATCAGCCCCAACAGCGCCGTCGCCGGTTCCTACCCCGTCACCCTGGAGCTCACCGGCTCCGGCTTCGTCGCCGCCAGCCAGGTCCGCTGGAACGACGTCCCGCTCGCGTCCGTCACCTTCGACTCCTCGACCAGCCTCAAGGCCGTCATCCCCGCCGCAAACCTCGCCGCGCCCGGCACCGCCTCCGTCACTGTGGTCAACCCGGAGCCCGGCGGCGGCACCTCCGCCCCGCAAACCTTCACCATCACCGCAGCCGCCAGCAAGCTCGCCTTCACCACCCAGCCCGGCAACGGCGTCGCCGGCCAGCCACTCTCGGTTCAGCCCGTCGTTGCCGTCCAGACCGCCGCCGGCGCCACCGTCACGTCCGACAGCACCACCGTCGTCACCCTCGCCGTCTCCGGCGGCGCCACGCTGACCTGCACGGGCGGCCTTTCGAAGACCGTCACGGCCGGGGTTGCCGCCTTCACCGGCTGCGCCGTCACTCCTGCCGGCACGGGCTACACCATCACCGCCACCGCCTCGCCGGCGCTCACGCCGGCCACCAGCGCTCCGTTCAACGTCACCGCCGCGCCGCCCACTGCCACCTCCCAGCTCACCTTCCCGGCCGTCTCCGGCCCCGTGCCGCGCAGCCGTCTCGCCTTCCGCGTCGAATCCGGCACCCTCGCGCCGACGCAGGTCCGCCTCGTCATTCGCCGCGCCTCCGACGGCAAGTACTGGAACGCAGCAGCAGCCGCCTGGCAGAACGACCCCGTCCAGAACGTGATGACCGCCGCCGGCTCCGCCCGCTGGGAGCTCCCGGTCGTCGGAGTCGACCGCCGCGCCTTCCGCGGCACCTCCGTCACCATCGAAGCCTTCGCCACCGCCGGCGGCACCGAGTACCGCAGCGCCGCCACCGCCACCATCGCCGTAAGGTAGCCGCCATGCAGCCATCGCTCCGCACCGGCCGGGTCTTCCCCTACGGCATCCGCCGCCGGCGAATCGGTGCCCTGCCGATGCCGCCCGCGGCCGCCCGCCGGTACCCTCGAACCATGCCCCGCACCCTCCCGCGCCTCGCCGCCGCTGCTGCCCTCCTGCCGCTCGCCGGGCTCCTCGCCGCCGGCTGCCTCGCCTACGCGCCGGATGGCTCGGTCGCCACGCCCGCGCCCCAGGGCCAGTCGGGCGGGTCCCGCCTCCCCCAGCTCCTCTCCCAGCTCCAGGGCGCCGGCGCCGGCATGGAAGTCTTCTCCGAAACCCCACAAAACGAAGTCCTCGCCGCCCAGGACCAGGAGCCCGGCAAGGCCGCGCCCTCAACCACCCCCGGCGCCAGCCCGACCGCCACCGTCGCCGGCGACCGCACCACCCCCACGCCCACCCCGCGCCCCGGCACCCCAACCCCCACGCCCCGCCCCGGCTCGCCCACGCCCACCCCCGCCGGCAGCGAAGGCGTCACGCCGACGTCCACGCCAACCGCCACGCCGACCCGGACCCCGACGCCAACCCCGACGCCCACAAGCACTCCCACCCCAACCCCGACGCCGCGCCCGCCAACGGAAGGCGGTTCGAACGGTACCCCCACACCGCCGCCGACCGAGGGCTGACGATGCCAGCCGCCGCCAACCGCACCCGCTGCGCCGCCTGCGGCCGCGCCCTCACCTTTGCCGACTGGACCCGCGGCCGCCCCCTCTGCGACGCCTGTGCCCGCCCGCTCGCCGCGCTCCGCCGCGAACTCGAGGCGCCCGGGCCGGCCCCGGCCGACGACCCTGCCGCCTTCGAGCGCATCCTCGACTCCGTCCCGGATGCCCTCATCGACGAGCTGGTCGCCGCCCTCGAAGCCGAGGCCGCCAGGCTCGACCAGGCCAACCCCGTCGTCGGCGTCCTCGCCGAGCTCGACCTCGGCCGCACCCCCCGCGAACGCCAGTGGGCCGCCTGGGGCTTCGCCGCCGGATTCGCCCTCAACGTCGGCATCGCCAAGTGGGCCCAGGTCGCCTCGGGCGCCCCCGTCACCGACTTCATCGTCCCCATCCTCGTCGGCGGCGTCATCGCCGGGGCCGCCTGCGCCGCCATCGGCTGGGGCCTCGCCCGCCTCCGCCAGCCCGCCTGACCGGTTGCCCGTTGGCCCCCGTCGCGCACACTGGGACTCGATGCGCATCCTCGTGACCGGCGGCGCCGGCTTCATCGGCTCCCACATCGTCGATGCCTTCGTCGAAGCCGGCCATGACGTCGCCGTCGTCGACAACCTCGCCACCGGCCGCCGCTCCAACGTCAACCGCGCCGCACGCCTCTACGAGGTCGATATCCACGCCCGCGAGTTCGAGCGGATCGTCGCCGACTTCCGCCCCGAGGTCATCAGCCACCACGCCGCCCAGGCCAGCGTCAAAGTCAGCCAGGCCGACCCCGTCCACGACCTCGAAGTCAACGGCGGCGGCACCGCCCGCGTCTGCGCCCTCGCCATCCAGTACGGCGTCCGCAAGATCATCTACGCCTCCTCCGGCGGCACCGTGTACGGCGAGCCGCGCACCCTTCCCGTCCCCGAAGACCACCCCATCGCCCCCCGCTCCAACTACGGCGCCTCAAAGTACGTCGGCGAACTCTACGTCGAGCTTGCTGCCCGCACCGCCGGCATCGAATTCACCACCTTCCGCTACGGCAACGCCTTCGGCCCCCGGCAGGACCCCCACGGCGAGGCCGGCGTGGTCGCCATTTTCACCGGCCTCATGCTCGCCGGTCAGCCCTGCACCATCGACGGCGATGGCGAACAGCGCAAGGACTACCTCTACGTCGCCGATATCGCCCGCGCCAACCTCCTCGCCCTCGAGGCCGGCAACGGCCTCGTTGCCAACATCGGCACCGGCATCGGCACGACCGTCAACGAGATCTACCGCGTCCTCTCCGAAGCCACCGGCAACACCGTGCCGCCCCGCCACGGCCCGCCCCGCCCCGGCGACGTCCGCAACTTCTGGCTCGATTGCACCCGCGCCCGCGAGGTGCTCGGCTGGCAGCCCGAGGTCAGCTTCGAAGAAGGCATCCGCCGGACCGTCGAAGCCTTCCGCTCCGCGGCCGGCGCCCGCTGAACCCGCCGCCCGCTACCGCACCACCCCCGCCGCACGGAGCGCCGCAATCTCCTCTGCGCCCAGGCCGGCCTCAGCCAGCACCTCGTCCGTGTGCTCGCCCAGCATCGGGCTCGGCCCCTGCGCCGCCAGCCGCGCCTCCGACATCTGGAACGGCGGGCCCACCATCTTGTACGGCCCCAGCAGGGGATGGTCCAGCTCCACCTGCAGACCGTTCGCCAGCGTCTGCGGGTGGTCGAACAGCTCCTCGATAAAGTACAGCGGCCCGGCCGGCACCCCGTGCCGCTCCATAATCTCCGCCCACTCCTCGGTCGTCTTCGTCCGGAACAGCGCCTCCGCCTCCTGCACCAGCTTCGGCCCTTCGACCTCCCAGCCCGGCGGATTCATCTCGAAACTCCCGTCCTCCCGGAACCGCGGGTCCCTGAGCCCCGTCGCGGCCAGCACCTTCAGCCGCAGCGATTGGCTGAGCGCGCCGACCGCGATGAACCCGTCCTTCGTCTGGTACACCCGGTAGTAGATGTTCCCCGCGGCCGCCGGCCGGTACTTGTTGTGGACCGCCACCTGCTCCGCGAAGCTCTTCATCTCCGCCCGCGCCTGCTGCAGCTCCGCAAGCATCGGCGGGATAACCTCCTCGTCGAACGCCCGAATCCACGTGAACTGGCTCGTCTGCATCGCAATCGCCGTCCCCATCAGCGTGCAGTCGATGCGCTGCCCCTTACCGGTCCGCTCGCGGTAGAAGAGCGCCGCGCAGATGGCGTTCGCCATCTGAATGCCCGTCGCGTAGTCCGCAACCGCCGGGTAGATGTACGTCGGCACGTCGCCCTGCATCTTCGCTTCGCCCGCCATCAGGCCCGTCATCGCCTGCACCATGAGGTCGTAGCCGCCCCGGTGCGCCAGCGGCCCGTACCGCCCGTACGCCGTGTTCTCGCAGTAGATTAGCCGCGGATTGATCGCCCTGAGCGTCTCGTAGTCGATCCGCAGCTGCTCGGCCACGCCCGGGCGATAGTTGATCACCACCACATCCGCGTCGCGCACCAGCCGGTGGATCACCTCCTGCGCCTCCGGCCGCGTCATGTCCATCGCCACGCCCCGCTTCCCGCGGTTCAGGCTCGCGAACGTCCGCGACTCCTTCGGCACCAGCTCCACGAACACCCGCCACGGCTCGCCTTCCAGCGGCTCGAACTTCGTGACCTGCGCCCCCATGTCGGCCAGGTGCATGCCGCAAAACGGCCCCGCGATGATCTGCGAAAACTCGAGTACCTTGACGCCCTGCAGCGGTCCGGTTGCCATCTCTGTCCCTCCGGCCGCCTATTCTAACCTTCGCGTGAACGTAGGCTAGCCCCCCGCCTGCTCGCCTCCGTCCGTCCCCTCCGTGCGCTCGTCCTGCGGCAGCGCAACCACCGCCGGCCGCACCTTCGGCTCCATGCCCGCCCGGCGCGCCGTCTCGTAGTTCAGCCGCCAGAATGCCCGCGCCAGCCGCGACAGCGCCGCCCGTTCCTCCTCGCTGAACCCCTCAAAGAACTGGCGCACCAGCTCGACATAGCCGTCCGCCCGCGCTCCGCCGCCTCCCTGCCGGCGGCCGTCGCCTCCACCACCACCAGCCGCCGATCATTCGCCGCCCGCTGCCGGGTGATATACCCCAGCTCCTCCAGCCGGTTCAGCGAAGCCGTCACCGCCGGCCGGCTCAGCCAGAGCGTGTGCGCGAGCCGCCGCGGCTCGCTCGTCGGCACCAGCTCCAGCAGCCACAGGATGCGCCACGCCTCGTACGTCAGCCCCAGCGCCTTCTGCATCGCCTGGTTCAGCGCGCTCAGCAGCAGCTGCCCCGCCGAGTTCAGGTCGTAGGCCGCGAAGAAGGTCGCCTCGTCCAGCCCGCCCTCGGCGACCCACGCCGCGGCCCGCTCCTCCAGCCGCGACCGCGGAAACTCCCGCTCCGTCCGGTCCGGGCCGCCGTCCGCTCCGCCCATCGCCGTGCGTCGGCTCGCCGCCGCTCAGTCGTGATGCGTGGGCACCACCAGCACGGGCCGGTGCGTACCGTGCACCACCCGGTCGGTCGTGCTCCCCAGCGCGAGCCGCTTCAGCAAGCCTTTGCCCGTCGATGTCATCACAATCAGGCTCGCCTTCTCCTGCTCGGCGACCTCCAGGATCGCCGTCGCGGCGTCGCCCTGCACCAGCACGGTCCGCTCGCCCGGCTTCGCCGTGGCCTGGAGGTACTCCCGTGCCGCCGCTTCCAGCGTCGCCGAAAGATCCGCCGGGTAGTACGAGAACTCGATCCCCGCGGGCGGCGGCACGCTGTACGCCCGCAGGAGCACCAGCGGCAGCTCCGCCTTCGCCGCCAGCTCCCGCGCGAGGGCCAGCCCCTTCTCCGCGTCCTCGGAACCGTCGAGCGCCACGAGGATCGGCCGGCCGTTCCCGGGCGGCTCCGGCGCCTCCGTCCCCGGCTCCGCCAGCACCGGCACCTTCGAACCCCGGATCACCTTGTCCGCCACGCTCCCGAGGACCATCGCCTTGAAGCCGCCCCGCCCGTGCGTCGCAATGACCACGTACGAGGCCGTCTCCGCCGCCTGCAGAATCTCCTTCGCAGGCGGCCCTACGACCACGTCGCACGTCACCTCGCCCAGGCCGTGCTTCTCAGCCTGCGCCGTCGCATACTCCCGGAACTTCTCCGCCGCATGCTGCCGCTCCTCGGGCGTCCCGTCGTGCTCCATCACGTGGATGAGCCGCACCGGCAGCCCTGTGACCTGCTTCAGCCACGCGGCGTCGACGAGCGCATACTCCGCAAGGCTCGAACCGTCGAGCGGGATCAGAATCGGTCCGTTCTCTGCCATGGTTCAGTCCACCTCTACGCTGGTTGCCCAAGCATGAACGATCACGCCGGACTGCGCGAGGGGCCAGTGGGTCCCCTGTTCGCTGCCAAAGGCCCGCTCGCCCGGCCTGCCCCGCCCGGTATGCCGGTTCCGGACGGCGCCGCGGGACCGGCAACGACAGCCCCGGCCCTTCGCCAGGACCTCCGTTCGAGCCGACCGCACCCGCCCCGGCCCGGCGTCGCACACAGGACCCCGGCTCGTGGCCCGCGCCGCCCGCCCGTCCTGGGAGGTACGGGCGCCCCCGGCGCCCCTTCCGCGCTTCTCCGGCACCCCGCCCCTACAATAGGGTCACACCCACCACCTCCCGGAGTCGCCGTGGCCATCGCCATCCGCCTCACCAGGGCGCAGCTCGACCAGATGATCGCCCACGCCCTCGAAGACGCCCCCATCGAAGCCTGCGGCCTTATCGCCGCGCGCGACGGCGTCGTCACCGAAATCCGCCGCGCCCGCAACGCCGAAAACAGCCCCTACCGCTTCTCCATCGACCCCCTCGAAACCCGCCGCCACGAAGAGGCCATCGATGCCGCCGGCGCAGAGCTCGCCGGCTTCTACCACTCCCACACCGGTTCGCCCCCCATCCCCAGCCCCACCGACATCCGCATGATGGGCCCCTTCTTCGGCCCGCCCTTCGTCCACTTCGTCATCGGCGTCGCCGACCGCGCCAACCCGGAGGTCCGCGCCTGGTATATCCAGGACGGCCAGCCGGTCGAGCAGGAGTTCGAAATCCTCCCCGGATGACCAGCACCCGGCCCGTCTCCTGGCCCCTCGCACGCGCCTACCGCGCACCCTCCACCGTCATCCGCGGCCGCGAATTCCGCTGGGGCGCCCGCACGTACGTCATGGGTATCATCAACGTCACCCCCGACTCCTTCAGCGGCGACGGCGTCGGCTCCGACCCCGCCGCCGCGGCTGCCCTCGCCCGGCGCTTCGAAGCCGAGGGCGCCGACATCCTCGATATCGGCGCCGAATCCTCCCGCCCCGGCGCGCAGGAACTCGACCCCGCCGAAGAGCTCCGCCGCCTCCTCCCCTGCCTCCGCGCCGTGCGCGCCGCCACCGGGCTCCCTATCTCCGTCGATACCTACCACGCCTCCGTCGCCGAAGCCGCCCTCGAGGCCGGCGCCGACGCCGTCAACGACATCTGGGGCCTCCGCCGCGACCCCGACATGGCCGCCGTTGCCGCCCGCGCCGGCTGCCCCGTCATCGCCATGCATAATCAGCGCGGGCGCACCTTCCACGACGTCGCCGGCGACATCGCCGCCGGCTTCGAGGCCACCCTGGCCATCGCAGCCGGGGCGGGCATCCCCCCGGAGCGCATCATCCTCGACCCCGGCTTCGGCTTCGGCTGGACCCCCGAGCAGAACCTCGAAATGCTCCGCCGCCTGCCCGAACTCTGGCGCTTCGACCTTCCCCTCCTCGTCGGCACCTCCCGCAAGTCCACCATCGGCCTCGTCCTCGATGCGCCCGTCGACCAGCGGCTCGAAGGCACCGCCGCCACCGTCGCCTTCAGCATCGCCGCCGGCGCCGATATCGTCCGCGTCCACGATGTCGCCGCTATGGCCCGCGTCGCCCGCATGACCGATGCCATCGCCCGCGCCGGCTGGCGCCAGCCGCCCGCCCCATGACCCGCGTCGCCATCGCCCTCGGGTCCAACCTCGGCGACCGCCTCGGTAACCTCCGCGCCGCCATCGCCGCCCTCGAAGCCGCCGGCATCGCCGTGGTCCGCCGCTCCTTCGCCTGGGAAACGCCTCCGGTCCCTGCCGACCAGCCCCCCTTCCTCAACGCCGCCGTCCTCGCCGAGACCGACCTCCCGCCCGCCGCTCTCCTCGCCGAACTGAAGGCGATCGAACACGCGCTCGGCCGCCGCCCCGGCCGCCGATGGGGCCCGCGCCCCATCGACCTCGATATCCTCTTCTACGGCGACCTCCGCCTCGAGACCCCCGACCTCACCATCCCCCACCCCCGCATCGCCGAGCGCGCCTTCGTCCTCGCGCCCCTTGCCGAAATCCTCGAAGGCCCGCTGCCCGTCCTCGGCGCCTCCGCGCTCGACCTGCTCGAGCGGACCGGGCTCCAGGGAGCGCGCCGCCTCTGTGCCCTCTAACGAACCCGGGGCTCAGCCCTCCCGTTCGCCCGGCTCCCGCGGCGCGATGACCAGCCGTTCGAACCCGCGCACCTCCAGCGTCCCGCCGCAACAATGGGCCTGCCCAGACTGCGGAGGGAGGTGCCTGCGTTCACTGTCGTCGTGGTTCCCGGAACCCCGCTATCTCCGCACTTCCGCAATCGCCTGTTGCCACGTCGGACTGGAGGGCTGCAGCGACCTCGCCGTGTTGAGGAGCTCCTCGACACGTTCGTCATTCGGGTCGCGAAGGTACGCGATTCTCGCCCGGGTTAGAACTTCAGCAATCAGGGGATGAAACCTCCGGTGGACTGTCTCGCCGAGAGCGTCGGCACGCGCAAGCGCATCAGGTTGGTTCGTCTTGGCGGCGAGACCGACGGCCGCAGCGAACTCCTCGACGGCATACCATCGTTCGAAAGGCATAATCTCACTTGCATCGTGATAGAGCGTCATGGCGCGTGCGTAATCGCCCCGGAGATAGGCTATCCGGGCTTCCGCTGCCGTTGATTCCGCTCTAACGAGCGCAAATGAAAAAACCAAGGAAGCGACCAAGACGACGAAGCCCACGACCGAGATACTGAAGGCAATTCTCGGATTCAGAATGTATGTCCGATTTCCTGTGGTCAGGAGACCTAGCAGCACCAGACCATAGACGAGCGTCGGAATCGAGATGGGATTGAGCAAAGCCATTCCCCCGAAGCCTCCGAAGCTGGCGAGCGCGATGATCGGCGCAATCTCTCGGCGTGGTAGCGACTGGAAAGAAATCCAAACACCCGATATAATGGCTGCCAAAACGACAGTAAGAAGAGGAAATCCTCCGGTAATTGTCAAATCGATCAGAATATTATGCGCACTTTCTACCTGGTAATTATAGTAGAGGTCGAGGGTCTCAGACTCCTGTCGATGCCGACCATAGACAAACGGTAATGCGTCCGGCCCATACCCGGACGCTGGCCGCGCCAACGCTGTCCTCATCCCGGCCTCCCAGAGCTCGAGGCGGACCCCTCCCGACGCCTCGAGGTCACGTTGCCGAACGTTCGACGTAGAGTCTGGAGGACGCTCTTCGACGTACCGGCCAAGGAGCGCCGCCGGGGCCCCCGTGGGCAGTGCGATGAGCGCCCCGACATACGCGCCGAGAAACAGCCACCGCACCTGTCGGAACGTGGTGCGCGGCGTCGAAACCAAGGCAGCCAGAACACCGATGGCGACCAGCGTGAGGACAGCGAGCGCGGCTCCCGCTCGCGAGAGAGACAGAAGCACCGCCAGCGACAGGGCAGCACCGCCGGCAAATTCGAGGCGAGCGTTTTGGCCCGGCCTCCACAGGAAACCAAACGCAACCAGCGCAAACGCTGCCAAATCATTTGCTGTCCCGACCATCGCCGTCGAGCGGGTGTTCACTCGCAGCTGCTCGAGTGTTGTGCTCGCTCCGGTCTCCTGGCAAGCGCGAGCAACGCCACGATGCACAGCCCGCTCACCCCTCCGAGACGAATGACCCGTGCATAGGTCGGATTCGCGGCGAGCAACGCGGCCGCGACCCCGAGGACCCCCGCGGAAACCCAGGTGAGCATGCCAAGCCGCACGCCGTACCAGCCCAGCAGCGTTTCCCGGTGAAAGGGGCTCAGCAGAAACGCGACCACAACAACGACCGGGATAAGTGCAAGGGGTACCTGACGGGGCGAAGCGTTAAGCTGAGCGCGCGAGATGGGAACAAGCAAGACGACCATCGCTGCCGCAGGGAGAAGAATGGCCTGTTTTGGTGCCGAAATCGCATCCCGCAGCGAGGTCGAAGCTACCCACGGAAGTACAGCAAGCACGGCCGCCAGCAGCCACGCCGGCGCGGCATCTAGGGTGAACATCTGCCGGGCCAGGATTCGCTCCCTGTTCGGCTGACGATTTCTCCCTTTCCTCGCCCGGCCCGGCACGCACCACAACGTAGCATGCAGTCGTGACGCGCGCACGGCCCGCGGCGGGCGGCCCGGGTCGCTTCCCCGAAGCCGCCCGCCAGACCGGCGACGGGGCAGCTGCCCGCGCCGAGGCCCGCGCGGACACGTCCCGCCGCCACCCCTGGAGTGACGTTCCCTCCAAATCCATGTACGCCGCCGCCCGAATCAGGGATTCCCGTATCCCGCCCGCGGGTTGAGCGGCATACCCTCGCACCGGTGGAAACGCGCAGTCGCCCGCCCGGAACCCTCGAACCCAACGCCGCCCTCGGCCGCTTCCTGCGCCCGGCCTACCTTCTGCCTGCGGCGGTCGTCATCGCTGCCCTCCTCCTCGCCCTCGCCGTGCAGCCCTCCCCGCAGCATTCGAACGCCACCGGCAGCGTCCGGGTCGAGTCCATCGCGGCCAGCCCGACCCCGCGGGCCGCAGCAACCCGTACACCAGCCTCGCCCACCCGCGAAGCGCCCTCCCCGTCGCCGTCGCCCCCGGCCTCGCCAGAAGAAGCCGTCGCCGGCGCGCGCTCTACCCCGTCAGCCACCCCCACAATCGACCCCTCGCTGCTCCAGCAGCCCACCCAGTGCGGCACCCTCCGCGAAACCGCCGTCGTCCTTTCGGTCGAACAGACCATCAGCGGCATCTCTGTCAGGGCCACCCGCGCCGCCGTCTACCCGATTGAGTACTTCTCCTGCATCCTCGTCGCTGCCGGCGGCAGTGAATCGCTCCAGCTCGCCAGCGCCATCCGCAAGCAGGAGACCGCCGGCATGACCCATGTCGTCCTCGTCGACCTCTGGGTTGCCAACGGTTCTAAACTCTTCGGCCAGCTCAACCTCCGCACCGCGACCCTTGCCGCTGCCGGCCAGACATTCGGGGCTGTCGCCACCCTCGGCGCCCGCTCCGAACTCGTGATCGCCTCAGGACAGGGCCGGAACGTCACCATCGTCGCTGCCGTCCGCAACACCGTCGGCGAGTCCGTCGGCCCCATGACCCTCGTCATCGATGCGCCCCTCGCCGCCGGCACCCCCGTCGCCGGCAAGTACCAGCTCTTCCTCCCCACCCCCTGAGCCGCCGCTTTCCCGCAACCGGCGCCGGCCCCATCCTTCCCACCATGGCTACCTACGACGACATCTCCATCGGCGATTCCGCGTCCTTCTCCAAAACGATCTCCGAATCCGACGTCTACCTCTTCGCAGGCATTACCGGCGACCTGAACCCGGCCCACGTCGACGCCGTCAGCGCCGCCCGCGGCATGTTCAGGCAGCGCATCGCACACGGCATGCTCACCGGCTCCTTCATCTCCACCGTCCTGGCCATGCAGCTCCCCGGCCCGGGCTCCATCTACGTCAGCCAGACCCTCAACTTCCGGGCGCCCGTCTTCTTCGGCGACACCCTCACGGCCCGCGTCGAAGCCATCGAAAAGCTCGAACAGCGCCGCTGGGTAAAGTTCAAGACAACCGTCACCAACCAGGACGGCAAGACGGTCGTCGAGGGCGAAGCCGTCGTTATCCCGCCCTCGGCCTGAACTCCTCTGCCTCGGCCGCTCCCGGCGCTGCCTGCGCCGCCGCCGGCCGCACCGCCCCCTCCCGCCCGCGCTCCCGGAACCGGCCCGCGAACCACCGGTGCGCCTCCTCCTCGGTCATCACCACCGCCGCCCGGTTGCGCAGTCCTGCGTACCGCAGGATCCGCCGCACCACCGGCTCCTGCGGCGGGCCGGCCACCACCGCCAGCCGCATCGGGCCGTCCATCCGGCTGGCAACCACGGCTCCCAGCACGAGCCACTGCCCCGGGCCCCGCTCCACGCCCCGCACATCGACGAGCAGGTCCGTAATCGCCCCGGCATCCGCCAGCGCGAACCCCTGCGAGGCCAGGCGCAGCGCCTCCGCCGTCGAAAGCCGCCCGCTCGCCTCGGCGTGCAGCCGGCCCTCCGGTGTCACCCGGATCGTGTACATGCGCGCAGCATGCCATAAACCATCCCGCCCTGCGCTCAGGGGATTCCCGCATGCGCCGCAGCGCTATCCCGCAGCCTCGAACCGCCGCGCCGGCGGCTCCCCGCTGCGGCGCACCTCGATCGCCGCTGCGCCGCCGACCGCCTCCTGCAGCCGTTCACGCACCCGCCCGATACACGCCGGCGGCACCACGGGCACGACCGCGATGCCCCCCTCCGCCGCCGCCACTGTGTCGTAGCCCCGGCAGAACCGCCGGACCAGCCACGCCAGCTCCCACCCGTCGTCGCCCGGCACCGGCATCCACAGCCACGGCCGGTCGCCCCCCGTCGGGTCTGCCGCCGGGAGGAGGGTGGCAGGGTCCCACGCACCGCCCGCCTGGCCCCGCGCCAGCCGCGCCAGCGCCGCGGTCAGCTGCTGCGGCGTCGCCGGGACCGTCACCCAGCCCGCCGCGCCAAGCTCCAGCGCCCCCGCGACGTCCGCGCGGCAGCCGTGTGCCGCCAGCACCACCATCCTCCGCGCCGCCGGCCCGAGCGAAGCTGCCAGTGCCCGCGCCTGCCCTGAGGGGGTCGCTTCCACCAGCACCGCATCGGCCTCGCCCGGCGCCTCGCACGGCTCCAGCCCCATCGTCTCCGTCGCCGCAGCGAGCACCGTCGTCGCCCCGGCGTCGCGCACCCGCGCCCAGGTCCGCATCCCCCGCAGCCGCGGGTGCGGCCACGCGCCGTACGCCCCATCGAGGTACCGCTCGCCCATCCCTCGCACGGTCCGCCCCGAGCGGGCCAGCCCCAGCAGCCACCGCGCACAGGCGGTGCACAGGAACAGCTCCCCGCGCACAGCCGGTCCGCTCGCCCACCGCACCGCGTACGCCCGCTCTGCCGGTGACTCGCAGCAGGCCGCACACTGGTCATCGAAGACCAGGTAGCGGCCGTTCGCCCCCGGCTGGCCGAACAGGCGGCTCTCGCCTCCGCCGCGCGCATCCACCACGAGGCCCGCCAGCCACCGGGCACACCCCTCGCACACCTCCACCCGCTCCCCCCGGTCCGGCCCGGCCGCCAGCCACCGCCGGTAGCGCCGCAGCGGACGCCAGGCCAGCTCCCAGCCGGCGCTCCCCTCCTCGCAGCAGCGGCACCAGTCCATCTCCACCATCATCGGCCGGCGCCGGGAGCGGGCTCAGCCCACCGAGATCTCGGCCGCGACCGCGAAATGGTCGCTCGGGTAGAGCGTCGGGTCCCAGGGCGCCGGCGTCGTGCCGTGCAGCCATGCCCGGGTCGCGGCCGCCCGCCCGCGCAGCCAGATGTAGTCGAGGCAGGCCGGGTCCCCGTCCGTGTCCATCCCCTCCGCCACGATCCCCGAAGGCCACGTCACCGCCGGCTCCGCCCCGTGCACCTCCCGGTACGCTGAACGGAAGCCGCCCGCCTCCATCGCCCGGTAGGCCGGCTCCCCCGGCGGCGCATTGAAATCGCCGACGAAAACCTCCGCATCGGCCTGCGGCGCCGCGTCCAGCCACGCAAGCAGCCGCTCCGCCTGGGCTTCGCGCTCAGCCCGCGCATCCGGCGGATGGTGCAGGTGGGTGTTCCCGAACCACAGCGCCAGACCGTCCGGCAGCGCCACCAGCACCCGCTGCGCCGTCCGCCCGAAGCCCAGGTCAGCGACCTCGTGGACCAGCACCTCGCCGCAGGCTGCAAGAATCGCGTTCCCGAACCCGGGAAAGCGCGGACTTTCCGCAGCGAACTGCCGCGGGTGCCCGCCCAGTTCGGCCGCCGGCGCGTCGTCCTGGCGCTCGGTGCCGAACGCGACCTCCTGCAGGCCGCACAGCTCCGGCGCGAGCTCCCGGAACGCCGCCAGCAGCAGCGGCTTCCGCTCTGCCCACCGGTCAGCGATGTTCCGCAGGTTCCACGTCGCCACCCGGAGCCGGACAGCCATCACCGCGCCCCGGCCGCTTCCAGCGCCGCCACAATCCGCTCGCCCATCTCCGGCGGGGGGTCCATCTCAAACGTCATGATCGCTACCCCCTGCACCGCCGGCGACTCCACCAGCCGCGCAATCGTCTCCCGGAAGTAGCCCCACGCCGCCTCGGTGTCGCCCGCCGAAAGGATGTCCCGCAGCCGCCCCGGCAGCTCCAGCCCCAGCCGGTGCGCAATCCGCTCCCCGGCCTCCGCCGTCAGGAGCGGCATCGCCATCGCCACCGCGGCCACCCCTTCAGCCTCCGCCCGCACGGCAGCCAGCTCCGCCTCCAGCCCGCCCACATCGAAGGTCGGCTGCGTCTGCACGTAGGTGGCGCCCGCCAGCAGCTTCGGCAGCAGATTCCTCCGTGCCCGCTCCGGGTCCCGCGCGTACTGGTTCAGCGTCGCCCCGATGGTTACGCCCGGCATCGCTGCCCGCACCAGCCCGATCGCCTCCCGCACCGTCACCCCCGGCGCACCATCGGCGGCATGGTCCCCCGCCACGCAAAGCACCTGTGCGATGCCCCCGGCCCTTGCAGCCTCCGCCGCCGCCGTCACGTCCGCTGCCGACATCCCCCGCGCCGCCAGGTGCCATACCGGGTCGATCCCGGCTGCCCGCAGCTCGAGCGATGCCGCGAGGCTCGATTGCCGGTCCGGCCGCTGGATGACGTTCACCGCGTCCGCCGCATCGCCGAGCAGCCGCGCCCGCCGCAGGAGCACCTTCGGCAGGTGCCGCTGCGGCGGCGTAATCTCCAGCGCCACGGCGAACCGGCCCGCCGCCAGCCGTTCCAGGAACCGCATGCCCAGAGGTTCCGATCCTCCGCCCGGAGCGTCCAGCCCGGCTCAGCCGAAGCTGCCGCGCGCGCCCCGGAGCCGCGGGTCCAGCAGGTCGCGCAGCGCATCGCCCAGCATGTTGAAGCTGAACACCGCCAGCGCAATGAACAGCCCCGGCCACACCAGCTGGTCCGGCCGGATGCTCGCGATCTGCTGCGAAATCTGCAGCATCTGCCCCCACGTCGGCTGGTCCGGGTCCACCACCCCGAAGCCGAGAAAGCTCAGCGCCGCCTCCGCCAGGATGATCGACCCAATCCCGATCGTCGCCTGCACCATCAGCGGCCCGAAGATGTTCGGGACCACGTGGCGGACCATGATCCGCGCATCCGTCGCCCCCAGCACCCGCGCCGCCTCCAGGAACTGCGCCGACCGCACCGAAATCACCGCCGAGCGGATCACCCGCGACCCCGAAAATCCGCCCAGCAGCCCCAAAAGCACAATCAGCTTCCCGAATGTGGCCCCGCCGAGCATCGTCGTCGCCGCCAGCAGCACGACCAGCACCGGCAGCGCCATCACCGCATCGACCAGCCGCTGCAGCACCGCATCGTAGCGCCCGCCGAAATAGCCCGACGTCACCCCAATGAAGAGCGCCAGCGCCGTCGAAATGACCACGGCCCCGACGCCCACGTAGAACGCGTTCCGCGCCCCGTACACAATCCGGCTGTAGTTGTCCCGGCCGAGCTGGTCGGTCCCGAACGGGTTCGAAAGCTTACCCGGCACGTTCCGGTCGCCGAACGTCGCCGATTTCTCCACCACCGTCGGGCACAGGAACGTGTCCTGCGGTCCGAGGCAGTACTTCTGCAGTCGGACCCCCGCCCGCGTGTCTGCCGGCTCGTGCGTTGCGAACGCCCCCGGGAACGCCGCCAGCACCGCCAGCAGCAGGATGATGATGAGCGAGATGAACCCGAGCGGCTTCGTCCGCATCAGCGTGCGGAAAAAGCCGACCGTCCTCCCGAATGTCCCGGGAGCCGGCCGGCTCAGCGGCTCCGCAATAACCACCTGGGCAGCAGCATCAGCCATGCGTCACCTCACCCCCGCGCCCGCGGGTCGAGCAGCGAATACGAAATGTCGACAATCAGGTTGATCAGCACCACCGCAATCGCGAACAGCAGCGTAATCCCCTGCACCAGCGGGTAGTCCCGCTCGTACACCCCGCGGATGAGCAGCCGGCCGACCCCGTTCATCGTGAACAGCGTCTCGAAGATCACCGTGCCGCCCACCAGCGTCGCCATCGTCAGGCCGATCACGGTGATGACGGGCAGCAGGACGTTCTTCAGCGCATGCCGTGTAATCACCACCCGCTCGCGCAGCCCCTTCGCCCACGCCGTACGGATATAGTCCTGCCGCAGGACGTCGAGCATCATCGTCCGCGTGTACCGCATCACCGATGCCGCTGTCGCCAGCGACAGGATCAGCCCCGCCAGCGCGAACTGCTGGAAGTTCTTCACCGGGTCCTCCCACGGCGCTGCGTACTGCGTCGGCGGGATCCACTTGAACTGGATCGCGAGGAACGCGAGCACAAACGTCGCAACCACGAAGCCCGGCACCGACAGCCCCAGGACCGAAAACCCGCGCAGCACGTAGTCCAGCCATGAGTCCTGCCGGATCGCAGAAACCACCCCGATTGGCACACCGATCACCACGGCGAAGAAGACCGCCACCAGCGCCAGCTCCAGCGTGACGCCGACCTTCGGCATCACCTCCGAAAGCACCGGCCGATAGCTGTACATCGAGGTGCCCCAGTCTCCCCGCAGCAGGTTCCCCAGCCACTTCACGTACTCCGTGGCAATGTTGTTGTTCAGCCCGAGCTCCTCCTTGAGCTGCTCCGCTGCCTCCGGCGTGTACCCCTCGCCCAGCCGCGCCGCCACTGCCGCGTCCGGGTCCAGCCGCAGGATGCCGAAGATCAGGAACGACACGATCAGCAGCGTCGGGATCGACAGCACCAGCCGCCGCAGGATGATCTTCTGCATCGCCAATCCCCCAAAGAGGCCCCGGGGAGCGTTCCCCGGGGCCCTGAATCCTACCAGACCGTCTCCCGGGCTGTTACGCCTTGATCCACACGTCCTCGGCGTCGTCGTAGCCGGCAAGGAACGGCGTCGCCACTGCGTTGCGCACCCGCTTGTTATTGACAAAGAACAGTATGCGCGAGCCGATCCACACCGGCCCCGGCGCCGTCGCCAGCTTCCGCTGGATCTCGAACACGATCTGCTTCCGCTTCTCGTAGTCGAACTCGGCGGACTGCTGGTCCAGCAGCCGGTCGATCTCCGGGTCGGCGAACTTTCCGTAGTTGCGGGTGCCCTTCGCCGGGTCGCTGTGGTGGTAAATGAGCAGCTGCGCATCCGGGTACGGCCCCGAGAGGAACAGCGTCCCCGCAAGGTTGTACTCGCCCGCGATCTGCCGCCGCAGCATCGTCGCGAAGTCCGTACCGACGTTGTCAATCGTCAGCCGGATGCCAACTTCGCGCAGGTTCGACACGATGACGTCGGTGACGAGATTCGCACTGAACGCCGTCGCCGTCATGATCGTCTCTTCAAACCCGTCCGGGTACCCGGCCGCGGCGAGCAGCGCCTTCGCCTCTTTGATCTCGTCGGCGCGCTTCCCGAAGCCGGGCAGCTTTGCCAGCTCGGCGTCCGGCAGCACCCACCCCGCAGCCGCCGGCGTCATCGCCCCGCCGATGATACCCGCGCCCGCGTACACGTTGTCGTACACCTGCTTCCGGTCCACTGCCCGCCAGAGCGCCTGCCGCACCCGCAGGTCCTTGTACCGCTCCTTCGTGTGGTTGATCAGCAGGCATTCGCGCGTCGGGTTCGGCGCCCGCAAGATGTAGAAGTTAGCGTCGTTTTCGAACTGGCGGGCCAGGTCAGCAGGAATGCTGACGGAGTCCGTCTGGTTCGCCCGGATGGCGTTCACCAGCGCCTGGTTATCCGTCTGGTTCACCACCTCTGCGCCGTCGACCCACGCCGTGTTCGGCTTCCAGTAGCCGTCCGGCCGCTTTTTCACCGCAATCCGCTGCCCGGCTTCGAACGCAGCGGCCTCATACGGCCCCGAACCAACCACATCCTCCAGCTTGGTAATCGCGTCCTCGCCGCGGGCCGCGATCTCCTTCGGAATGACCAGGTCGTACTGGTCCGCCATCGCGTTCAGCAGGTCCGCCTTCGGCGCCTTCAGCTTGAACCGCACCGTCGTCGCATCGATCGCCTCGATGGAGTCCACAACCGCATAGTTGCCCGACCGCGGCGACTTCGCCCCGAGCGCCTTGATCCGCTCGAACGACGCCTTCACGTCCTCGGCCGTCACCTGCCGGCCGTTGACCGGCGGCTTGTTCTGCCACTTCGCCTCGGGCCGCAGCTTGAAGATCAGCGTCGTGCCGCCGTCCGTAATCTCCGGCTGGGCGGCCGCAAGATCCGGCTCCGGCAGGTACGGCGCCATCTTCTGGAAGCGCATCAGAAAGTTGCCGCACCAGTGCCACAGGAACGATGACTCCCACGGCGTGTTCGTCCGGTGGATGTCGATCAACGACCCGATCGGGCCTCCCATAAACCGCAGCGTCCCGCCCGGTACCGGCTTTTCAGCGGTATCGGGCGTCGGCGCAACCGGCGTCAGCTGCGCCCCGCCGCCGCCGGTGCCTTCGTCATCATCATCGTCGTCGCCGCAGCCGGCGATCGCCATCGTCGCCAGTCCGAGCGTCGCCGCCGAACCGCCGGCGATGACGCTGCGCCGGCTCACACGCCGCCGGCGCCAGTAGTTGTCCCAGTAGGTGCTCATCGACCTTGTCCCCTCGTTCAGATTTTTGGGGCCCGCGCTGGTAATTCAGGGGCTCGCCTATACTGCCGATAGGTGTCGCCCCGGTCAACCGGGCACGGCCCTTCACCCTTCCAGTACGCCGCAGCCCCTACCCGCGGATGACACTCTCCCCGAGAATTGCCTCCCGCGCCTCCGCCACCACGTACAGCGAGCCCGTGATGCACACCAGGTCGTCCGGGTTCGCGTGTGCCAGCGCCGTATCCAGCCCCGCCGCCACCGTCTCCTCTGCCACCGCCGCGGGCCCGAGGAAACCGATCTGCTGGATCATCTCGTACGGGTCCATCGCCCTCGGGTTCCGGAACCCGACGCACACGATCAGCTCCGCCAGCTTCGCCAGCTCGAACCCCATCGCCCGCAGGTCCTTATCCCGCGTCACCCCGATGACCAGGAAGCACCGCTTCCACGTAAAGTACTCGCGCAGCGCCCGGGCCAGCGCGCCTGCGCTCTCGCCGTTATGCGCCCCGTCCGCCACGATGAGCGGCTTCTGCCCCATCACCTCCAGCCGCCCCGGCACCCGCACCCGCGCGATCCCCTCCGCAATCGCCCGGTCGTCGAGTTCGAAGCCGCGCGCCCGGATCGCGTCTGCAACCGCTACGGCCGTCATCGCATTCTCCGCCTGGTGCCGCCCGAGCATCGGCGTCCGCAGCTCCAGCATCTCCCCGCCTGGCCGCCGCACCGCCAGCCGCTGCCCCCATGGGTGCATCTCCGTCACCTCGACGTCGTACAGCGACCCCGCGTCCACCAGCTCCGCGCCCACCTCCGCACACCGTTCCCGGATCACCTCAAGCACCGCCGGGTCCCGCTGCCTGGCCACCACCGCCGTCGTCCCCCGCTTGATAATCCCCGACTTATCCCGCGCAATTTCGACCGTCGTGCTCCCCAGGATCTGCGTGTGCTCCAGCGAAATCGGCGTGATCACCGCCACGTCCGTCGCCTCGAACACGTTCGTTGCGTCGAACGTCCCGCCCAGCCCGACCTCCACCACCTGCCAGTCCACGGGGGGCAGCTGCGCCCGCACCAGCCAGAAGAACAGCGCCGTCAGCACCCCAAACGTTGAGACGTCCCCGTGGACGCTCTCCCGCTCCGCCTCCACCGCCGGCTGGATCGCCGAAAGTCCCGCCGCGAACTCCTCCGGGCTCACCGGCTCCCCGCCAATCGCGATCCGCTCGGTGAACGAATGCAGGTGCGGGCTCGTGTACAGCGCGGTCGAATATCCCGCCTCCCGCAGGATCCCGGCAATCATGGCCGAGGTCGTGCCCTTTCCTTTCGAGCCGGTGATGTGCACTGTCGGCCGCCCGAGGTGCGGGTCGTTCAGCCGCGAGAGGAGCGACCGCATCGACGCCACGCTCATCGTCGGGTTCGCCGATGCCTGGTACCCCCGCTCCATGTCGCTCAGCGAGAGCAGGTACGCGATCGCCTCCGGGTACTCCATCCCCCGATTCTAGCTCGCGGCCGTCACTCCGCCTCGTCGGACCCAAAGTCGACGATGTGGCGCGCCGCCTCGAATCCCCGCATCAAGATGAGCCGCCGCGGACGGATGCGGAACAGGATGCCCCGGTCCGTGAACACCGCCGCCATCTTGTTCTTCGCCTCCAGCTCCCGGAGCAGCGGCGTGTACGCCTCCGACTCCCGCGCCACCTCTTCCGCCCGCCCCTCGATGACCACCCGGTTGAACGCCGTCCAGTCCGAGCGGATCACCTCCCGGTTGTCGATAAGGAACGACACCTCCGGCGTCGCCCGGATGTTCCGCGTGTGCTGCGGCCGCGTGCCGCTCCCGAACAGCACCTCCCCGTTCGGCCGCAGGTGAAACAGCACGAACGTAACGTACGGCGTCCCGTCCTCAGCATGCGTGGTCGCAAGTGTCCCGCCCAGCTGGTCCAGCCCCAGCCGGTACGCCTGCTCCAGGATCTCCTCGCGGCTCAGCTGCTCACTCACGGGCCCCGATTCTACGGCCGCCTCGCCCTCGCCGCACCGTCGTTGAACCGAACCGCCAGCCCGCCGTACGGTTGTCGCTGGTGACTCCTTCAGAACCCGGGCGCCGGGTCGTCCTCCAAACCCCCTCTCCCGACCGCCAGGGGCGGACCGGCTGCATCGCCGCCGGCGCCGTCGTCGGCGTCCTCGTCGGCCTGATGGTCGGCCTCTACGCGCTCCCGCCCATCCTCAAGAGCATCTACGGCGAAACGAAGGTCGCAGCCGGCGAGGTCTTCGAAGGCGACGGCCGCATCATTGCCGTCGAGGCCGTCGGCATCGCCTCCGAGCCGCTTGGCGAACCCTCCCCCGGCATGCAGCGCGCCGATGTCGCCCTCCGCCTGCGCATCACGAACAACAAAACCTGGGACGCCACCCTCGCCGACTGGACCCTCGAAGTCGCCGGCATCGAGAACTGGATCCCCGCGGCCTCCGCGACCACCGATGGCCAGCCCGGCTTCGCTCCTCCGCTGGGCCAAACCTCCACCGTCGAGCTCCGCTTCGTCGTCGAACGCCCCGCCGGCGAAACCGCACCGCTCCGCCTCGAGGCGCTCCACCTCGCCAATCCCCGCGTCCGCTTCGCCCTCGAATGACCGAACTCCCCTGCAGCTATCCCGGCTCCCTCCCCCACCTCCTCCGCCCGGGCCTGCGCCTCGTCTTCATCGGCTACAACCCGGCCATCTACTCCGCGCGGGCCGGCCACTACTACGCCCGCCCCGGCAACCGCTTCTGGGTCCACCTCTCCGAGTCCGGCATCGCCGGCCGCCCGGTTCGCCCCGAAGACGACCGCCTCCTCCCCGACGAGGCCGGCATCGGCTTCACCGACCTCTGCTGCCGCCCGACCGTCCGCGCCGAGCACCTCACCGCCGAGGAGATCCGCGCCGGTGCCCTCCGCCTCCACGGCGAACTCCTCCAGTTCCAGCCCGCCATCGCCTGCTTCAGCGGCCGCGGCATCTACCAGCACTTCGCCCGCCACGCGCTTGGCGTGCCCGCCGCCGAGCTCTCCCGCCGGCCCTACGGCGAACAGCCCGAGCGCATCGGCCGCACCATCCCCTGGGTCATCCCGAGTTCGAGCGGCCTCGCCTCCCGCTGGCACGCCCTCCGCCTCGAGTGGCTCCACCGGCTGCGCGACGCCCTCCCGCCGCTCGACCCGCCCTTCCGCCCCACTTCCCCCTTGGAAGCGCCCGCTTCACCCTAAAACCCATGCAGCTCGGCATCATCGGCCTCGCCCGCTCCGGCAAGACCACCGTCTTCAACGCCGTCACCCGCGGCTCCGCCCAGGTCGGCGCCTACTCTTCCTCCAGCCAGCCCAACATCGGCGTCGTCAACGTCCCCGACGAGCGCGTCGACGCCCTCGCCCGCCTCTACAGGCCGAAAAAAGTCACCTACGCAACCATCCAGTACGTCGATTTCCCCGCCGCCGGCGAGTCCTTCGGCAGGGGCGAAGGCCCGGCAGGCAAATTCATCAACGACCTCGCCCGCATGGACGCCTTCATCCATGTCGTCCGCGCCTTCCGCGACGACTCGGTCCCCCATCCCGAGGGCTCGGTCGACCCCGACCGCGACATCCAAACCATGGACCTCGAACTCGCCTTCGCCGACCTCGCCATCATCGAGCGCCGCCTCCAGCGCCTCGAAACCGAAATCCGCTCCATGAAGGCCGGCGAGCGCGAACGCCCCCTCCGCCTCAAGGCCCTCCTCGAACGGCTCAAAGCCGGCCTCGAAAACGACATCCCCATCCGCGCCCAGGACCTCTCCGACGACGACCGCCAGCTCCTCGAAGGCACCCAGTTCCTCACCGCAAAGCCGCTCCTCCTGCTCATCAACATCGGGGAGGAGGACCTCCCGCGCCGCGCTGAACTCGAAGCCGCCTGCCGCGCGAAGTACGCCGGCCCCGGCCGCGATGTCGCCGTCATGGCCGGCAAGTTCGAAATGGACCTCAACGAACTCTCCGAGGAGGAAGCCGCCGAGTTCCGCGCCGCCGCCGGCGTCACTGAAAGCGGCATGGCCAGCGCCATCCGCGCCAGCTACCGCCTCCTCGGCCTTATCTCCTTCCTCACCGCCGGCCCCGATGAGTGCCGCGCCTGGACCATCCCTGCCGGCGCTACCGCCCCCGAGGCTGCCGGCAAAATCCACAGCGACCTCCAGCGCGGTTTCATCCGCGCCGAAGTCGTCCGCTGCGAAGACCTCCTCGCCGCCGGCAGCGAGGCCGAAGCCAAAAAACGCGGCCTCCTCCGCACCGAAGGCAAGCAGTACGTCGTCCAGGACGGCGACGTCCTGCACATCCTCTTCAACGTCTGAAGCCGCCCCCCAGCCGGCCGGCCTGCGCTACATCCCCGCCGCCTTCGGCGACATCTCCCGCATCGCCTGCAGCACCCGCTCCCGCCGCACCGCCGGGTCGGGGTCGAACGAAATGAACTGCAGGAATGCCGTGTCGACCCCGGCCTCCAGGTACCGCTGCACGTGCGCGTTCCGCTCCTCGGCCGTGCCCGCAACGAACAGGTCCTGCACCACCACGTCCGGCACCGCCGCCAGCGCGGCCTTCCGGTCGCCGCTGTCCCACGCCGTCCACATCGCCGCGAGGAGCGGCTCCCGCCCCAGCCAGCGGTGGAACTCCTTGTACACCGGCACGTTCAGGTAGGCGTTCAGGTGCCGCCGCTGCAGCATCGCTACCTCCGGCGTCAGCGGGTCGATGCACACCATCAGCCGCGCCGTGATCTCCACGTCGTCCGGGTTCCGCCCCGCTGCCTTCGCCGCCTCGCGAACCACCGCGACGCTCTTCTTCACGTCCTCCGCCGAAAGCCAGTTGATGATCGCCCCGTCGCCAACCTCCCCCGCCACCCGCAGCATCCCCTCCCGCAGCGCCGCGATGTGGATCGGAATCGGCTCGCTCGGCGGCTTCGCCATCCGGAAACCGTCGACCCGGAACGTCTCCCCCTCGAACACTACCCGCTCGCCCGCGAACGCCTTCCGCAGGAAGAGCGCCATCTCCCGCACCCGCGTCGCCGGCTTCCGGAACTTCCCGCCGTTCCACAGCTCCACAATCGGCTGCGACCCCGAGCCGATGCCCAGGTTGAACCGCCCCGGCGCCACCTCCGCCACCCCGGCCGCGGTCTCCGCCAGCGTCGCCGGCCCCCGCGTGTAGACGTTCGCAATCGCCGTCCCCAGCCGGAGGTTCGTGTGTAGCCCGATGACCGCCAGCGGCGTGAATGCATCGATCGCGTCCACTTCGTACGACCACGCATCGGTGTACCCCAGGCGTTCCGCCTCCTGGCACACCTCCGGGTGCTCCCGCAGCGACACCCCGTCCAGCGGGACCGAGAGTGAAAGGCGCTTCCTTGCCATCTAGTTCGACTCCCCCATCAGTCGATGCATCCGGTCGATCAGGACCGGCACATACCACTCGAAATCAGCAGCTCCCGGGTTCGAGGCGGTCCGCTCGAGGTAGTGCATGTACAGCCCCTCGAGGATGATCGCCATCTTGTATACCGCCAGGACGCTGTAGAAGCCGAAGTGCTTCATTGAGCGCCCGCTCTTCGCCTCGTACCGCGCAGCCATCTCCTCCCGGCCCGGGAAGCCTTCCAGCTCCGTCAGCGTCGACCGGTTGTTCAGCTGCCGCGTGCCCGGCGGGTCGCCCTGGTCGCCCCACGTCGAAAGGAGCCAGCCGAGGTCCGCCAGCGGGTCCCCGATCGTCGCCATCTCCCAGTCCAGGATCCCCAGCAGCCGCGGCTCGTCTGCCGCGAAGATTACGTTGTCCAGCTTGTAGTCGCCGTGCACCACCGAAACATCGGCCTCACCCGGGATCCGCGCCCGCAGCCACGCCGTCGCTTCGTCCAGCCCCGGCAGCTCCCGCGTTCGCGGCCGGGTCAGCTCCCACTGCTTCGCCCACCGCTCCACCTGCCGCGGCAGGTACGTCTCGCCCTTTCCCGTGAGCCCCGCGGCCTGCCAGTCCACCGCATGCAGCTCCACCAGCGCGTCCACCAGCTCCTCCGCCACCTTCCGCCGCCCCTCCGGCGTGTCGTACGCCGCCGGCACCTCCGACCGGATCACCACGCCGTCCAGCCGCTCCATGAGGTAGAACGGCGCCCCGATGACCGATGGGTCCTCGCACACCGCCACCGGCCGCGGCACCCGCGCCCGCCCGTACAGCGCCGCGATGTACCGGTACTCCCGGATGACGTCGTGCGCCGTCGGCAGTAGGGGCCCCCGCGGCGGCCGCCGCATCACCCACCGCTGCTCGCCCCGGGTGACATAAAAGGTCTCGTTCGAAAACCCCGCCACATGCTTCTCGACGGTGATCGGCCCCGGCTCGCCCGGCACATGCTCGTTCACGAACCGTTCCAGCGCTGCGAGGTCGACCAGTTCGCCCGGGGGCGTCTCGGCCATCGTGTCTCCTCCGCACTCTCGGACTGCCCCGGGCACACCCGTGCCAGCACTGAGGGGCTCGCAGAGTCTTGCCGGGCCCGCCTTCGCCGTCAACCATCCGCCCCGCCCGCTCCCGTACAATCCGGCTCATGGACCTCTACCGCGGCACCATCTCCAAGCGCGACCGGCGCGCCTTCCTCCCGCAGCCCATCCCCGAAGAGTCCCTCCGGCGCATCCTCCAGGCCGGCCGCATGACCCCCTCCTCCAAGAACGCCGAGCCGAACCGCTTCATCGTTGTCCGCTCGCCCGAAGGCAAACAGGCCCTCGCCGACCTCAGCCCCATGGCCCGCTGGCTCGCCGATGCAGCGGTCGTCATCGTCATCGCCCAGGTCAACGAACACCCCTTCGATGCCGGCCGCTGCGCCCAGAACATGATGCTCGCCGCCTGGAACGACGGCATCGGCTCCTGCCCGGCCCACCTGCCCGAAGAGCGCGTCCGCGAACTCCTCGGCATCCCGCCCGAGGTCTTCATCAATCGCGTTATCGGCTTCGGCTACCTCGACCCCGAGCGTTCTGGCCCGCCGCCGGCCGTCGCCCGCAAACGCAAGCCCCTCGAAGAGCTCGTCCACGAAGAACGCTGGTAGGCCGCCCGCCTCGCGCAAATGAAAAATTGGCGCCCTCGGCAGGACTCGAACCCACAACCTGCTGATCCGAAGTCAGCTGCTCTATCCGATTGAGCTACGAGGGCGCACCGCACACGCCGGACACCCGGCCACCCTCATCTTACCCGCTCGCCCACCCTCGCGCCCCGCGGCCCGGCTATCATCGATCCCGTGAACCCCGCCGAATCCGCCGCTCCCACCCCCTACCACCAGCTCGGCGGCGCCGCGACCGTCTGGCGCATCGTCGAAGCCTTCTACCGCCGCGTCGAAACCGACGACATCCTCCGCCCCCTCTACCCCGAAAACCTCGAGCCCGGCAAGCAAAAGCTCGCCTGGTTCTTCGAACAGTGGCTCGGCGGCCCTACCTCCTATAGCGACCGCTACGGCCACCCGCGCCTCCGCCGCCGGCACTTCCCCTTCGTCATCGACGAGCGCGCCGCCGGCCGCTGGCTCCGCCTCATGCGCGAAGCCTGGACTGAGGCCGGCGTCCCCCGCGAACTCCAGGACCCCATCTTCGAGCGCCTCGCCGTCCTCGCCCGCCACATGATCAACGCCCACGACGACGTCCCCCGCGAGCCGCTCGGCGACGTCTACCTCGACTGACGCGCCGCGCTGCCGGGGGTAGAATCCGCCGGCGATGGAAGCATCCCCCTCCCTTCCCCTCGATGGCGTCCGCGTCCTCGAAATCGGCGGCGGCATCTCCGCAGCCTTCGCCGCCCGCTGGCTCGCCGGCTTCGGCGCCGATGTCGTCCGTGTCGAGCCCGACGTCGAATCCCTCTCGCCCGACGAAGCGGTCTACCTCCTCCCCGGCAAGCGCCGCGTCCGCGCCGACGCCGCCGAACTTGCCGCCCTCGCCCGTGCCGCCGACATCATCATCGAGGACGGCCCGCCCGGCGTTCTCGCCGCTCGCGGCCTCGACCCCGCCGCCCTCCGCGACGAGCGCCCCGCCCTCGTCGTCGTCTCCATCACCCCCTTCGGCCAGGACGGCCCATACGCGGCCTGCCCCGCCACCAACATCACCGCGTTCGCCATGGGCGGCATCATGTCCCTCACCGGGATGCACCAGCGCGAGCCCCTCGTCACCGGCGGCAGTCAGGCCCTCTACCTCGGCGGGCTCGATGCCGCCGGCGCCGCCGTCACGGCGTACTTCGGCGCCCTCGTCCACGGCGAAGGCGACTGGGTCGATATCTCGCTCCAGGAATGCATGGCCGGCATGCTCGAGCTCTACGGCCCCCGCGGCGCCTACGAAGGCGCCGTCTCCATCCGCTCCGGCAACCACGTCCGCGCCCTCTGGGGCCTCTACCCCTGCGCTGACGGCTACGCCGGCGTCTGCGCCCTCGAGCGCCAGGTGCCCGCCCTCTTCAGCCTCATCGGCGACCCCGAACTCGACGAACCCCGCTTCCGCGACCCGCTCGAACGCCCCAACCACGACGACGAACTCCAGGCAAAGCTCTACGCCTGGTTCGGCGAACGCACGAAAGCCGAACTCCTCGAACTCGGCGTCCGCCACCGCGTTCCCATCGGCGCCGTCGTCACCCCGCTCGAACTCCTCGACAACCCCGCGCTTCTGGAACGCGGCTTCTTCGATACCGTCGATACCCCCGCCGGCCAGGCCCGCATCCCCGGCAGGCCCTTCCTCGGCCTCGGCTGGCGTCCCGGCGCCCTCGCCGACCCCGTTCCGGCCGCGCAGATCCTCCCCCGGTGGAGCCCCCGTCCATGAAGCGCCTCCCGCTCGAAGGCATCCGCGTCGCCGACCTCACCATGATGTGGGCCGGCCCCTACGCCACCCGCATCCTCGCCGAAATGGGCGCCGAGGTCATCAAGATCGAATCGCCCCGGGCCTGGGACAACATCCGCACGCTCATCCCCCTGCCCGGTGTCGACGAGCCCTGGAACTCCTCCTACTACTTCAACGACTACAACCGCGACAAGAAGTCCCTTACCCTCGACCTCGCTCACCCGCTCGGCCGGGAAACCTTCCTCCGCCTCGTCCCTCACTGCGACGTCGTCATCGAGAACTACCGCGCCGACGTCCTCGATAACCTCCGGCTCGGCTACGATGTCCTCCGCCAGGCCCGGCCCGACATCATCCTCGTCTCCATGGCCGGCTACGGGAAGACCGGCGCCGAGCGCAGCCACGTCGGCTTCGGCCCGATTATCGAGCAGATGAGCGGCCTCGCCTCGATGACCGGCTACGGCGACGACGGCGTCCCCTTCAAAACCGGCATCTCCTACGGCGACCCCGTTGCCGGCAAGGCCGCCGCCGCAGCCGTCGCCCTCGCCCTCATCGCCCGCCGCCGCACCGGCCGCGGCGCCTGCATCGACCTCGCCCAGCGCGAGGTCCTCTCCTCCCTCATCGGCGAAGCGTTCGTCGCCGCCTCGCTCCGCGGCGAACGGCCCGTCCACCGCGGCAACCGCGACCCGCGCTGGTTCGCCCAGGGCGTCTACCGCTGCGCTGGCGAAGAGCAGTGGCTCGCCGTGACCTTCCGCACCCGCGGCGAATGGGAGCGCGCCGCCGCCCTCCTCGGCATCGACCCCGCTCTCCCCGGCGGCCCCGCCGACCACGACCTCATCGACGCCCGCATGAGCGCCGCCCTCGCCGACCGCGACCCCCAGGACGTGTTCGAACTGCTCGCCGGCGCCGGCATCCCCGCAGGCCGCGTCCTCGACACCGTCACCATCCACGAGGACCCCCACCTGGCTGCCCGCCGCTACTGGGTCGAACTCCCCCACCCCCGGATGCACCCGTGGAAGCAGCCGCGCACCGCCTGGCGCCTGCGCGAAGCCGACCCCTGGCCGCGCCGCCACGCCCCGCTCTTCGGCGAACACAACGACGAAATCCTGCGAGGCCTCCTCGGCCTCACCGGGGAGCAGGTCGAAGAACTCCGGCGGGAGGGCGTCATCGGCAACGCCCCCGTCAACCCCGGCGTCGGCTGACTACACCTCGACCCACAGCTCCTCGAGCCCGCGGAAGCCCGGCACCCGCTTCCACTTCAGCTCCTGCTGCGCCAGCCGCATCTTCGGGAACCGTTCGAGCAGCACCCGCACCCCGATCTGCGCCTCCAGCCGGGCCAGCGGCGCGCCGAGGCAGTACCGCCGCCCGCCGCCGAAGGCCACATGGTCGATGTCCTCGCGGGTCACGTCGAACTTGTGCGGGTCCTTGTGCAGCCGGGGGTCGTAGTTCGCACCGCCCAGCGCCACCGTGATTGAGTCGCCCTTCTGCATCGGGCACCCCGCAATCACCCGGTCGTCCGGCACGATCCGCCCGCTGAACGTCACCGGCCCTTCGTACCGCAGCATCTCCTCCACCGCGTTCTCGATGAGCTCCGGCCGCTCCCGCAGCAGCTGCGCCTGGTCCGGGTGCTGCAGCAGGTTCTTCATCCCGTTCCCGAGCAGGTCCGTGGTCGTCACATTCCCGGCCGCCAGCAGCAGCCCGATCATCGAGAGCACCTCCTCGTCGTTGAGGAAGTCCCCGTTCTCCTCGGCCCGCAGCATCGCCGTGATCAGGTCGTCCCGCGGCTCGGCCCGCCGCTCCGCGATCACCTGCCGCAGGTACGCCTGCAGCTCCTCCCCTGCCCGCATCGCGCGCTGCCGCACCTCGTCGCTCGCGAATGGATCGAACCCGGCCGCCACGCTGTCGTCCGTCCACCGCTTAAAGTCCGCCTGGTCCTTCGGGTCCACCCCCAGCATCTCGGCAATCACAATCGTCGGATACGGCTGGCAGAACGCGGCCATCAGGTCGAACCGCTCCTGCCCCCCACCCGGTCGCACAGCTCGTGCGCAATCTCCTCGATCCGCGGCCGCATCCGCTCGATCGCCCGCGGCGTGAACGCCTTCGAAACGAGCCCCCGCAGCCGCGTGTGCGCCGGCGGGTCCTGGAACAGCATGCTTGGCTCCCGGTCCTCCCCCAGCAGCCGCTGCCGGAACATCGCGTTGAACGACTTCTCGTTCGCCTTCCGCGGGTCCACCAGCAGGTCGCGGTCGTTCAAAATCGCGTGCACATCCTCGAACCGGGCCACCAGCCACCGGCCGAACTGTTCATCCCAGATCACCCGGCCCGCTTCGCGCACCCGGTCCAGCAGGCTGAACGGGTCTCGCTGGTACTCCGGGTTGAGCGGCGTCAGCTGGATCCCCAGCGGCACCTCGTTCGTCGCGGTCTCGGTCATGGCGCTGTCCCTCCATCCACTGCTTCGCCGCATGCTAACAAAACCGAACCCGGTTCGAAAGTGCCCGCTCGTCGGCCGCGGCCCGCTTCCTGTCCGGGCCCCTTACCGCCCGCCCGCCCGCCGCGCCCTACACTCCAGCCGTGCCCCCGCTCCTCCTCTTCGATATCGACCTCACCCTCATCGCCACCAGCGGCGCCGGCCGGACCGCCCTCGACCGCGCCTTCGAACAGGTCATCGCCGTCCCTGCCGCCACCGAAGGCGTCCGTTTCGACGGCCGAACCGACCGCGCCATCATCAGCGAGGTGCTCGAACGCCACGGGCACCCCGCTGCCCGCTTCGCCGAGGTCCGCGACGCCTACCTCGCCCACCTCCCTGCCGCGCTCGCCGAAAAGGGCGGTAAGGTCCTGCCCGGCGTCAAACCCCTGCTCGATGCCCTCCAGCGCGAACTCCCCGGCATCGGCCTGGCCACCGGCAACCTCCGCGAAGGCGCCCGCCGGAAGCTCGGCCACTTCGGCCTCTGGGACTGCTTCGCCGCCGGCGGCTTCGGCGACGACCACGCCGACCGCAGCCGCATCGTCGCCGCCGCCATCGACGCGCTCGCCGCAGCCGTCGGCGTCCCCGCCGACCCGGCCAGCGCAGTCGTCATCGGCGATACCCCGCTCGACGTCGCCGCTGCCCTTGCCGCCGGCGCCCGCGCCGTCGGCGTCGCCACCGGCCGCTACACCGAGGCCGAGCTCCGCGCCGCCGGCGCCGGGCACGTCCTCCCCGGCTTCACCGACCTCGACCGCGCCCTCGCTGTCCTCCTCGGCGGCTGACCCCGCCCTCGACACCCCGCTCCCGGCCCGCCCACAATCCCCCCATGGCCCTCCGCCTCGGCCTGGTCGGGGCCGGCTTCATCGCCGGCGTCTACGCCCACGCAGCGGCTCGCGTCCCCGCCGTCCAGCTCACCGCCGTCGCCTCGCCTCGCTCCGCCGCTGAGTTCGCCCGCCGCTGGGGCATCCCCCATGTCTTCGACGACTGGCGCCGCCTGCTGTCCGAGGCGCCGATCGACGCCGTCGCTATCGCCGCCCCCAACGACCTCCACGCACCCGTCGCCATCGCCGCCGCAGCCGCCGGGAAGCACGTCCTCTGCGAGAAACCGCTCGCCCACGGTCTGCCCGCCGCGCGCGACATGGTCGACGCCTGCGATCGCGCCGGAGTCCTCCTCGCCTGCGCCGAAAACCTCCTCTTCGCCCCCATGTACGAGCGCGCCGCCGCCCTCGTCCGCCGCGGCGAGCTCGGGCAGCCGTACCTCGTCCGCCAGGTCCAGGCCCACGCCGGCCCCTACGCCGATTGGTTCTGGCAGATCGATCGCACCGGCGGCGGCGCACTTATCGACATGGGCGGCCATGGCATCGCTGTCGTCTGCCGCCTCCTCGACGCCTGGCCCGGGTCAGTCTCCGCGGTCCTCGGGCGTTTCCTCCACGCCGCCCGCACACCGGCCGACGACCACGCCGTTGTTCACCTCCGCTTCCCCGGCGGCGCCCACGCAACCGTCGAGGCCTCCTGGGCTACCCCCGGCGGCGCCGACCTCCTCGAAGTCGTCGGCCCGCGCGGCCGCCTTGTCGCCAACCTCGACCGCGGCCCCGCCATCGACCTCTACCGCGAACCCGGCCCCGGCCCTGCGGCCGGCCCCTCCGGCTGGCACCACGTCATGTACGAAGAGGCCTGGCAGTTCGGCTTCCCGCAGGAGCTCGAGCACTTCGCCGATGCCGTCGCCGGCCGCGCAGCGCCCCGATTCACCGGCCGCGATGGCCTCCGCGTCCTCGAAATCATCTGCGCCGCCTACGAATCAGCCCGGACCGGCTGCCCGGTCGCTCTCCCGTTCGCCAGCAGCGCCCCCCGAGCCATCGACCACTGGCTCGGCGCCCCCGCCACCTGACGGCATCCGCCTGCTCCCGTACCCTGTCCACGCATGAGCCGGCTTGCTGCACTCTTCGCCACCCCCGCCCGCCAGGCCCTCGCCTGGACGGCCCTCGGCATCCTCGGCGTCATCTTCGCCGCCATCGGCGCATGGCTCCTCATCCGCGGCGGCGGCGACGCCCCGCCCGCCGCGCCGGGCGTTGTCGTCACCCCGACCCCCACGTCGGCCGCCTCGCCCTCACCCACCGCCACACCGACCCCATCGCCCTCCCCGACGGCCGGGCCGGCCACGCCGACCCCGACCGCAACGGCGACCCCCCGCCCCGCCGTGGGCGGCCCCGCCTCCGGCGGCGGCTCCACGGGCGGCCAGTCCGGTTCGGCCCCTGCGCCGACGCCGACGCCCACGCCCCCGCCCGCAGCGGCCCGCCCCTACTGCCCGCCCGGGGCCCTCGGTCCCGGCACCCTGCCCACGGCCCGCGTCGCCGGGGCGCTCACCCGCGGCGGCGTTCCGGTCCCGGCCGGCACCCTCGAAGTCTTCGTCACCTTCGACGGCGTCCCCGGCCCGTCCCGCCTCAACGTCGACGGCGGCTACGGCATCGACTTCTACTCCGGCGGCGAATCCTGCGCGAACCGCGTCGGCGCGGTCATCGGCGTCCTCGTCGAAGGCCGCTACTTCCCATCCGGCTACACCATCGGCAGCCAGCCCGAGCTCGTCGTCATCAACGTCGACCTCCCCTGAAGTGCCCCGGCCCTCGCCTCTCCCCGCGCCGCAGGCCTGCTATACTCCCGCAATCGTTCGGGACTGGCGAAACGCCGGCCGCTCGCGCAGCTCACCCTCGAGGAGGCCCCTGCCATGAAGTTCCACTGGTTCCATCTGATGCCCTGGCCCTACCTGCCGGACGACTTCCAGCAGAAGCATCGCTCCGTCTGGGTCGACGTCGACTACAGCCTCTTCGACGAAGAAAAGGCCAACCACGTCTACCACGAGTACCTCGACGAACTCGAATTCGCCGAGAAGGTCGGCTTCGACGGCATCTGCGTCAACGAGCACCACTCCAACGCCTACGGCCTCATGCCGAGCCCGAACATCATGGCGGCCACCCTCACCCGCAGGACCAACCGCGCCGCCATCGTCGTCATGGGTAACTCAATCGCCCTCTACAACCCGCCGCTCCGCGTCGCCGAAGAGTTCGCCATGCTCGATATCCTCTCCGGCGGCCGCCTCGTCGCCGGCTTCCCGGTCGGCACCAGCATGGACACCAACTTCGCCTACGGCGTCCCCGGGGCCCAGCTCCGCGAGCGGTACTACGAGGCGCACGACCTCATCATGCAGGCCTGGCACAACGAGGGCGTCAGCCACTTCAACGGCAAGTACACCCAGATCCGCTACATGAACCCCTGGCCGCGCCCCCTCCAGAAGCCGAACCCGCCCATCTGGATCCCCGGCGGCGGCTCCATCGAAACCTGGGAGTGGTGCGCTGATATGGGCTACCTCTACTCCTACCTCTCCTACTCCGGCTACAAGCGCGCCCAGACCATCATGGACGGCTTCTGGGCCCGCATGCGCGACAAGGGCGTCGAGCCGAACCCCTACCACGCCGGCTTCGCCCAGGTCGTCTGCGTCGCCGATAACGCCGCCGAGGCCAAAGAGCTCTACTGGCCCCACATCGACTATTTCTACAACCGCTGCCTCCACGTCTTCCCCGGCTTCGCCGACGCCCCCGGCTACCGCACCCTCCGCACCGTCAAAGCCGGCATCAAGTCACAGTTCGAACAGGCCCAGCAGAACGCCAAGGCCCGCCTCAGCTGGGAAGGCCTCGTCGAACAGGGCTACGTCATCGCCGGCGGCCCCGACTACGTCACCGAAAAACTCAACGAACTCGCCGACAACCTCCGCGTCGGCCACCTCATGCTCCTCCTCCAGATGGGCTCCATGCCCCGCGACGTCGCCATCTACAACACCCAGATGTTCGCGGAGAAGGTCATGCCCAACCTCCGCGACAAGTTCAACGAGTTCGAGGACCGCTGGTACCCGAAGCCGCTCCCGCCCGAGCGCCGCGCCGTACCCAAGGACGAACCCGTCCGCCCGCTCCGCTCTCCCCTCACCGCCGGCGTCGGCGGCGCCTGAACCGGCTTCCCTGCCTGCATCGCACCGGCCCGGGGCAGACGCCCCGGGCCGGTGCTGTGTCACCCGCTGCCGGCTGGCGCACCCTGGCCCTTCACCCCGGAAGGCGGGAAAATTTCCCCGGGAACCTATTGATACGAAATCTCACTAGTGGTACAGTAGGGCTGCCGAACCCCTCGGCGTGGCTGGGGCCCCGGCCGGTGTTCCTCCTTCCGCCGGCCGGGGCCGTTCCATTCCTGCCGCAGCGTCAGCCCTGCTGCAGCTCCGGGTACAGGCCGCTCGAGGCCTTCATGAACCGCAGCAGCATCCGCATCTCAGCCACTCGCCGGCCCCCGGCATCGTTGAGCCCCGTCTCGAACCACAGGTACTCTGTCTTCGGGCTCTGCCCCACCGCGATCACCTCGCCCGTGCACGTGTACGTCTCGCCGACCAGTGCCGGGCCGTTCACATTCCGGACCTCGATCGCCCCGAACAGCCCCACGGCCCCGAATCCGCCCCGCACCTGGGCAACGCTCTTCGCATAGAGCATCTGCACCAGCGGCGCAATCAGCACCGGCGGCGCACCCCACGGCGACCCCTCGCCCCGGTACCAGTCCATCGGCTCCGTCGTCACAGCCAGCCGCCGCTCCTGCTCCGCCGGGTCGCACCGGACGTCCACCGGCGCGAACCGGTGCCCCTTCTGCACCCCGGCAAGGATGCGCAGCTCCCCTGGCTCGAACCGCTCCAGCGGCCGCGCCTGCAGCGCCGTCGGAACCCCCGGGTCGCCGACCGACGCCGTGCCCTGCGCCACCTGCATCCCGTCGTCGCGCACCACCCACGCCTCGACCTGCGCATCCGCCGCACCGGCCGGCGGCTCCTGGATGAACGCCCGCACGGCCTCCCGGTCCGTCGTTGCATTCAGGAAGTAGAGCGAGAGCGTCCCGCGTTCGAACCACCGCCTGCCCCACGCCGCCCGCAGCAGCGGCGGAAACAGCTCCATGTGGATCGACCCCGCCACCGTCCCCCCGCGGAACCCCAGCCGCGTCGCGGTCGCATCGTCGTGAATCGACCCCTTCGCGTCCCGCGAGGTGTTGACCGGCTGCCGCAGGGGCCCGGCCAGCGCCCCGTCCTCCCTCGTGACCGTGAACTCCTCGCGAATCGTCATCGCGCGCCTCCGAAAACTGGATGCGCGCAGACTACGCCGTCCGAACCGCGTTCGCCAGCGAACCCTCACCCGCCGATGTGCGACATCTCCACCTTCGGCAGCCCCACCGTCGCCTCTGTCCGCTCCTCCGAGTACCGGTCCGCCCGCCCGCGCCAGACCGACGCAACGAACGCCTCCACCTCCGCATCGCTCGCCCCCGAGCGGAGCAGCCCGCGCAGGTCGTGCCCCTTCGCTCCGAATAGGCAGGTGTACAGCTGGCCCTCCGGCGAAAGCCGCAGCCGCGTGCAGTCGCCGCAGAACGGCTGCGAAATCGAGGTGATCACGCCGATCTCACCCGCCCCGTCGACGTACCGCCACCGCTGCGCGACTTCGCCGCGGTAGTTCGCCTCCGCCGGTTCGAGCGGGAACTCCCGCCCGATCATCTCCACGATCTCCCGCCCCGTCACCACGTGGTCCAGCCGCCAGCCGTTGGTCGTCCCCACGTCCATGAACTCAATAAATCGGACGATGATGCCGGTCCCCCGGAAGTGGCGCGCAAGGTCGACCACCGTGTGGTCGTTGAGCCCCCGCTTCACCACGGCATTCACCTTGATCGGCCACAGGCCGGCCTCGCGCGCCGCTGCAATCCCGTCCAGCACCGTCGCGACCCCGACCCCGGCATCGTTCATCGCCCGGAAGACCGCATCGTCGAGCGAGTCGAGCGAAACGGTCACCCGCTGCAGCCCGGCTGCCGCCAGCCGCTTCGCCTGCGCCCGAAGCAGGCTCCCATTCGTCGTCAGCGTCAGGTCGCGCACCCCGGGAATCGCCCGGATCGCCGCGATCAGCCGGTCGAGGTCCCGCCGCACGAGCGGTTCTCCGCCGGTGATGCGGACCTTCTCCACCCCCAGCCCAACGAGGACCCGCGTCACCCGCGCGATCTCCTCGTAGGTCAGCAGTTCGTCGCGCTCCAGGAACTGGTAGTCCGGCCCGAACACCTCCCGCGGCATGCAGTACACGCAGCGGAAGTTGCACCGGTCCGTCACCGAAATCCGCAGGTCGCGCAGGGGCCGGTCAAGGCGGTCGGTGAGCGTCATCGCCCGATAGCGTAGCGCACCCGGCTCCGTCGTGCTCAAACCGGCATAACGCTCAGCTTTGCGTCGCCGCCGTCGAACCCTGCGCCGTGCCCTCGCTCCCCGCGCCCGCGTCGGTGTACTTCAGCAGCGCCTCGTCGTACTTCCGAATCCGCTCCGCCAGCTGCTCCCGCATGCTCGCCATCTTCGCCATCTTCTGGTCGATCAGCTGAATCTGGTGGAGCGTCACCTCCCGCGCCCGGCGCAGCTTCTCCGCCTTCTCGGCCGCATCCGCATCCGCCCGCCAGCCCGCCCGGATCTGCAGCCGCACATCCTCCGCGTCCAGCATCTCCTTAATCTCGGCCAGCGAGAAGCCCAGCAGCTCCTTCAGCTGCCGGATCCGCTCGATCCGCTCCATATCCTCCGGCGAGTAGAGCCGGAACCCGCCTTCCATCCGGGTCGGCGGCGCCAGCAGCCCCTTCTCTTCGTAGTACCGCAGCGTCCGCTGCGTCAGCTTCGCACGCTCGGCTGCCTCGCCGATCTGGAGAAACCGTTCCTGGCTGGTCGAATCAGTCATGAGCCTCCCCAGTCTAGCAACATTAACGCGAACGTCAAGGTACAGGATTCCACTCCCCGCCCGCCATCGCCCGCACCCGGTTCGTGTGCCAGCGTGCGCTCCGCAGCATCAGCTCCGCGAGCGTGCTCCACGCCGGCCCTCCATGCACATGGTACCAGTCCCCCAGCGCCCGAAGATGAACGTCTGCCATCCGCACGTGCGCCATCGCCTCCGCGTGGTCCCCCTGGAACACCGTGTCCCATCCAATCACCCGCTCCGCAAGGTGCATGCCGGCGGCCACCGTCGGCGCCAGCTCCTCCACCGCCTCGAGCCCCGCCCCGTCGACCGCAATCGGCAGCGCCTGCGCCGCCGCCGCAAACTCCTCCAGCGCACGTGCTGCCCGGCCGGCCAGCGCCCGGAGCTCCTCGGGCGGCCGGTCGTTGTAGTCGAGCACGTCGCCACGACCCATCGGCTCCAGCCCGCCCCGGTCCAGCAGCTGCCGGCAGGCCGCATCCAGCCTCCGGTACGCCTCCGCGAACGCCGCCGCATGCTCCCCAAAGTTCGCCCGGCAGAACGTCGCCAGCGCCTCCTCTGCGTCCCCGTCGCCGTCCCACGCGCACCGCGCGAACCACCACGCGTGCCAGTTTGGTCCCCACCACGGCCGCGGCGAAACCGCGAGGTCCAGCAGCCCGCCGATGCCCAGCTCGCGGTACGCTGCGGCGTCGCGCGGCAGCACCCCAAGGTGCGGCGGCGCCATCCACTTGAACAGGATGCCGTCGCTGTAGTACTCGAAGGCGCGCACCCGCTCCGGCCCGCCGAACCACGCAATCAGCCCCCGCAGCTCCATGTAATGTTGAAGGTTCCGGCGGCACGCCCCGTCATCAAGCGCGTGCGCATAACACCGGTTCCTCGGAGCCCAGAGGGCATCGACGTTCGCCCGCGGCTCCACCTGCGTCGGCGGCGTAATCGTGTCGTGGTACGCCAGGTGCGCAATCCGTGCCCCTGGCGCAACCTCCGCCAGCACCTCGGCCACCAGGTTCGTCGCCAGCAGCGCCTGGTCCGACGGCGTGAGCTCCGCGCATCCGTCGCACTCGCACCACCCGCCCCAGCGCAGGTCGTCCGCCCACAGGTGGTAGACGTCGCAGCCCGCAAACCGCGCGAAGAACCGCCGTGCCCCCTCCTGCAGCGCCTGCCGGGCCCCCGCGTTCGAAACGCACAGGTTGAAGTCTCCCGTCCGTTCGTCGCCCCGCTCCGGGAACCACTCCGGGTGCTCCTCGAACGCCGCCCGCGGAATCAGCGTCGATAGGTGGTGCCCGCCGAACTCCAGCTGCAGCCCCAGCCGGCGCGCCTCCGCCGCAATCGCCGGTCCTTCCCGGTCCCACAGGTCGAAGAGCCGCCCCACCCGCACATCCAGCAGCCGGTCCCACGTGCTCGGCGGCGTGTCGTGCAGGAAGACGGTATTCAGCCCGTTCCGGCTCGCGAACGCGAACCACTCCCGCCACTGTTCGTGCAGCCCGTCGCACCCGAGCACCAGCCCGCGCTCCCTGAACGCCCCGCGGAACGCCCGGCGCCCAAAGGGGAACCGCCCTTCCGCAGGTCCCGCCGCCTCCCGCCCCGGACCCGGTGCGAGCAGCCCAAGCTCCCGCCGCAGCCACGCCCCGCCGTCGAGGAGGTCCCGGAGGCTCGCTCCGGCGATGACCAGTCGCTCCGGCCCGGCCTCGACGATAAACCCCGGCGACCCGGCCTCGCGCTCCAGCCGGAACACAATGGCCCCCTCGCGCTCCCCGGGCGGCGCCGGGGGCTCCCCCGCTCCCGCTGCCGGCTGCCCCGTCCGGAACTCCGCAGCTGCGAGGACCGCCGGCTCGCCGCCCTCGGACTCCACGCGCCACCGGCGCACCGTCGCCGCGTCGATGTTCATGCCGCGCATTCTCGCCCGGGCCGGGCCCGTGCACCAGCCGGGCTGCGCCCCCTACGACGCCCGTTCCCCCGCTTGCGCGGCCAGCTCCTCCACCACCTGCCGCACGAACGCCCGCTGCGCCGGCAGCAGCTCCACGAACTGCAGCCGCAGCAGCACCTCCTCGCCAAGCTCCTCGGCGCCGACCACCGCACAGAGCAGTTCGCTGCTGAACGCCCCGGCCCACACCCGTACCTGCACCTGCCGGCCGCCCGGGCGCGCCGGAACCCGCACCGCCATCCCGCCCATCGAAATATCGACCATCCGCCCATCCTGCCGCGAGCTGCCCAGCACCGACCGCACCTCCACCCGGTAGTCCGCCCGGTAGCGCGGGTACTGCCGCCGGTACACCGGCTGCCACGGCCCCAGCGACCGGAACGCCACCGCCCGCTCCGTATGCCCGATGTATGCCGCCGGCTGCGTCATCCGCAGTGAGCCGTCCAGCGCCACGAGCACGTACTGCGCCCCGGCATCCCACGCCGGCATCGGGCCCTCGATGCGCACGGCCAGCCCGCCTTCGCGCACAGCAGCCACCTCGCCCGGCCACTGGGCCGGCGTACCCGACCGAAGCACCACCGTCACCGGCGTCCCTGGGGCCGGAAACTGCGCCATCTCACCCCGGTTATCGGCAACGATTCACCCCTTCCACACTGCGATGCTCCGCCTCGGGTACGATCTTCCCATGCCCGTGCCCCTGCTCGCCCCGATGCAGCCGGACGACATCCCCGAGGTCATCGCCGTCGAACGGGAGGCCTACACCGCCGGCTGGCCCGCCACCGCCTTCGAGCGCGAGCTCACCGCCAACGCCATGGCCCGCTACCTCGTCGTCCGCGAGGACTCCGCCGCACCGTCCCCCATCGTCGCTTTCGGCGGCCTCTGGCTGATGGTCGACCAGGCCCACATCGTCACCGTCGCCGTCATTCCGCAGGCCCGGCGCCGCGGCTACGGCCGCCTCGTCCTCCACGGACTCATCGAACTCGCCCACGCCGCCGGCATGGACTCCGTCACGCTCGAAGTCCGCGTCTCGAACGAAGCCGCCCGCGCGCTCTACCGCCGCTACGGCTTCTACGAAGTCGGGGTCCGCAAGCGCTATTACGCCGACAACCGCGAAGACGCCATCATCATGACCACCGAGGCGCTCGCCTCGCCCGCCTATCAGCAGCGCCTCGAACGCCTCCGCGCCGAACTGGCCGAACGGTTCCCCGGGGGCTACATCGCTCGCCACCTCGAGGCCGTCCGAACCGCCTGACGCCGCCAGTACGCCCCCGGGAGCCCGCCCTGTGAAAACCATCTACTACACCGCCGCCAGCCTCGACGGCTTCATCGCCGACGCGGACAACGCGCTCGATTGGCTCTTTCAGTTCAATCTGGCTGAGCCGCCGGACTGGCCCGGTTTCATCGAACGCATCGGCGCCCTCGCCATGGGCGCCACCACCTGCAGCTGGCTGCTCGACCACGAGCTCCTGCCGCCTGGCGGGGACCCCAAACCGTGGCCCTACGACCAGCCCGCCTGGGTCTTCTCCCACCGCGCCTGGCCGGCCCCCGCCGGCGCCGATATCCGCTTCGTCCAGGGCGACGTCCGCCCGGTTCACGCCGAAATGGCACGCGCTGCCGGCGGCCGCGACCTCGTCGGCCAGTTCTGGGATGCCGGCCTGCTCGATGAAATCGTCGTCGATGTCGCCCCCGTCACCCTCGGTGCGGGCGCGCCGCTCCTCCCCCGCCGCATCGCATCGCCCCCGCTCCGCCTCGCCGGCGTGCGCGAACACTCCGCCGGGTTCGTCCAGCTCCGCTACACCGTCGAACGCGCGTAACGCTCCCCGGCGCCGGGAGCCCGTGCCTCAGCCTGCCGCCGCGTCCAGCTCTCGCACCAGCTCCTGCAGCACCCGCTCCGCCCGCTCCAGCCGCGCGAGGATCCCCCACGGCCCGTGGATGTTCAGCGTCATGTTCTCTGCCTGCCCGCGCACACCCGGCAGCCGGCCCCGCTTGCCCGCCGCCTCCTCGTACCGCCGCAGCTCGGGCGAACCCTCGCCGTAAATCGCGGTCAGGATCTCCACCGTGCGGTCGTCCCAGAGGTCGTAATCGAACGGGTTCGGCCCGCTCCCCCGCAGCCGCCCGATCTTCTCGATCTGCCGCTGGATCCGTTCCTTCGCCCGCGCGGGGTTCGCCACACTCGTCATAGGCGCGAGTGTACCCCCTCCCGCGTCACCGGCAACCGCTCAGGCCGCCTGCTGCGCGCCCTGCAGCTCAAAGGCAAGGTCCCCCAGCCGCACCAGCGCCACCAGCACCTCTGCCCTGCCGCCCGGTGCGAGCCGCAGCGCGCCCTCGAGCGCCTCTGCCAGCCGCGCTTCCGCGTCGCCGCCGTAGAACGCGTCCGGCCGCACCACCCCAAGGCTTGCGCTCGCAAATACCCGCCCCGCGCCGTCCCGGCACGCCAGCGCCAGCGCCACGTGGTCCACCCCGAACGGCCGCCGCATCGTTGCCATCTCCTCCCGCGCCCACGCCGCCACCCGCCCGGCGAGGTCCGCACCCACTCCGGGGCCCTCGACCGTCCACGTGCGCTCCGAAACGCCGACCCCGTCGCGGATGAGCTGCGCCACCCGCCGGCGTGTTCCCCAGCGTCGCCATCGTCCCAGCATCACCCCGATCGTCGGCACCCCCGTCCGTCCGCCGCCCCGGCCCACGCAACCTGTCACGCCACCGTCACTCGCCAGCCCCTCCCGCGCCCCCTACAATCACATCTCGTGGACAACGACTTCAGCGTTGACCTCGATGACATCCTCGCGGCCCTCCGGTCGCACGATATCGTCATCGCCCGCTTCGTGACCGTCCACCGCCGCCTCCTCTTCGACTTCCGCACCACGCCCCTCGACCCGCCCTTCGTCGCTGCCGTCGACCCCCTCCCCTCGATCGAGGCCCGCTACCGCCATCTCCGCGAACTCCGCCCCCGGCTCGGCGACCCGCCCAAGCTCGTCACCGTCTTCTGGCCGCGGTTCGTCGCCTCCCTCGCCGAGACCCCCGCATGGCAGGCCGTCCGCGACCGCCTCTCCGCTTCCGGCCACCCGGGGGCCGTCGAATCCGCCGACGCTGCCCTCGCCGGGCTCGTCGACCTCGAACGCGCCGCGCAGCGCGAAGCCATCCTCGGCGGGCGCGCCTTCCGCACCATCTGGAGCGCCTCCCCTTCGCCACGCTGATGCGCGTCGACCGCAAAACCTTCCGCCGTCTCGTCCGCGAGGCCGTCGCCTCGCTGCCCCCGGAGCTCCTCGCCCGGGTCCACAACGTCGATATCGTCATCGAACCGCGCCCAACCGCCCGCGACCGCAGGCTCGCCGGCATCGGCCCCAACGACCTCCTCCTCGGCCTCTATCACGGCATCCCCCTCACCCACCGCGGCGAGAACTACAACCTCGTCGCCCCCGACAAGATCTCCATCTACCACGAGCACATCGAGGCCATCTGCAATTCCGAAGACGAGGTTCGCGAACAGGTCCGCAAAACCGTCCTCCACGAACTCGGCCACTACTTCGGCATCGACGACGACCGCCTCGAAGAGCTCGGCATGGGCTGACAACGCCCGTCCGCGCGGCAAAGGCTCCGGAAACCCGCGCATTGACCCTCCCCGCAACGCCCGCGTAGCTTGAAGAGCGTGACAGGCCGCGTCGAGCGCTCACCCTACCCGCCCGCGCGCGCCGTCGCCCGGCCCACTCGAGCGGCGCGCCCACTCCTCTCCCCCTCCCAGCGCCTCCTCTTTGTGCTGGCGCTCTCCACCTTTGCGCTCGCCTCCTTCTATTCCAGCCTCGCCCTCCTCGCCCGCGTCACCCCCGCGCTCTTCCCCGGCCGCTCCCTCACCGAACTCGGCATCATCCGCCCGCTCGCCAGCCTCAACACGCCGCTCGTCGCGATCACCGACCCCGGCAAGGAGAGCGTCCTCCGCAAGCGCATCAACCTCCTCGTCCTCGGCGTCGATAAGCGACCCGGCTTCCAGTTCGAAGACAACCCCAACAGCGGCTACCTCACCGACACTATCATGGTCGCCACCATCGACCCGGTCGCCAAAACTGCCGCTGTCCTCAGCTTCCCCCGCGACCTCTGGATCGACGTCGCCAACCCGAAAGCCCCCGAGAGCCAGCGCCGCATCAACCAGTCCTTCGGCGATGGCGTCCGCGCCACCGGCACCATCCGCGGCGGCGTCGAAGAGCTGAAAGCCGACCTCAAACTCAACTTCGGCATCGAAATCGACCACTACGTCATTCTCGACTTCGAAGGCGTCGAACTCCTCGTCGATGCTCTCGGCGGTGTCGACGTCGATATCCCGCCCGACCTCGCTGTTCCCCCCTGGTACTACAGCGACGACGACATCCACGCCGTCTGGGTCGAATTCCCGCCCGGCCTCAACCACCTCGACGGCTACCACGCCGTCGCCTTCGGCCGCCACCGCGAATACGACTCCGACCTCAAGCGCGTCAAGCGCCAGCAGCTCGTCCTCCAGGCTGCCCTCAACAAGGCCTTCCAGCTCGATATCCTGCGCGACCCCGCCGGCCTCTGGAACGCCTACGCCTCAACCGTCAAAACCGATATCCCCTACGCCAAGTTCCCCGGCTACCTCGACCTCCTCCGCTCCACCAACGGCCGCCTCAAAACCTACTCCCTCGGCGACCCGGTGAACGACGTCCCGACCGTCACCGGCTTCACCACGGCCGGCGGCGCCGCCGTTCTCGCCTGGAACCCCGAGAACGTCCAGTACTGGCTCAGCCAGGTCTTCACCAAGGCTGCCTATAGCGAAAGCAACGTCGAAATCCAGAATGGCTACGGCCCCGAGGGTGCCGCCCGCGCCGCCGCGCTTGGCCGCTACCTCGCCTACGTCAAGGGCCTCCCCACCGTCTACTACGGCCCCGATGCCCCCCAGCAGCCCCGCACCACCATAACGCTCTACCACGTCGACCGGCGCGTCCTCGCCGAGGACATCGCAAAGTGGCTCGGCATCTCCCCTTCCGAAATCATCGTGGTCCCCTCCACCGACACCGCCCTGCCCGACGTCGTCGTCACCATCGGCCGCGATTTCAAGGTCCCCGGGACCTGACGCCCGCTCCCGGCGCCCTACTCCGCAGCCCGCGGCGGCTCGAACGCGCCGTCCAGCGCCCGCCTCGCCAGCTGCTCCAGCGCCCGGTCCTCCAGCGGCGGATTGTGCAGCGGCGCCCGCACATCCCGGAAGTACCGCTCCAGCGGCCGTGACCGCTGCAGGCTGACCCCGCCGACCACCCGCATCGCCAGCTCGACTGCCTCGATGCACGCGTTCAGCGTCTCCACCTTGGCCACCGCCACCCGGTCGATGGGCGGCATCCCTTCGGCCGTCTTCGCCGTCCAGGCCCGTTCCGCGTCGGTCATCAGCGCGCGGCTTCGCTGGAGCAGCAGGTCGATCCGCGCCACCTTGCTCCGCACGCCCGGCAGCTCCCGGATCGGCCGCAGCCCGCTCGGTGTCCGCTCCCGCGCGAACGCCACGCAGTAGTCCCGCGCCGCCGAGGCCACCCCGATCGTCACCGCGCACAGCCCCAGCGCGAACCACGCCATGCCCGCCCCGGCCCGCGGGTCGGGCGAGCCCGCCTCCCGTTCGTTCAGCAGCCGGTCCGCCGGGAGCCGCACTCCCTCCAGCACCACGTCATGGCTCCCTGTCGACCGCATCCCCAGCGCATCCCACGTCTCCACGATGCGCAGCCCCGGCTCGCCCCGGCAGACGAGGAAGTTGCCGATCCGGGGCCGCTCGCCGCTGCGCCCGTCCTCAATTCGCGCCAGCACGATGAAGTGGTGCAGCACCGGCGCCAGCGTCGTAAACGTTTTCCGCCCCTCCAGCACCCAGCAGTCCCCTTCCCGCCGCGCTACCGTCTCCGGCACCCCGCCGCCCGATGGGCTCCCCAGCCCCTCCTCCGTCGCGACCGTGTTCACCAGCTCCCCTCGCTGCACCGCCCCTTCGCACAGGTGCGCGAACCACCGCTCCGGGTAGCTCGGCGCCTCCCGCTCCTGCCCGAACGTCTTCAGGTGCATCATGAACGCCAGCGCCGTTGAACCGTCCGCCCGCGCCAGCGCCTCCAGCACCCCCAGGTAGACCGCCAGGGGCGCCTCTGCCCCGCCGTACCGTCGCGGAACCGTCAGCCCGTAGAACCCGGCCTCCCGCAGCTCAGCAAAGTTCTCAAACGGGAACGAACCTTCCCGGTCGTGCACGGGCGCGCGTTCCGCGAATCGCTTCGCGAGCACGCGCGCCCGTTCGACCCAGTCCGCCGTCATACCTGGCAGTCTACCCGGTTCGGCCGGCTCCGGCCGTCAGCGGTCGGCTGCCCGCGGCCCCGGCGGGTTCGCCCTCGGAGGCCGGCGGCCCCTCCACATGCAGGTTCGGGAGAATCCGGTCGAGCCACCGCGGCATCCACCAGTTCCACCGTCCCAGCAGCTCCATCGTCGAAGGCACCAGCAGGATGCGCACGATCGTGGCGTCCACGAGAATCGCCGTCGCCAGCCCGATACCGAACTCCTTGATCACCCGTTCCGGCCCCAGCACGAACGCAAGGAAGACCGTCACCATGATCGCGGCAGCCGCCGTAATCACCCGCGCCGTTGCCGTCAGCCCGTTCGCGACCGCCAGCCCGGTATCGCCCGTCTTCAGGTACTCCTCCCGGATCCGGCTGATGAGGAACACCTCATAGTCCATCGAAAGCCCGAACAGGATCGCGAACATCATCATCGGCAGGAACACCTCCACCGGGCCCGTGCCGACCCCGATCAGCTCGCCGCCCCAGCCCCACTGGAACACCGCCACCACCACGCCGTACGCCGCGCCGATCGACAGCAGGTTCATGATCGCCGCCTTCAGGGCCACGACCACCGACCGGAACATCGCCGTCAGCAGGATGAAGCTGAGCCCGATGACGCCGATGAACAGGTACGGCATCCGCTGCGAAATCCGGTCGCTCGCGTCGATCTGCCCGGCCGTCACTCCGGTCACGTAGAACCGGTCGCCGTTCGTCCCCGCCTGCCGAAGCACGTCATTCCGCAGCCGGTGCACCAGCTCCGTCGTCGCGTGGTCCTGCGGCTTCGTTGTCGGGATGACCGTGATGACCGCGGTGTCCCCCTCGGGGTTCAGCAGCGGCTGGGTCACGTTCGCCACGCCCGGCGTCGCCCGAAGCAGCTCCACCGCCCGCTCGAGGCCGCCGTTCCCGTTGCGCGTATCCGCCACAATCAGGAGCGGCCCGTTCGTGCCCGGCCCGAATCCCTTCGCGATCAGGTCATACGCCTTCCGCGAATGCGAACTCGGCGAGCGGTTGCCGGCGTCAGTGAACCCGAGCTGCATATCGAGCAGCGGCAGCGCCAGCACCACCAGCAGCCCGCCCGCGAGCAGCGCAACCGGCCACGGCCGCGCCTGGATCGCCCGGCTCAGCCGGTACCACGGGCTCCGCGGGTCCACCCCCTCCGACTGGTGGAAGAACGGCACCCGCAGCGAATCGACCCGCCTGCCGAATACCGCCAGCAGCGCAGGCGTCAGCGAGAGCGCAATCGCCACCGCCACCAGGACGACCACCGCCCCGGCCGTGGCCAGCGTGGCGATGAAGGGCAGCCCCATCACAAACAGCCCGAAAAACGCAATCGCCACCACAATCCCCGCGAACATCACCGACCGGCCCGATGTCGTGACGGCCTCCACCACCGCGTCCTCCACCCGCTTCCCGGCATGGATCGCCTCCCGGAACCGCGTGACGACCAGCAGCGAGTAGTCAATCCCGACGCCGATGCCGATCATCGCCGCAAACTGCGACGAGAAGCTCGGGAAGCCGACCCACCGGGCCGCGATGGTGATCAGCGCAAGCCCGGTGCCGAGCCCGAAGAGCGCCGCCCCGATCGGCACGCCCATCGCCACCACCGAACCGAAGGCGATGAGCAGGATGAACACGGCGGCGATCAGCCCGTAAATCTCCGAGCCGAACTCCGCCTGCTCGTTGAACTGGATGACCCGGCCGCCCGGCTCCACCGTGAAGCCCGGCCGCGCAGCCTCCTCCGTCAGCCGGATGAGCTGCATCGCCGTCTCGTGCGGCACTTTGTCCGCATCGAACGTGAACCGCACCACCGCGCGCGCAATCGTGCCGTCCGGCGAAATGTAGCCCGGCCGCTCGAACGGCGACTCAATCGCCGCCACATCCGGGATTTCAGCCTGGATGCGGGCCAGCACGTCCTCGATTTGCGGCCGTGCGCCCGCAACGCCGGTCGGGACCTCGAAGACGATGTCCGCCTCGCCGCCTGCCTGCGCCGGGAACCGCTCCTTCAGCAGGTCGGTCGCCCGCTGCGATTCCGACCCCGGCAGCCTGAACTCGGTCTGGAACTCGCCCCCGAAGGCCCGCGCTGCCGCGGCGCCCGCGACGAGAATCACCAGCCATGCTGCCAGCACCAGCCACTTCCGGCGGTGCACGAACCGCGCCCAACGCTCCATCACGGTCACGTCACGTGCTTCCTGTCGTGCCATCGCGCAAACTCCTGTTGCAGTGCCCGCAGGTGTCCCGCGGGACAGGATCCAGTGTGAAGCGGAACTCCGGTTCCGATCAACACCCGGATCATGTATCGTTGGTATCGAACATGGCAGCATCAGAACCCCGCTCCGAACGCGCCGACGCCCGCCTCAACCGCGAGCGCATCATCGAAGCCGCCCGCAGCCTCTTCCTCGAACACGGCACCGCCGTCGAAATGCGCCACCTCGCCGAGCGCGCCGGCGTCGGCGTCGGCACCATCTACCGCAACTTCCCCGCCAAGTCCGACCTCATCGCCGCTGTCGCCGCCGCCGTCCTCGACGAAACCGACGCCGAGCTCGAAGCCGTCTTCGCCATCGACGACCCGGTCGAGCTGGTCCGGCGCCACATCGCCACCCTCCTCCGCACCTTCTCCACCACCGCACCGCTCGCCATGGAGATGATGGCCGCCCCTACCTTCGAAACCATGCGCGGCCGCGTCCTCGCGTGGCTCACCGACCCGCGGCTCGACGCCGCCATCCAGCGCGGCATCCGCTGCGGCTGCTTCCGCGCCGACCTCGATATCCCCGCGGCCCGCCTCTTCATCGCCGGCGTCGCCGACCCGCTCGTCGTCATGGCCGCCTGCCCGCCGCTTACCCCGGCCCGGCTCGAAGCCCGCCTCGCCGAACTGGTGCTCCGCGCCCTCCTCGCCCCTGGTCAGCCCCTCCCGGCCGACCTCGCGCCCGCAGGCCAGAAAGGGACTTAACCGGCCCCCTATCCGCCGGCGCTATAATCCGGCCAATCACCCCGGGGCATCCTCCACCCCCGTGCCCCGGCCCTCCGGAGTCGGCCCGTGGAAGACCCAAGGATTGTCGCTGAGCGGATTATCGCCAACGTCGAGAAGGTCATCGTTGGCAAATCCCGCGAAATCCGCCTCGCCGTCACCGCTCTCATCTGCGGCGGCCACATGCTCATCGAAGACGTCCCCGGCGTCGGCAAAACCATGCTCGCCCGCGCCATCGCCGTCTCCACCGGCTGCTCCTTCCGCCGCATCCAGTTCACCCCCGACCTCCTCCCCTCCGACGTCACCGGCGTCTCCATCTACAACCAGAAGACCGGCGACTTCGAGTTCCGCCCCGGCCCCATCCTCGCCCAGGTCGTCCTCGCCGACGAAGTCAACCGCGCCACGCCGAAGACCCAGTCCGCGCTCCTCGAAGCCATGGAGGAGCGCCAGGTCACCGTCGACGGCGTCACCTACCGCATGCCGCAGCCGTTCATGGTCCTCGCAACCCAGAACCCAATCGAGTACGAAGGCACCTTCCCCCTCCCCGAGGCCCAGCTCGACCGCTTCCTCATCCGCATGTTCCTCGGCTACCCCTCCCCCACCGACGAGGTCCTCGTCCTCGATAACCAGCAGACCCGCCACCCCATCGAAACCCTCCAGCAGGTCACCGACGCCAACGAAATCCTCCAGCTCCAGCGCGCCGTCCGCGAAATCTACGTCGACCCGCTCATCAAGCAGTACATCGTCCAGCTCGCCAACGCCACCCGCGAGCACGAAGCCGTCTACCTCGGCGCCAGCCCCCGCGGCTCGCTCGCACTCTTCCGCACCGCACAGGCCAAAGCCCTCCTCGAAGGCCGCGACTTCGTTATCCCTGACGACGTCAAAGACCTCGCCGTCTTCACCCTCGCCCACCGCGTCATCGTTAGCCCCGGCGCCAAGGTCAAAGGCGTCACCCAGGCCGACGTCATCGCCCAGTGCCTCCAGCGCGTCCCCGTCCCCGGGGCCCGCGCCCGCGCCTGACCTGCCGTGCGGCGCCTCATCGCTGCCGTCCTCGCCCCCGAACGCCGGACGCTCTCCCTCGTCCTCGCCATCCTCCTCGCCTGCATGTTCGTCGCCTTCGCCACCGGCTTCTGGCTGCTGTTCCGCCTCGTCTACGTCATCGCCATCGCCCTGCCGCTCGCCTGGCTCTTCACCTGGTGGAACACTCGCAGCCTCCAGGCCGAAGCCGACCGTCGCACCTCCCGCGCCCAGGTCGGCCAGGAGGCTCTCGAGGTCATCGAGGTGCGCAACACTGCCTTCCTCCCGAAAATCTGGCTCGAAGTCGAAGACCCCTCCGGCCTCCCCGGCCACCGCTCCCGCCGCATTGTCAGCATCCCGCCGCGCCGCTCCCGCAACTGGATCGTCACCACCCCGCTCCTCCGCCGCGGCCTCTACGAGTGGGGCCCGCTCACCGTCACCGCGGTCGACCCCTTCGGCATCTTCCGCCGCTCCCGCACCTTCGGCGAAGCCCAGCAAATCCTCGTCTACCCGCCTGTCGTCGACCTCCCCCACTTCCAGGCGCCTCCCGCCAACCTCCCCGGCGAAGGCCGCTTCCGCCGCCGCACCCACTACATCACGCCAAACGCCGCCGGCGTCCGCGAATACGCCCCCGGCGACGCCTTCAACCGCATCCACTGGCGCTCCACCGCCCGCACCGGCGAGCTCATGGTCAAAACCTTCGAGCTCGACCCCGCCTCCGATATCTGGGTCATCCTCGACCTCGAACGCCGCGTCCACGTCGGCTCCGGCGACGACTCGACCGAGGAGTATGCCGTCCGCATCGCCGCCAGCGTCGCCCGCCACTACATCGTCGCCAACCGCCCCGCCGGCCTGATGCAGTTCGGCCGCGACCTCCGCATCCTCGAGCCCGAGCGCGGCCAGAACCAGCTCACCCGCATCCTCGAAACCCTCGCCACCGCCAGCGCCGTCGGCGATGCCCCCCTCGGCGCCCTCCTCCTCGAAGAGCAGCGCCGATTCGGCCGCCACACCACCCTCGTCATCGTCACGGCCTCCACCGATGACCACTGGCTCACCGCTATTCAGTCGCTCACCCAGCGCGGCGTCCGCGCTGCCGTCATCCTTGTCGACCCCTCCACCTTCGGCAGCGACCGCTCTCCGCTGCTCCTCTACGGACAGCTCACTGCGTCCGATATCCTTACCTATGTCGTCCGCCGCGGCGACGACCTCTCCCTCGCGCTCGGCCCCGCCGGCGCAGGAGGTGGCGCATGGCAGGCCTGAACCCCTCGTTGGAGCGGACCCCTGTCCGCACGGCAGGCTCGGTCGCGATCAACCTGCCCCGCATCGTCATGAGCTGGGAGGACTGGCTCACCTTCGCCGTCGCTGCCATCACCTTCGTCGCCATCGCCCATTCCCTCGAGCAGGCCAACTGGGTCGAGGGCATGCCTCCCTTCATTCCGACCGTCCTCCTCGGCCTCGCCATCGGCATGTTCACCGCCCGGACCCGCCTCCATGCGCTGGCCATCCATCCTGTCGGCCTCGCGCTCGGCGCCGCCGTCGTTGTCCTGGTCGCCCAGTCGTACGCCGATGGCCCCACCCTCGCCGACCGCCTCGCCGACTTCCGCGTCCGCATGGTCGAATGGTTCCACGTCGTCCGCGCCGGTGATATCAGCAACGACAACCTCCCCTTCGTCACCCTCGTCCAGGCCCTCGCCTGGCTCGCCGCCTACGCCGCCGCCTGGTGCCTCTTCCGCTGGCACAACGCCTGGCTCGCCCTCCTGCCTGGCGGCTTCATCCTCCTCACCAACATCTCCTTCCTGGATGGCCAGCCCTCCGGCGACTTCGTCGTCTTCCTCTTCGGCGCCATCATCCTCCTCTCCCGCGTCCACCTGCAAAAACACCTCGCCCGCTGGCGCGCCGAAGGCGTCGACTACCCGGAGTTCATCTCCGTCAGCCTCATCCAGCTCACCGTCGTGGTCGCGGCCGCCCTCGTCGTCATCGCCTGGCAGCTCCCTCTCGGAAACCAGGCCCGCGCCGCCGAGTCGGTCTTCAACACCCTCGCCCGCCCGTTCACCTCCCAGTCAGACCACCTCCTGCGCCTCTTCCACAACATCGACTCGCGGCGGGGTGCCAACCTCCACACCTTCGGCAACACCCTCCCCATCCAGGGTGATGTCACCCTCGGTTCGAAGCGCCTGTTCGAAGTCAACGCCGCCGAGCCCGGCCTCCTCCGCGCCACCAGCTACGAGGTCTACACCGGCGCCGGCTGGAAGGCCGGCCCGCGCGACTCCTCCCGCGTCGATGCCCGCGAACTCGCCGTCGATGCCCAGTCCGCCGCCTACCAGGCCCGCACCGTCGCCATCCTCCGCGTCAGGCTCCTCTCGTCCGAAAGCACCATCCTCACGCCCGGGGTCCCCCTCGCCGCCAACGTCGATACCCGCGTCGATGCCGCCCCCGGCCAGGCCGCCGATATAGAGCGGATGCGCAGCCGCCGCGCCCTCGGCGCCGAAGACACCTACAACAGCTTCGGCTCCATCTCCAGGGCCACCGCCGAGCAGCTCAACGCGGCCGGCACCGCCTATCCCCAGTGGGTCACCGACCGCTACCTCCAGCTCCCCGATTCCCTCCCCCAGTCGGTTCGCGACGAAACCCGCCGCATCATCGCAGAGGCCGGCGCCGCCACCCCGTACCAGCAGGCGAAGGCGATTGAAGCCTACCTTCGCACCTTTCCCTACGACCTGGCTGTCCCGGCCCCGCCGCCCGGCCGCGACGCCGTCGAGTTCCTCCTCTTCGAACTGAAGCGCGGCTACTTCGACTACCAGGCGAGCGCCATGTGCGTCATGCTCCGCACGGCCGGCATCCCCTGCCGCGTCGCGGTCGGCTACGTCCTCACTCCCGGCTCCGGCGAAGAAACCCTCTACACCGTCCGCAAGAGCGACGCCTACTCCTGGGTCGAAGTCTTCTTCCCCTCCTACGGCTGGGTCGAATTCAACCCCACCTCCGACCGCCCCGAAGGCGGCGCCGGCGGACTCAGCCAGCCCCTCGTCCCATCCGACCCCTTCGTCGAACCCTCGCTCGAAGACCTCTTCGGTCCCGACTTCGTCGACCCGACCGGCGGCTCCAACCCCGTGAAAGACGCCCTCGCCGAAGAGCCGGTCCTCAACGACCGCTTCAGCTGGCTCCTCCTCGCCATCCCCCTCGGGCTCCTCTCCCTGCTCGCCGCCGGCGCCCTCGGCCTCCGCGTCGCCTGGAACTGGGGCCTCTCCGGCCTCGACCAGCGCGCCCGCCTCTGGGCGCACACCCAGCGCCTTGCCGGTTGGGCCGGCCTCGGCGCCCGCGAAGCCGAAACCCCCCGCGAATGGTCCCGCCGCCTCGGCCGGGCCATCCAGCGCGAAGAACCCGCCGAACGCCTCGGCCAGGCCTACGAGGAATCCCGCTACGCCCGCCCCGGGCAGTACCGCGTCGATGACGGCGAAGCCGTCGCGTCCTACCGCTCCCTGCGCAGCGCACTCCTTGGCCGGCTCTTCGGCCGCAAGAACCGGCAGGCCCCATGACCGGCCGCGCGCCCGCCCCGGCTGACGCACTTCCCGCCGCCGTCGCCGAGACCGCACTCGGCTGGGCCGGCGTCGCCCTCTCGCCCGAAGGCATCCGCCACGCCACGCTCTTCCACGCCACGCGCGAGGCCGCGCTCGGCGAGCTCCGCGCCTTCGGCGGCTCCGAAGCCGAAACCAGCGCCCTCCGCGAGGCCTGCGCCCGCCTCAAGGCCTACGCCCGCGGCGACCTCGCCGCCCTCGCCGCCTTTCCCGTCGACCTGCCCCCGGGTCTCCCCGGCGCCTCCCGGCGCGTCCTGCTCGCCCTCCGCGATATTCCCCCTGGCGAAACCCGGAGCTATGGGTGGCTCGCCGCCCGGGCCGGACTCGGGTCCGGGGCAGCCCGCGCCGCCGGCGCCATCATCGGCGCCAACCCCGCGCCGCTCTGGCTCCCCTGCCACCGCGTCGTCGCTGCCGACGGCTCCCTTCACGGTTTCGCCGGGGGTCTGGCCCTGAAGCGCCGACTCCTCGAACACGAGGGCGCCCTCCCCCGCTCCCTCCTCCCCTGAATGCCGTCCCCCGCGCCGCGGAAACGAGACCGGGGCGCACCGTTTCGGCGCGCCCCGGCAGAGGCTGGCTTCCAGGAAGGCGTCAGGCGTCGCGCCAGGCCTTCATCAGGTGCGTGTACGGGAACCACGCGGTCGGCCGGTAGTTCTCGATGTTCGAATCCCAGAAGTACGTGCGCGTGTCGGTCGAGAAGTAGATTTCGTACTGCTCCTCCGCCACGTGCTCCTCAATCTGGCGGACCGTCTGCAGCCGCTCCTCCCACACGAACTGCCCGCGCTGCTTGTCCATCAGCTCTTCCAGCTTCGGGTCATTCACGTAGGAGAGGTTGATCCGGCCGCGCTGCGGCTTCATCGTGAACCGCTCCGTCACGAAGTCGAGCCAGTAGGCCACGGCCCGCGGGCTGTGGCCCATGCCCTCGTACTGCCCCTGGTACGTCGTGGAGATGTACTGCGCGTACGGCTTCATCACCCGCGTCACGTTGATTCCCAGCTGTTTCAGCTGCGCCTCAGCCAGGACGGCCGTGTCGACGTAGGCCTGGGTATAGACGGCGGCATCCGAATGCTCCCAGGTGGTATCGATCGTCTTCCCCTCCCCGATCGCCGCCGCGAGCAGCTTCTTCGCCTCCGCAAGGTTGTACTCCCAGTATTTCGCCTGGGGGAGGTCCTTCACCTGGCGCGCCCACGGGTACCCCACGTGGTACAGCTGCTCCGGTACGCCCTCACCCTTCGAAATCGCATCCCGGATCGCCTTCCGGTTCAGCGCCATCGAAATCGCCTGGCGCACCCGCTTGTCGTTGAACGGCGGCTTGTCCGTTCGCAGGTAGATGTAGCCGCCAATCCCTTGGACCTCTTCGAACTTTGCATCCGGCCGCGCAGCCTTCAGCTGGTCCCGCTCCGTCGGCAGGAACAGCCAAGTGAGGTTGACCTGCTTCGCAGAAAAATCCGCAACCCGCTTCGCCTGGTCAGTCACGATGAGCGCCGTCACCTCGTCAAAATACGGGTACGGCTTGTCGAAGTAGTCCGGGTTCTTCTTGTAGCTCAGGCTGACGCCTGTCTTGTATTCCGTATGGATGAACGGCCCCGAGCCGATCATCTTCGTCGCCACGTCCTGCGTCTCGGCCCACTCCTGCGGGCAAATCCAGACCCCCAGGTTCCCGCCGAGGTAGAAGACGAAGTCCGCGTACGGTTGCTTTGTGGTGATCTTGACCGTCTGGTCGTCCGGCGTCTCGACCTTGTCGATGAACGCCAGCCCGGTCTTGTGCACCGATTTCTCGAAGTTCCGGTACCGGTCGTACGCGTAGGCGATGTCCTTCGACGTCACCGCCCTCCCGTTCACCGGCGGAATGTTGTGGAACTTCGCGTTCGGCTTCAGCTTCACGATGAACGTCAGCTGGTCCGGCTGCTCCGGCATCTTCTGCGCCAGGTCCGGCTCCATCGAATTATCGGCCGGCGCCACGTCCGGCGTTCCCGCCTTAAACCGGAAGAGCTTCGAGTAGCTCAGCCCGTGGTTGTACGCCGCAATGAACGACGTCTGCGTGTACGGGTCCAGGCTCGGCGGCGGCGACGAGATCTGGAAGCTCAGCGAGCCCCCGGGCTTCGGCTGCTTCGCCGGTGTCGGCGTCGGTGCCGCCGTCGGCAGCAGGCCGGGTCCGCCTCCGCCGTCGTCGTCATCATCGTCCCCGCCGCCGCAGCCGACGAGCGCCATCGTCGCGGCCCCCGCCCCGGCCAGCGCCGTTCCCCGGAGCGCCGCCCGGCGGCTCACTTTCCGCCGCAGCCAGTAGTTCTCCCGTTTCTCCATGGTCCTGTCCTTTCCCCTTCGTCTGGAAGCAGCTGCGCTGCGATTTCCCACCTCTATTACGGCGATTGACGCAATCTCGGATCCAGCACGTCGCGGAGCGCGTCCCCAAACAGGTTGAATGCCAGCACCGCCACGCTAATCGCCGCCCCCGGGATCACGGCTGTCCACCATGCCTCCAGCCAAACCTGCCGCATCTCCTGCAGCATCCCGCCCCAGCTCGGGTGCGCCGCATCCGAAATCCCGAGGCTCAGGAAGCTCAATGCCGCCTCGGCCAGGATCGCATTGCCTACCTGGATGCTCGCGATCACGATGATCGGCGCGGTCACGTTCGGCAGCACGTGCCGCCACATAATCCGCAGCGGCCCGTTCCCCAGGCACTCCGCCGCCTCGACGTACTGCAGGTTCCGGATGCTCAACACCGAACCCCGCACAATCCTCGCCGTCGTCGGCGTGATGATGATGCCGATGGCCAGGCTCACCATCAGAAACGACCGGAGGCTGTACCCCCGCTCCGGATTGAAAATCGAAAGGAAAAAGATCGCGAGCACCAGCGGCGGGAATCCGAGTACCACCTCAATCGCCCGGCTCACCAGCATGTCGACCCACCCCCGAAAAAACCCCGCCACCATCCCCAGCACCGTTCCCAGCACCGTCCCGATCGCCACCGCAGCGAAGCCGATCCCCAGCGATATCCGGCTGCCGATCAGAATCCTGCTGAACATGTCCCGGAACAGGTTGTCCGTCCCGAAGGGATGCTCCAGGCTCGGCGCCTGCAGCCGTGGGTTCTTCACCGGATCGACCGCATCCGCCGCCTGGGGCGCCAGCGCGTCAGCCCCCACCGCCACGAGAACGAGCACCACACACACAGCGCCGGCAACCGCACCCAGCGGCTTCTGCCGCGCAATCCGCCACAATCGCATGAGCCGGCCCGGCCTCCGCGGAACGACTGGTACCCCAACCGGCGCCGAAATCGCTTCCGCTCCCATCACCCGTACCTGATCCGCGGGTCGAACCACGCATAGCTCAGGTCGACCAGCAGGTTGATCGTGACCAGCGTCGCAGCAAAGAACAGCACCAGCCCCTGCACCTGCGGATAGTCCTTGATCGTCACCGACGTAAAGGTCAGCATCCCAAGCCCGGGCAGGCTGTAGATGTTCTCCAGCACCACCGTCCCGCCCAGCAGCACCCCAAACTGCAGCCCGAACAGCGTCACCACCGGGATCATCGCATTCTTCAGCGCGTGCCGGAACACCACCATCCGCTCCCGCAGCCCCTTCGCCCGCGCCGTCCGGATGTAGTCCTGCCGGAACACCTCCAGCATCGAGGACCGCGTCACCCGCGCCAGGCTCGCGCTCAGTGCCAGCCCCAGCGAGATAGCCGGCAGGTAAAGCTGCTCCAGGTTCTTCAGCGGGTCCTCCCAGATGTCTACATACCCCACCGGCGGCGCGTATCCCCACCACTTCGCGGGGAACACAATCAGCATCGTCCCGAGCCAGAACCCAGGGATGCTCAGCCAGCCAATCGAAAGGACGCGCAGGACATAATCAAGGGCGGAGTCCTGGCGTACCGCACTGACCACGCCAATCGGTATCGCAATCACCAGCGCGAACAGCGTGCTGAGTACCGTCAGCTCCAGCGTCAGCGGAATCCGCGTCCGGATCTCCGTCCACACGTCCCGCTTGCTGATAATCGTCGTTCCCCAGTCCCCGGTCAGCACACCGCCCATGTAGACGAGGTACTGCTTGACCGCCGGCTCATCGAGCCCGAGGTCCCGCCGGATGGCGTCGCACTGCTCCTGGCTGACGTCCGGCGTGTTCAGCACGATCTTGCAGACGTCCCCCGGGATCATCCGCACAGCGGTAAACACCACAATGCTGATGATGAACAGCACCACCAGCGCCAGGAGCACGCGCTTCGCAAGATACTGACCCATTCCCCCTGCCTGCCCCGCGGGGCGCCGGTCGTTGGCCGGGCCCGCAGGTTGCGGCATTCTGGAAAAACCGACGATGAATCGTCAAGCCCTATCGCATCGATAGTTTTTCCCCGTCGAACCACCGAATCCGCTTCGCCTGGCCGGCCGCCCGGGCGCTCAGCGCAGCCGCGTCACCGGCCGCAGGAACAGCACAGCCGCCATGCCGACCGCCATGCACAGCGCGGTACTCGTCACCAGTGTCGGCCGCGGGCCCCACAGGCTCGCCTGGATACCCGCCTGCAGGTACCCCACCGGCACACTCGCCGTAAATGCCAGGCCGTACATGCTCATCACCCGGCCCATCATCGCCCGGTCCGCATGCTCCTGCAGGAGCGCAACGGCAAAGTTGATGAAAATCGCCGGTCCGGCGATGCCCGCCGCGAACAGGAACGCCATCGCCGTGCCGGTGTTCGGCGCCAGCCCGTAGCCGAGGGTGAAGAGCGGGCCGCCCACGAGCGTGCCCGCGAGCAGCAGCCCCCGCCGGGGCACCCGCACCGCGCTCAGCAGGAGCGACCCAGCGACAATGCCCGCGCCGAACGATCCCCACAACAGCCCGACCCACCGGTCCGCCGCACCGAACTCCGCGCCCACCATGAGCACCACCGTTACCGCGAACGGCCCCATGATAAGCACCCCGGGCACCGTCCCGAGCGCCAGGATGCCCCGCAGCGTCGGCTCCCGCACCACGTACCGAACCCCGGCCGCCAGGTCGGCGCGCACGCTCCGCCCCGTCGGAACCGGCCGGTCGGTCGCAATACGCCAGAACAGCAGCGCTGCCGCCCCGAGCAGCGCCACCTCGGCCGCGAACGCGACCGGCAGCCCGGCCGCGTCCGAGAGCAGCCCCCCGGCGGTCGGACCGCCGAACTGCAGCGTCGCCATGAACGCCAGTGTCCCGAAAATCGCCCCGTTCTGAATCTGCGCCTGGTCCAGGATCTGCGGCATCATCGCCTGCCGGGCCGGGTTCGTGAACGCGCCCGCCGAACCCACGATCGCAGCCAGGATGAACACCGGCCAGACCCACCGGACATCCGCGCCCGCCAGCACCACGTAGACCAGCGACACCGCCGCCGCAACCAGGTAAGTCCGGATCAGCACCCGCCGGCGCTCCACCCGGTCTGCCACCACCCCGCCCAGCAGCGCGAACGCCGCTCCGGGCAGCGTCTGGCAAATGAGCGCCGCCGCAATCGCCAGCGGCAGCCGCTCCGAGTCCACCCGGTCGCGGATGAAGAGCGGCACCGTCACCGCCTGGATGCCCACCCCCGAGCCCGCAGCAACCGATGCCAGCCACCACGCCCGGTACTGCGGCACGCTGAACGGATTCCGCGAGACCGGCCGCGCGGCTGCGCCGCCTGTCGCTGCCCCCTGCGCCATGGCGCGGCAGTCTACGGCCGCGCCCACTGCGTTGCAATCTGCAACGGTTCGCTCCGCCCCTTACCCCTCCTCGTGCGCGAACACCACCGCGCCCAGCGGCGGCAGCACGATGTGCAGCGACCACGGCCTCCCGTGCGCCGGCATCGCCTCCGCCTCGACACCCCCGAGGTTCCCCATCCCGCTCCCCCAGTACTCGGCCGCGTCGGTGTTCAGCACCTCCCGCCACGTCCCCCCGTGCGGCACTCCGATCACGTGGCTCACCCGCGGCACCGGCGTGAAGTTCAGCGCCACCGCAACCTCCCGCTTCCCATCCGGCGAGCGGCGCAAAAACGCCAGCGTGCTTTCGTCCGCATTGTCACATTCGATCCATTCGAACCCCGCCGGGTCGTGGTCCGTCGCGTGCAGCGCCGGGTACTCCCGGTAGAGCCGGTTCAGGTCAGCCACCAGCCGCGTCAGCCCCTCATGCCGGTCGAAGCCCGCCAGCCACCAGTCCAGCTCCCGGTCGTGGTTCCACTCCGCCCACTGGCCGAACTCCTGCCCCATGAACAGCAGCTTCTTCCCCGGCAGCGTCCACTGGTAGGCGAACAGCAGCCGGAGATTCGCAAACTTCTGCCAGTCATCGCCCGGCATCTTCGCCAGCAGCGACCCCTTCCCGTGCACCACCTCGTCGTGCGAAAGCGCCAGCACGAAGTTCTCCGTGAACCCGTACAGCGCCCGGAAGGTCAGCAGGTTGTGGTGGTACTTCCGGTGCACCGGATCATGGCGGAAGTAGAGCAGTGTGTCGTGCATCCACCCCATGTCCCACTTGAATCCGAACCCCAGCCCGCCCATCGAGGTCGGCCGCGAAACCATCGGCCACGCTGTCGATTCCTCCGCCACCGTCTGCGTGCCCGGCGCCAGCAGGTAGACCGTCTCGTTCAGCTTCCGCAGGAACCGGATCGCGTCCAGGTCCTCCCGGCCCCCGAACACGTTCGGCTCCCACTCCCCTGGCTTCCGCGAATAATCCAGGTAGAGCATCGAAGCCACCGCGTCCACCCGCAGCCCGTCGGCGTGGTACACGTCCAGCCAGAACATTGCGCTGCTCAGCAGGAACGACCGCACCTCGTGCCGCCCGTAGTTGAACACCAGGCTCCCCCAGTCCGGGTGGTAGCCCCGCCGCGGGTCCGCGTGCTCGTACAGGTGCGTCCCGTCGAACCGCGCCAGCGCGAACGCATCATCCGGGAAGTGCGACGGCACCCAGTCCAGGATCACCCCCACACCCGCCTGGTGGAGCGTGTCGACCAGGTACATCAGATCCTGCGGCGAACCCCACCGGCTGCTCGGCGCGAAGTACCCTGTCACCTGGTAGCCCCACGACCCGTAGAACGGGTGCTCCATCACCGGCATCAGCTCCACATGCGTAAAGCCGTGCCGGACCGCGTGCTCCGCCAGCAGCGGCGCAAGCTCCCGGTAGCCCAGCATCGCCCCGTCCGGGCCGCGCCGCCACGACCCCAGGTGCACCTCGTAGACGGCGATCGGCCGGTCGTGCCGGTTCACCTCGCTGCGCCGGGCCATCCAGTCCGCGTCGCCCCAGGCGTACTCCAGCCCGGCCACCACCGACGCCGTAGCCGGCGGAAGCTCCGCCCGGAACGCGAACGGGTCCGCCTTCCACAGCTCCTCGCCCGTGTCCCGGTTCCGGATGACGTACTTGTACCGGTCGCCCGCCTTCGCTCCCGGCACGACGCCCTCCCACACCCCCGAAGGGCCGAGGCACCGCAGCTGGTTCGCCCCCGGGTCCCACCCGTTGAAATCCCCCGCGACCGCCACTGCACTCGCATTCGGCGCCCACACGGCAAACCGCACACCGCCTGCGACCGGGTGCGCCCCCATCAGCCGGTACAGCCCGGCATGATTCCCTTCGTTGAACAGGTGCAGGTCAAAATCCCCGAACGCCGAATCCGTCTCAGGTTTCCTCACAGTCCCTCCTGTGCCGCCGAAAGCAGCAGCCCGCGCAGCGGAATCTCTGCCCAGCCCGGGCGATGGTCGAGTTCGTATGCCAGCTCGTAGAACGCCTTGTCCAGCACGAACGTATCCAGCAGAAACCGCTGCTCCGCCGGGCTCCCGCCCGGCAGCCCGCTCGCCCGCGCCACCGCGAGGTACCCCTCGAGGTACGCCCGCGCCGTCCACAGGTACCAGCCCAGCGCCCACCGCTCGAGGTCGGTGCCTGTGCCCGCCGCGTGCCCTTCGATGACCTCCCGCAGCGCCGCCCGGCTCGCGTAGTGGAACGACCGCACCATCCCCGCCACATCCCGCAGCGGCGAACGCCGCAGCCGCCGCTCCCCCAGCGACCGCGCCGGTTCGCCCTCGAAATCGATGAACACCGGCTCCCGCCCCGCCACGAGGACCTGCCCGAGGTGCAGGTCGCCATGCACCCGGATGCGCAGGCCCTCCAGCTTCCGCGTGCCCACCTGCTGCAGCCGCCCGACGAACGCGTCCTCTTTTTCCAGCACCAGCCCCGCCAGCTCGACCGCCTCCGCCGGCAGCGCGTCCATGCACCGCCGCAGCGCCCGTAGCGCCCGGCGCGCCTGCACCCGGAGCCCCTGGGCCAGCGCCCGCTGGTAGAACGGCGTGTACCGCTCCGGCAGGAAGTCCGGGTGGTCGATGCCCGCAAGCGCGGCGTGCAGCTCCGCGGTCCGCCGGCCCAGCGTCCCTGCAAACTCGAGCCACGGCCCGGCGTACGCCGCCAGCTCGGCCGGTTCCGGCCCGCAGGTCAGCGGGTGGTCGCTCTCGCTCACCCGGGGCGGCTCCAGCCGCGCTGCCGCCACCTCCTCGAGCATCCGCTCCAGCTGGCCCGTTGCGAATGTCCAGCCGTCGTACTGGTGCGGCACGGCCGCCTCGACCACGCCGACGACCGCCGGGCGTACGCCCTCCTGCACGTACTCCACCCGCCCTGCGAGCTTCGGCACCATCGAGGCCGCCCGCGTCTTCGCCAGCAGCTCCCCCAGCTCCACCTGCGGATGCGTCCCCGCCTCGATCCTCCGGATCGCCTTGAACACGAACTGTCCCGGGAAATGCACCGACGTGTTGCTCTGCTCCGCCCGGCTGACCGCCGGCGTTCCTTCCACTCCGTTAAAGCGAACTCCCGGCTCAGGCACAAACACGAGCCCGCCGCGCTCCCCGGCCAGCCGTGACCGGCTCCGGAACAGCCCCGGCAGCGCCCCGCACACCTCCGGCAGCGCCAGCCCGTCGACCAGCACCCAGCGCTCCCCGCCCGCCGAGACCGCCAGCGCGACGACCGCCCAGTTTGCCGCTGCCTCCACCGCGGGCCGGCGCTCCTCCGGCACCACCGAAAGCAGCAGCCCGAACCGGTCCGGCTCGCCCTGCTCGTACTCCACCTGCACCACCGCAAACACCGTCGGCGGCACCCCTCGCGCCCGCAGCGGCACCCGGTCCACGACCCGCACCCGCCGCGGCCGACGCGTCAGCCCGCCGAACCACCTTCGCGCCGGCACGTACTCCGCGAGCACAGCGTCCAGCGCATCCCTGCGCCCGTCGAACAGCTCCTCCGGGCTCGCGGCCACCCGCAGCTCCGGCAGCGTCGGCTCAGGCCGCCCGTCCGGCCCCGGCGTCGCCAGCTCGAACCAGAAAAACGAGTGCGGCCCCAGCGACAGGAAGTACGGTTCGCTTCCAACCCGCGGGAACCGGCCGTGCCCGAACAGCTCCACCGGCTCCGCGCCCGCGTACGCCCCCAGCGAGAGGTGTGCCGCCTGCGCAAACCGCGATAGGTTCGCCACCACCAGCACCCGCTCCCCTTCGTACTCCCGCACAAACGCCAGCACCCGGTGGTTGTCGCACTCCACGAACTGCAGGCTCCCCCGTGCAAACGCCGGGTGCCGGCGCCGCAGCCCGATCAGCCGCCGCATCCACCACAGCAGCGACGACGGGTTCGCCTGCTGCGCATCCACATTCACCGACTCGTAGTGGTATTCCGGGTCGATGATCACCGGCAGGTACAGCTTCTGCGGGTTCGCCCGCGAAAACCCCGCATTCCGGTCCGCGCTCCACTGCATCGGCGTCCGCACGCTGTCCCGGTCGCCGAGGTAGATGTTGTCCCCCATCCCGATCTCGTCGCCGTAGTAAATGACTGGCGTCCCCTTGAGCGAGAACAGCAGCGCATTCAGCAGCTCGATCAGCCGCCGGTTGTTCGCCAGCAGGGGCGCCAGCCGCCGCCGGATCCCGAGGTTCACCCGCGCACGGTCCTCCGCCGCGTACACCCGGTACATGTAGTCCCGCTCCTCGTCCGTCACCATCTCGAGCGTCAGCTCGTCGTGGTTCCGCAAAAAGAGCGCCCACTGGCACGTCTCCGGAATTGGCGGCGTCTGCTCCAGGATCTCCGTCGTCGGGAACCGGTCCTCCATCCGCACCGACATGAACAGCCGCGGCATCAGCGGGAAGTGGAACGCCATATGGCACTCGTCCCCCTCCCCGAAGTACGCCACCGCGTCCTCCGGCCACTGGTTCGCCTCGGCCAGCAGCATCCTCCCCGGGAACTTCGCGTCCACATGCGCCCGCAGCTCCTTCAGGAACGCGTGCGTCTGAGGCAGGTTCTCGCAGCTTGTCCCCTCCGCCTCGAACAGGTACGGCACCGCGTCCAGCCGGAACCCGTCGACCCCCAGCTCCAGCCAAAAGTCCGCCACTTCGAAAATCTCCCGCCGCACCCGCGGGTTCTCGAAGTTCAAATCCGGCTGGTGCGAATAGAACCGGTGCCAGTAGTACTGCCCGGCGACCGGGTCCCACGTCCAGTTCGAACGCTCGAAATCCTTGAAGATGATCCGGGCGTCCGCGTACTCCGTCGCCGTGTCGCTCCAGACGTAGTAGTTCCGGTACACGCTCCCCTTCGGCGCCCGCCGCGCCCGCTGGAACCACGGGTGCTGGTCGCTCGTGTGGTTGATCACCAGCTCCGTAATCACCCGCAGCCCCCGCGCATGCGCCTCCCGCAGGAAGGCCTTGAAGTCGCGCAGCGTCCCGTACGCCGGGTGAATCTTCCGGTAGTCCGCGATGTCGTACCCGTCGTCCCGCAGCGGCGACTCATAGAACGGCAGGAGCCAGATCGCCGTCACCCCCAGCTCCTGCAGGTAGTCCAGCTTTTGCGTCAGCCCCGGGAAGTCGCCGATGCCGTCGCCGTTCCCGTCGTGGAACGCCCGCACGTGCAGCTCATAGATCACCGCGTCCTTGTACCAGAGCGGGTCCCCGGTCAGGGCCGCCGTCACCGCAGTCCGTGCGCTCGCAGGCCGGGTCATCGCACCTCCACCGATAGCACAAAACGCGCAACCGTCGTTTCAGTTTCCCCCGGCCGCCCCCATCGGACCAACCCGGCCCGCTACACTCCACCGGTGCTCACCCGCATCGACCACCTCATCCTGCCCGTTGCCGACCTCAACGCCGCCGTTGCCTCCTTCGAGCGCCTCGGCCTCGTCCTCACCCCGCGCACCGCGCACGCCGGCCTCGGCACCGCCAACCGGGCTGCCTTCATCGGGCCCGATGCCGCCCGCTTCATCTACCTCGAGCTCCTCGCCATCGAGGACCCCGCCCTCCTGCCGCCGTCCCGCCGCCACTACCGCGAAACCCTCGAACGCGACGGCGGCCTCGCCTCCGTCGCCTTCGCCGCCGCCGACCTCGACGCTGCCCTCGCCCGCCTGTCCGCCGCCGGCGCCGAAATCGACCGCTCCGCCGTCCGCGCCGATGACGGTCGCCTCCTCGTCGACGCCGCCGTGGTCCGCGGCCTCCCGTCCATCCCCTTCCCGCTCCTCCTCGTCACCTACCCCGGCGGCTTCGAGGCCCGCTACGCCCGCTCCCGCGCCCTTGGCCGCTTCGACCACACCCTCCCCCTGCGCCGCCTCGACCACCTCGCCGTCCTCGCGCCCGACCTCGAGGCCGCAACCCGCACCTGGGTCGACCTCCTCGGGCTCCAGGCCGTCGGCGAGGTCACCACGCCCGCCCTTGTCATCCGCCAGCTGCGCTGCGGCGACGCCATCCTGGAACTCCTCGCACCGGCCGGCCCCGGGAGCCCGCTCGCGGGCCGTCCCCCGGCGCTCCTCCCGGTTGCCGCCTGGGAGGTCGACGGCCCCCTCGAGGCCGCCGCTGCGTTCGCCCGCGAGCGCGGCTTCACCTGCCCGCCGCCCGAACCCGGCGTCATTCCCGGCACCATCCGCACGGCCATCCCTGCCGCGGAGCTCGGCGGCCTCGCCATGCAGCTCCTCGAGTACGTCGCCCGCCCCTGACCCCTCCCCGCAACCCTCCCTTCCCGGAACTGCCCCCGTGCGGGTTTTCCCCTAAGGCGAAAACCTGAGTAGAGCATCTGCGCCGCCGCGCAGCTGCGGGGGCTTCTCGATGGACACGCGCCCGGTCTCCGGCCTCCTCGGCGCCGCTGCCTACCGTCCGTTCCTCCCCGGCAACGGCAGCCCCCTCATGCGCTACCCGCCCCCAGCTGCGGCCGAGCCCGTCGATGTGGTCGAACTCTCCCCCGAAGCCCGCGACCTCGCCCGCCAGTTCGCCCAGCCTTTCCCCCGCGACGCCTACTGGGACCAGGTCCGCTACGACCCGCCCCACACCGACGACCCCGACTTCCCCTGGGAGGTTGCCCACCAGGAGTGGATGCAGCTCGTCGACCGCGTCCTCAGGCGGGATGATTCCGGCGGCCGGCCCGGCCAGCCCGGAAAGCCCGGAGAAGGCCAGCCCTCACCCCGCACCTGACCCGGACCCGTCGACGAACGAGAACAGCTCCGGGTACTTCTTCAGGCTCGCGCCGCCGTCGATGTACAGCGTCTGCCCCGTCATCAGCGAGGAGACATCCGAGGCCAGGTAGAGCGCCAGCCCTGCCACATCCTCCGGTTCGCCCGCGCGCCCCAGTGCCGTTTCCGCGATGAACGCCGCCTCCACTCCCGGCACCGCAGTCATCGGCGCCGTCGCAGGCGTGTGCACCAGACCCGGGCCGATAGCGTTCACCCGGATGCCGTGCCGGCCCAGCTCCAGCGCGGCCACCTTCGTCAGCATCGACACCCCCGCCTTCGCCGCGCAGTAGGCCGCGAACCCCTCCGCCGGCTGGACCGCGTTCAGGCTCGCGATGTTGATGATGCTCCCGCCCCGCCCCTGCGCCATCATCCGCGCCGCCTCGTGCTTGATGCAGAGGAACGTCCCCGTCAGCGAAATCCCGATGACCCGCTCCCACTCCTCCAGCGGGTACGCCTGGATCGGCGCGAACCCACCGACCCCCGCGTTGTTCACGGCAATGTCGAGCCGCCCGAACCGCCGGACCGCCTGCCCGACCATCCGCTCGACCGCGCCCTCGTCCCGCACGTCGACCTCCGCGCCGTCGACCTGGTTGTGGCCCAGCTCTCCGATGACCCGGCCGATGCCCGCCGCGTCCACGTCCCCGACGATCACCCGCGCCCCTTCCCGCACGAACGCCTCCACGATCGCCTTTCCAATGCCCGAGGCGCCGCCTGTCACGACTGCCACTTTGCCGTCCAGCACGCCCACAGCTCGAACCTCCATTCCAAACGAAAAGCCCCGGCGCCGGGCCGGGGCTCCCAGCGTCTCCGGGGAGTTACAGGTACTTCCGGAACCAGGCCAGCGTCTTCTCCCATGCATCCTTCGCCGCCGCCGGGTTGTACTGCGGCTCCGGGTGCTCGTCGTTGAAGAACGCGTGCTGCGTCCCCGGGTACGTGATGAACTCGTGCGTGATGTTCCGCTTCTCCAGCTCCGCCTTGTAGGTCGGGATGTTCGGGTTCACGAAGTCGTCGTGCTCGGCCCAGATCCCCAGCACCGGCGCCGTAAGGTTGTCCCAGTTGTACTTCACTGCCGGGTGCCCGCCGTAGAAATCGACGCACGCCCCCACATCGCCGTCGCTGTTGCACGCCGCGAACAGGCTCAGCGCCCCGCCCATGCAGAAGCCCACCGTCCCCACCGGGCCGCCCGTCATCTCCTTCAGGTACGCCACCGCGCCCTTCAGGTCCGCCTCCGCCCGCTGGATATTCAGCGCCATCAGCAGCTTGCCGGCCTCGTCTGGCTCCTTGGTCACCACCCCGTGGTACAGGTCCGGGGCCAGCGCAACGAACCCCTCCGCCGCGAACCGGTCCGCAATTCCCTTGATGTTGTCGTTCAGCCCCCACCACTCCTGGATCACGATCACGCCCTTGCCCGTGCCCGAAGCCGGCTTCGCGAGGTACCCGCTGCAGGTCCCGCCGTTTGCCGGGAAGGTCACCATCTCACCCATGCTCGTCACTCCTTTCCCCGCGATTCCGGGGTCGAACTTCGCGCCGATAGCCTACCCCGTCGCGTCCCGGCCGTCAGCCTCCGCTAGCGCCAGCTCCAGCTCCTCGCGCACCCACGGATCATCTTCTGCCGCCAGCCTCCCCGCCAGGCGTCCCCGCACCTCCGCACCGGTCCGCGCCGCCAGCCGCCCGAGCGCCCACGCCGCATGCCCCCGCACTAGCGGCGACGAATCCTCCAGCGCCGCGGCGAGCACCTCCGCATCCTCCGCCGAACCCGCGTTCCCCAGTGCGATGCACGCATTTCGCGCCATCCCGTCCCGCTTCGCCCGCATCAGCGCCGTCCCCCGGTACGCCGCCGCGAACGCTTCCTGGTCCATCGCCAGGAACGACGCCAGCTCCGGCCACGCCCGCTCGGCCGACGCCGCCTGCAGCTCCGGGTCGGCCTCCCACTGGTTCGCCCCCACCGGGCACGCATCGAGGCAGTCGTCGCAGCCGAACACCCGCGCCCCCATCGCCGCCCGCAGCTCCCGCGAGATGACGCCCCGGTGCTCAATCGTCAGGTAGCTGATGCACCGCCGCGCATCCACCACGCCGCCGTCCGGCGCGATCGCGCCCGTCGGGCACGCGACGATGCACCGCCGGCAGCTCCCGCAGCTCTTCCGCAGCGGCGGGTCCGGTTCCAGCTCCAGCGTCGTCGCGATCACCCCCAGCAGGACCCACGGCCCGAACCCCGGCGCCAGCAGCATCGTCGACTTCCCGATCCACCCGAGGCCCGCGGCGGCCGCGTACGGCCGCTCCAGCAGCGGCCCGTAATCCACGGTCGCCCGCGCCTCGGCCCCGAACTCCTCCCGCAGCCGGCGCACCGCCTTCCGCAGCCGCGCCTCAAACACCCGGTGGTAATCCCGCCCCCGCGCGTACCGCGCCACCAGCCCGCGTGCCCGGCCGTCCCCCGGCCGCGACGGGTCAGGAGCGTGCGCCGGCAGCGCAACCACAACCAGGCTCTTCGCTCCCGCGAGGAACCGCCCCGGGTCTGTCGCCCGTGCAACCCAGTCGGCGTCCATCCACCGCATCTCCCCGAACAGCCCCGCCGCGAGTGCGCGCTTCGCCGCCGCCCGCGCTCCCCCCGCCGGCGCGGCCCGCGCCACCCCTGCCAGCGGGAAGCCCGCCTCCCGGCAGACCGCCAGCACCCGGCCCTTCAGCCCGCCGTCCATACCTGCCCATTCTGGCACGAGCGCCCTCCCTCCGCTCCGCCGCGAGACAGTTGTCCCGTATTCGAAGAGAATTATTGTGAAAGACGGAACAAGCGCTTCCCCGCGATCGCTCCGGCGCCGCAGCGCGTATCTTTCGCGCCAGCCCCCGGGCGAGCGGCCTCGCCGAGCCCGGAAGGGCAACAGCCCGGGGCTGTTCCTCCGTGCGGAGCTTGCAGCCACGAGCGACTCACTTGCTAGACAATAACAGAACAATGCCCCACTCCTGCCTCGACCTCCTCGACCCCACCCGCCGGGCCATCCTCGTCGCCCTCAAGCGCCTCCACTCCGCCACCGCCGAAGAGGTCGCGGCCCACTGCTTCCTCTCCGTCGGCGCCGCTCGCCAGCACCTCCAGACCCTCGAGGCCCAGGGCCTCATCGACCACGAGCCCGAGCGCCGCGGCCCCGGTCGGCCCCGCCACCGCTACCTCCTCACCCCCCGTGGCGATGCCCTCTTCCCCAGGCTGCACCATGAGGCGCTCGCCAACCTCCTCGACGCCGTCGCCGCCGAGCCCGCCGAAACCCGCGAACGCATCCTCGAACGCCTCGAGGCCCGCGTCATCGATACCTACCGCGCCACGCTCGAGCGCGAGTCCCGCGGGTCGCCCCTCCGCGGCGTCGTCGCCGTCTTCGAAGGGGCCGGCTACATGCCCGAGGTCGAGGAGCGCCCCGGCGAAACCCGGCTGGTCCTCCACCACTGCCCGCTCGCCGAGGCGGCAGCCGCCCACCCGCTGCTCTGCGAGGTCGAGCAGCGCTGCCTCGCCGCTGCCGTCAAGAGGACGCCGCTCCGCCGCACCGCCTGGCAGCCCGCCGGCGACCCCGTCTGCGCCTACGTTTTCGAACCCGGTGACGGCTGACCGCCCTGGCCGGCCCCGCAGCTGGCACGGGACCGGCCAAGGCGATGGCCGCTGCCGCGCCTCAGGCCACGCCGAAGTCCCAGCTCGCCCCGTCGTGGTACACCTTCAGCACGTTCTTCGCGATCAGGATCCGGTGCACCTCGTCCGGCCCGTCCGCAATCCGCAGCGTGCGCGCCCCCGTGTACATCCCGGCCAGCGGCGTATCCCCGCTCACCCCCATCGCGCCGTGCACCTGGATCGCCCGGTCGACCACCCGTTCGTGCGCCGCCGGCACGTAGACCTTCAGCGCCGAAATCAGCGTCCGCGGGTCGAGCCCGCTGTCGATGACCTCCGCGGTGTGAATGGTCATCAGTCGCGCCGTCACGATGTCGATGTACGAGTCCGCGATGAACCCCTGGATGAACTGCTTCGTCTCCAGCTTCCCTCCGCGGACCTCCCGCTCCATCGACCGCCGCACCATCAGGTCGAACGCCCGCCACATCTGCCCCACGCTGTTCATGCAGTGGAACACCCGCCCGGCCCCCAGCCGGTCCTGCGCCGCCTGGTGGCCGCTGCCCGTCCGCCCCAGCTGGTTCGTCACCGGCACGCGCACGTTCCGGTACTCGACCTCGCAGTGGTTCGACTCAATCCCCCACACCTTGATCTTCCGCACGATGCGGAAGCCCGGCGTGTCCGTCGGGACGATGATCTGGGTCATCTTCTCCTTCTGGCCGCCCTGCCCGTCCGGCTCCTCGGTCCGGCACATCACGATCGCAAAGGCCGCTCCCTCCGCCCCGGTCGTGAACCACTTCCGCCCGTTGATGACCCACTCGTCGCCGTCGCGCACCGCCCGCGTCTGGATGGCGTACGGGTCCGAACCCGGCGCGTCCGGCTCGGTCATCGAGAAGCACGACCGGATTTCGCCCCGGATGAGCGGCTCCAGCCACTTCTTTTTCTGCTCCTCCGTCCCGTACTTCAGCAGGATCGTCTGATTGCCCGAATCCGGCGCCACCACGCCGAACAGCGGGTTCGAATACGGGCTCCACGCCAGGATCTCGTTCATGTAGGCGTGCTTCATGAACCCGATGCCCATCCCGCCATACTCCTTCGGCAGGTGCGGCGCCCACAGACCGGCCGCCTTCACGTGCTCCTGGATCTCATGCCGGAGCCGCTGCGTCTCCGGGTTCCGGTAGTCCCCCAGCCGGTCCTCGTTCGGGATGATGTATCGGTTGACGATGTTCGCCGTCGCCTCCCGGATCCGGTTCGTCTCCGGGTCCAGCGTCGGCACGGGTGAAACCTGCATGCGTGCACTCCTCGTTCGTTGCGATGCGCGCAGTCTACCCCGCCCGCCGGCACATGCGTGGTGCGAACGGTCCCGGTGCAGGTCCCGGATGGCCCCCCGGCGAGGCAGCTAGGTGATGGGCCAGCGCGCGCTCGCCTCGTAGGCGTGCGCAATCGTGTGGTGAATCCAGATCTGGGCCACGATCTCCGCCTTCTCCATCTCGTAGCCGCCCAGCTTGACCACCTTCGCCAGGTCCGCCTCGTCCAGCGTCTCCACAAACTTCGCCGAGGCCTCGTGGCCGTCGGGAATCGCCTGGATAATCTCCTCCCGGCTCTTCCCCTTCAGTCCCTCAATCGCAGCCGCATTGTTCTGCGCAATCCGCTCCGCGCCGATTCCCAAAAGCACCCCCGCATCCAGCAGCGGGTAGAGCCCTGGTGCCCCGCCCGCCACCGCCGCGATGTGCCGGTACGCGTCGCCGCTCGTCCACTGGTGGCCGAGCTGGTAGTCCCAGTCCTTCGTCCGCTCGGCAGCGGCTGCCGCACGCCGCCCCGCAAACCGGATGCCATCCGCAAGTTCCTGCTTCGAAATCATGCGCTTGCTCCCTTCGATGCTCGCAGCTGCGTGCCGACCCACCCGCCCCGCGCCGGCAGCTTACTCGAACTCCTCCTCGTCGTCGCTCTCGACATCGACGTCCGGGGTCGTCTCGAGGTCCTCGCCGGTCTCGCTCCAGCCGTTCTCCACCTCGTCCTCGATCTCCTCCTCTTCCTCGTAGCCCCACTCCTCCTCTTCGTCGCGCCGAAGCAGCCCGCGCCGCGTGTACGGCCGGATGTCCGAAATGCGCGACTGCGGGAAGCTCACCTTGTCGATCATCGACGGGTGCTTGAACGTCTCCCTCAGGATCACCTTCGGGTGCTCGCCCGTGCTCACCATCGCCGCGCTGTACCGGTTCCCTGCCTTCATCATCCGCGCCAGGCGCAGCCCGATGCGCGGCTCGATCATCCCCACGTACTCGCCGCGCACGGTCAGCACGTTCACCGCGTTCCCCTGCACCTCCAGCTGCACGATGTCGCCCGCGTCCAGCACCGCAGCCACCTTCGGGTCCACCGCCTGAAGCGAAGCGACCGCCGCGCTCCCCGTCTCTTCGACGAACAGCCGCGTGTCCACCTGCGTCGGCGGTGCATCCACCGGCCGGTCCCGCAGCGCGGACAGCCGGTCGATGTTCCGCTTGGCGATCAGGTTGGTGGAATCGAGGTCCAGCGCCTTCTGGTACGCATCCAGCGCGTCCTGCACCTGTCCCAGCTCGCTCAGCGCCTTGCCGAGGCGGTTGTACCCCTCCGCCTCGTTCGGGAAGAGCCGGATGTACTCCCGGTTCACCTGCACGGCCTCCTGCCATCGGCCGTTCACCGCAAGCTTCACCGCCTGGTCCGTCAGCTGCTTCTTCAGCTTCGCCCGTTCCTCGGGCGTCATCTCGTCGTGCGTTGTCTCGTTCGTCATCTTCCGTCGCTTTCTACCCGCCCGGCGAAGCGGAAAGGATACGGCCGCGCGCCCCCACGGGCAAACTCCGCGCCATGCTCCCGCCCGGCGTACCATCGATCCGTGCCCGCCCCGGACATCGACCCCGCCGCCCTCGCATCCCGCATGCGCGCCGCCTGGCAGGCTGCCGCCTCCCGTTTCCGGGCCTACCACCTCATCCTGCCCGGTTCGCCCGCCTTTATCTGCAAGACTGACGCCTGCGAGGCCGCCTGCTGCCGTGTCTTTTCCGTCGCCATGCACGACCGCGACGTCGACCACTTCGCCCGCACCACCGGCCTCCAGCCCGTCCAGTTCCTCGAGCTCGAAGAGGGCCAGCCGGTCCGCCTCCCGCTCGCCCAGCCCTACCTCCTCGCCCGCGACGAGGGCCGCTGCCGCTTTCTCCAGCCCGCGCACCACTGCGGCGTCTACGAGGCACGCCCCACCGCCTGCCGCCTCTACCCCCACTTCGTCATCTACTGGAACAGCGCAACGGAGCGCCCCGTGTACCAGGCCCCGCCCCCGCTCGCCGCTGCCGCCGTCGGGGGGCCGGTCGTTCCCCTCCTCCTTGGCCACGACGGCTGTCCCGGGTTCACCGGCCCGCCCCTCGCCCCGGCCGACTGGCTCGAGCTCCTCCGCGAAACCGACCACCTGCAGCGGAACCTCGCCTGAACGCGGCCCTGTCCCGCGCCGCTCCGGCACTCTACGCTGGATCCACCCCGTTCCGCGTATGACTAACCGCCACATCCTCACCCTGTTCGTCCTCTCCGTCGTGTGGGGAGCCTCCTTCCTGTTCACAAGGTCCAGCTCGATGCCGGCCTCGATCCGCTCGGCGTCGCCAGCGTCCGGACCCTCCTCGGCGCTGCCGCGCTCGCCCCCTTTGCGGCCGCTGCCGTGCGCCGGGCGCGGCCCGCCCCGCGCGATGCCGCGCTCCTTGCCGCGCTCGGCGTCACCAACTTCGCCGTCCCCTGGACCCTCATCGCCCTCGCCGAGCACCACATTTCGAGCGGCATGGCCTCCATCGTCAACTCCACTGCCCCGCTCTGGGCCGCTGTCCTCGCTGTCGCCTTCCTCCGCGAGGAGCGCGTCAACCGCGCGAAGGGCGTCGGCCTCGTCCTCGGCTTCTCCGGCATCGTCATCCTGGCCGGCCCGGCATCCCTTATGCACCTCTCCAGCGATGCCGCCGGCGTGGCCCTCGTCCTCGCCTCCACCCTCAGCTACGCCGCGTCCGCCATCGCCATCCGCCGCGCCCTCGGCCACCTCTCGCCGGCCGTCATCGCCTTCGGCCAGGTGGCCGCTGCGGCAGCCGTCCTCTTCCCCGCAGCAGCAGCGACGGGCGCCTTCGCCGGCGTCGACTGGGCCCCACATGTCCTCGCCTCGGCCGCGGCCCTCGGCATCCTTGGCTCCGGCCTCGCCGTGATCGCCTACATGGGCCTCATCCAGCAGATCGGCGCCGTCCGCTCCACCCTCGTGACCTACCTCATCCCGCCGTGGGGTGTCCTCTTCGGCTGGGCCTTCCTCAGCGAGGCCATCAGCTGGAACCTCGTTGCCGGCCTCGGCGTCATTCTCGCCGGCGTGCTCCTCGTACAGGGCATCCTCCGCCTGCCCGGCGCCCGCCCGAGCCCGCCGGCTCCGCTGCGCTCGGCAAGTAGCCTTCGCCCGTACCTGCTAAGCTCCCGCCATGGCAACTGCCAGCCTCCCGCCGGTCCGCCCCGCCATCCGCGCCCTCGCCGACCGGCTCATCGCCGACCGGCGCCACCTCCACCAGCACCCCGAATGCTCATGGCAGGAGCACGAAACCCAGCGCTACCTCCTCCGCCGTCTCGAGGAGATCGGCCTCGCCGACGTCCGTCCCATCGCCCGGACCGGCGCCACCGCCCTCGTCGAAGGCGGCCGCCCCGGTCCCTGCGTGCTCTGGCGCGCCGATATCGACGCCCTCCCCGTGCCCGAAAAGACTGGCCTCCCCTTCGCCTCACAGAACGACGGCGTCATGCACGCCTGCGGCCACGATGCCCACATGGCCATCGCCCTCGCCCTTGCAACGTGGGCCCACGCTGAACGCCAGCGCCTGCCCGGCGCCATCCGCTTCGTCTTCCAGCCCGCCGAAGAAGCCTCCGGCGGCGCCGCTGCCTGCATCGCCGATGGCTTCCTCGAGAACCCCCGCGTCGCCGTCGCCCTCGGCCTGCACATCAGCGCCGATATCCCCATCGGCGCCATCAACCTCGCCCCGGGCCCCTTCTTCGCCGCCCCCACGGCCATCCGCATCGAAATCACCGGCCGCGGCGGCCACGCCGCGGCCCCCCACCAGTCCGTCGACGCCGTCGTCGTTGCCGCCCACGCCGTCACCGCCCTCCAGACGGTCGTCAGCCGCTCACTTCCCCCGTCCGAGCAAGCGGTCCTCACCATCGGCAAGATCCAGGCCGGCTTCCGCGGCAACGTCATCGCCGAATCTGCCGTCATGACCGGCACGATCCGCTCCTACAGCACCCCGGTCCGCGACCTCATGCTCCGCCGCACCGAAGAGATCCTCGCCGGCGTCTGCGCTGCCTTCGGCGCATCCTTCACCTTTTCCCACGAAACCTCCTGCCCGCCCCTCGTCAACGACCCGGCCGTCACCGCCGACGTCCTCGAGCTCGCCCGCGGCTACTTCGGCCCCGACCGCATCATCGGCGTGCCGACCATGGGCGCCGAAGACATGTCCGTCTTCCTCGAAGCCCGGCCCGGCTGCTACTTCTGGCTCGGCGCCCGCAACGAAGCGAAGGGCATTGCCGGCCGCCACCACGACCCCGGCTTCGTCATCGACGAGGACGCCCTGCCGATCGGCGTAGAATTCGCCGCCCGCATCATCGAACACTTCCTCGCGCGCTAATTGGCTATCTCGGCCAGCAGCCGCGCAATCGCGATCCGCACATCCGGTTCGAACACGGCCAGCTCCCGGTTCGCCGCCGAGAGCAGCCCGTCCTCGCGCGCCCGGTCGAGGAGCTGCCGCAGCCCGTCGTAGTACCCGCCCACATTCGCGAACACCAGCGGACCGGCATGCAGCCCCAGCTGCCGCCAGGTCACCATCTCGAACGCCTCGTCGAGGGTCCCGTACGCCCCCGGCAGCACCAGGAACCCGTCTGCCAGCCCCGCCATCAGCGCCTTCCGCTCGGCCATCGTCTCCACCACGTGGAGCTCCGTCAGCCCCGTGTGCGCCAGCTCCAGGTCGACCAGCAGCCGCGGGATGACGCCCACCACCCGCCCGCCGGCCACCAGGCATGCGTCCGCCAGCGCACCCATCAGCCCGACCGAGGCGCCGCCGTACACGACGGTCACACCCAGCCTCGCCAGCTCTCGTCCGGCCTCCCGCGCTGCCTCGAGGTGCTGCCGGCGCTGCCCTGCGCTCGAACCGCAGAACACCGCCACGGCGCGCGGCGGCTGGCTACTCAGTGACCCACCGGTCGACATCCCGGTCCCAGCTCAGCAGCTCTTCCGGTGCGAAGAAGAGCGCCAGCTCCCGCGCCGCGCTCTCGGGGCCGTCGCTGGCATGCACCAGGTTCCGGCCCTTGTCCAGCCCGAAGTCCGCGCGCACCGTTCCCGGGGCCGCCTCCACCGGGTTCGTTGCCCCGATTGTCGCCCGCACGACCTTGATCGCGTCCTTCCCCTCCCACGCAATCGCGATGACCGGCGCGCTCGTGATGAACTCCACGAGTCCCGGGAAGAACGGCTTGCCGACGTGCTCCGCGTAGTGCCGCTCCGCAAGCTCCCGGGTAACCCGCAGCAGCTTCATCCCCACGATCTTCAGCCCGCGCCGCTCCAGCCGCGCGATGATCTCCCCCGCCAGCCCCCGCTGCATCGCGTCCGGTTTCACCAGGAAGAGCGTTCGCTCCGTGTGTTCCAACAGGGTCCTCCTCGTTACCCGGCCGCGCGCTGCCGCCGGGAGATCGTAATCGCAGGTTCGCGCAGGTAGAACGGCTCAGCCCCCGCGGCAAGCTCGCCGCGGCGCGCCGCCGGTGCCAGCGCTTCCAGCAGCGCCCGCACCCGTTCGCCGGGTCCGACCTCCGTACCCCCCAGCGCTCCGGCTCCTTCGCCTGCGAGCCGTTCGCCCTCCGGCAGCGAAGCCGTCAGCTCAATGGGTCCCGCCGGCGCGCCGCCCTCCCACCGCTGCATGCCCCACTCGCCCCGGCCTGCCGGGTGAATGGCCGTCACGGTCCCGCCGCCGCCGGCGGCCAGCGCAATCGCCTCGAACGTCCGCACGCCGTGGAGCGGCGCCCCGGTCGCCAGGGCAAGGCCCTGCGCGGTGGCGATGCCCACCCGCAGCCCCGCGTACGACCCCGGCCCCGTAACCACCAGGATCGCCGCCGGCCGCTCGCCCCCGAGCAGCCGCTCGATCGCAGCCAGCAGCCCCGTCGTGTGCGTCCGCTCCGCATCCGCCACGACGATGACGCGCTCCCCGTCGCGGTCAACGCCGACCGCAAACCGGTCCGATGCTGAATCGATGGCGAGGATGGTGCTCACGCGGCCTGCAGCGCCTCCACCAGCTCGCGCCCGCGCGCGCCCCGCGCGATGAAGCGCAGCCGCCGCGTCCGCGGCCCCTGCTCGCCCGGCCGCAGCTCGATGATCAGGCCATCGCCCGGCAGCAGCTCCGCCCCGCGCTCCGGCCACTCGATGACCAGCACGCCCTTCTCCGCGTAGTCCCACAGCCCCAGCTCGTCCAGCTCCTCCACGTCCTCAATCCGGTACAGGTCGACGTGGTAGAGCACCTCACGGCCAACGTACTCGTTCATCAGCACGAACGACGGGCTGTTCACCTGCCCGCGGCAGCCGAGCCCGCGCCCGATGCCCTGCGTGAGGCACGTCTTCCCGCTCCCGAGGTCCCCGCTCAGCAGCACGACGTCGCCGCGGCGCAGGTGGCGGCCCAGCCGCTCCCCAAGCGCCCGCGTTTCCTCCTCGCTCGAAGAGGCCAGTTCGATCGCCAGTTCCTCTGCCATGAGGCCAGTATAGGTCCCCCTTCGCTAACGCCCTAAGCCGCCGCCGGGCGTCGCCCCTTCGCGTCTTCGTAATTGCGCAACCTTATGCCGCTGATTGACCACTAGGTAGCCGCTGGCTACCTTGTCCTTGCAAACGCCTCGGCCACCGCCCACGGCGCCCCCTATCCTAACCGTCCCTACACGGAGTCCTGCACGCATGATGAGAACGTCCTCCGAAACCGGTAAGCCCCCTGTCTCCGCCAGCCTTGGGAGCCGCATCCGGGCCGCCCGTCGCGACGCTGGCATGAGCCAGGGTCAGCTCGCCCAGGCGCTCAATACCACGCAGAGCGCCATCAGCCTCTACGAAGCCGGCCAGCGCTCCGTCGGCATCGACATGCTCCTCAACGTCGCCCGCATCCTCAATCGCCCCCTCCACTACTTCCTCGGCGAAGAGGGCGAGATGCTCTACGTCAAGGACAGCGAAATCGCCCAGCTCATCCAGGAGCTCGAGCGCCATCCCGAAGACCTCCCCGAACTCCTCCAGTACTGGAACTTCCTCCGCTGGCGCCGCATGTCCGCCAACGGCTCCGGCCGCCACTGACCGACCGCCGGCTCACACCAGCGCAGCGACAGCCGGGCCGCCGCCCGGCTGTTTCGCCGTCCGGCCCTTTACCCTCACCGGAGGCCAAACAATGCGCCGCCTCTGCGACCCCGCCGATGCCCGCCGCCTCCTCAACCCCGGCCCCGTCGGCATCGTCACCACCGCCTGGCGCGGCTATACCAACGCCGCCCCCATCGCCTGGATGACGCCGCTCTCCATCGACCCGCCCCGCCTCGGCGTCGTCGTCGCTCCCGAACGCCACACCGCCGCCATGATCCGCTTCAGCGGCGCCTTCGCCATCAACATTCCCGGCCCGTCCCTCCTCAAGCACACCGCCTTCCTCGGCTCCCTCTCCGGGCTCGAAACCAACAAGCTCGAAGCCGCCGGCCTCGAAACCTTCGCTCCGCTCGTCATCGATGCTCCCCTCATCCGCGACTGCCTCGCCTGGATCGAATGCCTCGTCCAGGACGCCATCAAGACGGGCGACCACACCCTCTTCGTGGCCGAGCCGGTCAAAGTCCAGGCCGACGACGAAGCCTACGCCGCCCACTGGCTCCTCGCCTCCCGTGAGAAAAGCCCCCTCGTCTTCATCGGCGGCAACCGGTACGCCGTCATCGGCGACCCCCTTGAGGCCGTCATCCACGTCGATGAGCATGGCGCCCTCGTCGTCGAAACCCCCGAAGAGCGCGAAGCCCGCCTCGAGCGCGAAGCCCGCGAGGCCGAACTCCGCCGGCTCGAAGGCGAGGAAGGCTACCGCCAGCGGCTTCAGTCTGAATCCGGCTGAGCCGCTCCCCGCGCGAACGCCGCAGGGCCGGCCGCATGCGGCCGGCCCTGCCATCTTCTCGGGAATTCCGCAGCTACCGCTGGTCCAGCGGTACGTACGGCCGCGGGTCCGCGCCCTCGTAGAGCGCGTTCGGCCGCACCAGCCGGTTGTCCGCGTACTGCTCCAGCAGGTGCGCTGTCCACCCCGCAATCCGCGACATCGCGAAGATCGGCGTGTAGAGGTCGCTCGGGATGCCCAGCATCTTGTAGACCGACGCGCTGAAAAAGTCGACGTTCGGGTAGAGCGGCTTCCCCTCCAGCTTCTTCGCCAGGTAATCCCGCAGCTTCAGCGAGAGGTCGAAGTACTTCCGGTCCGGCGACGTCGCCGCAAGCTTGTGCCCCAGCTGTTCGAGGATGATCGCCCGCGGGTCCGTCGTCTTGTACACCCGGTGCCCGATGCCCATCACCCGCTCGCCCCGGGCCAGCAGGTCGTCCACGTAGCGCGGGATGTTCTCCTCCGTGCCGATCGCCTCCAGCGTCCGATACACCGCCTCGTTCGCCCCGCCGTGCAGCGGCCCCTTCAGCGTCCCAATCGCCGAGGCGATTGCCGAGTACATGTCGCTGAGCGTCGACGCGGTCACCAGCGCCGAGAAGGTCGAGGCGTTCATCTCGTGCTCGGCGTGGAGGATCATCGCCACGTCGAACACCCGCGCCTCGAGCTCGTTCGGCTCCTCGCCCTTCAGCATCCAGAGGAAGTTCGCCGCGTGCCCGAGGTCATCCCGCGGCGGCACCGGCTCGAGCCCCTGCCGGAGCCGGTGGTACTGCGCCAGCACCGTCGGCATCCGCGCCGTCAGCAGCGCCGCCGTTTTCTTCAGCTGCTCCTGCGAAAGGTCGCTCGACTTCGGATCCAGCGCCCCCGCGATGATCACCGAGATCTCCAGCGCCCGCATCGGCCGGATCTTCCCGACGATCTCCCGCTGCACCCGGTCGTTCAGGTCCGAAAGCGGCCGCTCACGCCGGAGGTCCGCCTTCAGCTGCTCCAGCTCCTCCCGCGTCGGCAGCCGCAGGTTCCACAGCAGGAACGCCGTTTCCTCGAACGTCGAATGCTCCGCCAGGTCGAAAATGTTGTACCCGGCGTAAATCAGCTCGCCCTTCTGGCCGTCGATCCGGCACAGCTTCGTCGCTGTGACGTTGACGCCTTCGAGCCCCCGTGCGATGACCTCGGTCACGTGCCTACTCCCTCGCCGCGGAACCCGCGGATTGTATACACCCGTTGCCGCACTGATCCTACCACGCCCGCACCCCGCCGTGCGTAATCACCTCACCGGTACTTCGCGGCCAGCGGCAGCCGCCGGTCCCGCCCGAACGCCCGCGGCGTAATCTTCACCCCCGGCGCCGCCTGCCGCCGCTTGTACTCGTTCCGGTCCACCATCCACACCACCCGCTCCACCGTCGCCCGCTCGAACCCCATCGCCACAATCTCGTCCACCGTCCGGTCGTCCTCCACGTAAGCCTCGAGGATCGGGTCCAGCACTTCGTAGGGCGGCAGCGAATCCTGGTCCAGCTGCCCCGGGCGCAGCTCTGCACTCGGCGGCTTCGTAATCGACCGCTCCGGGATCCACGGCTTCCCCGCCCGCGCGTTCCGCCACCGGGCCAGCCGATACACCAGCGTCTTCGGCACGTCCTTCAGCACCGCGTAGCCGCCCGCCATGTCGCCGTACAGCGTCGCGTACCCCGTCGCCATCTCGCTCTTGTTCCCGGTCGTCAGCACAATCGCGCCCGTCTTGTTCGAAAGCGTCATCAGCACGTTCCCGCGCTGCCGGGCCTGCAGGTTCTCCTCCGCCGTCCCCGGGTCCGATCCTTCGAACACGTCCGCCATCATCTCCAGCATCGCCGCGTGCGCCGGCTCGATCGGAATCGTCAGGAATCGGATGCCGAGATTCTCCGCCAGCGCCCGCGCATCCTCCTTGCTGTGCTCGCTCGAGTACCGGCTCGGCATCGAAACCCCAATCACCCGCTCCGCCCCGATCGCATCGACCGCAACCGCTGCCACCACCGCTGAGTCAATCCCGCCCGAAAGACCGATGATCGCCTCCCTGAAGCCCGTCTTCCGCAGGTAGTCGCGCGTCGCCAGCACCAGCGCCGACCACACCTCCTCCTCCTCGTCCATGAGTGCCGCCATGGGACCGCCCATCGCGGGCTCACGGCTCGTCTCCAGCGCCACCCCGAGGTCCACGAACTCTGCGCCCGTCTCCCAGTCCCGCGCCCGCAGCTCCACCCGCCGCCGCGGGTCGTGCAGCCGCCGCTGCGCCACCTCGTCGAGGTCCACGTCCACCACCAGCAGCTCCTCCGCGAACTGCCGCGCCCGCGCCACCGTCCGGCCCTCCGCGTCCATCACCACCGACGCCCCATCAAACACCAGCTCGTCCTGCCCGCCCACCGCGTTCAGGTACGCCACTGCAATACTGTTGTCGGCCGCCCGCGTTGCGAGCATCCGTTCCCGCTCCCGCGCCTTCCCCCGGTGGTACGGCGAGGCGTTGATATTGATGCACAGCTCGGCGCCCGCCAGCGCCATCGCATCCAGCGGCGCCCCCGGGTACCAGATGTCCTCGCAGATGCTTACCCCGAACCGCACCCCGCCCGCCCGGTACACCGCCGTCCGCCGCCCGGCCCGGAAGTACCGCTCCTCATCGAACACGCCGTAGTTCGGCAGCCGCTGCTTGTCGTACGTATCCACCCATCGCCCGTCCGCAAATACGGCGGCCGCGTTGTACGCGTCGTCGTCCCGCCAGTCGACAAACCCCACCACCGCCACCAGCCCGCGGGTCGCCTCCGCCAGCCCGGCAGTCGCCTCGCGCGACGCCTCGCAGAACGCCCGCCGCAGCACGAGGTCCTCCGGCGGATACCCGGTGACCGCCAGCTCAGGGAACGCCACGATATCGCAGCCCGCTGCCCGCGCCGCCGCCAGCTGCGCCCGGATCTTCGCCGTATTCCCCTCGAGGTCTCCCACCGTTGTGTTGATTTGCGCCAGTCCGAGCCGCAGCGCCTTCATCGTCGCCTCCTCGCCGCGAGTATATGCCCCGGCCACCCTGTGGGCCGGTGCGCGCCTCCGGGATTCCGTTCCCCGGAATCAGGGATTCGCCTAGGCACTCCTCCCGATTCACGGCCGCCTGTCCCTCTGGCACCCTCATCCCCGGCGGGGTTTCGAGGTAGGGAGATGACTCGAAACACCACATCCTTTAGCCCCTGCCCGCTCTGCGGGCGCCAGACCCGCGCGCACTCGCGCATCCTCATCGCCGATGTCGAGCCCATCGGCCGACGCCGGACCAGCTACGCGACCGTCATTTGTCGAGATTGCGCGTTCGCGATGGTCCTCCGCTCCGAGGCAGCAGCCATGCGCGCCAGCTAGCCCGGCCCCCTCGCAGGCAGCCGGCCCCCGGTTTCGGGGGCCGGCTGCCGCCCGTAGAATGGGTTCCAACCCCGGCGGCAGGAGGCAGCCCGTGAACGACGTCCTCGCGATGATCCTCGCAGGCGGACAGGGCGACCGGCTCTCCATCCTCTCCGAACAGCGCGCCAAGCCTGCCGTCGTCTTCGGCGGCAACTACCGCATCATCGATTTCGTCCTCTCCAACTGCGCCAACAGCGATATCAGCAAGCTCGCTGTCCTCACCCAGTACCGCCCCCGCTCGCTCTTCAACCACATCGGCGCCGGCCGCCCCTGGGGCTACGACACCCCCGAGGGCGGCATCCAGATCCTCCAGCCCTACCTCGGCAAAGCCGATGCCGACTGGTACCAGGGCACCGCCGACGCCGTCTACCAGAACCTCTACGTCATCGAAGAAGCCCGCGTCCGCGAAATCCTCATCCTCGCCGGCGACCACATCTACCTCACCTCCTACCGCAACCTCGTCGCCTACCACCGCTCCCAGGGCGCCGACGCTACCGTCGCCGTCTACAGCGTCCCCCGCAGCGAAGCCCACCGCTTCGGCGTCCTCGACCTCGACCCGTCCGGTCGCGTCATCGACTTCCAGGAGAAACCCAAAGAGCCCCGCGGCTCCTGGATCTCCATGGGCATCTACGTCTTCAACAAAGACGTCCTCGTCGAACAGCTCCAGGCCGACGCCGACCTCGGCGAAGCCAGCTCCCACGACTTCGGCAAGGACATCATCCCCCGCATGTTCCGCACCCACCGAGTCTTCGGCTACCAGTACCACGACTACTGGCGCGATGTCGGCACCATCGAGTCCTACTGGGCCGCTCACATGGACCTCCTCCAGCCGAACCCGCCGCTCGACCTCGAAGACCCCGACCTGAAGCTCCGCACCGCCGGCTCCATCCCCCCGCCCGCGCGCTTCGGCCCCAACGCCCGCGTCACCGAGTCGCTCATCTCCCCCTCCGCCCGCATCGACGGCGAGGTCTACCGCTCCGTCATCTCCCCCGGCGTCGTCATCGAAGCCGGCGCCGTCGTCCGCGAATCCATCATCCAGCACCGCTGCGTCATCCGCTCCGGCACCGTCATCGACCGCTGCATTCTCGATAAAGAGGTCTCCGTCGGCGCCGGCTGCGTCATCGGCACCGGCGACCCGAACATCCCCAACCGCGAGCGTCCCGATATCGTCAACACGGGCATCTCCATCATCGGCAAGCGCGCCACCATCCCCTCCGGCCTCCGCATCGGCCGCAACGTCGTCGTCGGCCCCGGCGTCCACGAAGAACTCGCCGACCTCACCGAACTCGAATCCGGCGCTTCCGTCCACCCCACCCACATCCCCCTCCACCTCTTCGTCTGATGCCGCCCGCCATGCGCCTCTTCACGCTCGAAGAAGCCCGCGCCGCCCTCCCCGAGGTCATCCCCATCCTCGAACGGCTCCGGCAGGCCTCCCTGGAACTCCGCGCCATCGCCGCCGCCCGGGCCGCCGCCGCCCGCGGCGCCACCGCCGACGGCCACGACCTCGCCGCGCCCTTCGCCCCCGCCGAATCCGACCCCGCCGGCCCCCTCCGCGCAGCCATCCGCTCCGCCATGGAAGCGCTTGAAGCCCGCGGCATCGAACTCAAGGACCCGGCCCGCGGCCTCATCGACTTCCCCCACCGCCGCGGCGACCGCATCGTCTACCTCTGCTACGAACTCGGCGAACCCACCATCACCAGCTGGCACGACATCGATGCCGGCTACGCCGGCCGCCAGCCGCTCTGACCGTTCCCCCGGACTCCCTATAATCCCGCCAACCTCCCCGCGGGAGCCGCAGCATGTCCACCGTCTACCCCGTGCGCGATATCTTCGTCCAGGCGAACGGCCTCCGGCATCACCTCCTCGCCCGCGGCGCCCCCGGCGCACCCGTGGTCCTCATGATCCACGGCCTCGCCGGCCAGGCCCACACCTTCGACGGCATCGCCAACATCCTCGCCGCCCGCTACCACGTCTACTGCCTCGACGTCCGCGGCCGCGGCGAATCCGAATGGGGCCCGCCGGACCAGTACAACATCGATACCTACGTCCAAGACCTCGAAGCCGTCCGCGAAGCCCTCGGGCTCCAGCGCTTCGCCCTCGTCGGCACCTCCATGGGCGGCCTCATCACCATGCAGTACGCCCCCCGCTTCCCCGAACGGGTTTCACGTGCCGTCCTGAACGATATCGGCCCCGAAATCGACCCCGCCGGCCTCCAGCGCATCCTTGCCTACGTCCAGAACGCCCCCGAGATGTTCGCCGACCTCAAGGCCGTGGTCCGCTACTACCGCGAACACTACGCCCCCATGGTCGCCCACCTCAACGACGACCAGCTCGCCGAGTTCGCCCGCTATAACGTCCGCCGCTCCGATTCCGGCGTCTACGTCTGGAAGATGGACCCCGCCGTCCGCACCGCCCCCCCGAAACCCCCGGCCCTCGACCCGTGGGACGCCTTCCGCGCCATGGAGTGCCCCGTGCTTATCATCCGCGGCGCCCAGAGCGACGTCCTCTCCGCGGAGACGGCCCGCAAAATGCTCGAGGCGAACCCCCGCGCCCGCCTTGTCGAAGTTCCCGGCGTCGGCCACGCCCCGCTCCTCGTCGAGCCGGAGGCCCGCAAGGCCCTCGAAACCTTCCTCGCCGAAGGTGCCTGACCCGGCTTCCCGTTGACAGCCGTCCGCCGCCGTCCTACCTTGGGCACCTCAACTGAAGAGCAGGCGACGAACGGGAAGAGTACCCTGCAAGGCGAGCCTCCAGAGAGCCGGGGCAGCTGAGAACCGGCGGCGGCGCAGCAGGCGAATGGGCCCGGGAGCCCCGCAGCCCAACCCCCGCACCCCGCGGGGTAGTAGGTTGCGGCGGAGTGGCACCGTTATCACAGCCATGGCCCTCGCGGGCACCCGCCCGCGGCGGCTGAAGAGTGCCCCGCCGGCGCAAGCCGCGGGGAACAAAGGTGGCACCGCGAGCGACCCCTCGTCCTTTGGCTGACGAGGGGTCGTTTTGCTTCGCAGGCCTCCGCCTGCATCCCGCATCACCCGTATGGAGGGGACTCCCATGGCAACCCGCAAATTCCTCCTCAGCGACGACCGCATCCCCACCCACTGGTACAACATCGCGGCCGACCTCCCCACCCCGCCCCCTCCGCCGCTCCACCCCGCCACCCACCAGCCCATCGGCCCCGAAGCGCTCGCCCCGCTCTTCCCCATGGAGCTCATCAAGCAGGAAGTCAGCACCGAGCGCTACATCGAAATCCCCGAGGAAGTGCGCCGCATTTACAGCATCTGGCGCCCCTCGCCCCTCATCCGCGCCACCTTCCTTGAGCAGGCGCTCCAGACCCCTGCCCACATCTACTACAAGTACGAAGGCGTCTCCCCCTCCGGCTCCCACAAGCCCAACACCGCCGTCGCCCAGGCCTACTACAACAAACAGGAAGGCGTGAAGCGGATCGCCACCGAAACCGGCGCCGGCCAGTGGGGCTCCTCCCTTGCATTCGCCTGCCAGATTTTCGGCCTCGAATGCAAGGTTTACATGGTCCGCGTCTCCTACAACCAGAAACCCTACCGCCGCTCCCTCATGCAGGTCTGGGGCGGCACCGTCGTCCCCAGCCCCAGCCCCGACACCGAAGCCGGCCGGAAAATCCTCGCCGAAGACCCCGAAAACTCCGGCTCCCTCGGCATCGCCATCTCCGAAGCCGTCGAAGACGCCGCCATGCGCGAGGACACGAAGTACTCCCTCGGCAGCGTGCTCAACCACGTCCTCCTCCACCAGACCGTCATCGGCCAGGAAGCCATCGCCCAGATGGAAATGGCCGGCGAATACCCCGACGTCGTCATCGGCTGCGCCGGCGGCGGCTCCAACGCGGCCGGCCTCATCTTCCCCTTCATGAAGGACCGCCTCGCCGGGAAGACCTCCACCCGCTTCCTCGCCGTCGAACCCGCCTCCTGCCCCTCCCTCACCAAGGGCGAATACCGCTACGACTTCGGTGATACCGCCGGGCTCACCCCGCTCATGAAGATGTACACCCTCGGCCACACCTTCATGCCCCCGGGCATCCATGCCGGCGGCCTCCGCTACCACGCCATGGCCCCGCTCATCTGCCACCTCTACGACCAGGGCTACATCGAAGCCCGCGCCTACCCCCAGAACGCCTGCTTCGAAGCCGCAACCCTCTTCGCCCGCACCGAGGGCATCGTTCCGGCCCCCGAAAGCTCCCACGCCATCCGCGCCGCCATCGACGAGGCCATCCAGGCCCGCGAGGAGGGCCGCTCCCGCGTCATCCTCTTCAACCTCTCCGGCCACGGCCTCCTCGACCTCCAGGCCTACGACGACTACCTCGCCGGCAAACTCATCGACGACTTCTACCCGGAGGAGAAGGTCCGCGAGGCGATGAAGGACCTCCCCGTCATCTAACGCCCGCACCAGCTATCCTGAAAGCACCACACCCCAGACCACACCCGGAGTATCCGCCGTGTCCATGCTCACCGTCTCCACCGAGTTCGAAGCCCGCCTCAAGGCAGTCCTCGAGGCGAAGTCCATGCTCAAGCACCCCTTCTACGTCGAGTGGACGCAGGGCACTCTCCCCATGCACAAGATGCAGGAGTACGCCCGCCAGTACTACCACTTCGAGGCCGCGTTCCCGCGCTTCCTCTCCGCCATCCACACCCGCACCGAAAGCCCCAACATCCGTCAGCTCATTCTCGATAACCTCTGGGACGAAGAGCACGGCGAACGGAACCATCCCGCCCTCTGGCTCGAATTCGCCCGCGCCGTCGGCGTCGAACCTGACGAGGTGATCACCGCCGAGCTTCGCCCCGAGACGCGCGCCCTCGTCGACCACTTCCGCCACATGGCGTCAACCGCCCCCATCGCCGAGGCGCTCGGCACCCTCTTCGCCTACGAAGGGCAGGTCCCCGCCATCGCCTGGCAGAAGATTAAGGGCCTCACGGAGTTCTACGGCTTCGAGCCCAAGCAGTTCGAATTCTTCTCCGTCCACCTCGTCGCCGATATCGCCCACTCCGGCGCCGAGATGGAGGCCATCGCCGAGGCCTGCACCGATGAAGACGCCGTCATCCGCGCCGTCGACATTGCCTGCGACCGCCTCCTCGCGTTCCTCGACGGCTGCTACGCCGCCGCAGCCTGACATGACCGCCGCCGACCACCACGATATCGAGGCCTGGAACACGGCCATCCGGCTCGCCGCGTCCATTGGCCGGCTCAAGATCGGCTCCAACCTGCGCGCCTCCCAGGAGGCCCACGAGCGCGCCTTCGAGGCCGCCGGCGAAGCCGCCGCCCGCATCGCCGAAGCCGGCGCCCGCGAAGGCCAGGCCCAGGCCGCCATCCTCCGCGAGGCGCGCGGTGCGCTTGCCGCCTGCCGGTCCTGGCTCCACGTCCTCGCCGCGCTCACCAACGAGCCCGAAACCGTCTTCGCCGATGAGCTCGAACTCATCGAACAGGCCGGCAAGCAGATCAACGCCTACCTGCGCGTGGCCGAGCGCGCCGGCGCAGCGGGCGCGCCCGCGCGCCAGCCCGCTGCCGGCCGCCCGGCGCCCCAGCCCGGCACGGGCCGCCCGCCCGGCCGCCTCGGAGGCCCCCGGTGACCGACCGCAAGCGGATCCTCACCGGCATCCGCCCCACCGGCGCCCTCCACCTCGGCCACTACGCCGGCGCGCTCGAAAACTGGGTGCGGCTCCAGCACGACTACGAGTGCTACTTCCTCATCGCCGACTACCAGGTCTCCGACTACGCTGACGACATCCCCCGCGTCCGCGAGGCCGTCTGGGAGGTCGCCCTCGACTGGCTCGCCGTCGGCCTCGACCCCGAAGGCTCCGCCTTCGTCATCGAAAGCCTCGTCCCCGAACACGCCGAGCTCGCCACCCTCCTCGGCTGGTTCCTCCCCGTCTCCATGCTCGAGCGCAACCCGACCCTCAAGGCGGAAATGGCTGCCATGGAGAACCCCGAGGACGGCTCCACCGAGCGCAAGTCCGTGCCCGTCGCCTTCTACACCTACCCGGTCATGCAGGTGGCCAACATCCTCATGCCCCGCGCCCACCTCGTGCCCGTCGGCGAAGACCAGCTCCCCCACATCGAGCTCACCCGCGAAACCGCCCGCCGCTTCAACCGGCGCTTCAAAGAGGTCTTCCCCGAACCCGAAGCCCTCGTCGGCCGCGTGCCCCGCCTCGTCGGCATCGACGGCAACGCCAAGATGAGCAAATCGCGCGGCAACACCATCGACCTCAAAGACGACGCCGAAACCGTCGCCCGCAAGGTCCGCGCCATGTACGGCGGCCCGCCCCGCGCCGCCAACGAACCCGGCCGCTGCGACGAAAACCCCATCTTCCTCTACCTCCGCGCCTTCGACCCCGACACCGAAGGCCTCGCAGAGCTCGAACGCGAGTACGAAACCCGCGGCGTCCCCAACAAAGTCCTCAAGGATCGCCTCACGAAGGTCCTCAACGACCTCCTCGACCCCTTCCGCGAGCGCCGCGCCTACTACGAGGCCCGCATGAGGCTCGTCCGCGACGCCCTCGCCTCCGGATCCGAGCGGATGCGCCGTATCGCCCGCGAAACGATGGACATGGTCCACGACGCCCTCGACCTCAACTACCTCGAGAAGTACTGATGCTTCGCCCAACGCTCGACGAGGTTCGCCAGCTCGCCCGGTCCGGCCAGGGCAACCTCGTGGCCGTCTACCGCGAGGTCACGGCCGACCTCGAGACGCCCGTCTCCGCCTACCTCAAGGTCGCCAGCGGCCCCTATTCCTTCCTCCTCGAATCGGTCGAAGGCGGCGAGCGGCTCGCCCGCTACTCCTTCATCGGCACCCAGCCCTACCGCGTCCTGCGCACCGGCCCCGGCCAGGAGTGGGAAGGCGACCCCCTCATTCCCGTCGAGCAGGAGCTCGCCCGCTTCCGCCAGGTCGTCACCCCCGGCATTCCCGCCTTCACCGGCGGCGCCATCGGCTACGTCGCCTACGATGCCGTCCGCCACTTCGAGCCGCGCGTCCGCCCGCCCGAGGTCGACGAAATCGGCATCCCCGAGTCGATGTGGCTCTTCACCGATGCCATGGTCGTCTTCGACCACATCCACCACACCATCAAGGTCATCGCCCACTGCCGCCTCGACGGTGACGTGGAGAGCGCCTACCGGCAGGCCGCCTTCCAGATCGACGCCATCGTGGAGCGCCTCGAAAACCCCACCGTCCCCCTTCCCCACCAGGATATCGCCGCCGTCCTCCGCACCAACGGCCAAGCCGAGTCCAACGTGGGGCGCGAAGGCTACGAGCTGATGGTCGAGAAGATCCGGGAGTACATCATCGCCGGCGACGCCATCCAGGTCGTCCCCTCCCAGCGCCTCCGCCGCCCCACCGCCGTTCACCCCTTCAACATTTACCGCCAGCTCCGGACCATCAACCCCTCGCCCTACATGTTCTACCTCGACCTCGGCGGGTTCCAGGTCGTCGGCGCCTCGCCTGAGCTCCTCGTCCGCGTCGAAGACGGCATCGTCACCACCCACCCCATCGCCGGCACCCGCCCCCGCGGCGCCACCCCCGAGGAGGACGAACGCCTCGCCGCCGAACTCCTCGCCGACGAAAAGGAGCGCGCCGAGCACATCATGCTCGTCGACCTCGGCCGGAACGATATCGGCCGCGTCGCCCGCCCCGGCACCGTGCGGGTCGATAGCCTGATGCACATCGAAAAGTACTCGCACGTCATGCACATCGTCTCCAACGTCTCGGGCCAGCTCGCCCCCGACAAAACCCGCTTCGATGCCTTCCGCTCCGTCTTCCCCGCCGGCACGCTCTCCGGCGCGCCCAAGGTCCGCGCCATGGAGATCATCGCCGAGCTCGAACCCTCCCGCCGCGGCATCTACGGCGGCGCCGTCGGCTACGCCAGCTTCGCCGGCAGCCTCGATACCTGCATTGCCATCCGCACCATGGTCGTCAAGGACGGCGTCGCCTACCTCCAGGCCGGCGGCGGCATCGTCTACGACTCCGTCCCCGCAACCGAATACATGGAAACCGTCAACAAGATGCGCGCCCTCATGCGCGCCATCGACCAGGCCGAAGTCGCCGCCGCCCAGCTCAAAACCGGGAGTATCGGCTACGGCTGACCCACGGAGCCGCGCCATGTCCGACCGCCGCCCCGACCGCGTCTACGGCATCCTCGTCCGCCCCGGACAGGTCTTCCTGCGCGACGTCGCCGGCGCGCTCGGCCTCCCCGGCGGCGTCTTCCGTCCCCTCGCCGAAGACCGCAAGGTCGAACTCCGCGCCCACCTCTGGGACCAGCTCGGCATCGAAGCCTCCGCCATCTGGGCCCAGGGCGCCTTCGACTACCGCGACCCTGCCGAAGACCGCCCCTGGTTCTCCGGCTTCTACACCGTCTGGCAGTGGCAGCCCGACCCGCCCCCTTCCGCCGGCCGCTGGCTCGGCCGCGAAGACGTCCTCCGCGCCGACCTCCCCGCCCCGCTCCGCATCCTCCTCATCTCCGTCCTCGATACGATCGCAATCAAGACCACATGAAACAGCACATTACCATGGCCGCCATCCTCGAGCGCGGCGGACGCATCTTCCTCGTCCGGCCGCAGCCCGGCGCGCCCTGGGAGCTCCCCTCCGGCCCCCTCCCGCCCGGCGTCGACGACGTCGACGAAGAGATGGACCGCATCCTCCAGCGGCTCGGCGTCCACGCCCCCGCCGTCGAAGAAGACTTCCTCCAGACCCACTACTTCCCCGCCGACGACGGCCAGGTCGTCTACAACCTCTACGCCCCCACCGGCTGGCAGGGTGAACCGGCCCCCCCGCCCGGTGTCGGCAGCGGATGGTTCACCCTCGACGAGCTCGACGCCATCGACCTCCTGCCCGGCGTCCGCCAGGCAATCCTCGAGGCCTTCGGCCTCGTCCAGCCGCCCGACCGCACCGGCGAAATCCTCGCAGCCCTCGGCGCAGAACTCGCCGAAGCCGTGCGCGAACCCGCAGCCCCCGCCTCCCTCGACTCCCGGGCTGCGGGCCTCGACGTCCTCCGGACCCTCGGCGGCCGCGACCCGGGCGCCGCCTTCGAGAACCTCCGGCGCACCGCCCCCGAGCTCGCCGACGACATCGTCGACTTCGCCCTCGCCCGCGGCTGGTCCAGCCCCATCCTCGACCGCCGCACCCGCAGCCTGCTGGTCATCGCGATGCTCGCCGCCCAGGGCCGCACCGGCGGCCCGCTCCGCTCCCATATCGAGGGCGCACTCAACCACGGCGCATCCCCGGCCCAGGTCATCGAAGTGCTGCGCATGGTCGCCGTCTACGCCGGCTTCCCGGCCGCTCTCGAAGCCTGGCCCGCCATGGAAGAGGTCTTCGCCCGCCGCGGGATCCCCCGCCCCGGCCGCCCGGAGGCCGCCCCGTGAGCGCCATCCTCTGGGACCTCGACGATACGCTCCTCGAGACCCTCCCCGCCCGGATGGCCTCGCTCGCCCACGCCCACCAGGTCGTCCTCGGCGAACCCGTCGACCCGGTCGAACTCTGGCGCTCCAACCGCGGCGGCACCCTCGAAGACCTCGCCCGCCGCCTCCTCGGCGACGACTATCAGCGCTTCACCCGCGCCTACCGCGAGCACTACCACGCCCCCGGCCGCCCGGCGCCCCGCCCCTTCGAGGGCGTCGAGGCCGTCCTCCGCTCCCTCCACGCCGCCGGCATCCCCATGGCCGTCGTCACCTCGAAGGTCTCGTACGGCGCCGTCGAAGAGCTCGAGGCCGCCGGCCTCCTCCGCTACTTCCGCGCCGTCATCGGCTTCGACGACACCGAGCGCCATAAGCCCGACCCCGAGCCGGTCTACGCCGCGCTCGACCGCCTCCTCGCCGACTACCCCGAACGCGCCGTCATCGTCGGCGACAGCCCCGCCGACATCTGGGCCGCCCGCAACGCTGGCATTCGCTCCGTCGCGGCCCTCTGGGGCAGCATCGATGCCGCCGCCACCCTCGATGCCCTCCCCGACTTCACCGCCCGGACCCCGGGACACGTCCTCGAGCTCGCCGTCGAACAGGGGTTCGGCCGATGACCGCACCCAATCCGCCCCTCCAGAAGTACATCGCCCATGTCGCGGTCCGCTTCTACCGCTCCGGCGGCGTCGAACTTGCCCTCGTGCCGCTCCTCCGCGAATCCGCGGCCTTCACCCGCTCCGCCGGCGACGGCTACTTCCTCGTCGCCCTCATCGGCGAGCCCGGTACCGCCTACCCCCTCGACCTCCGCTCGCCCGCCGCGCTCGACCCCGCCTACCTCGCCGCCAAGTTCCGCCTCGACCGCCGCGGCTACGGCTACACGCCCGAAGAGCTCGCCGCGGTCCTCCGCCTCATCGCCGACGATCTCTCCCGGGAGGAAGCCCTCGACCAGTGACCACCCTGCTCATCGATAACTACGACTCCTTCACCTACAACCTCTACCAGTACCTCTGCGAACTCGGCGCCGATGTCCGCGTCTTCCGCAACGACCAGGTCACGCTCGACGAATGCCTCGCCCTTGAGCCCGACCACGTCGTCATCTCGCCCGGCCCCGGCGACCCGGAGGATGCCGGCATCTCCCGCGACGTCATCCGTGCCTTCGCCGGCAGGGTGCCCGTCCTCGGCGTCTGTCTCGGCCACCAGTGCATCTACGACGTCTACGGCGGCACCGTCGCCGGCGCCGGCGAAATCAAGCACGGCAAAACCTCCCGGATCACCCACGACGGCCGCGGCGTCTTCGCCGGCATCCCCTCGCCCTTCGAAGCGGTCCGCTACCACTCCCTCTGCGGCACCCCCGAGACGCTCCCGCCCGAGCTCGAAGTTACCGCCCGCTCCGAGTCCGGCATCATCATGGGAGTCCGCCACCGCCGCTACACCGTCGAAGGCGTCCAGTTCCACCCCGAGTCGATCGCCACGCAGTACGGCAAGGAGCTCCTCGCGAACTTCCTCCGCATGGAGGGTGGCGAATGGCCCGCCTGATTCGCCACACTGGAACCTGCATCCCTGCCCGGGGTCCCGCCTGATGGCCGTCCAGGAAGCAATCAAGTCCCTCGTCGACGCCGGCGACCTCCCCCCGGCGCTCGCCGCTGCCGCCCTCGAGGAGCTCATGACCGGCGCCGCCACCCCCGCCCAGGTCGGCGCCTTCCTCGCCGCGTGGCGTATCCGCGGCGAATCAGCCCCCGCAATCGCCGCCTGCCTCGAGGTCATGCTCCGCCATGCCGAGCCCGTGCCCGCCGCCAACACCATCGACATCTGCGGCACCGGCGGCGACGGCATCGATACCATCAACGTCTCCACCGCAGCCGGCTTCATCGTCGCCGCCTGCGGCGTCCGCGTCGCCAAGCACGGCAACCGCGCCGCCAGCTCGAAGTGCGGCAGCGCCGATGTCCTCGAAGCCCTCGGCGCCCGCATCGACCTCGACGGGCAGGCCATCGCCCGCATCATCGATGCCTGCAACTTCTGCTTCCTCTTCGCCCAGCGGATGCACCCGGCCATGCGCCACGTCGGCGGCGCCCGCCGCGAAATCGGCATCCGCACCGTCTTCAACATCCTCGGCCCGCTCTCGAACCCCGCCGCGCCCGCCCGCCAGCTCGTCGGCGTCGGCGCTGCCTCCCTCGGCCCGCTCGTCGCTCAGGCCCTCGGCCTCCGCGGCGTCGAATACGCCCTCGTCGTCCACTCCGAAGACGGCCTCGACGAAATCAGCCCCGCGGCCCCGACCCGCGCATGGGTCGTCGCCGATGGCGCCGTCGCCGAGCGCACCATCGCCCCCGCAGATTTTGGCCTGCCCCTCGCTCCCCTTTCCGCCGTCGCTGGCGGCGATGCCGCGGCCAACGCCGGCGACATCCTCGCCATCCTCGATGGCGCCGAAGGACCGAAGACCGACTTCACCCTCATGAACGCCGCAGCCGCCCTCGTGGTCGCCGGCCGCGCCGCCGATTTCCGCGAGGGCGTCCGCCTCGCCCGGGAGGCCGTCGCCGCCGGCCGCGCCCGCGAAGTCCTCGATACCTACATCGCGCTCTCCCGGGAGGCCGCCGGTGGGTAGCCCCGCGATCCTCGACACCATCCTCGCCCGCCGCGAACGCGACGTCGCCGAGGCCAGGGCCGCCGTGCCCCCGTCCGAACTCGAGGCCCGCCTCGCCGAGGCTCCGCCCGCCATCGACTTCATCGCCCGCCTCCGCCGGGATGCCCCCATGGCCGTCATCGCCGAGGTCAAGCGCGCCTCCCCGAGCAAGGGCGACATCGCCCCCGGCATGGATGCCGCCGCCCAGGCCCTCCGCTACGCCCGCGGCGGCGCGAGCGCCATCTCCGTCCTCACCGAACCCACGTGGTTCAAAGGCACCCTCGCCGATATGGCCGCGGTCCGCGCCGCCGTCGACGAACTCGGCCCCGCCCGGCCGGCCATCCTCCGCAAGGACTTCATCATCGACGAATACCAGCTCCTCGAAGCCCGGGTCCACGGCGCCGATGCCGTCCTCCTGATCGTCGCCGCGCTCGACGACGCCCGGCTCCGGCAGCTCTACGCAGCCGCCGCCCGCCTCGGCATGCAGGCCCTCGTCGAAGTTAACAGCGCCGACGAAATGGCCCGCGCCGCCGAACTCGGCGCCGCCCTTGTCGGCATCAACAACCGCGACCTCCGCAGCTTCCGGGTCGACCTCGCCACCACCGACCGCCTCGCCAGCCTCGCCCCGCCCGGCGCTCTGCTCGCCGCCCTCAGCGGCATCAGCTCCCGCGCCGATGTCGAACGCTTCGCCGCCGTCGGCGCCGCAGCTGTCCTCGTCGGCGAATCGCTCATGGTCGCGCCGGACCCCGCCGAGAAAATCCGCGAACTCCGCGGCGTCTCTGCCGCCGCCCCCGGGGCCTCCCCATGACCCTCGTGAAAATCTGCGGCATCCGCGACGCCGCCACCGCCCTCGCCGCCGCCGATGCCGGCGCCGACTTCATCGGCCTCGTCTTCGCCGAGTCCCGCCGCCAGGTCACCCCGCAGGACTGCCACGACATCGTCGAGGCCATCGCCGCCCGCCGCCGCGCCGAAACCCCGCTCGCCCTTTCCGGCCCCGCACTCGGCGAAGTCTCGGCCCGCAGCTGGTTCCCCGCCTGGGCCGATGCCATTGAACTCGCCCTGGCCCGCGCCCGGCCCCTCGTCGTCGGCGTCTTCGCCCGCATGTCGTCCGACGAGGTCAACGACATCGCCGAGGCCGCCCGCATCGACCTCGTCCAGCTCTCCGGCGGCGAAGACGACGCCTTCGTCCGCGCCATCCGCCGCCCTGTCTTCCGCACCATCCACGTGCGCGAGGGCGACGACCCCGCCGACATCACCGAGCGTATCGTGCCCGGCCTCGCCGCCGGCACGCTCCTCGATACTGCCCACGACGCCGCCCTCGGCGGCACCGGCGTTCCCTTCGACTGGTCCATCGCCGAAGACGTCGCTGCCCGCTTCCCCGTCATCCTCGCCGGCGGCCTCACACCCGACAACGTCGCCGAGGCCGTCCGCACCGTCCGCCCGTGGGCGGTCGACGTCTCCTCCGGCGTCGAAACCGGCCGCGTCAAAGACCCCGAGAAAATCCGCGCCTTCATCCGCGCGGCGAAAGGTGCCAGCCGTGACGTCTGAAACCGTGACCCCGCTTCCCGCCCGCTTCGGCGAATTCGGCGGCCGGTACATCCCCGAAACCCTCGTCGCCGCCCATGAAGACCTCGAGGCCGCCTACCTCGAAGCCCGCAGCGACCCCGCCTTCCAGCAGGAGCTCGACCACCTCCTCCGCCACTACGTCGGCCGTCCTACCCCGCTCTACTTCGCTGAGCGACTCACCCGCGAAGTCGGCGGCGCCCGCATCTGGCTCAAGCGCGAAGACCTCGCCCACACCGGCGCCCACAAGATCAACAACGCCCTCGGCCAGGCCCTCCTCGCCCGCCGGCTCGGCAAAACCCGCATCATCGCCGAGACCGGTGCCGGGCAGCACGGCGTCGCAACCGCCACCGTCTGCGCCATGCTCGGCCTCGAATGCGTCGTCTACATGGGCTCCGAAGACATCAAGCGCCAGTCGCTCAACGCCTTCCGCATGAAGATGCTCGGCGCCACCCTCGTCTCCGTCGACTCCGGCTCGAAGACCCTCAAGGACGCCATCAACGAAGCGATGCGCGACTGGGTCACCAACGTCCGCACCACCCACTACATCATCGGCTCCGCCATCGGCCCCCACCCCTTCCCCACCATCGTCCGCGACTTCCAGTCTGTCATCGGCCGCGAGGCACGCGCCCAGATGCTCGAACAGGCCGGCAAACTCCCGGATGTCGCCGTCGCCTGCGTCGGCGGCGGCTCCAACGCCATCGGGCTTTTCCACCCGTTCCTCGATGACCCAGTCCGCCTCGTTGGCGTCGAAGCCGGCGGCGGCGGTGTCGGCACCGGGAAGCACTCCGCCACCCTCGTTGCCGGCAGGCCCGGGGTTCTCCACGGCACCCGCACCTATCTCCTCCAGGACGAGAACGGCCAGATTCTCGAAACGCACTCCATCTCCGCCGGCCTCGACTACCCCGGCGTCGGCCCCGAACACTCCTGGCTCAAAACCAGCGAGCGCGCCGAGTACGTCGCCGTCGACGACCGCCAGGCCCTCGAAGGCTTCCAGGCACTCACCCGCACCGAGGGCATCATCCCCGCCCTCGAACCGAGCCATGCCATCTACCACGCCATCCGCCTCGCCCGTGAACTCGGCCCCGGCAAGGACATCCTCGTCGGCCTCTCCGGCCGCGGCGACAAGGACATGCACACGGTGGCAGCCGCCCTCGGAGTAACCCTCTGACTACTGGGGCCCGCCGGTCCCTCGTCCCCTGGGGGCCCCGCCAGGCCGCCGCCGGACTCGCTGCGTTCATCGCCCTCATGGTGCTCACCAACGTCGTCGCCCTCGGCGTGGCGCTCGCCCTCGACCTCGACTTCCGCACCCGCGACGTCGGCGACACGTTCGAAAAGGCCGCCCGCATCGCAGCCTACGCCGATGAGCGCCTCGCGGCCGCCTCCCGCGGCGAACCCCTGCCTGCCCCGCCGAACCTCCTCGCCGACCAGGCCAGCCTCCAGGTGCTCTTTATCGTCACCGCGGTCTCCCAGGCCGCCGTCATCGCCATCGTCGGCATCACCACCGGCCGCTCCGCCCGCGACCTCGCCCGCGCGCTCGGCCTGCACCGCTTCGACTGGGCCGGCGCATGGCTCCCGCTCGCGGCGGTCTTCTTCGCCTACGCCGGTACCTACGCCTGGGTCCAGTTCGTCGACCGCCTCGGCATCGGCTGGCTCGAGCCCCGCAGCACCGTCCCCATCGAAATCACGCGCGACGACCTCACCCTCAGCATCGCCGCCGCCGTCACTCTCGTCGGCGCGCCCTTCACCGAAGAGCTCTTCTTCCGCGGTCTCGTCTTCGGCGGCTTCAGCCGCTGGGGATTCTGGCCCGCCGCCGCCATATCCGGCATCCTTTTCTCCGTCGTCCACTTCGACCCCGGCAGCGTCGTCCCCTTCTTCGCCATCGGTGTCGCCCTCGCCTGGCTCTTCAGGCGCAGCGGCACCCTCTGGTATCCAATCCTCTTCCACTTCCTCTTCAACGCCGTCAGCTTCTCCATTCTCGCCTTCGGATGACCACCGACCGCCTTCGCCCCGCGCCCTGGAACGAACTCAGCGTCCTGGTCGGCCTCTGGGCCGCCGTTGCCGCCTACGTCGTGCCGCTCGCCCTCATCGACCCCGTCGCCCGCCTGCTCGGCGCTGAAGCCGGCTTCCGCGACGCCGGCGACGCCTTCGAAAAAGCCTCCCGCGTCGCCGCCTACGCCGACCTCGCCCTCGCCCGCGCCGTCGCCGGGAACCCCCTCCCCGCGCCGCCGCACCTCCTCGCCGACCCGGTGGCCGTCCGCGTCGCCTGGGCCATGGCCCTCCTCAGCTCGGCCCTCTTCCTCGGCGCCCTCCTCCTCGGCGCGCGCCAGCGCCCGCACCAGCTTGCCCGCACCCTCGGCCTCGACCGCTTCGACGGCGGGCGCCTCTGGCTCCCCGCCCTCTGCGTCGCCATCAGCTACCCCCTCACCGGGGTCTACGCCGCCGCCGTCGAGGCGCTCGGTATCGGCCCCCTCATCCCGGTGCCGTCTCCGGCCACCGTCGAGCCCGTCCTGCGCGACCCCGCGGCCCTCGCCCTCTACGGGCTCGCCACCGTCATCGCCGCCCCGCTCAGCGAAGAGGCCGTCTTCCGCGGACTCGCCTTCACCGGCACCCTCCGCTGGGGCTTCTGGCCCGCCGCCGCCTTCAGCGCCGCGCTCTTTGCCCTCAGCCACCGCGACCCCGCCACCCTCCTCCCCTTCTTCGCCATTGGGCTCGTGCTCGCCTGGCTCTACTGGCGCGCCGGCAGCCTCTGGGATGCCATCGCCTTCCATGTGCTCTTCAACGGGCTCAGCTTTATCCTGCTCCTCGCGAGGTCCTGAAACCGCCCATGTCCCAGCGTCTCCGCGATACCTTCGCCCGCGCCCGCGAAACCGGCCGCAAACTCTTTGTCGGCTACGTCACCGCCGGCTACCCGCGCCGCGCCGATACCGTCCCCATCCTCCTCGCCATGCAGGAGGGCGGCGCCGACGTCATCGAACTCGGTGTGCCGTTCACCGACCCCCTCGCCGATGGCGCCACCATCCAGCACGCAAACCAGGTCGCCCTCGAGCAGGGCGTCTCACTCGCCGATTGCTTCGCGTTCATCCGCGCCGCCCGCGAGCAGGGCCTCACCGTCCCCGTCATCCTCATGGGCTACTACAACCCCATCCTCGCCCGCGGCGAAGCGCGCGCCTGTGCCGAAGCCGCCGCCGCCGGCGCCGACGGCTGGATCGTCGTCGACCTCCCGCCCGAGGAGGCCGCCAGCTTCCTCCAGGCCTGCCGCGCCCACGACCTCAGCTTCGTCCCCCTCGTCGCACCCACCACCCGCGACGAGCGCATCTCCCGCATCGCCAGCGTCGCCGATGCCTTCCTCTACTGCGTCTCCGTCACCGGCACCACCGGCAAGGGCAACGTCGCCCTCGATGCCCTCCCCGAGTTCATCAGCCGCGTCCGCGCCCGGACCAGCCTCCCGCTCGCCGTCGGCTTCGGCATCAACACCCGCGAGCAGGCCGAAGCCGTCCGCCGGGTCGCCGATGCCGCCGTCGTCGGCTCTGCTATAATCACCGCCATCGACGCTGCGGAGGAAAACCACCGCGCGCAGAGCGTCAGGGAGTTCGTGGAGGATGTCTCCGGCCGGTAGCGGACAGGTGATCGCGGCCCACAGACGGCCGGCTGCGCCTCAACAGGCGTGGCCGCGTCCACCTGTGGGCCGTGCATATGGCAGTCCCCCGGCCGGGGCCTTTGGCGCCCGCCCGTCCTGAAGCCTGCCATCCCACCCCCAGGAACACCCAGGAGGACCTGCGCGTATGCCCGTCCGCGGCGTCCGCGGCGCGACGACCGTCGACCGCAACCAGAAAGAAGAGATCCTCGAACGCACCCGCGAACTCCTCATCCACATGGTCGAGGCCAACGGGATCCGCATCGAGGACATCGCTTCCGCCTGGCTCACCACCACCCCCGACGTCTACGCCGAATTCCCCGCCGTGGCCGCCCGCCAGCTCGGCTGGACCCTCGTGCCCCTCATGCAGAGCCACGAAATGTCCGTCCCCGGCATGCTCCCGCGCTGTATCCGGGTGCTCCTCCACTGGAATACGGACAAAGCCCAGAGTGAAATCCGCCACATCTACCTGCGCGAGGCCGCACGGCTCCGCCCCGACCTCGCCTCCAACCTCCCCTGACTCACCCTCACCTTCCAACGGAGCAAACGACCCCGTGATTATCGTCGTATCCCCCGAAGCTACCCCGGATGACCTCGACGTCATCATCAAACGCATCGAAGAAACCGGCCGCCAGGCCCACCTCTCCGTCGGCCAGGAGCGCACCATCATCGGCGTCATCGGCACCGACGAGCCCGGCCTCGAAGATATCTTTCAGGCCCTTCCCCGTGTCGAATCCGTCCACCGCGTCACCCGTCCCTACAAGCTCGCCTCCCGGGAATTCCACCCGGCCGACTCCGTCATCGATGTCGGCTACGGCGTCAAAATCGGCGGCACCGAGCTCGCCGTCATGGCCGGCCCCTGCTCCATCGAAAACGAGGAGCACATCTTCGATTCCGCCCGCGCCGTCAAAGCCGCCGGCGCAAATATCCTCCGCGGCGGCGCCTTCAAGCCCCGCACCTCCCCCTACACCTTCCGCGGCCTCGGCGAGGAGGGCCTCCGCTACCTCCACGCCGCCGGCAAAGCCCATGGCCTCCCCGTCATCACCGAGCTCATGAGCGTCCGCGACATCGACGCCGTCTGCGAGTACGCCGACATCATCCAGATCGGCGCCCGCAACATGCAGAACTTCATGCTGCTCGATGAAGTCGGCCGCGTGAAAAAGCCCGTCATGCTCAAGCGCGGCCTCTCCGGCCAGATCGAGGAGTGGCTCCTCGCCGCCGAGTACATCATGGCCCAGGGCAACCCCAACGTGATCCTCTGCGAGCGCGGCATCCGCACCTTCGAAACCGCCTACCGCAACACCTTCGACGTCAACGCCATCCCGCTCGTCCGCGAGCTCAGCCACCTCCCCATCATCGCCGACCCCTCCCACGGCACAGGCAAAGCATCCCTCGTTACCCCCGTCGCCATGGCCGCCATCGCAGCCGGCGCCGACGGCCTCATGATCGAGGTCCACAACAACCCCGACCACGCGCTCTCCGACGGCGCCCAGTCATTGACATACGAACGCTTCGCTTCCATGATGCGCTCGGTCGGTGCTGTCGCTGCTGCCGTCGAGCGGACGCTCCCGGGGGTGTGGGCGTCTGCCAGCGCGTAACAGCACAATCGGTCGCAAGACCGCGCCGGCGCCGCCTCAGCGGGGGGGCAGCGCGCCGGCAGGGGCTATGGCAGAAATCTCGCTGCCCGTCTTCCAGGGGCCGCTCGACCTCCTTCTCCACCTCATCGAGAAGGAGGACCTCGACATCACCGCCGTCTCCCTCGTCGCGGTGACCGACCAGTACCTCGCCGCCATCCACAACGGCGAAGGCTTCGACCCCTCCGCACTCGCAGAGTTCGTCGCCATCGGCGCACGCCTCATCTACCTCAAGTCCCGCGCGCTCCTCCCCCGCCCGCAGGGGGAGGAGGCGCCCTCGCTCGAAGACGACGACGTCGGCGCCGAGCTCGTCGAACTCCTCCGCGAGTACCGCCGCTTCCTCCAGGTCGTCGAACTCCTCGAAGAACGCCAGGAAGCCGGCCTCCGCATCTACACCCGCCTGGCGCCGCCGCCCGCCCTCCCCGAGGCCTCCCCGCTCGAAGGCGTCAGCATCGAACGCCTCCATGCCCTCATGCTCAAGCTCCTCCAGCGCCGCCCGCGCGAGGCACGCCCGCGCGCCATCCTCCCCCGCGACACCACCATCACCCTCGCGCAGCGCCTCGAACAGTTCCGCGAGCGGCTCCGCCGGCGCGGCCGCTTCTCCTTCCGCCGCGCAATCCTCGAATGCGCGACCCGCGTCGAGGTCGTCGTCTCCTTCCTCGCCGTCCTCGAGCTTCTCCGCTCAGGCGAGGCCGATGCCCTCCAGGAAACCCCCTGGGGGGATATCCAGGTCGTCGCCCTCGCCCCCGCCGCCTGACCGCCCGCCCGCATCTTCCGCATCGCCAGCCGTCCTGCTACCCTTGCTCCAGCGTCAAGAGGGCGACCGCGCCCGGCAACCTGGTTATGCCTCCAAGGTGCCAAATCGACGCGGCCCCGCGGCTCCGGCCGCACGGGCAACAAAAGGCGGGCTTGCGGGAAGGCCCGCCCCTCGCCGCCAAATCAGCCCGGCGCGAGGGGATTTTTCATGCCCGCGCGAAGGCAACTCCATCACCGAAAGGGCAGCACGTGTCCGAACGCAAGCTCCTCACCTCCGAATCCGTCACCGAAGGCCACCCCGATAAGCTCTGCGACCAGGTCAGTGACGCTGTCCTGGACGCCCTCCTCGAGCAGGACCCCCAGGCCCGCGTCGCCTGCGAAACCGCCACCACCAACGGCCTCGTCCTCGTCATGGGCGAAATCACCACCACGGGCTACGTCGATATCAACAAGCTCGTCCGCAAGACCATCGTCGATATCGGCTACGACTCCTCCGTCAAAGGCTTCGATGGCCACACCTGCGGCGTCATCACCTCCATCTCCGAGCAGTCCCCCGATATCTCGCAGGGCGTCAACAACAAGGACCCCCGCAACATCGGCGCCGGCGACCAGGGCATGATGATGGGCTTCGCCTGCCGCGAAACCCCCGAACTCATGCCCCTCACCATCTCCCTCGCCCATCGCCTCACCCGCCGCCTCGCCGAAGTCCGCAAATCCGGCATCCTCCCCTGGGTCTGGCCCGACGGCAAATCCCAGGTCACCGTCGAATACGACGAGCACTGGAACCCCATCCAGGTCGATACCGTCGTCATCTCTACCCAGCACGCCCCCGACGTCGAAGACCCTGAGTTCATCGCCACCCAGGTCAAGAAGCACGTCATCGACCCCGTCGCCGGGCCCCTCCTCAGCAAGGACGTCACCATCCACGTGAACCCCACCGGCCGCTTCGTCATCGGCGGCCCCCGCGGCGACGCCGGCCTCACCGGCCGCAAAATCATCGTCGATACCTACGGCGGCGTCGCCCGCCACGGCGGCGGCGCGTTCTCCGGCAAGGACCCGACCAAGGTCGACCGCTCCGGCGCCTACGCCGCCCGCTGGGTCGCCAAGAACATCGTCGCCGCCGGTCTCGCCAGCCGCTGCGAATTCATGCTCTCCTACGCCATCGGCGTCTCCCACCCCACCTCGATCGGCATCGAAACCTTCGGCACCGGCATCATCCCTGATTCCGAAATCCTCGCCGCCGTCCGCAAAGTCTTCGACCTCCGGCCCGGCGCCATCATCGAAGACCTCCAGCTCCGCCGGCCCATCTACCGCCCCACCGCCGCCTACGGCCACTTCGGCCGCACCGACCTCGACCTCCCCTGGGAGGATACCTCCCGCGCCGCCGAGCTCCGCGCCGCCGCCGGCCGCTAGCCAGCGTGGACGCCATCCTGCTCGTCGGCGGACAGGGGACGCGCCTCCGCCCCCTCACCGCGCGGCGCCATAAGAGCCTCGTGCCCGTCTGCAACCGGCCTGCCATCGAGTACCTCTTCGACTGGCTCGCCCGCTCAGGCATTCGCCGCGCCATCCTCGCCCTCGGCCTCGCCAACGAAGACCTCGCCCGCTGCTACCCCGCCGGCCCACGCGGCCCGCTCGAACTCCTGCCCATCATCGAAACTGCCCGTCTCGAATCCGGCGGCGCCATCCGCAACGCCGTCCACGCTGCCGGCATCGACGACCGCTTCCTTGTCCTCAACGGCGACATCTACCTCGACTTCGACCTCGCTCCCGCCCTCGCCGCCCACGTCGCCCGCGGGGCCGACCTCACCCTCGCCCTCCACGAAGTCGACGACCCCTCCCAGTTCGGCGTCGCTGTCTGCGATAGCGATGGCTTCATCACCGGCTTCGTCGAAAAGCCGCCCCCCGGCGAAGCCCCCGGCCGCCTCGTCAACGCCGGCGCCTGGATCTTCGAGCGCCGCATCGTCGACGAAATCCCCTCTGGCGCCGTCCGCGTCGAGGAGACCCTCTTCCCCTCGCTCGTCGCCCGCCGCCGGCCGGTCCTCGGCTACCGCTTCGAAGGCCACTGGGCCGACCTCGGCACGCCGGCACGCTACCTCGCCCTCCATCGCGCACTCCTCGGCGCAGCCAACGCCATCGACCCCGCCGCCCGCATCGCGCCCGGCGCGCGCATCACGGGCACCGCCATCGGCCCCGGCAGCGACGTCGCCCCCGGCGCCGAAATCTCCGCCTCCGTCCTCTGGGAGAATGTCCGCGTCGGCTCCGGCGCGATCGTCCGCGATTCCGTCATCGCCGATGGCGCCGCCGTCGGCGAAGGCGCCGTCCTCGACCGGTGCGTCGTCGGCCCGGGTGCGGCCATCGCTCCCGGCCGCCGGCTCCCCGCGGGGACGATCGTTGACGCAGGTGCCAGCTATCATGAGCCCCATGCCGGATAACCCCGTTCGCTTCGGCACCGATGGCTGGCGCGCCATCATCGCCGATACCTTCACCTTCGAAAACGTCCGCGCCTGCGCCCGCGCCGTCGCCGAGCACTTCGCCGAGCACGGCGGCACATCCCGACCCCTCGTCGTCGGGTTCGATACCCGCTTCCTCTCCGACCACTTCGCCCGCGAGGTCGCCCGCGTCCTCGCCGGCGCCGGGTTCACCGTCCAGCTCGCCGACCGCCCCGCCCCCACGCCCGCCATCAGCTACCGCATCATCGAAACCGGCGCTGCCGGTGGCGTCGTCGTGACCAGCTCGCACAACCCGTTCAACTGGAACGGCATCAAGGTCAAGCCGCACTACGGCGGTAGCGCCAGCCCCGAAATCGTCGCCGATATCGAGCGGCGCGTCCCCGAAATACTCGCCGACCCCGCCCGCATCCGCCTCGCGCCGCCCGCCTCCGACGCCATTACGCCCTTCGACCCCGTGCCCGGCTACCTCGCCGCCCTCGGTCGCCAGGTCAACCTCCAGCGCATCCGCGCCGCCGGCCTCAGCGTCGCCGTCGACCCCATGTACGGCGCCGGCGCCGGCCTCTTCGCCGAGCTCCTCTCCGGCGGCTCCACCGCCGTCCGCGAAATCCACAGCGAACGGAATCCGCTCTTCCCCGGCATCCGCGCACCCGAGCCGATCGAAAGCAACCTCTCCGAGTTCCTCCTCCTCATGTCTACCGGCCGTTACGCCATCGGTATCGCCAACGACGGCGACGCTGACCGCGTCGGCCTCGTCGATGAGCGGGGCCGCTACGTCGACCAGCTCCGCACCTTCGCCCTCCTGATTGACTATCTCCTCGGCGAGCGCGGGCTCCGCGGCCCCATCGTCCGTTCCATCACCACCACCCGCATGGCCAACCTCCTCGCCGCCCACTACGGCGTGGAGTGCTTCGAAACTCCAGTCGGCTTCAAGTTCATCGGCCCGCTCATGATGGAGAAAGACGCCCTCATCGGCGGCGAAGAATCCGGCGGCTTCGGCTTCCGCGGCCACCTGCCCGAGCGCGACGGCATCCTCGCCGGCCTCTTCCTCCTCGACTACGTCGCCGCCACCGGCAAACCGCCCTCGGAACTGCTCGAAAAGGTCTTCGCCATCACTGGCCCCCACTTCTACGCCCGCGACGATTACGAGCTCGAACCCGGCCAGCGCGAGTCCGTCCGCGCCGCCCTCGACGCCGCCGCACCCGCCGAGATCGCCGGCCGCCGGGTCACCGGCTCCGACCGCACCGACGGCTGGCGCTTCCTCTTCGATGGCGGCTGGCTCCTCTTCCGCCTCTCCGGCACCGAGCCGCTCCTCCGCATCTATACCGAAGTCACCGACGAAGCCCTCGTTCGGCCCGTGCTCGATGCCGGCCGGGCGATCGCCGGGGTGCATGCGTGAGCCAGCCCGCCGGCCAGTCCCCGACCAACGCCTCCCCCATGTGGCGGCACATCGCCGCCTTCGGCGATGTCCTCCGCGCCGAATGGCGCCGCGCCGCCGACCTCGACCTCCCGACCAGCCGCGAGCCCGACCACCTCGTCATCGCTGCCACCGGCGGCTCCGCCGCCGCCGGCGATATCGTCGCCGGCCTCGCCGCCGCAACCAGCGATATCCCCGTCTGCGTCGTCCGCGGCCGCCAGCTCCCCAACTTCGTCGGCGAACGCTCCCTCGTCGTCGCCGTCTCCTGCTCCGGCAACACCGCCGAAACCCTCGCCCTCTACGACGACGCCTGGCGCCGCGATGCTCCCATCCTCGCCATCACCCGGGGCGGCCGCCTCGGCGAGCGCGCCGCCGAGGACGGGATTCCCGTCTGGTCGTTCGCTTCCGATGCGCCTCCGCGCGCAGCCGTCGCCCACATCCTCGCGCCCCTGCTCCGCATCCTCGAGCGGCTCGGCCTCTACGTCGTCACCACCCCCGAAGTCGATGCCGCCGCCGTCCGCTGCACCCGCTACGCCGAATCGCTCGCCCCCGGCATCCCCGCAGACCGGAACCCGGTCCGCGCCGCCGCCGAAGCCCTTGTCGGGCGGGTGCCGCTCGTCCTGGCATGCGCCCGGCTCGCTCCAGTCGCTGAGCGCGCCCGCAACCAGCTCGCCGAAAACGCAAAAACCCTCGCCGCCGCCGCCATCCTCCCCGAGGCCGCCCACAACATCGTCGTCGGCTTCGATGCCGCGGCCGCCGAGCGATGGAGCATCCTCACACTCGCAGCCGAGGGCGACCCCGCCGCTCCGTACCTCGAAGCCGTCGCCGACCTCGCCGCCGGCCGGGGCATCCCGTGGCTCCCCCTCGAGGTCCCCGGCAGCGACCCCTTCGAGCAGGTCCTCGCCGGCCTCGTCGCCGTGGATGCCCTCTCCTGCCACCTCGCCATGGTCCGGGGCATCGACCCGCTCCCCATCCCCGAGATCGAAGCGATCCGCGCACGCATCGCCGGCCTTCCCTCCGCCGAAATATCGACGTAATCTCAAGATCTGCGGACCGAACGGAGGGCAATCGGCTTACCGGCCACCCCTCCCGCCAGCGCCCATCCCACGGGCAGCCGCGACCGCACGGCGCGGCAGGCAGCCGGCTCCCCGACCGGGTTCAGCCGGCTCGGTTGTTCGCTCCGCGGAAAGGGTCCCCCATGTCGCGCATGACTGGCGCACAAATGGTGCTGGAAGGCCTCCAGCGCGAAGGAGTCGAAGTCATCTTCGGCTACCCCGGAGGCGTCGTCCTCCCCCTCTACGACACCCTTCCCCAGTACCCCGGCATTCGCCACATCCTCGTCCGCCACGAGCAGGGCGCAGCCCACATGGCCGACGGCTACGCCCGCGCCAGCGGCAAAATGGGCGTCTGCCTCGGCACCAGCGGTCCCGGCGCCACCAACCTCGTCACCGGCATCTGCACCGCCTGGATGGACTCCGTGCCGGTCTTCGCCCTCACGGGGAACGTCAGCCGCACCCTCCTCGGCAAAGACGGCTTCCAGGAAGCCGACATCACCGGCATCACCCACTCCATCACCAAGCACAACTATCTGGTGATGCGCGCCGAGGAGATCCCGCTCACCATCCGCGAGGCTGCCCACATCTGCCGCACCGGCCGCCCCGGCCCCGTCCTCGTCGACATCCCCAAGGACGTCTTCCAGGAAACCGCCGAGTTCGACTGGCCCGAAAAAGTCCACCTCCGCGGCTACCGGCCAACCTACGAAGGTCACGCCGGGATGATCCGCCGCGCCGCCGAGCTCATCGACCAGGCCCGCCGGCCCATCATCATCGCCGGACACGGCGTCATCTGGTCCGATGCCCAGGCCGAACTCGTTGCCCTCGCCGAGAAGGCCGAAATCCCCGTAATCACCACCTTCCTCGGCATCGGCGCCTTCCCCGAAGCGCACCGCCTCTCCTACGGCTGGCTCGGCATGCACGGCATGTTCTACGCCAACATGGCCGCCGACAACGCCGATGTCGTCATCGGCATCGGCATGCGCTTCGACGACCGCGCCATGGGCCGCTTCAAGGACTTTAACCCCGGCGCCAAGATCATCCACATCGATATCGACCCCGCGGAGATCGGCAAGAACTTCCCCACCGCCGTCCCGATCGTCGGCAGCGCCAAGAACGTCCTTCCCCGCCTCACCGAGCACGTCCGCGAGGCGAAGCACACCGAGTGGCTGAACTGGATCGATCAGGTCCGCGAGGAGCATCCGAGCCTCCACATCCGCGAAAGCCGCCGCATGCTCCCCCAGTACGTCGTCCGCACCCTCTACGAAGAGACCGAGGGCAACGCCACCATCGTCACCGGCGTTGGCCAGCACCAGATGTGGGCCGGCCAGCACTACTTCTTCAAGCGACCCCGCCAGCTCATCTCCTCCGGCGGGCTCGGCACCATGGGCTTCGAACTGCCCGGCGCCATCGGCGCCCAAATTGCCCTGCCCGAGGCCGAGGTCTGGGCCATCTGCGGCGATGGCGGCTTCCAGATGACCATGCAGGAGCTCGCCGTGGTCGTCGACGAAAACCTTCCGCTCAAGATCGCCATCTTCAACAACGGCTACCTCGGCATGGTCCGCCAGTGGCAGCAGCTCTTCTACGACCGCAACTTCGTCGCTGTCGCTATGACGCAACCCGACTTCTGCAAGATCGCCGACGCCTACGGCATCCGCGCCATCCGCGTCGAAACCAAAGCCGAGGTCGCACCCGCCATCCGCGAAGCGCGCGCCCACCGCGGCCCCATCCTGCTCGACTTCATGATCGACCAGGAGGAGAACGTCTGGCCGATGGTGCCTGCCGGCGCTGCCCTCTCTGAGACCATCGAAGCCCCAGCCGAGGAGCTTGCCCGGTGAACCCCTCAAGCAACGGCCACGCCCCGCGCAAGCGCGCCAACCATCACACCGTCGTCGCCATCGTCGAAGACAAGCCCGGCGTCCTCATGCGCGTCGCCAGCCTCTTCCGCCGGCGCGGCTTCAACATCGAATCGCTCACCGTCGGCCACTCCGAAATGCCCGGCCTCAGCCGGATGACCATCGTGGTCGATGGCGACAGCGCACCCGTCGAGCAGGTCGAAAAGCAGCTCTACAAGCTCATCGACGTCGTCAAAGTCAGCGACCTCAGCCAGGAAGACATCGTCGCGCGCGAACTCGCCATGATTAAGGTTCGCTGCAACAACGTGAACCGACACGAGCTCCTCGACATCGCCAACGTCTTCCGCGCCGACGTCGTCGACATCGCCACCAACTCCATCATCCTTCAGGTCGTCGGCGACGAAGACAAAATCGACGGCCTCATCAAGATGTGCGAGCCCTACGGCATCCGGGAACTGTCGCGCACCGGCCGCATCGCGATGGTCCGCGGCACCAAGACCACGACGGTCCACGAGCCCGTGCCCGAGCCGATCGCCCGCATCCACGAAAAGCAGGGCCGGCGCGTCGAGGGCGAACTCCCCTTCTCCAGCGACTGAGCGCCGGCACCGCCGTTCGCCCGCGTCCGCGCCGAGGGCCCCCGGACTGCCGGGGGCCCTCGTTGCGTCATCGCCCCGGCGCCCGTCAGAGCGGATTGCCCGGCCCGCTCACCCCGTGCTTCGCCCGCTCCTGCTCCTGCAGCGCACCGATCGTCTCCGCCGCCCGGTTGTAAATCTGCGGCACCTCCCAGCCGTTCAGGCCCGCGTACGTGTCGATCTGGCTGCGGTGGTGGATGTCATGCTCAATCATCATCATCAGGATGCGCCATCCCGAAAGCGTCCCGTCGCTGTCGATCATCGGTATGCGCCGCTCGAGCCACGCGTCGGGCGTCCCTGCCAGCAGCTCCCTGAACTCCGCGAAGCTCGCCTCCAGTGCCGGCACCCACAGCTCCCGCCGGCTCACGTCGGGCGGCGGCGGGCTGATCCATCCCCGGCCGAGGTATGCGCTCGCGAAGTACAGCCGCGAACCGCACATGTGCCCCACCAGCTTGTTGATGCTCCACGCACGCTCGCCGTCGCCCGTTTTCGGCGTCCACCCGTCCGCCTCGGGCGGCAGCGCGCCGATGTCGCGCACCGCCCTCCGGTTCACCCCCTCGAAGTACCGCAAAAACGCATCGACCGACCGAAACACCTGCCTCGCCTCCAGACCGGATTGCACTCCACCCCTCCGCAGCCCCATCCTACGCTACATCCCCGCACGGGCGGCTCCATGATTCGCCTCGAACTCTCCTTCCGCGGCATCCTCGCCATTGCGCTGGTGCTCGTCGGCCTCTGGTTCCTCATCCAGCTCTGGCCCCTCCTCCTCATCCTCACCACCTCCTTCATCTTCATGGCCGCACTCCTGCCCTACATCGAGTGGATGGTCAGGCGCGGCATCAACCGGGTGGCCGCCGTCGTCATCATCCTCGTCGTCATCCTTGCCGTGCTCGGCTCCATGATTGCCATCGTCGCGCCCGCCGTCGTCGACGAGTTCCGCGACCTCCGTGCCAACCTCCCCGATTACGCCCGGGACGTCGAAACCTTCGCCTCCGACCTCGGCTTCAACACCGAACGGTGGGACCTCCCCGAGCGCGCCGCCGAGATCGACTGGAACCGCATCATCTCCGGCAGCCAGGTGGTCGACTACGGCCAGCGTGTTCTCGTCGGCATCCTCACCGGCCTCACCGTCGCCGTTATCACGGCCTACCTCCTCGTCGAAACCCACCGCCTCCGCGCCTTCCTGTTCCGCTTCATCCCGCCCGAACGCGAGGCCGATGCCCAGCACTTTCTCCGCGCCCTCGAGCGCGTCGTCGGTGGCTACGTCCGCGGCCAGCTGATTACCTCTCTCATCATTGGCGTCTACACCACGGTCGTCATGCTCCTCGTCGGGGTCCCGAACGCCATTGCCTTCGGCGTCCTCGCGGCCTTCGCCGATATCATCCCGCTCGTCGGCGGTATCATCGCCGTCGTCCCCGCCTCCATCGCCGCCTTCCAGGAATCTCCCACCCAGGCGCTCATCGTCCTCGTCGCCCTGCTCGTCTACCAGCAGTTCGAAGACCGCCTCCTCGTCCCCCGAGTCTACGGCCAGACGCTCAACCTCCCGGCGCTCGTGGTCCTCCTGGCCGTCCTGGCCGGCGCCGAGCTGATGGGTGTGGTCGGCGTCCTCCTCGCGCTTCCCGCAGCGGCCGCCGGAAGGGTTATCCTCGATTACTACCTTGACCGCCACGCCAGCGGCCGGCTCGCCGCCGACGAATCCGTCGAAGTCCTCGCCCCGGACGAACCCCCGGCTACCCCCTGACGTTCGCCCGCAGCGCCCCGAGCTCCAGCGCATACCGCTCGAATACCGGGAAGCGCTCCAGCATCGTCCGCGCGACCCCCGCAGGTTCATCCCCGAGCAGTCGCCAGCGAATGAGCAGCACCGTGACCTGCCACAGCAGCGAGGCCCGCACCAGCGCCGGCAGGATCCCGAACTCCTGGTTTGAAACCGGCCGGACCGCCGCATACCCCTCGAACAGCGCCTGCGCGTGCGGGAGGTCCAGCGGCCCGTGGGGCATCAGCAGCGGCGCAAGGTCGCACATCGCCGCGTCCCGCCGCGCGAACTCCCAGCCGATGAGGCCCGTCAGCTCGCCGCCGGTCCACAGCAGGTTCTTTGGCGAAAAGTCCCCGTGGATCGGCTGCTCCGCCAGCTCGGGATACCCCAGCCGCGCCAGCTCCCGCAGGTTCCGGTACCGCTCCCTCCGGATGCTCGCGGCAAGGTCCGGGTAGCGCTCTCCGAACGCCGCCACCAGCCGGTTGAACGTGCCGGCGCCCGCGGCCTCGGTCAAAACGTCCAGCTCCCACACCTTCCCCAGCCCCGGCCGTTGCGTCCCCGGGTCCGACCGTGCAAGGTCGCTGTGTAGCCGCCCCAGGAGCCGGCCGAGAATCCGCCAGCCCGCCACGGACCGCACCTCCCGGCGCTCCCCGGGCAGCCAGGTTTCGCAGGTCCAGGTCTCGCCTCCGGCCGCCGCCGCCGCTGAACCGTCTGTCGCGCGGACCAGTTCCCCGGCAGGCCAGCCTGCCGCCGCAGCCTGCCGTCGCAGCTCCGCCTCCCAGTCGGCGCCCGCTCCGCTTCCCGGCAGCCGGCGGCGTTTCAGCACCACCTGCGGCTCCGCCCGGGTCGCCCAGGCGTTGCCGCCGTCCAGCGGCGCCGCTGCTGCCCCCGCGAGCCCGTAGGCCGCGAGCACGATGTCCGGCGGTTCGTTGCCTGCCACGTAGACTATGGTGCGGCTCCCGCACCGCCCCGTCGACCGCGGCGCCCACCCATTCCGCATACGGAACGGGCCCCTCGCACTGCGAGGGGCCCGAGCGCGGCGCACCGAGTGGCGTGCGCCTACTTCTGCAGGATGTGAATCGTGCAGGCCGAGCAGAGGCCGATGACGTGGGCCAGGCCCACCTTCGAGCCCTCGACCTGCCGCGCGCCGGCCTGGCCGCGCAGGTGGAACACAATCTCCGCAATGTTCGCGACACCGGTCGCCCCGAGCGGGTGCCCCTTCGAGAGCAGACCGCCGGAAACATTGACCACCGCCTTCGTCTTCGGCTGGTAGGTCTTGTCCCGGAACGGCGCCACGTCCTCCTCGTACTTCGTCGGGACCTTGTTGCCCAGCCACGGCACGCCGCTGGCAACGTGGGCTGCCGCCTCGCCCTCGCCGCACAGGCCGAGGTTCTCGTAGTGCAGCAGCTCTGCCGTCGCGAAGCAGTCGTGCAGCTCAACCTGGTCCAGGTCCTCCGGCCCGACGCCCGCCTGCTCGTAGGCCAGCTTCGCCGCATTCCGGGTCAGCGTGTTGATGTCCGGCAGCGTCAGGTCGCGGTCCGTGTACGGGTCGCTGGTCAGCACGCTCGCCGCCACCTTGATCGGCTGCGTCGTGAACTGCCGCGCCTTCTCCATCGTCGTCAGGATCGCCGCCGCTGCGCCGTCGCCTGTCGGGCAGCACATCAGCAGCGTGTTCGGATAGGCGATCATCCGGGAGTTCAGCACTTCATCCAGCGGCGATTCCTTCTGGTACTGGGCCAGCGGGTTCATCGTGCTGTGCCAGTGGTTCTTCACGCTCGCCAGCGCGAAGTGTTCCTGCTTCGTGCCGTACTTGCGGGAATGCTCCATGCCTGCCATGCCGAACACCGCCGGCATCAGGTACGAGCCGACGCGCCCCTCGAGGCTCGTCGCCGGGTCGCCCCGGGAGCCCAGCAGGCCCTGCTTCCCCATCTGCTCCGAGCCGACCGCCATCACCACGTCGTACGCGCCCGAGGCGACCGCGAAGTACGCCTCGCGGAACGCCGTCGAACCCGTCGCGCAGGCATTCGCCACGTTCACCACCGGGATGCCCGTCTGGCCCACCTGCTGCAGGATCCGCTGCCCGGAGCCCGAGGTCTGGTACAGGTTTCCGCTGTACAGCGCCTCGATCTGCTTCATCTCCATGCCCGCGTCCTTCAGCGCCTCGAGCACGGCCTGCGCCGAAAGCTGGGCAAAGTCCCGGTCCGCGTAGCGGCCGAACTTGATCATCGAAACGCCAACGATTGCTACTTCGCGCATCCTCTTACCTCCTTCGCGCGCCCGGGCCTACTGGCCTTCCTCGATCGGCTTGAACCGGTAGGCAATGTACGAATTGCCCTCTTTGTCCTCCGAAACCTTCTCGGTGAACATCTTCACCCGCATGCCGAACCGCATGTTCTCCGGCTTCGGCTCGATCCCCACGATGTTCGTGTTCACGCTGCCGCCCCCGTCGAGGTCGACCACCGCCGCGATGTACGGCGCCTGCACGTACGGCGTCGCCTGGTGGATGATCGTCCAGACGTACACGCTGCCCGTGTCCGCCAGCCGGACCGTCTCGAACGGGCCGTCGCTGCTGCACACCCCGCAGAACAGCCGCGGGCCGACGTACTTCGTCCCGCACTTCTTGCAGATGGAGCCGTTCAGATAATCCTGATCGCGGGTTTCACCGAGCGTCAGGTGTGGCACCAGTGGGCGAATCTCGCCCTGCGTTGCTGTCGCTTCTGCCAATCCTGGACCTCCTTCTTCTACGCTGCCCGGGAATCCTTCCGCTCGCGGCGAACACGCCCCGGGGCCAGGGCCTCGCCGCCCCGTATTGTTCGCCTGCTGTAAAACGCTGTCAACGAACCTTCACACACCCGCCGCCGCCCGCTCCCCGGCCGGCGCCATCGCCCGCAGAATCCGCACGAGCAGCGGCATCCATCCCTCCCCGGCGCCCACCCGGTCCACCCGCACCTGCCGCGGCCCCACGAGCACCGAACGCAACCCCAGCCGTTCGACCCGTTCCCGCAGCTCCGGCGTGGTCCCGCCCCGCACATAAAGGTGGAACATCTGCTCGTCGGTCTTGATCGCCTCCACCCCCGCCCGCCGGGCAAGGTTTCGCACCAGCGCCACGTACAGCAGGTTCTCCACCGCCGGCGGCAGCGGCCCGAACCGGTCCCGCAGCTCGTCGTGCATCTCCGCGACCTGCTCCACCGTCTGCAGGTTCGCCACCCGCTGGTAGATGTTCAGCCGTGCATGGACGTCGGCCACATAGCTCTCCGGGATATGGGCGCTCACCGGCAGGTCGACCACCGGAGGCGTCGGCTCCGGTTCCGCAGCCGGCGCGACCGCCTCGCCCATCCCCCGCTTGAGCGCTGCCACCGCCTCGGCCACCAGCTTCGTGTACAGCTCAAACCCGACCTCCGCGATGTGCCCGCTCTGCTCCGTGCCGAGGACATTCCCGGCGCCCCGGATCTCCAGGTCGCGCAGCGCCAGCTGGAACCCCGCACCCAGGTCCGATGCCTCGAAAATCGCCTCCAGCCGCTTCTGCGCCGCCTCGCTCAGCACCCGGTCCCGGTCATACAGGAGATAGGCGTACGCCCGGTTCGCCGAACGCCCGACCCGCCCGCGCAGCTGGTAGAGCTGGGCCAGCCCCAGCCGGTCGGCCTGGTCGATGATGATCGTGTTCGCATTCGGGATATCCAGCCCGCTCTCGATGATCGTCGTGCAGACCAGCACATCGTGCTCCCCCGCCTGGAACTCCAGCATCACTCGCTCGAGCTGCTCCTCCGGCATCTGCCCGTGGCCGATCGCCACCCGCGCCTCCGGCACCAGCTCCTGCACCCGCCGCGCCACCCGCTCGATGTCCTGTACCCGGTTGTGGACGAAGAACACCTGCCCGCCCCGCTGCAGCTCCCGCTCGATCGCTTCCCGCAGGATGGTGTCGTCCCACGCCATCACGTACGTCCTGATCGGCTGCCGCTCCTCCGGCGGCGTCATGATCGTGCTCATATCCCTGATGCCCACCAGCGACATCTGCAGCGTCCGCGGGATCGGCGTCGCCGAAAGCGTCAGCGTGTCCACCTCCGCCCGCATCTGGCGCAGCCGCTCCTTGTGGCTCACCCCGAACCGCTGCTCCTCGTCAATGATCACCAGCCCGAGGTCCTTGAACGCCACGTCCCTCTGCAGCAGCCGGTGCGTCCCGACGACGATGTCCACCTCCCCCGCCGCCAGGTCCTCCAGGATCCGCCGCTGCTCTTCGGCCGTCCGGAACCGGGACAGCACCTCCACCCGCACCGGGAATCCCGCCATCCGCTCCCGGAACGTCGCCCCGTGCTGCTCAGCCAGCACCGTCGTCGGCACCAGCACCGCCACCTGCTTCCCGTCCATCACGGCCTTGAACGCCGCCCGGACCGCCACCTCCGTCTTCCCGTAGCCCACGTCCCCGCAGATCAGCCGGTCCATCGGCCGGGCCCGCTCCATGTCCGCCTTCACCTCCGCAATCGCCGCCAGCTGGTCATTCGTCTCGACGTACGGGAACGATGCCTCCATCTCCATCTGCCACGGCGTATCCGGCTTGAACGCGTGCCCCGGCACGAGCTGCCGCTTCGCGTACAGCTCCAGCAGGTCGTGCGCCATCTCGACCACCGCCTGCTTCACCCGCCGCTTCGAACGCGCCCAGTCCTGCGTCCCCAGCCGCGTCAGCGCCGGCGGGTGGTCGCTCGGGCCGACGTACCGGCTCAGCGCCTCAAGCTGGTCCGCCGGCACGTACAGACGGTCGCCCTCGGCATACTGCAGCTCGAGGTACTCCCGCTCCACGCCGTCCATCGAACGCCGCACCAGCCCCCCGTACCGCGCAATCCCGTGGTCAGCATGGACGACATAATCTCCGACCTCCAGCGTCTCCAGCAGGTCTGACCTCACCCCGTGGTGGGGGCGCGTCGGCTTCCGCCGCTTTCGAAATCCGAAGATCTCCGCATCGGTCAGCACTACCGTCCCGGCCGCCGTCACGATGCCGCCCGAAACCGCCGCCGGCACGAGCGTTACGCTCCCGCTCTCCGGCGCGCTTGCCAGCCTCCGCGTCTTGGCGCAGGCGACGCCCTCCTCTTCAAGCACGTCGGCCAGCCGCAGCGCCTGCAGCGAGGCCGCCACCACCCGCCGCCCTTCCCGCCGCCACGCCTCCGCCTGCTGCGCCACGACCCGCAGCTTCCCGCCGAACCCCGGCGCCGTGCTTACCGGCAGCTCCCGCGCACCCCGTTCCGATGTCCCAAACCGTTCCAGCACGTACGCTGCCCGCTCGAGCAGCCCGGCGGCTGCCGCGCCAGGCTCCGCCCGCAGGTCCGGGAATCCCCGGGGAATCGCCCCGCGCGCCTCCATTTCGGCCCGGGCCCGCCGCTCGTACTCCAGCGCCTGCTCGAGCGCCTGCCTCCCGTCCTCCGGGTCGATGACCAGGACCAGCGCGCCCGGCCCGAGGTGGTCCAGCACCGTCGACCCGTACAGCAGCGGCTCGAGAAACTGGTGGTATTCCGTCCTCCCGCCGGCGGCCACCGCTTCCACCTGCTCGATGACCGCCTCCGACTCCGCTCCGGTCGCCTCCAGCCGCTCGGCGAGCGCGAGCGCCGCTGCTCTCCCCGCGCCCAGCGAGGTCGACACCGGCGGGACAAGGAGCGAATCGAGCCGCCCCGCGCTCCGCTGCGTCGCGAGGTCGACCAGCCGGATGCTCTCCACGGTGTCGCCGAAGAACTCGATGCGCACCGGCCGCTCGAACCCCGCCGGGAAAATGTCGATGAGCCCGCCCCGGCGCGCGGCGGTCCCCGGCGCATCCGCCAGCGGCTCCATGGCATACCCGGCAGCCTCGAGCCACGCCACCACATCGCCCGGCCTCGCTGCCGCACCGACCTCCAGCCTGAGGTCCTCGGCCTCCGGCGCCGGCGGCGCCACATGCTCGGTCACCCCGGCCCACGAGCCCGTCACGATAGCCGGCGCATCCCCGGCCAGCGCCCGCAGCGCCCGCGCCCGCTCCACCCCCGCCGAAGGGTCGTCGCGCACAAACTCGTACGGCAGGGCGTCGCGCTGGGGCAGCCGCAGCACCGGCCGGTCGCTCAGCAGGTCGAGGTCGTCCGCAAGCGATTGCGCCGCCAGCGGCGTCGGCGCCACGACCAGCACCGGCCCGGTGTGCGTGCTCGCCAGCGCCGCCGCGATGTAGGCCCGCGCCCCCTCGGGCACCGAAAGGCGCACGCTCCCCTCCCCGCGGCGGAGCAGCGGGGCCAGCTCCTCGGCGACCGCGGCCGTCACGCCCGCGAGTTCACCAGCCAGTGCCAATCCCTCGGCGGCAGCTGCCGCCTGCACTTCCACTCTACCGCCCGGTCTGCCGCCCGGCCACGGCGCAGCTCCCGTCCCGCCCAATCCCGCCCCGGCCCGGTGCTACCATGGAGCCGTGGCAGCCGCGCACACCCGCCGCCGGGCGCTCCTGCTCGGGCTCTCGCTCACCCTCCTCTTCGCCGCCGCGCAGGCCGTGGTCGGCTTCGCCTTCGGCTCCATCGCTCTCGTCTCCGATGCCGGCCACATGCTCACCGATGCACTCGGGCTCGGCCTCGCCTTCGCCGCCGCGACCATCGCCGCGCGCCCGCCCGATGTCCGCCGCACCTTCGGCTATGCCCGCGCCGAGGTCCTCGCCGTCCCCCTCCACGTCGCGCTCCTCGCCGGGATCGCCGCGTTTATCATCTACGAGTCCCTTGGCCGGCTCGACGGCGCCCACCACATTCGCACCGGTCCGGTCCTCGCCACTGCAGTTGCCGGCCTCGCCGTCAACCTCCTTGTTCTCCGCATCCTCCATGGCCACAGCCACGACAACCTGAACGTCCGCGGCGCCGCCCTCGAAGCGATGGCCGACGCCCTCGGCTCGGTCCTCGTCATCCTCTCCGCCGCAGCCATTGCCCTCGGCGCCACCCCCGCGCTCGACCCCATCGCGGCCCTCCTGATCGCAGCGCTCATCCTTCCCCGCGCGATCGGCCTCCTCCGGCAGGCCGCCGCCATTCTCCTCGAGAGTGCACCGCCCGGCCTCGACCCCCGCGCTATCGCCGAAGCCGCGCGCGATGTCCGCGGTGTGCTCGACCTCCACGACGTCCACGTCTGGAGCATCGCCCCGTCCTTCCCCGCCCTCAGCGCCCACGTCGAACTTGCCGATGCCGGCTGCACCGAGCACGTCCTCACGGACCTCGCCGCCCTCCTGCGCGAACGATTCGGCATCGTCCACGTCACCCTCCAGCCCGAGACCCCGGCGCTTCACCTCGCCATGGAGTGTTGCTCCGCCCCCGACGCGGCCCTCTTCGACCCCGGCCACTCCCACGAACTCGCCCGCCGATGACCCCGCTCTCCCGCCGCGCGCTCCTCATCGGCGCCGGCTCGCGCGCCGGGGCAGGGGCTGTTGTCGGCGGGGTCGCGGCGTCGCGCCGGCGCCGCCCCGGAGCCCTGCCGCCCGGGCCATCGGCCGCGCCGCCTGTTCCCGGTGCACCAGCCGCCACGCCGACCCCCACGCCGCTTCCCCGCGGCGGCCGCCTCGCCATCGCTGCCGCTGCAGGCTTCGACCTCGATACCTTCGACGCCGCCCGCTCCGGCGAACCCTCCGTCGTCGAGTTGCTCGGGCGGGTGCACGCCCGGCTCATCCAGTGGGCCGACCCCGCCGCTGCGGTCCTCGGCCCCGACCTTGCCGCCGCGTGGGAGCAGCCCGACCCCCTGACCCTCGTCCTCCGCCTCGACCCCCGCGCCCGCTGGCACGACGTCCCGCCCCTCGCCGGCGCCCCTGTCACGGCCGCCGAGGTGCAGGCCCACCTCGCCCGGGTCGTGGCGATCGCCCGCGCGGGCGATGCCCCCCGGTCGCAGCGATCCGCTGCCCTGCTCGACATCGCCCGCGTCGAAACCCCCGGCCTCGCCGCCGTCCGGCTCGTCCTCGACCGCCCGTCGCCGCTCCTCCTCCCCGCCCTGGCCGGCGAATTCGCCCTCGTCCAGCCGCCGGCCGTCCTCGAAGGCCCGTCGGCCCCCTCCGACCCCCTCGACCCGGCCCTCCTCGCCGGCTGCGGCCCGTGGGTCTTCTCCGGCTTCGATGGCCCCGCGGCCCGCTTCCGGGCCCACGCCTCCGGCCACCGTTCGCCGCTCCTCGATGCACTGGCCGTCAGCCCGCCCGTCGACACCCTCGCCCGCTACCGCGCCGGCGAACTCGACGAATTCCCCGCCATCGACCCGCGCGACGCGGAGGCGGCCCGCGTCCTGCCCGGCATCGTGGAGCTTCCCCGCTTCCACCGCGAACTCGTGCTCTCCACCTTCGCGGCCTCGGGTCCGCCCTGGTCCGACCCGCGCCTCGTCGAAGCGATCTCCGGCGCGCTCAATCGCACCTGGCTTGCCGGCGCGCTCTTCGCGGGGCGCGCCCGCCCTTCCGGCCCGCTCCCGCCGGTCTCCCGCGCGGCGCTCGAACCCCCGGTCCTCGCGCCCTTCCCCGGCTATGCCGCCGACCCGGCCGACGATGCCCGGGCCGCCCGCCAGCGCTGGGAGGCAGCCGGCGGGCCGTCGCTGGGCCCCGTCACGGTCGACATTCCCTCCATCTTCGACCCCCGCTACGCCGCCAGCGCCGTCGTCATCGCCCGCCTGAACGACGTGCTCGGGCCGCAGTTCCGCCCCGCCGTCGAAACCTACACCACCATCGCTCGCCGCGTTCAGGAGGGCGCCTACGGCAACGGCCGCGCCGCCTTCTGGTTCGGCTGGGGCACGCCGCTCCCCTCCCCCGACCCGCGCGAACTCCTCCTCAACCTCTACGGCCACGCCCTGGCTCCCGCCGAGCGCTCAAACCTCCTGGCAGCCGACCCCGCCGACTCCGCCGCCTTCGCCGGGCTCCAGCGCGCCATCCTCCGTGACGGCTTCCGCGGTGTCGTCCCGTGGCTCCAGCAGGTCGGCGAGACCTTCCGCCGACCCGGCACGTTCGGCCCGCCGCCATCGCCGTTCTGGGATGGCTATCGCGACGTTCAGCGGTATCGGCTGTCCTGACCCTTGCCCGCCGTTCCCCGCCGCCGGCCGCCCGGCGATACTGGGGAATGCATGGACCCCCTTTCGCTCGCCCTGTTCGTCGCCGGCATCGCCATGCTCATCGTCGGCGCTGAAGGACTCGTGCGCGGCGCCGGCCACCTCGCCATCGCGATGGGCGTCTCGCCGCTCGTCGTCGGCCTCACCGTCGTCGCCTTCGGCACAAGCTCGCCCGAGCTCGCGGTCAGCATCTCCTCCTCCCTGGGCGGCAAGCCCGACCTCGCGATCGGCAACGTCGTCGGGAGCAACATCTTCAACATCCTCGTCATCCTCGGAGCCTCCGCCCTCGCTGCGCCCCTCATCGTTCACCAGCAGCTCGTCCGCTTCGAAGTCCCGCTCATGATCGCCGTTTCGGTCTTTGTGCTGCTCTTTGCCCTCGACGGCAGCATCCAGCGCTACGAAGGCGCCCTCCTCTTCGCCGGCGTCGTGGCCTACACCTGGTGGGCAATCCGCAAAAGCCGCAGCGAATCCCGTGAGGTCCAGGACGAATACGAGGCCGAGATCGGCGGCCGCCCGGTGACCCCGCGCACCGTCACGCTCGACATCATCCTCGTCGCCGCCGGCCTCGGGCTGCTCGTCCTCGGCTCCGAATGGTTCACTGCCGGCGCCATCGACATCGCCGAAGCCCTCGGCGTGAGCGAACTGGTCATCGGACTCACGATCGTCGCGGCCGGCACCTCCATGCCCGAGCTCGCCACCTCGGTCGTCGCCGCCGCCCGCGGCGAGCGCGATATCGCCGTCGGCAACGCCGTCGGCAGCAACCTTTTCAACCTCATGGCGGTCCTCGGCGCCGCCGCAGCTGTCTCGCCCGGCGGCATCCCCGTCGCCGATTCAGCTGCCCGCTTCGACCTCCCCGTCATGACCGCCGTCGCGGCCGCCGCCCTCCCCATCTTCTTCACGGGCTACGTGATCACCCGCGCCAACGGCGCCCTCTTCCTCGGCCTCTACGCCGCCTACGCCCTCTACCTCTTCCTCGACGCCAGCGGCCACGACGCGCTCGATACCTACAGCATGGTGATGCTGGGCCTCATTCTCCCCGTCATCGCCGCCGTCACCGTCGCCCTCGCCCTCCGCTACTACCTCCGCGAACGCCGACGCCAAAACGCCGGGGCCTGAACCCCGGCGCCTGCCTGCGGATCCGCCGCGCCCGGCATCCTCACGGAACTTCGACGACCTCGAGCCCCCACACGGGCCGGAACCGCCACGTCCGGATGCCCGCCACCGAAATCTTGTGCTTCTTCAGCAGCTTCTTCGTCTCCGGCACCATGCCGACCGGCACGTACAGGTAGAGCGGCCCAATCTTCGACATCGGCAGCCAGTCCTGCACCGCCGACTCATCGTTGACCGTGTCCGGCATCTCCACTTCCGCCATCATCCGCAGGAAGAGGCCCGGTTTGTGCACCACCACGATGTCCGGCACCAGCTCGCGGCCGTTCGCTTCGCCCACCGAAAGCCGCGGCTTCGGCACATTCACAATCGTCTCGTAATCTGGGAACTCCTCGTTCGGATACGGGAACTTGACCTTCGCAATCTCCGCCACCGTCCCCTGGTGGCGCAGCCGGCTGAGCTCCTTGACGGTCACGCGATACCGACCTCCGCTGTGGCGCTGCCTCGATTCTACGGAGGCTCCCTCCCTCGGTCGAACCGCCCCGCCGCTCACGGCCCGGCCGCTGCAACCTCCGGCCGCACCAGCGGGCGGAACTGCTCGAAGTTCGCCGCAAACCGCTCCGCCAGCCCCCGGTAGACCCGGTCGTACTCCTCCGGGTCGCCCCAGGCCGCCCGCGGGTCCAGCAGCCGCGTATCCACGCCCGGCACCCGCAGCGGCACCTCGAACCCGAACACCGGGTCCTTCCGAAACTCTGCGCCCGCCAGCAGGTCGTTCAGCACGGCCCGCACCATCTTCCGCGTCTCCTGGATCGCAATCCGCTTGCCGACCCCGTACTTCCCGCCGGTCCAGCCTGTATTGATCAGCCACGTCTGTGCCCCGGTCATCCGCAGCCGCTGCTCCAGCAGCTCAGCGTAGACCGTCGGGTTCAGCGCCATGAACGGCGCGCCGTAGCACGGGCTGAACGTCACCTCGGGGTCCTTGAGACCCACCTCCGTCCCGGCCAGCTTGCACGTATACCCCGAGAGAAAGTGGTAGAGCGCCTGCTCCGGCGTCAGCCGCGCCACCGGCGGCAGCACCCCGAACGCATCGGCCGTCAGCAGGATGACGTGCGACGGGTGCGGCGCCACCGGCTCCAGGTACACATGCTTCAGCGATTCCAGCGGGTAGCTGCCCCGCGTGTTCTCCGTGATGCTGTAATCGTTCAGGTCGACCTCGCGCGTCTCCTCGTCGAAAATCACGTTCTCCAGGATCGTCCCGAACTCGTGCGTCTGCTCGAAAATGTCCGGCTCCGCCTCCTTCGAAAGCCGGATTGTCTTCGCGTAGCACCCGCCCTCGATGTTGAAAATCCCCCGCTCCGTCCAGGCGTGCTCGTCGTCTCCGACCAGCAGCCGCTCAGGGTCCGTGCTCAGCGTCGTCTTCCCCGTGCCCGAAAGCCCGAAAAACAGCGCCGATTTCCCCGTCCGAGGGTCGACGTTCGCCGCTGAGTGCAGCGAGAGGATGCCCTCGAGCGGCAGGTAGTAGTTCATCGCCGTAAAGACAGCCTTCTTCATCTCGCCCGCATAGGCCGTCCCTGCGATCAGGATGATCCCTTCCGTCAGGTTCAGCGCGACTACCGCGTCGCTCCGCACCCCGTCGGCCTCCCCGGCCAGGTGGAGGAACGGGCAGTGGATGATCGTAATGTCCGCCTTCTCGTCGAACGGCCGCTTCTCCGAAGGGATGAACATCGTTCGTGCGAACAGCGAGTGGTACGCCTGCTCCGTAATCACGCGCACCGTCTTCCGGTGTGCCGGGTCCTGCGAGACCACCGTGTCCTGCACGAAGATCTCCCGCCCCCTCAGGTACTGCATCGCCTTCGCCAGCAGCCGCTCAAACGTCTCCACCGGCAGAGGCTGGTTGTGCTTCCCCCACCACACGTGCTCCGAAATCTCCGGCGTCTTCACGACGAACTTGTCCTGCGGGCTCCGCCCCGTCCGCTCGCCGCTGAACACCGCAAACGACCCGCCCTGGAGCAGCTTCCCCTCGCGCCGCCGCACCGCGTATTCGTACAGCACCGGGACCGAAAGGTTGTGATGGACCTCGGCAGCGTTCCCGATGATCGCGCTGCCTGCGTTGCTGGGTGCCGGGGATATTGCCATGGCTGCTGCTCTGCTCGTCCGAGGAATGAGAGCTCCAGCCTACTCGAACGCTTCGGGAATGTGAATAGCTCGCTGGCGAGCTATAGCCAACGCTGATGCATTTCCCGGCGAGCCTTGATGCCGGCTATGCCGCCCGAACGCCCACAGGCTGGCCCGTTACCAGCTCCATCAGCGCGTCGACCTGCTTCATCAGCTGCGCAAACTCAGGCGCCGGCACCCGCACCGTCCCCGGCTCCGGCGGCAGCACGTATCCCGGAAGCAGCCCGTTCTCAACGACGTACCGGTCGGCCATCGCCACGCACCCCGCAAGCGTCTGGTTCGTCTCCAGCGGCTCGTGGTGCCGCCCGATCGCCTCGCAGATCGCCTCCGGCAGCTTCCACTTCCGTGCCAGCAGCTCGCCCGCTGCCGCATGGTCGAAGCCCAGCTCCGCCTCCACCTCCTCGAGCGTCCGCCCCTCCGCCATCGCCCGCGCGACCGCCTGGTCGACCAGCGCCGGGTCGCGGTAGAACAGCGCGAGGCGGCCCATGTTGTGCACAATCCCCGCCGTAAATGCGCTCGGCACATCCACCCGCCGCCCCTGCCCTGCCAGTTCCGCGGCCTTGAACGCCACCGCGATCGAATGCCGCCAGAACGTCTCAATCCGGAAGAGCGCGTTCAGCGCGTCCGGCGCATACGACCCCGCGATCGCCCCGCTAATCGCCAGGTTCCGCGCCTGCACGAACCCCAGCGTCACCAGCGCCTGCTGGACCGAGGTCACCTCCCGCATCCGCCGGTACGCCGCCGAGTTCACCACCCGCAGGATCCGGCTGCTGAGGCCCGGGTCCGCCGAAACCACCAGCGCCAGGTCCGAGGCCGACGCCTTCGGGTCCTGCGCGACCTGCATTACCCGCAGCGCTACCGCCGGCAGCGGCGGCAGCGCCTCGATCGCCGCGACCACATCCACGCCCGCCTGGCGAGCCTCCGGCATGGCGCACCTCCTCCTGCAACGCACCAGTTCTCGCCACAGTGTCGTGCGCCCGCCCCGCCGCCGGCATCGGGGAGTTCCCCGCTTCTTGCGGTGGAGCTTCCCGAAGCGCCCCGCTCCGCCGCCTACAGCGGGATGTTCCCGTGCTTCTTCGGCGGGTTCCGGTCCGCCTTATTCTGGAGCATCTCCAGCGCCCGGATGATCTTCGGCCGCGTCTGCCGCGGGTCGATTACGTCGTCAATGAACCCCCGTCCCGCCGGGATATACGGGTTCGCGAACTTCTGCCGGTACTCCTCGATCAGCTCCTTCCGCCGGGCCTCGGGGTCCGGGGCGTTCGCAATCTCGTCCCGGTACACCACGTTCGCCGCCCCGTCAGGCCCCATCACCGCAATCTCGCCCGTCGGCCATGCAAAGTTCATGTCGCCCCGCAGGTGCTTCGACGACATCACGAGGTACGCACCTCCGTACGCCTTCCGCAGCACCACCGCCACCTTCGGCACCGTCGCCTCGCTGTACGCATAGAGCAGCTTGGCGCCGTGCGTGATGATGCCGTTGTACTCCTGCGATGTCCCCGGCAGGTAGCCCGGCACGTCGACCAGCGTCACCAGCGGAATGTTGAAGCAGTCGCAGAAGCGGACGAACCGCGCCGCCTTCCGGCTTGCGTTGATGTCCAGCGAACCCGCGAGGTGCATCGGCTGGTTCGCCACAAACCCCACGCTCCGCCCGCCCATCCGGCCGAATCCGACCACGATGTTCGGCGCAAACGCCTCGTGCACCTCCATGAAGTCGCCGTCGTCGACGATCCGGTCGATCACCTCCCGCACGTCGTACGGCCGGTTCGGCTCCGCCGGCACAATCGTCAGCAGGTCCTCCTCGGTCCGGTTCACGTCATCGTTCGTCGGCACAAACGGCGGGTCCTCCGCATTGTTCGACGGGAGGAACGACAGCAGCCGCCGCACCTCCGCCAGCGTCGCCTCCTCCCCCGCGATGGCGAAATGCGCCACCCCGCTCCGCGATGCGTGAACGTCCGCGCCGCCCAGCGTCTCCTGTGTCACCTCTTCGCCCGTTACCGACTTCACCACGTCCGGGCCCGTGATGAACATGTAGCTCGAGCCCTCGGCCATGAAGACGAAGTCCGTGATCGCCGGGCTGTACACCGCGCCGCCCGCGCACGGCCCCATAATCACGCTGATCTGCGGAACCACCCCGCTCGCGAGCGTGTTCATCGCAAAGATTTCGCCGAAGCCGCGCAGGCTCTCCGGGCCGTCCTGGATGCGCGCCCCGCCCGAGTCCTGGATCCCGATGATCGGTGCCCCCGTCATCATCGCCAGGTCCATCACCTTCAAAATCTTTTCGGCGACCGCCTCGCTCAGCGAACCGCCCGCGACCGTGAAGTCGTACGAAAACACGTACACCGGCCGCCCGTCGACCTTCCCCCATCCAGTCACGACCGCCTCGACGTTGCCGCCCGCCAGCGAACCCCGCGGCCGCATGAGCATGTCCAGCTCTTCGAACGTCCCCGGGTCCAGCAGCAGGTCGATCCGCTCCCGCGCCGTCAGCTTCCCGCGCGCGTGCTGCGCCTCGATCCGCTTCGGGCCGCCGCCCAGCGCGGCAGCTTCCTTCAGGGCGATCAACTGCTGGAGCTTCTGCTCAGCGGTCAACTGTTCGGTCATCCTGGCCTCGGCTCGTAGGGGAATTCGGCCCGCTCTCCGCGGCAGCACGGCCGCGGGCCTGCACGGCGAAGATACCATCCGCCGCCCTCCCGGGCGATTCACGAATCTGCTGCCGCCCCTGCCGGCGCCGGCTCGGCCCAGAATCGCCCGTTGGTCCGCGCATTCCGCCCCGGCCGCCGCGGCCCCTCAGCCAGGATCCGCACCACCTCCGACCACACACTCGCGAACCCCAGCGGCGCACCCAGCCCCGCTTCCGCCTCCTCAACGGTCATCGAGTCGAGGAACTTCTCCCCGAAATAGTCCAGGCTCGGCCGCGGCAGGATGTAGCAGTCCGGCGCCCGCTCGCCCCGCACCTGCTCCACATAATCCTGGCCGCACACCAGCCCGCTCACGTTCACCCGCTCGCCGAACACCCGGTTCGTCACCCCCCGGACCTCCACCTCCGCCCCGGTCAGCGCGGAGAACTCCCGCGCAATCGCCGCCAGCGTCGGTGCCATCAGCCGCGCCGTACCCACCACCGCCCGCCGGCCTGCCACGCCCGGGGGCACGCCCCGCACCTGCAATCGCCGGCGCGTCCGCGCCCAGTCGTCCAGCATCCGCCGCACCATCCCGATCCCGTTCTCGTACTGCGGGAAGCCGTCATACGCCCGCGCCGTCGGCACCGGCAGCCCCGCCGTCATGTAGTACTCGTCGCTGCACTGCACAATCGTCGCGCCGAACCGCCGCCGGAACTCCCGCTGGAACGGTCGGATGAGCCCGATCACCTCCCGGGCGTACGCGGGGGTCGGCCGCTTCAGCGGAATCCCGTCCCGCTCCAGCGCCCACTCCTCCAGCCGCGGGCTCGCACCCACCGGCACCACGCTGATCGTCAGCACCGTCGGATACAGTGCCCCCAGCTCCGCAATCGACCGCCGAAGGTGCTCCCCGTCGTTTACACCCGGGCAGAGCACAATCTGCGTGTGCGCCTGGATGCCCAGCTCCCCGAGCCGCCGCAGCTGCCCGAGGATGTCCGGGGCATCGGGGTTCGCCAGCATCCGCCGCCGGAGCTCCAGGTCGGTCGCATGCACGGACACGTTGAGCGGGCTGAGCCGCTGCTCCTTCAGCCGCGCCCAGTCGTCCTCGGTCAGGTTCGTCAGCGTCACAAAGTTGCCGTGCAGGAACGAAAGCCGATAGTCGTCGTCCTTCACGTACAGCGTCTTCCGCATCCCCCTGGGCAGCCCCTTGAGGAAGCAGAAGAAGCAGTTGTTGTTGCAGAGGATCACCTCATCCCACGTCGCCCGCTCGAACTCCCACCCGATCTCCTCGTCGATCGCTTTCTCGAACACGATGAGGTCGTCGAGCCCGTTCGCCTTCCGGACCAGCACCTCCACCTCGGGCTCGGCGGCGTAGAACTGCACATCCACGACGTCGCGCGGCACCCGCCCGTTCACCCGCACCACGGCATCGCCCGGTTCCAGCCCGGCGAGGTCCGCCAGTGAACCGGGCCGTACCCCGCTGATTACCCCCGGCGCCGGCGTGTTCCTCACGGTTCGATTATGACACGGGAGCCCGCCCGGGCATCCCCGTTACCGCGCGCCGATCAGCTCCCGGATGCGCGCCTCCACAGCGTCCACCGAGAAGTCCGGCGTCGAAGCCCCGGCCGTCAGCCCGATCCGCTCCGCGCCGGCGAACCACGCGGCCTCCAGCTCCTCCGGCCCTTCGACATGGTAGGCGCGCGTCCCCTGCTCCTCAGCCACCTCCCGCAGGTGCCGCGTGTTCGCGCTCTTCTTGCCGCCAACCACGACCATCACGTCCACCTGCCTCGCCAGTGCCGCCGCGGCCTCCTGCTGGCCCGTCGTCGCGTGGCAGAGCGTATTCACCACATGCAGCTCGAAGTTGTGGTCCCGCCGCAGCAGCATCAGGTTCGCCACAAACTTCGCGAAGTCTTCCATCTTATGCGTGGTCTGGGCCATCACGCCGATCTTGTTCGGGAACCCGCCCGGGAACTCCTCCACCAGCCGGCGCAGGCTCTCGTAGTCCGCCTGAGGCACCACCGTCGCCCGCGGCTCGCCGTCCTGCCCGAATGTCCACCCGAGGATGCCGCGCACCTCCTTATGCCCCGGGTCGCCGAAAATCAGCACGTGCCAGCCCTCGCGGGCGAACTTCTGCCCGTACCGCTGCGCCCGCGTCACGATCGGGCAGGTCGTGTCGATAATCTCCAGCCCGCTCGCCTCCAGCTCGCGCACTACCCGCTCGCCCACGCCGTGCGCGGTAATCGCGACCCGGCCGGACTTCACCCGCTCGGCCGTCGCCTTCCCAATATCCCCCTCCACCTCGTCCGGGCCCGGCAGCTGCACCACCCCGCTTCGCTCCAGCGCCCGCACGACGTGCGGGTTGTGGACGATCTCCCCCACGCTGAACACCGGCCGCTCCGGCGTCGCTTCGCTCTCCATGATCTGCACGGCGCGCCGGACGCCCATGCAGAACCCCATGTCACTCGCGCGGATGATCTGGACCATCGGTCTCCCCGGGCGCGGTGCCCTCACTGCCAGTATAGGGACCGGCGTACTGGGGCGGTAAGAGCGCCCGGATCGCCTCGTAAATCCGCGCCGTGAGGGCGCTCACCTGCTCCTCTGTGGGCCGCTTCACCGCCTCCACCCGGATCGGCTCGCCGATCGTCACCGTAAACCGCGGCCGCCGCAGCAGCACCAGCGGGTTGCGCAGCCGCTCCGTCCCCGTAACGGCACAGGGCAACACGGGCGCACCCGTCCGCAGCGCGATCAGCGCCGTCCCCGGGTGCGGCTTGCCGAGGTACCCCGTCCGCGAACGCGTCCCTTCCGGGAACATCCCGAGGACGCCGCCCTGCCGCAGAATCCGCTCAGCCGTCAGCATCGCCCCGAGGTCGGCCTCGAACCGCCGCACCGGGAAGGCGCCCCACAGCCGCGGGATCACCCCGAACGGGTACCGGAACAGCTCCACCTTCGCCATCCACCGGATGCGCCGCTTCGCAACCCCGGCGCCCACAATCGGCGGGTCGGCGTTGTTCAGGTGGTTCGACACCACAATCAGCCCGCCCTCCATCGGCACGTGCTCCCGGCCCCGCACCTCCCACCGCACCACCAGCCAGAGCGCGCCCCGCAGCAGATAGGTGCACGCCCAGTAGAACGGCGGGACAAACGTCTCCCAGCGCAGCCTCGGCAGCCTCAGTTGCATCCCAGCAGCTCCAGCGCGAACCGGATGACCTCCTCCAGCGTGAGGTCCGTGGTGTCAATCACAACGGCATCCTCGGCAGGACGCAGCGGGCTCGCCGCCCGCGAACTGTCCAGCCGGTCCCGCTGCTCGATGTCCCGGCGGGCCTCCGCCGCTTCCTGCGCCATGCCCCACTCGTGCGCCTGCCGGCTCCGGCGCGCCGCCCGCGCCTCCGGCGACGCCTCGAGAAACAGCTTCACCGGCGCATCCGGCAGCACAACGGTCCCGATGTCCCGCCCCGCGAGGATTGCCGGCCCCTGCGCCGCGATCGCCCGCTGCGCCGCCACCATCGCCGCCCGGACCGAGGGCAGTGCGCTGTAGGCGCTGACGTGGTGCTCTACCTCCGGCTCCCGCAGCCGCCCCGTCACATCCCGCCCCCCCAGCAGGATCCGCGTCTCCTCCCCCGCCACGGCGCGGATGTCGAGCGACCGCGCGAACGCGCCCGCAGCCGCGTCCTCTGGCGGTACGCCCGCCTCCAGGGCCGCCAGCGTCACCGCCCGGTACATCAGCCCCGTGTCGAGGAACAGGTACCCGAACCGCCGCGCCAGCGCCATACCGAGCGAACTCTTCCCCGAGGCAGCCGGCCCATCGATGGCAATCGGCCACGGGATGCATCCTTCCTGCTTCATCACCGCGATGGTAGACGACCGCTCCGTTCCGGCCCATCCGCCGCCCGCTCGCCGGCCGCCTGCGCCGCCCGTCCGGCACGGTAGAGCGCCGCCACCTCGTCTGCCGTCAGCTCCCGGAACGCCCCGCTCCCGAGGTCGCCCAGCCGCAGCGGCCCCACCCGCAGCCGCCGCAGGACCACCACCTTCCGCCCCAGCGCGGCGAGCATCCGCCGGATCTCCCGGTTCTTTCCCTGGCGCAGCGTCACCAGCAGCCACGCACCGGCCCCGGCATCGGGCTCCGCATCGGCGGGCGGTTCCGCCGGCCGGACCGAAGCCGCGCGCAGCCGCTCTCCGTCGACCGTGATGCCCCGCACCATCCGCTCGATGTCCTTCGCCGGCACTGGCGCATCTACCCCAACGAGGTACTCCTTCTCCACCCCGTAGCGCGGGTGCGTGAGCAGGTCCGTCAGGTGCCCGTCGTTCGTCACGACGACCAGACCCTCGCTTTCCCGGTCGAGCCGGCCGACCGGGTGGAGCTGCACGTCGCCGATCGGCACCAGGTCGAGCACCGTCTCCCGGCCCTGCTCGTCGCGCGCCGTCGTCACGAAGCCCCGCGGCTTGTTCAGCATGAAGTACCGGTACCGGTCCCGGCGCACCGGCTCCCCATCCACCAGCACCTCATCGACGTCGAGGTCCGCTCGCGCGCCGAGCGTCGTCACCACCTGCCCGTTCACCTGCACCCGCCCCGCGAGGATCAGCTCCTCGGCCTTGCGCCGTGACGCCACGCCCGCGTTCGAGAGAATCTTCTGGAGCCGTTCCTGCACCATGGCTCCACTCCACACTGCTTTCGGGCGCGGCGCAAGCGGACGCGGGCCGTCGGTCACCGCGCGATGAGCGGCGCAGCGCCGAGGTGCGCCCCGGCGTCCACAATCAGCAGCTCGCCCGTCACGAGGTCCGCCCCCTCGATGAACCAGACCGCTGCCTGCGCCATCTCCTCCGGCGTCCCCGCCCGGCGCAGCGGCGTCGTCCGCTCCTGCTGCGCCAGCGCCGCTTCGTACGCCGCATCGCCGAGTCCGCTCCGCAGCCACCGCCCCTGGATGAACCCCGGGCAGATCGCGTTCACCCGGATCTCCGGCCCCAGCGCCCGAGCCAGCGAAAGCGTCATCGTGTTCAGCGCCCCTTTCGAAGCCGCGTACGCAATCGAACTCCCAATCCCCATCACGCCCGCAATCGACGAAACGTTCACGATGGCGCCCCGCCCCTGCGCCTTCATCTGCGGCGCCACCGCCCGGGTCATCTGGTACGCCCCAATCACGTTCACCGCGTAGATCCGCTGGAAATCCTCCGCCGTCAGCCCCTCAAGGTCGGTGTGGTTGACGAACTTCGTCGTCCCGGCGTTGTTGATCAGCCCGTCAATCCGCCCCCAGCGGTCGATCGCTGCCTGCGCCATCCGCCGGCAGTCCGCATCGTTGGCGACATCCGCCTGGACGAGCAGCGTCTCGACCCCAGCGCCTCGCAGGCCGCCTGCGTCTCCCGCGCGTCCGCCTCCGACTTCGTGTAGTTGATGACCACGTTGCAGCCCTTGCTCGCCAGCAGCTTCGCACACGCCGCCCCGACCCCTGTGGCCGACCCCGTGACGATCACCACGCCTCCGCGGATATCCATCGCCAGTCCTCCTGCCAGGATGGCCTTGGCGCGCTCGCGCACCCGGCCGCCGAAGTCTACCGGCGCCAGCTGCCTCCGGGGAAGCCGCCCGGCACCCCGGTCCCCGTCGCGCGCCCGCACGCCGCGCGCCGGCACCGGCTTGTCGCCGCTCCCGCCGTTCCCCTACAGTTCCCCCACCTCTTCTCGTGGCGGGAGGAACCCGGATGCCGCGGAGCGGACGAATCATCCTTCTCCTGCTGGCGTGCCTCGCAATCGTCACCGCCTCGCTGCTGCCTGCCGACCCCGGCGCCCGGCGCGCCGCAGCCGAAGGCAACCTCCTCGAAAACCCCGCCTTCCAGCCGCCGGTCGATGACGCCTGGACCCTCAACGGCCTCGAACCGGACGGCGACGCCTTCCGTCTCACCCTCGACCGGGCCACCGTCTCCCAGGTAGCTCCTGCCGCACCCGGCAACCGCTACGACGCCTCGGTTCGAATCTCCGGCCAAACCGGCGTTACCGCGCGGCTCCGCCTCGAATTCTGGAAAACTGAGGGCCCGATCGCCGCGGCGACCGTTTCCTCCCCCGAATACCAGCTCAGCGCGAACCTCCGCCTCGATGTCATGACGCCGTCCGCGCCCCCCGGCACGCTCTTCGCGATGTTCGTTATCGAACTGCGCGGCCAGGCCGGCGCAACCGTCGGCCTAGTCGAAGCCAGCCTTGTCGAGTCAGCCGGCAACCCGACGCCGACCCCGACCCCCACTCCCACGCCCGCCGCCACCGCAACCCCCACCCCCGCGGCTGATGGCGATGACGGCCCCGGCGATGACGGCCCCGGCGGCGCCCCCGGCGCTCCGACCCCGACCCGGACGCCCACGCCCACCAAGACCCCGACCCGGACGCCCACGCCCACCAAGACCCCGACCCCCACCAAAACCCCGACGCCGCCCCGCGTGAGCACGCCCCGGCCGACGCCCACCATGCCCCCAACCGCCACCCCGACCCTGCCGCCCGGCTCCGCCTCCGGCGGCCTCCTCCGCAACGGCGACTTCGAAGTGGTCCAGTCCGGCAGGCCGGCCTACTGGTCCAAGGTCGGCGGCGAGCTCCGCGCCTCCTCCGACGCCTACGAAGGCCGCTACGCCGGCTGCCTCGATTCCGATACGTCCTCAACCAAGTGGCTCTACCAGGCCGTCCCCGTCGAGGGCGGCGCCTGGTACGAAGCCGTCGCCTGGGCCAACGCCAGCGGCGGCGACGCGTTCCTCCGCGTGACCTGGTACACCTCCGCCGACGGCTCCGGAACCGGCGGCGACCAGGCCGACAGCGACCCGGCCTCCGGGGGCTGGACCCGCCTCGCCACCGGCCCGCTCCAGGCGCCCCCCAACGCCCGCTCCGCCCGCGTCCGGCTCATGCTCCGTCCCGGCAGCGCCGCCGCCACCGCCTGCTTCGACGACGCCTGGTTCGGCGAGGTCGACGAACCCCCGCCGACGCCGACGCCCACGCCGCGCGCCACCACCGCTCCGACGAACGCGGCCTCCGGCGCGGCCTCGACCCCGAAACCCTCGCCGACCCCGCGGTCCTCGAGCCGGGGCCAGTCCCCGCCCGCGCCGCCCGTCCAGGCCCAGGCCGCCGGTCCGTCGTCTGGCTCGCTGCGCATCACGGAGTTCATGAGCGACCCGCCCGAAACCGGCCGCGACGCCCCCTACGAATGGGTCGAGCTGTTCAACCCCGGCCCCGGCGACGTCGACCTCGCCGGCTGGGTTATCGCCGACGCCGCATCCTCCGACACCCTGCCCTCCCTCGTCATCCCTGCCGGCGGCTACGCCGTCGTCGCCGGCGCCGCCGCAAAGTTCGACCCGGCGGTCCCCGTCGTGCGGGTGCCCGACGGCGAAATCGGCAACGGCCTCGGTAATACCGGCGACGTCCTCCGCCTCCGCGACCCCGCCGGCCGGGTCGTCGACGAACTCTCCTTCGGCGCCCGCACCGATGTCTTCGACCCCGCGCCGCCCGCCCCGGAAGCCGGCGAGACCCTCGGCCTCCGCGACCCCCTCGCCGAGCCCGACCCCGGCCTCTGGGCGGTCACCTCGCGGCCGACTCCCGGCGAGCCGAACCTCTTCCCGGCCCGGCAGTCCGGGGCGGTCGCCGGCGCGGCGTCAGCCGCCCCTGCCGCCAGCCCGGGCGCCCGCCCGGCCGGCACACTCCGGGTCGAAGAGGGCAGCAGCGGCGGCTCCGTAGTTCCCTGGATGGTGCTCGGCGGCCTCGCCGGCATCTCGGTCGGCATGATCGGCGCCGCCCTCGCCCGCCCCATCCGTCGCTTCCTCGAGCGCCGGCGGAAATCGCCGCCCCCGTCGGGTTCCGGCGGCCCGCCCGCGGCCAGCTGAACGTCCCGCCGCCTGCTACACTCCCCGCCATCCCCACCGGGAGGCCCCAGATGGCAGCGCTCGACGGCATGAAGGTCCTCGACCTCACCCAGTACGAAGCCGGTACCACCTGCACCCAGTACCTCGCCTGGCTCGGAGCCGATGTCGTCAAGGTGGAGCGCCCCGGCGTCGGCGACCCCGGCCGCAACGTTGCCGGAAAAGGCCGCGACTCCTACTACTTCCTCTCCTTCAACAACAACAAGAAGAGCGTCGCCATCGCCCTCGATACCCCCGAAGGCCGCGACCTCTTCCTTCGCCTCGTGCCGAAGTTCGATGTCGTCGTCGAAAACTTCACCCTCGGCACCATGGAGAAGCTCGGCCTCGGCTACGACGTCCTCAGCGCGCTCAACCCCGGCATCATTTACGCCACCATTAAAGGCTTCGGGACCTCCGGTCCCTGCGCCGGCTACAAGTGCTTCGACATGATCGCCCAGGCCGCCGGCGGTGCCTTCAGCGTGACCGGCGACCCCGACGGCCCGCCCATGCGCCCCGGCGCCACCTTCGGCGATACCGGCTCCGGCGTCCACGCTGCCCTCGGCATCCTCGCCGCCTACGTCCAGCGCCAGCGCACCGGCCGCGGCCAGGTCGTCGAAATCGCCATGCAGGAAATCATCGCGAACTTCATGCGCGAGCCCATGTCCCAGCGCGAGTGGCGCTCCAGCCCTATCCAGCGCCGCGGCAACCGCACCGTCGTCCCCACCGACCTCTACCCCTGCGCCCCCGGCGGCCCGAACGACTACATCTACATCATGGTCGTCACCACCCGCATGTGGGACGCCCTGGTCGCCGCCATCGACATGCCCGAGCTCGGCATGGACCCCCGCTTCGCCACCGTCCGCGACCGCCACGCCAACGGCGACGCCCTCTGGGAGATCATCGCCGGCTGGACCCGCAAGCGCACCAAGTTCGAAGCCATGCACCACCTCGCCGCCGCCGGCGTCCCCTGCAGCGCCGTCTACGACACTGAAGACCTGCTCAACGACCCCCACCTCCGCGCCCGCAACATGATCCGCACGATCGAACACCCGACCGTCGGCGAGTTCCAGCTCCTCGCGCCGCCGATCCATCTCAGCGACTCCGAAGTCGAACTCCAGCGCGCTCCGCTCCTCGGCGAACACACCCGCGAAACCCTCGCCGCCGAGCTCGGCCTCGCCGACGCCGAGCTCGAAGACCTCGCCGCCCGCGGCGTCATCCAGCTCGGCGCCCCGGTCTCCAGTTCACCCGTGACCTGACCAGCCGGGCTGGCAGCATTCCGCCGGCTCGGCGAAGATTTCCGCGTGGCCGAATCCCTCGCCGGAAAGCTCCTTGTCGCCTCCCTTTCGCTCGTCGACCCAAACTTCTTCCGCACCGTCGTGCTCGTCTGCATGCACGACCCCGACGGCGCCATGGGCCTCGTCCTCAACCGCCCCGTCATGGAGGCGCCCGTCGCCGACCACCTCCCCCAGTTCGCCGGTCTCGCCGCCGACCCGCCCGTCGTCTTCCAGGGCGGCCCGGTCGAACCCACCGCCGCCATCGCACTCGGACGCTTCCACCCCGGCGCAGCCCCGGCCAATCGCGTCGTCGGCGACGTTGCCCTGCTCGACCTCTCCCGCGCCGTCGACGACTATCGGCCTGGCCTCGCGGAAGCGCGCGTCTTCGCCGGCTACTCCGGCTGGAGCGCCGGCCAGCTCGACCGCGAAATCGCCGAAGAAGCCTGGTTCGTCGTCCCTGCCCTCGAAGGCGACGCCTTCGACCCCGACCCCGCCACCCTCTGGCGCCGCGTCCTCCAGCGCCAGCCCGGCCGGCTGAAGCTCTTCGCCTGGGCCCCCGCCGACCCCCGCGTCAACTGACCCTGCCGTTGACGTCCGCGCTGCGCCGTCGCACGCTCCCCGCATGAGCAGCGAACGCATCTCCTGGTTCCCCGTCCTCGAGCGCGACCAGCTTTCCGACGAAGCCCGCGCCCTGTTCGACCAGATGGAAGAGCGCATGGGCTTCGTCCCCAACGTCTTCCGCGCCCTTGCCTGGCGCGGCGACCGGATGCTCAAGTGGTACGCCCACTACCAGGCCGTCATGGAGCCAACCCCCGGCCTCGGCAAGGCCGAACGCGAGATGATCGCCGTCGTCGTCTCCATGCAGAACCAGTGCCTCTACTGCCTCACCACCCATGGCTTCGCCCTCCGCGCCATCCTCAAAGACCCGGTCCAGGGCGACCGCATCACCCTCGACTACCGCAAAGCCGGCCTCTCCGAAAAGCACATGGCCATGCTCGACTTCGCCGTAAAGCTCACCCTCGACCCCGTCACCGTCACCGAAGACGACATCGACGAGCTCCGCGCCCTCGGCTTCTCCGACGAAGACTGCTGGGACATCGTCGAAGTCACCTCCATGTTCAACTTCACCAACCGGCTCATGAGCGGCGCCGGCGTCCTCCCCAACCCCGAATATCACGGACTGGCCCGCTGAATTCCGGCGTTCGCTGCCCCGCAACACGACGGCGGGGGCTCCGCCCGGAGCCCCCGCCGCAAGCTTCCGTGAAGCTGGCGTCTACTCGGGGATGAGCACCCGGTCGACCACGTGAATGACCCCGTTCGTTGCCATAACGTCCGCGGTCGTCACTGTCGCGTCGTTGATCATCACCCTGCCGCCCTCCACCTTGATCCGGAGATTCGACCCCTCAACCGTGGTCGCCTCCGTCAGCTTCGCCACGTCCGCCGAAGTGACCTTCCCCGCCACGACGTGGTAGGTCAGCACCCTCGTCAGCTCCTCCTTGTTCGCCAGCAGCCGGTCGAGCGTCCCGGCCGGCAGGGCAGCGAACGCCGCGTCCGTGGGCGCAAACACCGTGAACGGCCCTGCGCCTTTCAGGGTCTCCACCAGGCCGGCCGCTTCGAGGGCGCGTGCCAGCGTCGTGAAATTCCCCGCAGCCACTGCCGTCTCGACGATATCCCCGGCCGCTGCCGGCGCGGTCGGCATCGGCGTCGGCTCGGCGTCATCATCGTCGCCGCCGCACGCGGCCATCCCGGCTGCGGCAATCGCCGCCCCCGCGAACAGGAGCAGCGACCTCCATTGAAAGACCTTCATGAGAACCCCCTGTACAGGTAACTTCCGGCCCCGGTCTCCGGGCCGTTACACTGGGTACGAGAAACCGGGACCGATCGATCCCCGAAAAGAAAGACGCATTTCCTTCGCCCTGACCCCGCCTTTTCCGCCCGGCCTCCCGTCCGCGGCCTATACTTGTATCCAGGAGGTTAGCCAGCTCTCGACCATGAACTTCCTGAAGACTACCGTCCTGCTTGCTGCCCTTACCGGTCTCCTCGTGGCCGTCGGCGGATTCATCGGCGGCACAGGCGGAGCCATTTTCTTCCTCCTGCTCGCCGGCGTGATGAACTTCTTCGCCTACTGGTTCAGCGACCGCGTCGCCCTCGCCATGGCCGGCGCCCGCGAAATCTCCGAGGCTGACCACCCGCGGCTCTTCCAGATCGTCCGCGAGGTCGCCCGCGCGTCCGGCATGCCCATGCCTCGCGTTTACATCGTCGAAAACGCCTCCCCCAACGCCTTCGCCACCGGCCGCGACCCGAAGCACGCCGTCGTCGCCGTCACCACCGGCATCCTCCGCCTCCTCAACGAGCGCGAACTCCGCGCCGTCATCGGCCACGAAATGGGCCATGTCAAGAACCGCGACATCCTCACCAGCTCGATCGTCGCGACCATTGCCGGCGCCATCTCGATGATCGCGCAGGTCCTGATGTGGTCCTCCATCTTCGGCGGCCGCGACCGCGACCAGAACCCCCTCGTCGCCCTCCTCGTCATCCTGGTCGCACCCATCGCTGCGACGCTCCTCCAGCTCGGCATCAGCCGCTCCCGCGAATACGCCGCCGATGAGACCGGCGCCCGCGTCACCCGCGACCCGCTCGCGCTCGCCAGCGCCCTCGAAAAGCTGAAGATGGGCATCGCTGCCGTGCCGATGGAGCCCACCCCTGCCCAGGAGGCCGTCTCCGCCCTCTACATCGCCAACCCGTTCCGCGGTGAAGGGCTCGCCAATCTCTTCAGCACCCACCCGCCCCTGGACGAGCGGATCCGCCGCCTCCGCGCCATGGCCGGCCGCATCTAACCCCTCCTCGCAAATCAGCCGCCCGGGCCGCCCGGCACACCCGCCGGGCGGCTCGCCATTTCAGAGCAGCTCAGGCACCATCCTTCCCATGGAAGCCCACCATCAGGTCCCCCTTACCGGTGGCAGGGCCATGCCCGCCTTCCTCGCCGCGCCCGATGACCCCGCCCCGGCGCCGCGCCCGGGCATCCTTGTCATTCACGAGGTCTTCGGCCTCAACGACGATATCCGCGCCCAGGCCCGCCGCGTCGCTGCCCTCGGGTGGGTGGCCCTCGCCCCCGACCTGCTCGCCGCCCTCGGGCCCCGGCCGCTCTGCATCATGCGCGCCTTCCGCGACCTCTCCCGCGGCGCCGGTCCCGCCTTCGAGGCCCTCGAAGCTGCCCGCGCATGGCTCGCTGCCCGCCCGGAGGTCGACCCGGCCCGCCTCGGCGTCATCGGCTTCTGCATGGGCGGCGGCTTCGCCCTCCTCCTCGCTGCCCGCGCGCCGTACCGCGCCGCAGCCGTTTTCTACGGCGCCGTACCGAAGGACCCGGCCGCCCTCGAAGGCGCCTGCCCCATCGTCGCCGGCTACGGCGCCCGCGACCGCCTCTTCGCAAAACAGGGCCGCCGGCTGCAGGAGCACCTCGAACGCCTCGGCATCCCCCACGACGTCGTCATCTACCCCGACGCCGGCCACTCGTACATGAACCGCCGCAGCGAGCTCATCGCGAAACTCGGTGCCTGGGGGCCCATGAAAGTCGCCTATAACCCCGCCGCCGCTGAGGACAGCTGGCGCCGTATCGCCGACTTCTTCGCCGCCCACCTCGGGGCCTGATTCAGTCCGACTCCAGCCGCTCGAACGCCACGGCCGCCGCGCCCAGCAATCCCGTGTTCTCCCCCAGCTCGCCGATGCGCACCAGCGCCCCTGAAGCTGGCCCGTACGCCATCGACCGCATCGCCTCCCGCATCGGCCCCAGCAGCATCTCGCCCATCGCCAGCAGCCCCCCTGAAAGCGTCACCGCGTCCGGGTTCAGCACGTTCACGAGGCTCCCCAGCCCCAGCCCGAGGATGTGCCCGCCGTTCCGGATCTCCGCCTCGCAGGTACGGTCACCCCGCTTCGCAGCGTCGAACAGGTGCACCGCGGTCGGCTCCTCGTAGCCGACAAGCTCCTTCAGCACCGCCGATTTCCCCAGCTCCAGCAGCTTCCGCGCCCGGGCCGCGAACGCCACGCCGCTCACCAGCGCCTCGAGGCAGCCGCGCGAACCGCACGTGCACCGCGGCCCCGCCGGGTCGATGACGATGTGCCCGATCTCCCCCGCCAGCCCCTGCGCGCCGCGGTACAGCCGCCCATCGATGACGATCCCGCCCCCAATGCCGGTCCCAAGGGTCGCATGGAGCAGGTGCCGCGTTCCCCGTCCCGCGCCGAACCGGAACTCCCCCAGCGCAGCCGCCGAGGCGTCGTTTTCGATGTACGCCGGGATGCCCAGCCGCTGGGCCACCGGTGTAGTCAGCACCACATTCCGGAAGCCGGCGATGTTCGGCGCAAAGATGACCTTCCCCTCGTTCGCATTGATCAGCCCGGCCGTCGCGATGCAGGCCGCCGCCGGCGCCGCCCCCGACGCCTCCACGGTCCGCGCCAGCAGGTCCACCACCAGCTGCACCGCCTCGCCCGGGCTTGCCTGCGGCGGCGTCGGGTGGTCCTCCCGGAACAGCACCTCGCCCCGCTCATCGACGATTCCCGCCCGCAAGTGCGTGCCGCCGAAGTCCGCTGCGAGCACCACGCGCGCCATGCCCGCACTCTACCGCATCGCCCCCGCTGCCCGCATTCCGCTACCCTTCCGCCATGCCCGCCGCCCGCCTCGGCCCGCGCGAGCGCTCCCTCCTCGCATCCGAACCGGTCGCCAGGCTCGCGACCATCGCCCGCGATGGCCGACCCCACCTCGTCCCTGTCTGCTTCGCCCTCCTCGATGAGCCCGCTGGCCCCGTCCTCGCCATGTCCGTCGACGAAAAGCCGAAGCGCCCCGGCAGGCTCGCCCGCATCGCCAACCTCCAGAACGACCCCCGCGCGACCCTCCTCGTCGACCGCTACGATGACGACTGGTCCCGCCTCGCATGGGTCCGCCTCGATGTCGACGCCGTCGTCCTCGAACGGGGCGACTGCTGGTCCGAGGCCCTCGCGGCCCTCCGCGCCCGCTACCCGCAGTACCGCACGATGGACCTCGAAGCCCTGCCCGTGGTCCGGTTTGTCCCCGTTCGCATCGTCTCGTGGTTCGCTTCCGGCTGAGCCCGACGTGCGCCGTTCGCCAGCGCCCTGCTACGATCGTCTGGGCACGTTCGCCCGCGGAGGTTGTTCGATGGTCCTGGAGTTCACCATGCAGCGGATCGACGGCACGGAAGAGCCGCTCGAGCGGTATCGCGGCAAGGTCCTCATGCTCGTCAACGTCGCCAGCAAGTGTGGCCTCACCCCCCAGTACGCTGCCCTCCAGGCCCTCTACGAACGCTACCGCGACCGCGGCTTCGAAATCCTCGGTTTCCCTGCCAACGACTTTATGGGCCAGGAGCCCGGCACGAACGAGGAGATCGCCGCCTTTTGCGACCTCAACTACGGGGTAACCTTCCCGCTCTTCGCCAAGATCTCCGTCAAGGGCGAAGGCATGCACCCGCTCTACCGGGCCCTCACCTCGCTCCCCGCACCGCTGGGCGGCGACGTCCTCTGGAACTTCCAGAAATACCTCGTCGACCGCGACGGCAACGTCGTCGCGAAGTTCGACCCGCGCACCCCGCCCGACGCGCCCGAGGTCATCGAAGCGATCGAGCAGCTCCTCTGAGCGGGGCTGTCTTCAGACCTCGACCCCGTTCCTGCGGATGATTTCCGCGTACAGCTCCGCCGACTTCTTCGGGATGCGCGCCAGCGTCCGGTAATCCGTGTACACGATGCCGAACCGCTTGTTGTAGCCGAACGCCCACTCGAAGTTGTCCATCAGCGACCACTGGTAGTAGGCCCGCACATCGCAGCCGTCGGCAATCGCCCCGTGCAGCCCCGCGAGGAACCCGCGCAGCAGCTCCTGCCGCGTGGTGTCGTCGACCACGCCGCTGGCGTCCGGCTCCGTGTTGTCGCAGACCCCATTCTCGGTGATGTAGATCCGCGGCCGGTCGTACTCCCGCGAAACCCATCGGACGAACGCCCCAAGCGCATGCGGCGCCGCCTCGTACCCCATCGGCAGGAGCGGCAGCCGCGGCGGCGCATAGGTGAACCCCACGCTGTTGGTCGCCGGCTGGATCAGCCCGCGCGAGTAGAGGTTCACCCCGAGGAAGTCGGTCGGCGTCGCGATGACCTCCATATCGCCCGGCTCGATCGGCAGCGGCACGCCCCGCTCGGCGAAATGCTTCACCACCGTCGCCGGGTACCCCCGCCCGAAGACCGGCCCGTGGAACAGCCGCATGTCGAAATCGCGCGCCCGCTCCACCGCCGCCGCCGTCTCCGGCGAATCGTCCGCCGGCTCGTAGAACGTGTTCGCGTTCGTAATGCCGATCTCCCCGCGGTACCCGCCCTCGCGGAAGACCCGCACCGCCTTCCCGTGCGCCAGCAGCGCGTGGTGGATCGCCCGTGCGTACGCCCCGAGGTCCCGGATTCCCGGCGCCATCACACCCGTGCGGTGCCCCATCTCCGTGAACACGATCGGCTCGTTCAGCGTAATCCAGCGCGTCACCCGGTCTCCAAACCGGTCGAAGGCCGTCTTCGCATACGCCGCGAAGGCATCCGTCGTCTCCCGGTTCATCCACCCGCCGAGGTCCTGCAGCGCCTGCGGCAGGTCCCAGTGGTAGAGCGTAATCGCCGGCTGGATGTTCTTTTCGAGCAGGGCATCAATCAGCCGGTCGTAGAACGCCAGGCCTTTCTCATTCACTGCGCCCCGGCCGAACGGGTAAATCCGGGACCACGCCAGCGAGAACCGGTACGTCTGGATGCCGAGGCTCGCCATCAGCTCGATGTCCTTGCGGTACCGGTGGTAGTGGTCGCACGCCACATCCCCCGTATCGCCGTTCTGCACACGCCCCGGCTGCCGGACGAACGTGTCCCAGATGGTCATGCCGCGGTCGTCTTCGTGGACCGCACCTTCGATCTGGTACGCCGCCGTCGCGACGCCCCACTGAAAACCTTCGGGAAACGCGAGAAACGCCATTCGCGGGATTCTAGCCGCGCCCGCCGTCGCAGGGAATACCATCCGTCTCCCGTTTACGCGCCGCTGCCGCTCGCGTATCGTTCCCCGCGCACAAACTATCCTGCGGAGTTGGCCCCGTGACACAGGAGAAGACGCCGCTCATCACCGATGAGATGCGCGCCCACGTCGGCAAGGAGTCCGAGCCCTACACCCTCGAGGTCGATAAGACCTCCATTCGCATGTTCGCCCGCGCCGTCGGCCACACCGACCCCATCTTCTACGACGAAGCCGCCGCCAAAGCTGCCGGCTACCGCAGCCTCGTCGCGCCCCCCGGCTACCTCGGCACCCCCGTCTACAATCCGCGCGCGGGCGGCCGCCGCGGCTTCGATATCGGCCCCCAGCCGTCCCGCCCGCTCACCCGCGTCCTCAACGGCGGCACCGACATCGAATACTTCGACGACATCTGCGCCGGCGACGTCCTCACCGCCCGGTCCCACGTCGCCTCCTACGAAGAGCGCGAAGGCAGCATCGGCCAGATGCTCATCACCACAACCAAAACGGTCTACACCAACCAGGATGGCAAAGTCGTCGCCATCATGACCGGCACCAGCATCCGCTACTGACCCCGAGGAGCACCGCAATGGCAGCGAAATGGAACGAGATCAGCGAAGGCATGGCCATCCCCGAGCTCAAGAAGAACTGCTCCACCCAGCAGCTCGTCCTCTGGGCCGCCGCTTCTGGCGACTTCTACCAGATCCACTACGATAAGGACTTCGCCAAGAGCACCGGCCTCAGCGACATCATTGTCCACGGCGCACTAAAGCACGCCTTCCTCGGCCAGCTCCTCCACGACTGGCTCGGCGGCAACGGCAAAATCAAGCGCTTCGGCTGCAGCTACCGCGGGATGGACTACCCGAACCAGGACATCCTCTGCAGGGGCGTCGTCACCCGCAAGTACGAAGAAAACGGCCAGAAGCTCGTCGACCTCGAAATCTGGACCGAGAACCCCGAGGGCAAGAAGACTACCCCCGGCTCAGCCACGGTCATCATCAACAGCTGACGGCGCCGCCGATTCTGCCGCAGAAGGAGCACAACCCATGGGCAACCTCCTCGAGGGCAAAGTCATCGCCATGACCGGCGCCGGTCGCGGCATCGGCCGTGAATGCGCCCTCCTCGCCGCCTCCGAAGGCGCACGCGTCGTCGTCAACGACCCCGGCGTCAACCCCGACGGCACCGGCCACGACGATGGCCCCGCAGCCCAGGTCGTCGAGGAAATCAAGAAAATGGGCGGCGAAGCCGTCGCCAACCTCGCCGACGTCTCGACGATGGAGGGCGGCGAGAGCGTCATCCGCACCGCTCTCGATACCTGGGGGCGCCTCGACGGCCTCATCAACCTGGCCGCCATCCTCCGCGACCGCATGATCTTCAACCTCACCGAAGAGGAGTGGGACGACGTCATCCGCGTCGACCTCAAGGGGCACTTCACCACCATCAAGCCCGCTTCCGTCCTCATGCGCCAGCAGCGCTACGGCCGCATCGTCAACTTCAGCTCGGTCTCCGGCCTCCAGGGCAACTCCGGCCAGGCGAACTACGGCGCCGCCAAGGCCGGGGTCGCCGGCCTCACCCGCGTCGCCGCGCGCGACCTCGGCCGCTACGGCGTCACCGTGAACTGCATCGCGCCCGGGGCCGCCACGCGGCTCACCGCCACCGTCCCACAGAGCGCACGCGAACTCCGCGCCCAGCGCGGCATCGCCGCCGCCGGCGGCCCGCCGCAGTCCGCAGCCAACCGCGCCGCCGAAGAAGCCGCCGCCATGCGCACACCCGACATGGTCGCCCCGATGACCATCTACCTCCTCCTGGACGAGGCCTGGAACATCAACGGCCGCATCTTCCAGGTTGCCGGCGGCCACATCGGCCTCCTCGCCGACCTCTATCCGCCATTCCGCAACATCTACAAGCACGGCAAATGGACGCTCGATGAGCTCCGCATGCTCGTGCCCACCCAGCTCATGGCCGGCATCGCGAACCCCGCGCCGCCCGCCGACGACATCAAGATCCCCGGCCGGGATTTCTAGGCGCAGCCGCATCGCCGGGCCATCCAGGGCCCGCCGGGGCACCCCGGCGGGCCTCTTCTTCTGTCGAGAACCTGCCGATACTCAGAGCAGGGACTTCAGCATGACTACCCGAGCCGCTCCGCCATCGGGCACGCCCCGCACGCTCCGCGTCCTCATCATCGATGAGGACATCGCCCACATCCGCACCCTGCGGAAGCTCCTCGAGGCGTCGCCCCGCTTTGTGCCCCACGCCGCGCGCGGCGTTGAGGAGGCCGGCCGTCTGCTCGACGGCGGCGCCTTCGATGTCGCCCTCGTCTCTGCCCGCCTCTGGCACGACCCGGCCGCACCCCTGGTCCGCGCCCTCCGCGAACGCCGGCCCGACGTCGCCGTCGTTCTCCTCCTCGACCAGGACCCCGCCCTCGAAGCCGTGCCGTCGCTCAAGCTCGGCGCCCACGACTTCCTCACGCTCAACAGCCTCGATGAGGCCCAGCTCACCCTCCGCCTCGCCGCCGCCGTCGAAGAGAACCGCACCCTCCGCCGCCGCGACACCATGGTTCGCTGGCTCGAACGCGAAGCCCGCACCGACCACCTCACCGGCCTCTTCAACCGCCACGCCTTCGACGAGCGCCTCCGCGAGGAGTGCCGCGCCCGGCGCGGCACCCGCGAGCCGGTCACCCTCATCCTCGCCGACCTCGTCGGCACCCGCGTCGTCAATCAGTCCCACGGCCACGACGCCGGCGACGACATGCTCCGCAGGGCCGCCGCCGCCATCCACCACTGCATCCGCGGCGGGGACTTCGCCGCCCGCATCGGCGGCGACGACTTCGGCATCATCCTCCCCGGCGCCGACCTCACCGTCGGCCGCCTCATCGCCCGCCGCATCGCCCAGGAGGTCGAGCGCCGCAACCTCGAAGAATGGGCCGACCTCGTGCCCGTCTCCCTCGCCTTCGGCGTCGCGACCGGCGTCGACTGCGATGCCGCCGACCTGTTCGCCGCCGCCGACCGGCAGCTCGCCGACCGGCCCCGCGGCGCAGCCGTGGTTTCGCTCCTCCGCCGTAACGGCGACAGCGACGGCCCCTCGGTCGCCTAGCCGGTCTCGCCGGCCAGCAGCGCCAGCGCCTCGACGATTGCCTGCGTGCCCTCGCGTCCGCGCCCCCGCGCCTGCAGCATCTCGAACAGCTGCCGCACCAGCGCCGAGCCGGGTAGCGGCGTGTGCGTCTCGTGCGCGGCTTCCAGCACCAGCCCCAGGTCCTTCTGCATCAGGTCGACCATGAACCCCGGCGCGAAATCGCCGGCCACCGCCCGCGGGCCCAGGTGCTGCAGCATCCACGAGCCGGCCGCCCCCGCCGACACCACCTCCAGCATCTTCTCCGGGTCAACCCCCGACCGCCGGCACAGGCTGATCGCCTCCGCCATCGCCAGCAGGTTCAGGCCGCCCGCGACCTGGTTGCACAGCTTCACCACCTGTCCGGCCCCCGGCGGCCCCACGTGCACGATCGTCTTGCCGATGGCCCGCAGCACCGGCAGCGCCCGCTCGAACGTCTCCGCATCCCCGCCGACCATGATCGCGAGCGTCCCCGCCTTCGCGCCCACGTCGCCGCCCGAGACCGGCGCATCGAGCATCGCGACGCCCCGCTCCGCCAGCCGTGCATGCACCTTCCGCGCAGTGGCCGGCGCGATGGTCGAGCAGTCGACCACGATGCTGCCCGGCGTCGCGCCCTCGATGACCCCGCCCGGCCCGAGGACCACCGCCTCCACATCGGCCGACGCCGTCACACACGTGAACGTCACCTCCGAAGCGGCGGCCACCTCGGCCGGCGACCCCGCCACGCGCGCCCCTGCAGCGGCCAGCGGCTCGGTCTTCGCCGCCGTCCGGTTCCAGGCGGTCAGCTCGTAGCCGGCGGCCAGCAGGTTCGCCGCCATCGGCCCGCCCATGATCCCAAGTCCGATGAATCCCACGCGCCGGATGGTCATCCAGCCCTCCTCTGCCGGTGTGCTCTGCCGATCATGCCCGGGCCGGGCGAACGGCGCGCGCCCGCCTCAGCGCAGCGGCGCATCCCACGGCAGCACCGAGCGCCTCGGCTGGAGGATCGGCTTCACCACCCCGTCCGCAATCACCGCCAGAATGTCGAACCCCGCGTAAAGCGTCGGGTCCATCCCCCGCAGCGCCCACGAGAGCTTCTCATCCTCCGCGTACGTCGCCGGCCCCAGCACGACCAGCGCGCGCGCATCCGCCCCGCCCGCTGGGGCCTCGTTCGCCGCTTTCACCAGCCGGCGGAGGTTCCGCCGCAGCGACGCACTCCACTCGTCGTTCTCCGGCGCAGGGGTCCCGAGGATACACGCCCCGCCGCCCCCGAGGTCGTTCGCTGTCCAGCAGTCCCGCGCCGGCACCACCACCGTGTCATCCACCTCCGGCTGCTGCGACGCCAGCACAATCCGATCGAACAGCTCCCGCCGCTCTTCCTGCGAAGCCGGCAGCCGGAACAGCTCATTCGAGTTCAGCTGGAACGTCCCGGGAACGCGGTTCGTGAATTGCGCCCAGTGCCCGGCGAGCCCGCCCAGCGCCGTCACCACTGAGCCCGTCGTCGCTACCCGCCGGAGGTACAGGTTCACCGGCCTGCAGAACTCGAGCCGGCCGTCATCCAGCCGCTTCGCCTCGTCGAGGCTCAGCACAAACTGTGAGAGCCCCGGCTCCTCGGTCGGGAAGCTGGCGCCCCGCGGCACCCAGACCGCCAGCGGCCGCCCTTCCGCATCCAGCCGCCGCTCGAGCGCCGCCCGCGCTGCCTCCCACGCCACCGTCGCATCGGGCCCGAACGTGTTCACCACGGTCGTCCGCAGCGACCACCTCCGCCCGACGATGACCGTCGCTGTCAGCCTGGTCCCGTCCGAACTGGCATCCTCAACCGATGTGCTGCGCGCGTAGTGGGGCCCGAACCAGCCGAGAAACAGCCGCAGGCCCGCTTCTGCCTGGTCCGCCGGGTAGTTTCGTTCGGCCACAGCGCCCTGGGGTTAGCCGCCGCGCTGGCCGCGCAGGCGCGGCTTCGCCACGGTCGCCACCACCACCGAGGGGTCCGTCAGGATCTCGACCCCCGGCGGCGGCGTAATGTCGCCCACCGTCAGCACCGAGTCGAACCCCTTGAGTGGTGCAATGTCGACCGGGATGGTGTCCGGAATATCCAGCGGGCGGCACCGCACCGACACAATTTCGATGCCGGGGAGGAGCGTCCCCGCAAGGTCGCGCACCGCCGGCGCCTCGCCGACAAGCCGCAGCGGGACGTTCGCCGTAATCGGCCGCTCCGGGTCGACCTGGAAGAAGTCCACGTGGATCGGCTCCCCGGTTCCGTGGGCCCGCGCAATCCCCCGCAGGATTACGTACCGCGGCTCCGTCTCGCCCGCCACCTTGAGCTCGATCATCGCCCGCAGGCCGGCCGATTTGATCGTCCGCGCAAACTGGCGCGCATCAATTTCAATCGCCCGCGACGGGATCGCCTTCCCGTACACATTCGCCGGCAGCCGGCCTTCGGCCCGGAGCTGCTTCACCTTCTTGCCGAGGACGGTCCGGGGCGCCGCCTCGATGGTCACACGTTCAGCCATCTGGGTACTCCCTCAGCCACGCTCCATACGTGGCGCAACAGTTCCAATCTAGCCGAGGCCCCCGCAGGGTCAAGCCTGCGCAACGAAAAGCGAGCCCGCCGCCGACCGGCTGGCTCGCTTCGTCGTCGTTGCCGGGTGCCGGAAGATCAGGCCGGTGGCTTCAGCTCGTTCACCTTGGCGCGCGCGGCCGCCTTATCGCTGTACCAGAGCACGTTGATCTCCTTATACACCGCGCGGTCCGCCGGGACGTCATCCTCCGCGAAAATCGCCGTCACGGGGCAGGCAGGCTCGCATGCACCGCAGTCGATGCACTCGTCGGGGTTGATGTACAGCATCCGGTCCTCGCCTTCGTCGAAGTGGATGCAGTCGACCGGGCAGACCTCGACGCATGCCTGGTCCTGGACGTCAATGCAGGGTTCCGTGATTACGTAGGCCATTCGGGGCTCCTCTCCCGTCGGGGGTGCTGCGTTCCTGCCGCGTGGGCGTCTCGCATACTACTATTCGGCCCCGCGGTCTGTGAAGAAGAGCGGGCAACCCGGCATCCCGGCCATGACGACCTGCGCGGGATTACTCCCGCATTCGCTCCCGGCGCGCATCGCGCACCGCGATCGGCTTCCCCGTCCGCAGGTCCACCGCATAGAACCGCCCGGCGCGCAGCTCCTCGATCAGCTCCCGCTCGTCCCGGATCTCCCGCTCGAAATACGTCGCGCACTTGCCGATGTCCGAGATCGCGTGGGAATCGGTGCCGCCCGTCCCCGGCAGGTGCATCATCTCGCACAGCCGCTGCGAGAACTCGTTCTCCTTGTCCGAGCCCCGCCCGTTGATCTCCTCCAGCCCCTGGACGTACTGGTACGCCGGGTTCCGCGCCGCCTTCTCCAGCGCCGCCCGGTACTCATCGTCGTTCCGCGAGAACCACGGCATCTGCCGCCGGTACGGGTGCGCCGCGATCAGCGCCCCGTTCACCTTCTCCACGTACGCCGCAAGCTCCCGCGAGCGGTGCATCCCGAACACGTACTTGTCGATGCCGAACGCCAGGATGTGCCCGTCGTCCGTCGAAATTTCTACTCCGGCGAGCACCAGGAAGTTGTGCTTCGCCCGCAGCTCCTCGATCGCCTTGTAGTCCCAGACCGTGTCGTGCTCGGTGAACACAATCGCATCGAGCCCCGCCGCCTTCGCCCGGACAATCAGGTCATCCGGGTTCAATACGCTGTCGTGCGACCGGGGCCACGTGTGGCTGTGGATGTCGATGAGCATGGGGCTGCCCGGTACTATAGGGCCGCCTCACGGCCCCGGGCAACGCAAACGGCTGCAGGTGCACCCCGCACGCCAACCTGACATGCCGCCGTCATCAGAAACGATTCGTTCATCTCCTCGGCCGATACTGATGGCATGGAACGCACGCACGACCCCCTGCCGTCACGAATGGCGCTACCTCGTCGACGTCCGCAGCCGCGCCATCCGCATCCGCGAATGCGCCGTCTGCGGCCGCCGCATGGTCATCCCGGTCGAGCTCGCCCCGCTCCCCGGCGACGAGTCGCGCCTCCGCTCCTCCGCCTGACCCGCGTCCTCAGGCGAGTCCCTGTCGCCTCCGCGCCACCAGCTCGAGGCGCGCTTTCCGCTGGTTCGGCTCCCGCCCCTTGAACTTCGGCTGATAGTCGCTCTGCCGCCCCAGAATCTGCGCCGTGTGCTGCCGGTCGTGCCGGTAAAACGAGCGCAGCCACTGCAGCACCGTCAGCGTCCCGAACATCGGGCTCGTCGCCACCCGGTCGAAGTCCTCCAGCCGCATCCCATCGATCAGCCCCAGCGTGTACTGCCGCTCCAGCTCCAGCTGCCGCAGGAGGTCCGCCACCGTGTGCCGGTTCGCCTCCTCCACCGGGATCGGCACCGTCTGCCACGGCACCTTCGAAAGGTCCGGGTTCTCCTCCCGCAGCGCCGCCCGCACCCAGGCGTCATACGTCCGCTCCATCTCGCACAGGTGGGCAAGCTGCTCCAGCGCCGTCCACTGCTCCTCCCCCTCCGCGTCGACCGGCACCCGGAGCGCATCCTCCGGGCTCAGCCCCTCTGCCACCCGGATGAGGTTGGCCCGTTCAGCCGCCATCTTCTCCAGCAGCTCATCGACCTGTTCGCGTGTCGCCATGGTCCGTTCCTCCAATCGCCCGGCGGAGCCGCCGGATGCCCTGCAACGCCGCACACGGAATCGCGGCAGCCAGGGCAATCGCCCACAGGAGCGCCCCGTACAGCCCTCCGAAGACCAGGTCGGTCGCGAACTCCACCAGCGGCATGTCCCGATTCTACGCATTCCCGCCGCCGCCGTTGGGCGAAGGAACCCGTCATGCCACACTCCATCCATGCCCTTCCGCAGGAGCTCCGGCGCCCCCGGCCCGCGGTTCGCCGCCGACTGGCTCGTCGTCGGGCTCGGCAACCCCGGCGAAGAGTACGCCCGTACGCGCCATAACGTCGGCTTCTGGGTCGTCAACCGCCTCGCTAAGCGCGCGGGCACCCAGCCGAAGTCCGTCGGCAGCCTGATGCAGATCGGCGTCGGCACGCTCCAGGGCCAGCGCATCGCCCTCGTCAGGCCCAAGACGTATATGAACGCCAGCGGCCGGGCTGTCGCCCAGGCCCTCCAGTGGACCGGCTGCACCCTCGCCCGCACCATCGTCGTCTACGACGAACTCGACCTCCCCGTCGGCCAGATCCGCGTCCGCGCCGGCGGCGGCCACGGCGGACATAACGGCCTCAAAAGCATCGCCCAGCACGCCGGCCTCGACTTCATCCGCGTCCGCATCGGTATCGGCCGCCCCACCGTGAACGGCGAGCCCTCCTGGGACCCCGACATCGTCGCCGACTGGGTGCTCTCGCCGCCCTCTCCTGCCGACCGCGAACTGCTCGAGGCCGCCGCCGACCGCGCCGCCGATGCCGTCGAAACCATCGTCGCCTCCGGCGTCGATGCCGCCGCTGCTGCCTTTAACCGCAAGGTCTAGACCCCGCGCCGCTCCCCGATCGCGACAAACGCTGTCGTCTTTCCGGCCTGGCCGTCCCACCGGCGCCCGCTGCCGCTAGACTCCCTGCCGGGTGATTCCCGTGCCGGTCAGCTCCACCGACGAAACCCTGCAGCGCGTCGCCAGCATCTTCCCCCCGCCGATGAGCGGCACCCTCCTCCCCTGCCTGCGGCTCGATACCACCATCTCGCCCGCGAACACTCGCCCGAACCCGTACCGGGAAGAGGTGGTCCTCGGCGACCTCCTCCCCTCGCCGGCCTCCCCCGACCCCGCCGTTCTCGCCGAGGCCCGCGCCGTCTCCGACGCCATCGATGAGGTCCTCGCAACCCTCGACGAACGCGCTCGTGCGGTCATCGAGCTCCGCTTCGGCTTCGCCGGCCCGCCGCTGACCCTCGAGCAGATCGGCCGCCGCTTCGACGTCACCCGCGAACGCATCCGCCAGATCGAGGCCAAGGCCCTCAAGGCCATCGCTCCGAGGCTCGCCGCCGCCCTGGGGATGCCCTTCCCCGGCCGGGCGGGCGTCTCCACGAACGATGCCGGTCCCGGGCCGGGCGCCCCGCCCCGGGCTCTGCATGCCCCGCACCGTCCCGCCGTGCCGGTACCGGCGGCCGCCTTCCACCGCCCCGGCCCGCCGGTGGTGCCCTCCCCGGCGCAGGCCGAACGGCCCCCGGCAGCCCGGCCCCTCCAGCCCGGTCCGCCGCCCCCGCCGGTCTCGCTCCGCCTTCCGCCGTCACCGCGGCCCGCGGCGGCGCCGGCGCCGGCGCCGGCCTCGGCCGAGGACCGTATCTTCCGGGCCCTCCTCGAGCCGTGGCAGCACGTTCCTCCCCCGGGGCTGCGGCGCCCCGCAGTCCGCCCCCCGGAAACGTCCCCGCCGCCCCCGCCGCCGCCCGCCCGGACCCCGGAATCCCCGGGGCTGGCGGCCGGCCTGCCGCTCGACGCATGGCTCGCCGACTGGCAGGCGCGCGGCTTCACCGTTATCGACGACCGCCCGCGCGGCGGCAGCGTCTGGGTCCGCGACGCCGGCATGGCCCTCGCCGCCGAAATCGAGCACCTCCGCCGCGAAGGCACCTGGTTCCGCTTCGCAGAAAACCGGAGCCCTGGTGCGTGGGGATGGTTCCTCGACCGCGCATCCTGACCCCCCGCGCGCAGTACGCGCCGCCTAATCGCTCGGGCCAGCAGCGCCACGCGCGCATTGTCCGGGTCCAAACTTAGAATCGTTCCATATGACCGCCACACCCGCTCACATCGAACGCTACCGCCGCAACCTCCGCGACGAGGTCGATGGCATCGCGCTCTACCGCGCGCTCGCCGAGGCCGAAAACGACCCCCACCTTCGCGAGGTCTTCCTCCGCCTCGCGGCGAGCGAAGAGCGCCACCGCAACCTCTGGGAGCAGAAGCTGCGCGAAGCAGGCGCCGAAGTTCCGGCCTACCGCCCCTCGTTCCGCGTCCGCGTCCTCGGCTGGCTGGCCCGCCGCTTCGGGACCGCTGCAGTCAGCCCCATCGTCGCCCGCATGGAGGCGTCCGCCTACACCATGTACGACAACCAGCCCGAGGCCATCGCCGCAGACCTCCCCCGCGACGAGCGCTCACACGCCCGCCTCTTCCGCGAACTCGCCCGCTCCACGCGCGGCCGCCCCATCGAGGTCGATATCGCCCGCCTCGAAGGCCGCCACCGCGGCGGCACCGGGAACGCCCTCCGTGCCGCGGTCCTTGGCGCCAACGATGGCCTCGTCTCCAATCTTTCGCTCGTCATGGGTGTCGCCGGCGCGAACCCCGGCCGCAGCGTCGTCCTCCTCGCCGGCATCTCCGGCCTCCTCGCCGGCGCCCTCAGCATGGCCCTCGGCGAGTGGATCAGCGTCCGCAGCTCCGCCGAGGCCTTCTCCCGGCAGCTCGAAATCGAGCGGGACGAGCTCGCCCTCATGCCCGATGAGGAGCTCGAAGAACTCGTCCTCATCTACCGCGCCAAGGGCCTCGATGAGGAGGAAGCCCGCGCCACGGCTACCCGCATCCTCGCCAACCGCGAAAAGGCGCTCGATACCCTCGCCCGCGAAGAGCTCGGCATGTCCGAAGAAGAGGCCGGCAACGCCTGGGTCGCGGCCATTACCTCCTTCCTCACCTTCAGCGCCGGCGCCATCATCCCTGTCCTGCCGTGGCTCATCGTCGGCGGCGTCGCGGGTGTCGCGGCCAGCGCGGCCGCCAGCGCCCTCGGCCTGTTCGGAGTGGGTGCTGCCATCACCCTCTATACCGGCCGCGGCGTCCTCTTCTCGGGCTCGCGCATGCTCGGCTTCGGCCTCGCAGCCTCCGCCATCACCTTTGGCATCGGCAGGCTCATCGGCGTCAGCACCGGCATTTAGCCGCCCCTCAGTCGATGGCCAGGTCCAGCGTCAGGCGGCGGTCCGTCGTCCGGATGGCGACCAGCCGGTACGGCAGCGAACCGGCCGCCTCGTCCAGCCGCGCCTGCAGCGGCGGCTCGACCAGCGCCGCCACCGCCTCCGGCGCCGCCAGTCCCCCGAGCGAGGCGCCCGCGACATCGAGCCGCAGCCGCCCGTCCGCCACGTTCGGGTCGAAGCGGATCGACCCCCGCACACCAATGCCCTGGCTACCGATGGCAAAAGTGACCAGGATCAGCCCCTCCTGCTGGACCTCCACCTCGACCACCGGCCGCGCACTCACCCCCGGCAGGGTCGCAAGCTCCTCCGCGATGATCGCCGCCAGCGCCCGCTCGTCGAACGCCACCGCGATGTTGCCGCCCCCGGCCACGGCCTCCGTCTGCGCCTCGAAGTCCGGGTCGATCGTGAACCAGAGCACCACCCCAATCGCACCGGCCAGCGCGCCGAGTGCGAAGGCAATCAGCACCCGCATGCCGGGGAGCGTGCCTCCGCTCCGCCGTTCCCGCAACCGGGACTTGCACGATCCGCCCGGACCCGCCCATAATCACAGCATCTGGTGGCTAGAGCGAGGTGGACCCACCCGTTCCCATCCCGAACACGGAAGTGAAACGCCTCAGCGCTGACGATACTGCCCGGGCAACCGGGTGGGAAAATAGGCCGCCGCCGGGTACTTTCCGAAGCCGCCGCAAGGCGGTTTTCGCATCTCTGGGCCGCCCACGGCTGAGCGGAGCCGCCCGCGGCAGGTAACCCGCCTGCACCTCACGGCGTTCTCCTCAATAGTCCTTGCCCCGCGCGGGGCCGCGCGGTCGATTCCCTCCACGGATCCGCCGCGATACAATCGGGATCGAGATCCCTCACTTCACCCCGGCGCGTACACCCATCAGATGGGATACGTGCCCCCAGACGGAGCCGCACTTGTCAGCAGATACCGCCCAGCCCACCACTCCCCCCGAAGCCGAAATGGATATGGGGGCCCTCCTCGACCTTGAAGCCGCCCAGTCCGGCGGCGGCCAGCTTCGCCGTGGCGAAATCATCGAGGGCATGGTGATGGGCGCTTCCCCCGATGGCCTCATCGTCGATGTCGGCACCAAGATGGAGGCCGTCATCCCCCACAACGAAATGCTCTCCCTCGGCGTCGACGGCGCCAGCCGCCTCAAGGCCGGCGATACCGTCCGCGTCATGGTCCTCCAGCCCTCAACCGCCGAAGGCCACGCCATCGTCTCCCTCGACCGCGCCCGCGGCGAGGAGGGCTGGGAAACCCTCCAGAAGCGGTTCGAATCCGGCGAAATCTTCGAAGCCCAGGTCACCGGTCACAACCGCGGCGGCCTCCTCGTCAACGTCGACGGCGTCAACGCCTTCGTTCCGCTCTCCCAGGTCGAATCCGTCCGCCGCGATGACCCCGACGCCGCAAACCAGCTCGCCGGCCTGGTTGGCCAGGTCGTCAAGCTCAAGGTCGTCGAGCTCAACCGGAAGCGGAACCGCGTCATCCTGTCCGAGCGCGCCGCTATGGCCGAAATCCGCAAGGAGCAGAAGGACCGCGTCCTCGAGGAGCTCCAGGAGGGCCAGATCCGCACCGGCCGCGTCTCCTCCATCACCGACTTCGGCGTCTTCATCGACCTCGGCGGCGCCGACGGCCTCGCCCACATGACCGAACTCACCTGGGAGCGCGGCAAGAAGGCGAAGGACCTCTTCCAGGTCGGCGACGAAGTCCAGGCCTACATCCTGAAAGTCGACCGCGAGAACAAAAAGATCTCGCTCTCGCTCAAGCGCGCCCAGCCCGAGCGCTGGGACACCACCGTCGACCGCTTCGTTATCGGCCAGATCCTCATCGGCCGCGTCACGAAGCTGATGCCGTTCGGGGCCTTTGTCCGCCTTGAAGGCCCGGTCGAAGGCCTCATCCACATCTCCGAGCTCTCCAACCGGCGCATTCAGCACCCGAAGGAAGTCGTCAAGGAAGGCGACGTTGTGCCGGTCAAGCTGGTCCGCATCGAAAAGGACCGCCACCGCCTCGGCCTGAGCCTCCGACAGGCCCGCAGCGACGCCGAAGCCATGGGCTTCGTCTTCGACGCCAACGGTTCCGTCATCGATTACCCGGACGACGTGCGCGAGCAGTTCGGTCTGCCGCCGCGCGATACCACCGCCCAGCCGGCCCGCCGCGAGCCGCGCACCGCGCAGGAGGCGATCGAACAGGCCGTCGCCCGCGACCCCGAGCCGATGTCGGCCTTCGCCGCAGCCTTTGCGCAGGCCCTCGAAAACGCCGAAGCCGGCAACGGCATCGCCGAGACGGTTGCCCAGGTCGCCGGCCTCGCGCCGAAGGACCAAGCGCCTGCTCCTGCCGAGGCTCCGGCTGCTGAGCCGCCCGCCCCGGCCGAAGCCGCCGAGTCCCCGGCCGAAGCGGCGCCCGCTGCTGAGCCGGTGGCCGAAGCCGCGCCTCCCGCCGAGGCCCCGGCAGCCGCCGAAGAGACGGCCCAGGCGGCGCCCGCTGCCGAGGCCCGGGCCGCCGCAGACTCCGGGATCGGCGACGCCGATACTCGGGTTTCCACCGGGGAGACGGCCCCCGATCAAATGCCGCACAATAATGGTGAGGGGTCGGAAACGGCCCCCGCCGAAGCACCAGCCGCAACAGGGGAGGAAACTGCTGACGGCTCCTAGACGTTCTTTGGGCGCACCCAGGGGAGGGGAGTACACCTATGGCCGATCGGTTTGACAAATTCACAGAACGGGCGCGGCGCGTCCTGACGCTCGCCCAGGAAGAAGCCCACCGCTTCAACCACAACTACATCGGCACCGAACACATCCTCCTGGGACTCGTCCGCGAAGGCGACGGCGTCGCAGCTAAAGTCCTCGCCAACCTCGGCGTCGAGCTCAACAAGGTCCGCTCGGCCGTCGAATTCATCATCGGCCGCGGCGACCGCACCGTCCTCGGCGAAATCGGGCTCACCCCGCGCGCCAAGAAGGTCATCGAGCTCGCCGTCGATGAGGCGCGCCGCCTCAACCACAGCTACATCGGCACCG